>Ga0209624_10000744_pt1 | contig 28204 bp, 29 predicted proteins | sample JacPinW_OM2H0_O1_FD_188565 | JGI IMG/M metagenome (GOLD analysis project Ga0209624, IMG submission 188565) | Forest soil microbial communities from Algoma, Ontario, Canada - Jack Pine, Ontario site 1_JW_OM2H0_O1 (SPAdes) (version 2) | ecosystem: Environmental > Terrestrial > Soil > Boreal...
GTACGGATACAATTCCGTCAATCGGAGCGTAGATTTTTGTGTAGCTGAGTTGCGCGGATACTTGCGCCGCAGTAGCGCGCGCCTGTTCCAACTGCGCCATTGTCGTGTTGATTGCGCTCTGGCGAGCATCCACTTGTTTTCTGTTCGCCTGCGCCACATTTTGTGCTGCAGACTCGGCGTTTACCGCTTGTTCCAACGCCACTACCGTCGCTTTCGAAATCTTCACGGCAGCTGCAGCGTGATCGCGGTCTTGCTTCGAGACTTCTGCCTTTGCGAATAGCTGCTCCATGCGCTTGAGGTCATCCTGGTCGCGTTCCAATTGCGCGCGTGCGGGAGCGAGTTGCGCTTCTGCGGAAGTGACTCTAGCTTGCGCCTCGGTGACCGACGCGCCTGTTTGGTTGTCCATCCAGGAGTAGTTATGGTTTGCTTCGTGGACTTGTTCTTCCAAGCTAATAACGTTCGCTTTCGCTGCTGCAAGGCTTGCGTTCAATTCCACGGGGTCGAGTTCAGCGATCAAATCGCCTTTTTTCACCGAACTGCCTTCGTCCACCGTCAAATTAATAATGCGTCCCGTGATTTGCGGGCTCACCACTACTTCATTGCCATCCACAATGCCAATTAGAGGAATGGAGTTTCCTTGCGGAGTGGTGAAGTAATACACCACGCCGCAAATTATGAAAATCACCGCGATAAACGTCAGAAATTTCCGTCCAGTCATCGCAACCTCGTTTCTTTACGCATCAGTCCATGATCCAGAAAGTCAAGCAGCGCGCGCTTTCGCTCTTTCAACGCTTGAGGCGACAGGACATTGCGGCCCGACACTTGGCTCATCACCGGAGCAGCCGCAAAATAAAACACCGTCATGCCCAGCACGGTGAAAACAGTTTGATGGGCGTCCACTTTGCGAAATTCGCCTGACGTCACTCCGTCTTCTATCAATCCCGTGAGCCGCTTGTGAAATGGCCTGAAATATTCGCGCACAATCCACTCGAACTTCGGCGCAGTGTCCATTACTTCTCGCTGAACCAGGCGCGGATAATTCGGATGGGTGGCCAAAAAATCAAAATAGCCGTTCACCCAGCCGATCAGACGATTTCGAGCGCTAGTCTTGGCCGCCGCTGGAGCGAAGGCAGCGTTGCGAAGTTGGCGTAGGAGATTCTCCATCACCGCGCGATGCAGGCGCCGCTTATCTCCAAAGTAGTAGTAGAGCATGGCCTTGTTGGCATGCGCGGCCGCCGCGATTTCATCCGTTCGCGCACCCGCCATACCCTGGGCAGCAAAATGTTCCTCCGCGGCGGCCAGAATGCGCCGCGCGGTCAGCGGATTCTCCACTTTTTTACGTCCGAGTCGCATTTCTCTGCGGTCCCGCCAATAATTATTTAACCAACTAGTTAGTTTAATAGCCCTGTTCCCTGTCTGTCAAGGATCGCGGCGGATCGGTTGCTCAGAATGCGATCCATAAGTGCAACGCATCCAGAGGCTCAGCGCCTTCAAGACTTCTGAGATTAATACGGTTAGGAAAGGGGATTTGTTACTAGGCGTTTAGCGCGCCACCCGCGCCTTCGGGAAGTTCGATCGAGTATTTCGTGCGGGATTTCTCGCCATGCATCTCAATAGCCAGCTTAATGAGCTGGTCAATCAGTTTTGTGTAGGGAAGCCCGGAAGCTTCCCACAATTTAGGATACATGCTGATAGACGTAAACCCGGGGATAGTATTCAATTCATTGACGAAGATCTTGCCGCTGCGACGCTCCAGGAAGAAATCACAACGCGCCATCCCGCAGCCGTCAATCGCCTGAAACGCCCTGATAGCGTATTCCTGAAAGGTCTTGATTTGCGTCTTTGTCAGGGGCGCGGGGATCAATAAATCCGTTCCACCTTCTAGATACTTTGCCGTGTAATCGTAATACTCTCGATGTGGAACGATTTCTCCTGGAATCGAGGCGCGTAATTCATCGTTACCAAGCACGGCGACTTCGATCTCCCGGCCTGCAATTCCACGTTCAATCACTATTTTTAACGCGAATTCAGCCGCCAAATCCATCGCGCCGGAAATTTCGCCGGCTGTCTTTACACGCGTCATGCCCACGGACGAACCCAGCGTGGCCGGCTTCACAAAGAACGGAAACCGAAATTTCTTTTTGATCGCCTTCAATATTGCAGCGCGCTTGTGTTCCCACTCAGACCGCCGCACGGTCATGAACGGAACGATGGGCAATCCCGCCTGTTCGAAGAGCCGCTTCTGAACATCTTTATCCATGCCGACGGCGGAAGCGAGAACCCCCGCGCCAACGTACGGCAATCCAGCAAGCTCCATCAGCCCTTGCACTGTGCCATCTTCTCCGAAAGTGCCATGAAGCACCGGGAAAATTACATCGACCATGATGCTGGGGCGTCCGGCAACCGGGACGAGCGGAACCAAAGTGGCAGCAGTGGGATCAGACGGCAAAATTACGCGATCGCCGGATTTCAAGACGTCCGCGAGCAGTTCCTGCGCGCCTCGGCCCACCAGCCAACGACCGTCCTTCGAGATGCCGATTGGCACCGCGTCGTATTTTTCAGGATCGAGCGCTCGGATCACCGATGCGGCGGAAGCCAGCGAAACTTCATGTTCACCCGAGCGACCACCGAACAGCACGCCCACGCGTAGTCGTTTACTGGAAACCACGTTATTGACTCGCCTTCCGCCGCGCGCAGATCACAGGATTTTCTTTCCCAGTCCGGACAACACGAGCTCCACACCAAGCAATGCCGTCGTATTATGCAAATCGATCACCGGATTGACTTCCACCAGTTCGAAGGAAACCATCGAGCGGCTATCCGCGACCATTTCCAAAGCTAAATGCGCTTCGCGATACGTTACGCCGCCGCGAACAGGTGTTCCCACACCGGGCGCATCTGTAGGATCGACAAAATCCATATCGAGGCTCACCGAAATTCCCGCCGTGTCATCGCCTGCGAATCGCAACGCGTCCGCCATCACTTCGCGCATTCCTCGTTCGTCGATGTCGCGCATGGTGAAAATATGTACGCCAGATTCTTTCACCAGGCGCCGCTCTTTGGCGTCGAGGTCGCGTATGCCAACCAGCGCCACATTGCGCGGTTCCACCATCGGCTTGATACCGGCAAGCTCGGTCAACTCCGGAGGGCCGTATCCCATGATCGAAGCGAGCGGCATGCCGTGAACGTTTCCTGAAGGGGACGACTCGGGCGTGTTCATATCGCCGTGCGCATCAAGCCAAATCACTCCCACGCGCTTGGATTGTTTGTTGAAATGCGCGGCCGTGCCCGCCGTGGTTCCCACAGCAATGGAATGGTCGCCGCCCAACACCAAAGGGACCATATCTTCGGCGAGCGTTTTCTCCACGGTTTCGGCCAGGCCTTTACAGGCTTGCGAAATTTCGTCCAAATATCTGGCGCGCTTTTCGCCGTAGGGTTGTTCTTCAGGCTGCGGGACGATCACGTTGCCGATGTCTTCCACTTGGCGGCCAAGCTGTTTGAGTCGCGCGTGAAGACCAGCCACACGTAGCGCCGACGGTCCCATATCTACGCCGCGGCGGCTTTGTCCCAAGTCCATCGGCACGCCGATGATTCTTATTTTGTCTGGCATTTTATTGTGTCTTTCGTGGCCCTGTGTTGGGGCGGCAGGGCCTACCCCTAGACCGATCCCTGGGCCAGGGACACTAAGGATAGACTCGGTATAGCATCCGAGGGAAGGGAATCACTTCGCGGATGTGCTCCGTTCCGCAAATCCAGGCTACCGTACGTTCCAGCCCCAGCCCGAAGCCGGCGTGCGCCACGCTGCCGTAGCGGCGCAAGTCGAGATACCACTGGAAAGATTCCTCCGGCAGGTTGTGCTCGCGAAGGCGCTTCACCAGCGTTTCATAGTCTGCCAGGCGCTCGCCGCCGCCGATAATTTCTCCATACCCCTCTGGGGCGATCATGTCGAAGCTCAAAGAAAGCTCGGGCCGTGCGGCGTCTGTGGCCATATAGAAGGCTTTCATCGCCGACGGGTAGCGGTGAATAATCACCGGCTTATCGAACTCTTTGGAGATGATGGTCTCTTCGTCTCCGCCGAAGTCATCGCCCCACTTCGCGGGGTTTCCAGCCTTCTGCAAAACCTTGATCGCATCGTCGTAAGTTACTCGCGGGAAAGGCGGCACGATTTTTTCCAGCTTAGCGACATCGCGCTGAATCGTGGCGAGTTCACGGGCTCGATTCTTAACCACGGACTGCACCACTGCACTCACTAGCCCTTCACCCAACTGCATCATATCTTCCAGATGGGCATAGGAGGCTTCGGGTTCGAGCATCCAAAATTCCGTCAAGTGCCTGCGCGTCTTGGATTTTTCCGCGCGGAATGCAGGGCCGAACGTGTAGACCTTTCCGAGTGCCGCCGCCGTGGCTTCCACATAGAGCTGGCCTGATTGCGTTAGATAGGCTTTTTGGTCGTCGATGTAATTCACTTCAAAAAGTGTCGAGGTCCCTTCGCACGCTGCGGGAGTGAAAACGGGCGCGTCTGTAAGCGTGTAGTCCTGGCTATCCATATAATTGCGCGCGGCGCGTTCAACTTCCGCGCGAATTCGCAAGATAGCGGCCTGGCGCGGCGTGCGAATCCACAGGTGCCGCCGGTCGAGAAGAAAATCCACGCCGTGCTCTTTTGGTTGAATCGGATAGGGCTCCGCGTCAGCCACGCGATGCACCACTTCAACTCCGCTGATGTGCATCTCGAACCCGCCCGTAGCGCGCGCTTCGGCGCGAATCGTTCCAGTAACTATCACGCTTGACTCACGCGTGAGGCCCTTCAGCGCTTCGAACGCTTCGGGCTGCTCCTTCTGCGACACGACTCCCTGGATCACGCCGGTGCCGTCGCGAAAAATGGGGAAAAGAAGTTTTCCCGATTCGCGCTGGTTGTAAAGCCAGCCTTGAATGGTGACGCTGCTATCGACGTGCTCTCCGGCGTGCTCGATGGTGATAATGGTTCTAGCTGCCTGCTGTGGCTGAGTCATTTACCTGCCTGTTTTCTCTTTTAGTGGTTCAGGAACGCGAGGTACGTCCGCGCTTGGCCTCGAAATTCTCTTCCAGCTTATCAAATGTCGCGCGAACTTGGTCGAGCGTCGGGCCGCCGTTCGGCTGGCCCTTCAGTTCCAGCACAATTGCCACCTGTTCGGGCGCGCCTGCGATTGCCGCCAGGCCTGCCTCCCAATCGATGTTGCCTTCATAGGGCAACAGATGTTCGTCTTTCTCTCCGTGATTATCGTGAATGTGTGTGGTGGCCACGCGCTCGCGCATGACATCGAAACTCACCTCTACGCCTTCATCGATATGCGCGTGGCCTGTGTCGAAACAAAGCCGCAAATCGTGCAGGTGGGTATCGGTGATGAAATGTTGCAGAGAGGCGGGCGCGCCGAGTTCGCCCGGTGTGTTTTCCAGCGCGATGGTTACGCCGCGCGCCTTGGCAAAAATGCAAAGATGTTCGAGCGAGCTGAAAGCCGCGTCGAACTTGCGCGGATCTGCGGCTTGGCGTCCGTGGCCGATGTGCTGCACCAGGAAACGAAAGGGAATTCGCTCCGCAACTTCGATTGTGCGTTTCAGCTCGTCCACAGCGTCGAGGCGCCGTATGCGCTCCGTATCGGAAATCGAAATGGGTACGCCGCTCTCGCGTCCGGGAGAAAGGTCGCGCTCGGTGGGCGAATGCAGGGAGTGCAATTCCAAATGATATTCGCCGAGCGCGTCGGCAAGTTCGCGCACCGCTTGGGGTTCGCGATAGTTGAAATGGCGCGGCGAGCAGAAGATCTCGACGGCCTTAATGCCCGCCTGAGAAATCTCGGCCAGCAACGCGGCTCCCAGCGGCTGGTTAACATAACGATAGGTCGAAAGGACGCGTTGCATGCAGCTCCCGTGCGATCCAATTCAGAATTTACTATGGTCAATGGAAAATGTGCTTCCGTCAATAGCTCCGGAGATTTAGGGTGGCAAGGATTTCGGGACTGAATTCGAAAACGAAATAGCACTGTTTCGGCCGAAGAAGAAATTCAATCTGAGACGAGGCCAACCAGGATTAGGGCGATGAGGCCGCCGAGAAGAAGCGCGAACAGGATCCACACCCACACCGGGCGTCTTTTGCGCATCAACCCCGAAGGCGGCGGTACGATTTCCGGAAGTGGTGGATCAGCGGTCACGGTGTCTTGGGTTTTATGAAGACTATCAGATCAAATCAGCCTCGGGCTGGAGTTCATATTTTCTTCGGAGATTTTCTTTTTGTTAAATTTAGCGCGGGCTTTCGCCAGATCATCCGCTTTGGGGAAGCTGCCTACCGAGGTGGTTCGGAAAAGAGGCAACTTCAGCCCCAGACTTTCCAATTTTTGGCGGCTCATTGGCGTTCCCGGCCTTGTAGTTCCGCGCGGACTTTTGAAAGTAGTTCCAGTTTTGCGAATGCCTGATCGGTCGGAAGATATTCGAGACCGGAAGAAGGACCGAGGAAGGCGCGTTCGCCTTTTATTTTCGGCAGCATGCGTTCCACTTGGCGCGCGATTTGCGCGGGGTCTTCCAGACGAGTGTTTCGACCGTGGATGAGACCTAGGGCGAGAGGCTTCGGAGAGCCTTTTGAAGCGACGATGTCCACGAGTGTCGGAGAATAAGTGAAATCCAGGCCGACGACATCGACTGGGAGCGCGAGGAGTTTTTCGTAAAGCGGCGCGCAATCGTGGAAGTAAACGTAAAGAGCGAGCTCGAGTTTGCGTCCGCTATTTAAGATTTTGTCGCGCGCTTGCACTAACGGAGCAAGTGAAGCTTCAAAAATTTTCCAATCGTTCGGATATTTAATTGCGGCGGGTTCGTCTATCTGAACTAATTCGGCACCTGCTTGCGAAAGCGGCTCCAATTCCGTAGCAAGAATTTCAGCGTAGGCGTGGACGCGTTTTTCCAAATCGGTGAAAGTTCCGGCGGATCCATTTCCGGGCTCGCCGAGGGAAAGTTTCCCGAGGGTGTAAGGCCCAGTCAGCACCGGTTTGACGCTGAGCTTTCCGGCTTTGCCTTGCGGGGTCGGCAAATGTCCCAGGGCGTTTCGGGCGAAATTGTAGTCACCTGCGACGAGGTGGCCGCGTTTTAGAGGCGCTCCGACGAAGACCGGTTGGCGGAAATAAGTGTCGGTGTCGAAGAAGCGAACGAGGCCTTTGATTTCGATGTTATCCAGCTTGCCAGCGAGATGCGAGATGGGGTCATACCAGCGAATCAGGCCGTCGGTGACTACGTCGAGCCCGGCTTTCACTTGCTCGGCGATCACGTGGCGGGTGACTTCATTTTGAACGTCGAGGAGATCGGCGTGGGATCTTTCTCCGCGGGCGAGCCCGGCAATGGTTCGCTGGAGATTTTGGAGTTCGGGGGAATCGCCTATGCGCGAGTAGCTTCCCGTGCCCGAAAGATGGAGGCCTGGAGTCGTACTCATTTTGTACCGCATTCCTGTTGCGATGCTTTTCCGGACCGGCCTGCTGGCTTCAGCGTCCCTGGCGAGAGAGGAAACCCCGCCCGCCTGAAGGCGGCTGCTACATAAGCTTGGAAATCGACGAAATCATTTGGTTCAAAGTTCGCGATTAGAACGAGTCGCGGGTGTTTGTTTTCAGCAAGTTGCAGAATTTCTAATACCAAGAGTTCGCGATTAGAAAGTGCCGAGCAGATCCCTCGTGTCGTGCGCTGCTGCGCACTCGCTCGGGATGCCGATGCTCGCCGCATCGCCAGTTCGCGATTAGAAATGTGTGGGTCGCTCTCGTCGGTTACTGAACTGGTCCTGAATGAGGTGCGGAGTTCTTGAGTCGAAATTTCATTTTTGCAAAGTTGCATTTTTTGGCGATTTGAGCAGTTCGCGGTTGTTTGTTTTCCGAGAGTTACAGGAGGTTCTAATTCAGCAATTTGGCGATTTAACTTGCGGAAATGAGGGGCGGTTTCGATCCATTTCTGCACTTTCGATTGTGGCTCGCTCGGCGGGATGGAGCGAGAGATTTCGCGCGATTGGCTATCAGCCTCATCAGCGCCGCCACGACTTATCCTTCTCAGCCGCATCGTTTCCTCTAACTACAAACTTAAAGTGTAATCAGAAGCCGTCACAGGAAGCAAGGAAATGCAATCGAACGGCAGAAATCAGCGTCCGAGATTCGAGAATTACCGTTCGAAAAAAATAGCGATTAGGCGGGCTGTTATAAGGGAGCTGGTTCGTGCCATGAAAAGCTATGAAATTGTCAGACAGCTATGGGGTGGTTTGTTTGGGATGGACGGTGGTGGCGGCGGGATCGATTTCGAAATAGAGGAGCCATTGGCTTGGGACGTTGCGGCCGTCCAACTTAGCGGGGACAAATTTCCAGAGTTTCGCGGCTGCTAGGGTGCGGTCGGCGAAATATTGGCTGGGGCCGGGAGCGTCGAGGGTGGCTTGGGTTACGGCGCCGGATTCGTCCACGTTCACTTTTACGCTGAGTCTTACTTTGCCGCGGATTGTGTCTCGGGCTTTTTGCGGAGCGTCGGGCAAGATTTGTTGAACGACTTTGCCGCGCATGGCGCCGCTGCTGGGCGATGATGCAGATGGTTCGGATCGAACCGCGGATAGCAGCGGAGCAGAGTTACTGGCTGCGGTTTTTTGGGCGCTGCGGTTCGATGGGTGGTTCGCGGAATGCTCAGTGGAATTCGCGGCGAGCTGAGGCGCCGGCGGCTGCGCTGCGGGCTGTTGAAGCGCTGGATTCGCGACTGGCGGAGGCGCTGACTGCGGCGACGACTTTGCAACGAGAGGAGTTTGTTGCCGTGATGGCGGCGCAGACTGCTGGGGCGGCGTCTGAGCCGGAGAAGGCGAGTTGGCGGAGAGCGCGGGCTTGTTCTCCGGTTTTAGCTGCGCTGACGGCGCAGAAGGCTGAACCTTTGAGGGGACGGGCGGCTGAGATTTTTGTTGAACGTTTGTCGGAATTGCCGGTTTATCGAGTGCGACCGACGCGGTTGGCTGATTCTGCGACGGGCGTTTGAAAAGGCGCGCACCGAGGAACAGGCCGCCGAGGATTGCTGCCAAGGCCACGCCTGCCAAGACTACTCCACCGATGGCGCGCGGGTTTGCAAACGAAGGCTGCGGATTTAGCGGTATCTGCTTGGGAGGCGCGGAGGAATTTGGTTGCAGGCGGGCGGCAATGTCGGCGACGGTCCAACGCATTTGCGGGTCGCGGCGCAAGCAGTGGCGCGCTAGATCGAGAATCTCGGGCTGGAGATTGGAGGGCAGGGAGGGTTCGGCTTGGTTAGTTCGCTCCCACACGGGCAAGCGCTGGGTGAGGGATTCGGTGAGAGTCATGCCCAGGGACCAGACGTCGCCGGCCGGCGAAATTCTTCCGCCAGCCGCTTCGGGCGGATCGTAAGCTCCGGGTTTTCCCGGACTGCCACCGGATTCGCCGATGCGGCAAAGGCCATCGCTTGAAATTTTCAGAAGATCCTCATCGGCCATGATGTTTGAAGGTTTCAGGCGGCAATGAACGAAGCCCTGAGCGTGAACGTAGGCGAGCGCGTCCACTACCGGACTGAGAAGATCGCGAGCTTCCTCGGGCGTAAGCGGTCTGCGCTTAATCACCAGCGCGAGGTTTTCTTCGGCGTATTCCATCACCACGTAGAGCATGTCGATGTGATCCAGATCGCAGCGTCCCATTTCCAGGATGCGGACCAAGTGAGGATGCGAAAGTTTTGCAGCGTGCTTCCAGCGAGCTATTTGGGCAGGGGCGTCGACCGAATCCGCGGGGATAAGTTTGATCGCGACTTTTTTGACTGGCTGGCTGGCGTAGTCGGTGAGGAAAACAGCGCTGCGTTCAGTTCGGCCGACTAATTGGCCGAGGCGGAATTTTCCGTCGACGACTTGGTCGATCTGTTTTGTGGCAGCCTCAGTCATATGATCCCCCTGCATGCCCGCAAGCGCTGGTGAAAAGCATGACGTTCGAGCGCTCGCGTTCGACCAACGATGAAAATCGAACGGTACCGCGTCCGAGATCGGACTCGGCGATTCGTCTTCCTAGGGTGTACCGGGCTGGTGAGTGCCGGTTGCAGAGGGGCAATTCGCGACTCGCGCCAGGCCCTCTTGCACAACATTTTGCAATATTCGGGGGCTGGCGGAGGAGAAAGTTATGTGCGCGTTGCCCAATAGCACCCCTCTGGGGCATAGGCGCCAGAACAGCGTGTGGCGGATGGCTGGCAGTCTCCAATTCGATACACGGTTAAGAAATTCTTAATGCAAAGTTGGGCTAGATGATGAATTTTATGGGGTCGCAAACAGGGCTGAGCAACTAGGCGATTCGGAAATTCCTGCGACGATAGGATTGGGGTCAACAGACAAAATGGAAATTACGTCCGGCAATGGATTTGGACCTTTTGAAGTGTTTCTTCCGATTCACTCCGCGGCGCGAAAGCCTCAACGGCAGGGCGACGATGGATATCCGGGGCGGCTGTTCATCGTGGAAGGAATCGACGGGTCGGGGAAGTCCACGCAATTAGACCTGCTGCACAAATGGCTGGAATCGAAAGGGTACGGCGTGGTGTTCAGCGAGTGGAATTCTTCTCCGCTGGTGAAGGACACGACGAAATTCGGCAAGAAGAAAAAGATGCTGACGGCGGCGACGTTTTCGCTGATTCACGCCACGGATTTTGCCGACCGAACGGAGAAAAGTATTTTGCCGCTGCTGAAGGCGGGCGCGGTAGTGCTGTGCGACCGCTACGTTTACACGGCGTTTGCGCGAGACGTGGCGCGCGGAATGGATCGGGAGTGGGTTCGCGAGCTTTACCAATTTGCGGTGAAGCCGACGGTGGCGTTTTATTTTCGCGTGCCGCTGGAGACGGCGATTGGCAGACTGTTGGACGGCCGCAATGGATTCAAATATTACGAAGCGGGGATGGATTTGGATTTGAGTGACGACCCCGCGGAAAGTTTTCGGCTCTTTCAAGGAATGATACTCAAGGAATACGAAGAGATGGTCCCGGAATTCGGCCTGACGGTGATTGACGCAACTCTGCCGATCGAAGTGCAGCAGGCCCAGGTGAGGCAAATCGCGAAGACGCATCTGGATAACGCGTCGAACGTAAGGGTGCAACGATGAGACAGACGTATGGAAAGCTGCTTCCGGGGATGAAGATTTCAGACCTTAGCGGCAAGCTGATCGTGATTGAAGGGACCGATGGAGTGGGGCGCACGACGCAAATCAACTTGTTGAAACCGTGGCTGGAAGAGCAAGGGCACGCGGTGTTGGATACGGGAATGACGCGTTCGCCGCTTGCCGGAGAAGGAATTCGGCGCGCGAAGGAAGGAAATAATCTTGGACGGGTGACGCAGAGTCTTTTTTACGCGACAGATTTTGTGGATCGTTTGGAAAACGAGATTGTGCCGGCATTGCGATCGGGATTTATCGTGCTGACCGACCGGTACGTGTATTCGCTGATGGCGCGAGCGTTCGTTCGCGGGATGGATTCCAAGTGGATTCGCAGCATTTATAGCGTGGCGTTGAAGCCGGATGCGACTTTTTATTTGCGGCTGAGTATCGACCAGCTTATTCCGCGCGTGGTTTTCTCCCGCGGATTCGATTACTGGGAGTCGGGTATGGACCTGTATCCGGGGCGCGATATGTACGATTGCTTTTGCAATTATCAGACCGCGCTGCTGGCGGAGTTTGATCGGCTTAGCGAAGAATATAAATTTGACGTGATCGAAGCGTCAGCGGATGCCGAGCATGTGTTTGAGCGGCTTAAGGCGGGGATTTTTCAAGTGCTGGAGGCCGATTCGAGGAAGGAATATATCTCCGCGATTGATGCGAAAACGATATCGATTTCGGCGGCCGCGGGAAATGGAAAGCCTGCTCCCGCGACACCGACTACAAGTGGCGCTGATTTCGAGTTGATCTTGCGGTCGATCATGGCGCATGCGGCCAATGGCAACGGCAAGACGGCTTACTCCCACAAATAATTCCGCAATCTAAAAATTATTTACTGCGCGTCCGGTTGGTCGCCGACGGTGAAGTACGTGCAGTCGGGATGATGGAAGACCAGCGCGCTGACGCTGGCTTCGGGGTCCATCATCATACCTTCGGTGAGGTGCACGCCGATTTCTTCCGGCTTCAAAAGCATCCATATGCCGGCCTGGTCGTCGAGATTCGGGCAGGCGGGATAGCCGAAGCTGTAGCGTTTGCCGCGATAGCGCGAAGTGAAACGCTCGGCCATGGTGAGCGTGGGCGGATCGGGGAAGCCCCAATCTTCGCGGATGCGTCGGTGCAGCCATTCGGCGCAGGCTTCGGCTGTTTCGATGGCGAGGGCTTGGAGGCCGTGGGAAAAAAGATAACGGCCGGCGGCTTTAGCTTCTTCGGAGCGTTCGCGGACTCCGGCTCCGGCGGTGACGACGAAAAGCGCTAGGTGATCGCGCTGGACTTTTTTATCTGCGCCATTATCGTGGGAGCGCTGAGGATTTGGCGGCAGGATGTAATCGCTCAAGCAAAGTTTTTCGCCGACACGCTGGCGTTGGAAATGAAATTTGTGGATGGGCAAGGATTTCCCTGGTTCGAAGAGCGCGATGGAGTTGCCTTCGCGTTCCGCTTCGAAGAACTGCCAGACGGCTGAAATCTTCATGAAGGATTCAGCCTCGCGCTTCACTTCTTCCATGCTGTGAAAAAGCTCGAGGGCGCGCGGGTCGCGTTCCTTTAAGGCTTTCTCGAAATTTCCGCGGAAGCCCATATGGCGTCCGAAAATCATGTAGGGGTTGATGTAACTCCAAATTTCGTTGCGATCCGGAATCGAGCGGGCTTTGCGATCGAGATAGGCGACCTGCGGAATCGGAATGTCGATGCGAATTCGCGGCGAGCGCTCTTCACCGGCAGGACCTATAGGAGCGGGCGCAATTTCTTCAACCGAGACTGTTCCGGTGTGCGTGTTGTCGCGCAATACGGCTTGGCGCTGAGATGGATCGCTCAAATGATTCATGAGGCGCAGGCCGGTCATGGCGTCTTTCGCGTAGCACACTGCGGTCGCGTATTGCGGAGCGATTTTCGAGCGCGTGAACTTTTCAGAGAGGGCCGCGCCGCCCACCAGCAACGGCACGTCAATTCCAGCTTCACGGAGGTCGGTCGCAGTGGTGACCATTTGCTGCGCGCTTTTTACCAGCAGGCCGGAAAGTCCAATGGCGTCGGGGTTATGCTCGCGATGGGCGCGAATCAATTCCTCGGGCGGGACTTTGATGCCGAGGTTGATGACCTCGTAGCCATTATTTTTCAGGATGATCTCGACGAGATTTTTGCCGATGTCGTGGACGTCGCCTTTCACCGTGGCGAGCATTACTTTTGCGCGCTTCTCGGTGTCGGCCTTCTCCATGAATTGTTCGAGGTGGCTGACGGCGGCTTTCATGGCTTCGGCGGATTGTAAAACCTCCGCAACGATTAGCTCGTTGTTGTTGAACAGGCGGCCGACTTCGGCCATGCCGGTCATTAGCGGGCCGTTGATAATGTCGAGCGGCGCGTTTCCCTCCGCGCGCTTGCGATTGAGGTCGTCAACCAAGCCATCCTTGGAACCTTCCAAAATATAATTTGCCAGGCGCTGGTCGAGAGGCAAGTCGGCGGCACGTTCTTTTTTTCGCGAGCCGGAGGCGCGGAAGTGGTCGGTGATGGCGGTGATATGGAATTGATTGATCGCGGCTTTCTGGTCTGGCGTTTGCTCGCGCCAATCCGGCGGCGCGTTGCGCAGATGCTGGGCTTCCGGGTGATCCTCGGGTACTGATTTTGGCGGAGTGTTGAACAAAAGATCTTCCGCCAATTTTCTTTCGGCTTCCGGAATCGAGCCGAAGCGTTCGATGCGCTCGGCGTTGACGATGGCAAGATCCAGACCTGCTTTGGTGCAGTGATACAGGAAAACGGAATTCACTACTTCGCGGGCGCCGGGCGGCAGGCCGAATGAAACGTTGGAAATTCCGAGCACGGTTCGGACGTGGGGAATTTGTTCTTTGATCAGGCGAACGCCTTCGATGGTTTCGAGCGCGCCACCGATGTAGTTCTTGTCGCCGGTGCCGCAAGGGAAAACCAACGGGTCGAAAATAATATTTTCCACGGGAATGCCAAAACGTTCGGTAAGCAAGCGATAGGAGCGCTCGGCGATTTCCAGTTTGCGCTCGCGAGTGAATGCTTGGGCCTGCACAGGATCTTCGTCGATGCAACCGACGATTACCGCGGCGCCATACGACCGGGCTAACGGGCAGACGCGTTCGAATTTTTCTTCGCCGTCTTCGAGATTGATGGAATTGATGATGCTTTTGCCCTGGCAATAGGTGAGGGCGAGCTCGACCGCGCGCGGGTCGGTGGTATCGATCATGATGGGCGCTTTAATTTTGCGGATGAGGTGATCGTAAAACGGCGGGATGTCCGCGATTTCGTCGCGATCGGTGCTTTGCAAACAGACGTCCACGATGTGGGCGCCGCTTTTCACCTGGCGGCGGGCGATTTCAGTGGCCTCTTCCCACAATTCGGTGGCAACCAGATTTTTGAATTGGCGCGAGCCGATCACGTTGGTGCGTTCGCCGACGATGAGAGGGCGCGTACTTTCTTCCGCCTCGATGATTTCGATTCCGGAGTAAACGGCGCGGTGCTTGGGATCGGCCGGACGGCGAGGAGATTTTCCCTGAACCATTTGCGCGATAGCGCGTATGTGGTGCTCGGTAGTGCCGCAGCAGCCGCCCACGATGTTGAGCCAGCCGCGATCGACGAAGCGCTCAAGCTGTTGGGCAAGCGAGGTGGGCGTTTCGTGATACAGGCCTTCTTCGTTTGGCAGGCCAGCGTTGGGGTAGCAGGACACGAAGCCGCTAGTAAGTGATTGCAGCGTGCGAACGTGATCGGTCATGAACTCGGGGCCTGTCGCGCAATTCAGGCCGAGAGAAATTAAATCCACATGATCGAGTGAAGACCAGAGAGCTTCGATGGATTGGCCTGCGAGCATGGTGCCCATCGCTTCGATGGTGACGGAAACCATCAGCGGGATTGGTTGGCCGAGGTCGCGGCCCAACTGCTCAACGGCGAGGATGCCGGCTTTAATGTTGCGCGTATCCTGACAAGTTTCGAGAAGAAGGACGTCCGCGCCGCCTTCGATCAAGCCTTGGGCCTGCTCATGATAATTATTTCTAAGCTGCTCGAAGGTGATGCCGCCGGTGACGCTGATGGCTTTGGTGGTGGGTCCCATCGCGCCGGCCACGAAGCGAGGCTTGGTGGGGGTGGAGAAATCGTCGGCAGCCTTGCGCGCGAGTGCCGCAGCTATCTTGCTGATTTCGCGAGCGCGAGCGCCCAGCCCGTATTCTGCGAGGACAACGGGCGTGCTGCCGAAGGAGTTCGTTTCAATAATGTCAGAGCCGGCTTCGAGATATTTCCGGTGGATCGAGCTGACCACATCGGGCCGACTGATCACCAAGTATTCGTTGCAACCTTCCAGTTGAGGGCCGCCAAAATCTTCGGCAGTGAGGTTGGCTTGTTGCAGCATGGTGCCCATGGCGCCATCCAGCACGAGGATGCGCTCGCGCAATAGCTCTCGAAGGGCCAAGCCCTGTTGAATGAAATTCCTCATATCTCAGAAAATACTGCTACTAGAATTTTAGCAGGGAAGGGAGAAGCGGCGCGAAAGCGAATCGCGCAGTTGCGAGACTAGAAATTGTGCGCAGCATGAGACGGAGTAGCACCGTCGTTGCTGCTTAGAAATTCTATTGGAACGGACTGCGGAAGCATGCCGATGGCGGCGCCACGAGCAAGCAACTCGCGAACGGCGCGGCGTCCTTCTTCGCCGTAGTCGAGGGTCCAACGATTCACGTACATGCCCACGAATTTGTCGGCCAACACGGGGTCCATATCGCGCGCAAATTGCAGAGCATAATTCAGCGCGGACTCGCGATGTTCGAGAGCGTAGGAAACGCTTTCGCGTATGACGCGAGCGATTTGGCGGCCCAATTCAGGGCCTAGCGTGCGGCGAATGGCGTTGGCACCGAGAGGCAGCGGCAGCCCGGTGGTTTCCTGCCACCATTGGCCCAGGTCAACGACGCGATGAAGTCCCATTTGAGAGAAAAGCAATTGGCCTTCGTGAATCAAGAGGCCGGCTTCGACTTCTTTGTTTTGCACGGCCTCTAAAATTTTATCGAAGGGCATGGTGACCGTTTCGACGTTGGGCTCGAAGAGCTTCAGAGCGAGGTAGGACGTGGTGAGCTCGCCGGGAATGGCGATTTTTCGACCAGCCAAATCGGTTTTCTTGATGGGATGGCCGGCGACGACGATGGGGCCGTAGCCTTCGCCAAAACTTGCGCCGCAATCCAGCAAGACGTATTTATCGGCGACGAAAGGGTAGGCGTAAAAGCTGATCGCCGTAACGTCATAGACTTCGTTTCGCGCGGCTTGATTCAGCGATTCGATGTCGGACAAGACGTGATTGAATTTCACTCCGGGCAAACGGACTTTGCCGGTGGCCAGAGCGTAAAACATGAAGGCGTCGTCGCTGTCGGGCGAATGCGCCAGGCGAATTTCCGCCGTCTTGGGCAGGGCTGCAGGTGTGGACATGCTGGGTCCGTCCTGGCTCTCACGGAAACGCCGACATTGCCGGGGCCGAAGAAGCTGCTAGAGAATCGTGCCCGCCGCGGTGAAAAGTACGTTCGGTGAGGACGTTCCGGCGTGAGTGCCGAATGCTACGCCCGAGAGAATAACACACGTCGCCGGTTTAGGTACAGCCAGGGTGAGGAAATCCACAGGCGAGAAAATTAACGGAGTCTTCATCATATGTACACGCGACGACATCGAGGTTCGCACGAAATAATCGGTAGTGGGTCAGTTTCCGGTTGAGCTGGCAGCATCAATCAGGACTTGACTCAAGCACATTCGCGTTCAATCCATCTTCTTCAGCCCATCCGTCAGAATGCAGGAAGCGGTTTTTTCCTCTCTAGGAGTGAGTAAAACCAGTTCCATATCCGAGACAGCTCTTTGGGCTACATCAAGGACATCGATGACTTCCTGAAAGCTGACGTCGGGGTACACTCGGACTAACAGAACGTGCTTATAGCGGATGCCATAAATACCCTTCAGTCGAGCTGCTAACGATTCAAAGGGAACAGAGTCGTAGTTAATTTTCAGCGAGTACTGCTGGATAGTTAAGACCAAGTCAACGCAACCAAGCTCACCAGAATCGGCGGGTAGCCGAACATAGATGCCAGTGGACCGACGAGAAAGTCGCTTAGAACTCCAAAATCCAGCCAACAGCAAGACAGTGAGTATTAATAGAACCCGAGGCGCGAGTCGCATCGTCAGTCTTTTTGTACGGAAGCGTAGTGCATACTAATGGTTGCATCAGCCAGTGTCTGCCATCTTTAGCAGATGGTATATCGGTTAATCGGAAACTGACCCGCTACCAAATACTCTACTGAACGGTGGAGTGAGATGGATTGGGGAGAGGCGAGGCGTGATGGGCCACGAGCAGCCAGCCCTCTTCGCGATGCACGAATATATTGGTGGCTTGAACCATGGAGTCGTCAAAACCATCGGCGAACGCGGTAGTGATGTGTTCGGTGCACGCGACCCATCCAACGTTGCCTTCGATGCGCACCCAGACGGAACTTAAGGCGATGCGAACGCGGCGCGCGTTGGCGAAAAGCCTGGCCCAGCGGTCATGCACTTCTTCCCAGCCGAGCAAAAGTTCCCAGCCAGGGTGGACACACTGGACTTCTTCATCGTGGGCCCAGACAGCTTCCATCTGAGCGAGGTCGAGCGATTCAAAGGCGGCATAAAAGCGCGTGTTCGCGGAACGGAGAGCGTCTTCTGGTGTTTGTTTCTGCTGCGTGGTTTGGGTGGACATTGTGAGGGCGGAGGCCTGGGATCAAAAGTGTAACTCAAATCTGAGTCAATGATGTGACCGGGGATCTGACCGGCCGTTAGCGCCCAGACAACGAGCTGCGATTCCGGTTTTTGGCGCGCGCAAATTCCAAGCCACCGACTATCGACATGATTAACGTCATCTTGATTACTTCGCCCGGCAAAAACGGCAAGGCGCCGAGGCGCAGCGAGTTGATCCATCCGAGGTGCATGGCTTGCGCCAGCCAAGCGCAACCGCCGGTGAAAATAATTATTTCGCCAACCATCAAGGCGAGAAGAAGTCTTGCGACGTTTGATTGGATTCTAAAATGAATGCGCAACGGGGTTGAACCGCGCTGCACGATCCAACCGGTGATGAATGCAGCGGGGGTGTATGCGAGCAGATATCCCGCGGTGGGACCGAGAAAGCGGGCAGGGCCGGGCAAACCGAGCGGCTGGAAGACCGGAAGGCCAGCTGCTCCCTCGAGCAAATACAACGCGAGCGTGAGCGCACCGCGACGCGCTCCGAGCAGGACGGCGACGAGGAGCACGCCGAAAGTTTGGCCAGTGATTGGCACGGGCGTCCAGGGCAGCGGCAACACGATGTGCGCGCACAACGCGAGCAAAATGTTTGCGGCGGCGATGCGAACGACATCCGCAGCGAGACCTTCCATCGGGAAAATTCTATCGGCAAGAACTCCGGATTGCGGCATCAACACCCCTTGGAGTTTATTTAGGGCAGCTTTAATTAGCTGACGGGCATTATACCCGAAGCCGGTGGCTCGCTAGGGCGTCTTTTCCGAATCGATCACCGGATCATCGAGAGTGGCAACGGCACCGTGCTTGTCCGCGGCATGAACTTTTCCGGCGGCGTCGAGAAAAAACGAGCGGCGATTCTTAACGGCAGCATCAGGAGTGGCGGCCAATTCGAAATTTGTGTCGTTACCTGCGGGATCCGGCACGATGCGATACCGGAACTGATACCCATTTTGCTTGCCGTTCGCCAAGTCCGCGCTCACGAGCGAAGCTTGGTCGGGAGAAATCTGACCTTTGGGAGCGGGGCCCAGCACTGTGAGTGATTCCGGCAACTTTCCAAACGCGCGGCTGTAAGTTTGAATAGAGGCGGCCAAGTTGCGGAGAGTGTCGATGATGGCGTCCTCGCTCGCGCGCAAATCTTCTTCCGCCCACTGTTTCGCAAGCTGTGGAATGTCGAGCAGAACGAGGCCGAGCGATAGCAAGCGCCATCCGCCACTTTCGCGCACGAGCCCGAATTCAGCCCGCTCGCCGTCGACTACGCTTACGGGGATGAAAGCGAGATTTTCGTGGATTCGTGTTGCGCCGAAACGATATTGGACCGTGCCGCTTGGTGTTTGGCAGAGAAGGACGGCGTGGTTCTGCGGATCCGTGGAACTCAAGGGCTTGCCGGGCGTGTCGGAGAGCGAGAAGCGTTTCAGGAAAGCGGCGCGTTGTTCGGCAGGCAGAGCGCGGAATGCGGCGGCGTTATCGGCGGTAAAATAATTCAAGAACTGAGCCTCATTGTCGCGGCAGGCGGCCACGATAGCGGCTGAAAGAGCTGTGGATGGATCGGAGGCATCTTGTGCGTTTAAGGTGGGGGCGCTCGGAAGGAGCAATGAAACAATCACTGCCGTGGCGAGCAGAGCTGAACGAAGAAAACTTTTTGTCATGTGGTTTCGGATTTCGCGCGCGCCAGGATGGTTGCCAGGTCTTTCGTGAATTTTGAACGAGGCATCACTTCGCGGCAGCCGGCGGCTTGAGCTTGTTCAGCTAACTCAGTTTGAACGTGCGAGATGAAGCCGACGAGCGGGACGGCTGCAGCCAGTGATTGCACGCGTGTGATGGCGTCCAGCGGCTGATTGCGCGCGTTGAGATCGACCACGACAAGATTGGGAGTTGCCTTCGACAGTTCGGTAGCCAGGGCATCGGGCGTGGTGCATATTTTTACGTCCACGCCGAGATGACGAGCAGTCTCAATGATTTTGGACTGAAAAAAAAGGTCGTCCACCATCGCTAATACTTGCGCCAAGCTGGTTACCTCTTCCTCCGGTTTATCACGCAGTCCATCGCGGCACAAGGTCGCGGCACAAGGTCGCGGCACAGGGCCGGTTCTTCCACTTCGGCTGCGGCCTAGGGTATAAATGCGAGTCTAATATTTTGGAGGTTTTAATGGCTGGAATACCAAGTCCTGATTCTTTGCCGGGTCTGGCTGTGCTGGAGCAGACGCCCATCATAATTGAGAAAATCGTGTGGTCTGCCAACGACGAACAAATGCACTGGAAGCCGGCGGCGGATCGCTGGTCTATCAGCGAAGTGCTGGCTCATCTGGCGGACGTGGAAGTGGTTGGCTTCCGCGAACGCGTTCAGAAGATGATGGAGAAAAACAATCCGGCGCTGGAACCCTACGATCAAAATGCCGCCTACGCTGCAGGCAAATATTCAAGCGGCAAGGCTCGCGAACATTTGAAAGTTTTTTGCCACGAACGGGACCGTAGCTTGTCAATGCTTCGATACGTGCCGAGCCACGCGGTGGCGCGCATCGGACAGCATGGAAAAATCGGACAGATTTCGATTGGACAATTAATGAATGAATGGGCCTTCCACGATTTGGGGCACATCCGGCAGATTGCCGAGCTGTTTCGGTCGAGAGCGTTTTATCCTGCGATTGGGCCTTTTCAGCAGTACTACACGATCAAACCGTAAGCGAGGCGGATGCCTGACCCGATGGAAACAATCATCAGCAAAAAAATTCTTTCGACTTTCGATCAGCTCGAAAAAGATTCGCTTGATCTGCACACGTTGTTTGAATTTGTGGGCGGCAATGCGCCGGCCGAGCGAGAAGCGGTGCTGGATGCCGTGGCCGATTTGGCGCAGAGGGGGCTGCTACGCGAGGAAAGCGCTGACTTTTACGCTCGCACGGAGAGCGGCCGGCTGGCTGTTGCAAATCCTCGCGAAGTGACGATGTACACGCGCGAGGGTTGTCACCTTTGCGATGAGGCGAAAGCAGCGATGGCTCCCTTGCTTTTGGAATTCGGTGCGAAGCTTCGCGAAGTGGATATCGACGATGATCCTGTGCTTTTCGAACGCTATACCGATGACGTGCCGGTGATTTTTATTGGCGGACAGTTATTTGCGCAGCATCGAATCGATCAGGGTTTGTTGCGGGACCGGTTGGACGAGATCAAGAATTCGTAATATGGCGCGAAGAAATTAAAGTGATGTTATTCGTTTGTTTCAAATTTAAGAGATTTCGCGGCGGTTAGTGCTTAGTTTCTTGTTCCACTCCCGCGTTTTCGTCCGGGACGTCGCCTGGGCGTCCTTTGACACGGTCGTACATACTCACTTGGCAGGTAGATCCGATCGCCTCGTTGTAGTAGGTAGGGACTCCGAGCGCGGTTCGCAATTCTTCGTTGAATTTGCGCAAATCGACGAGCTGGCCTTTGTGCGCCGGGACTTTTTTCTTGTCATGCGTGAGCAGGAACTTCTGATACCCGGCATCCCAGAGGGCCGCGAACTGGCCCTGCAGCATGATGCACGGGATTTCGGTCATCTGGAAATTGTCGCCGCCAGTTTTGCGAAGTTCGGCTCCGCAATTGTATTTCTCGATGCGGACGACTCCGCCCGAACTTCGGACAAGGAATCCTTTTGCTGATAGGGATTCCACCAGGGACTGATTGAATAGTTTGTTGACGTACCACATGCTGTCCAGAGTATTGAGTCAGCATGGGTTGTGTAAAGTTAAAAATTGGCGAGGGGCGATTCGGGCTCGCGTTGCGCCAGGGCTTAGCAATATTCTGATAGACTGCTCGTGAAATTGCTGAATATACGCGGCCAAGTGTGCATCTAAATTCAAGGCGAATCGTCTAATACCCAGGGATTTTGCGGAAAACGAACCATGAACGCGGTAAACAAGCAAACCATCTCGTCGGAGCCAGTTAGCGGGCGCGCTGGAATTGGACAGAACATTCTCGAGCGCATTGGCGACACACCGCTGCTCCGGCTCGAACGCATCGGCGCCGAATTTCCGAACGCTCGTTTCTATGCGAAGGCTGAATGGTTTAATCCCGGAGGATCCGTAAAGGATCGCGCGGCTTATTCCATGATACGGGAGGGCGAGCGCACGGGCGCGCTGAAACCCGGCAAAATAATTCTGGACGCGACCAGCGGAAATACGGGAATTGCCTACGCGATGGTTGGCGCGGCGCTTGGTTATCGCGTGAAATTGTGCCTTCCTTCGAGTGCATCGCCTGAACGGAAGCAAATTTTGGCGGCTTATGGCGTGGAGGTTGTTATCACGCCGGGTGATGAAGGGACGGACGGAGCGATTCGCCGCGTGCGGAAAGTTTACGAAGAAGATCCAGAGAAATATTTTTATCCGGACCAGTACAGCAACGCGGCGAATCCCGCGGCGCATTATTCCGGCACTGCGTTGGAGATTTGGAATCAGACCGGCGGCCAGATCACGCATTTCGTCGCCGGACTTGGGACTAGCGGAACTTTTGTGGGGACCACGCGGCGCTTGAAAGAACTGAATCCCGCGATTCGTTGTATCAGCATGCAGCCGGATTCAGGATTCCACGGGCTGGAAGGTTTGAAGCACATGGCGACTGCGATTGTGCCGGCTATTTATGACGCCGATCTTGCGGACCAAAATATTGACGCCGGCACGGAAGATGCACATCGCTTGGTGAAGCGACTTGCACGCGAAGAGGGAATCCTTGCAGGGGTTAGTTCCGGTGCGGCGTTGTGGGCTTGTTTTGAAGTAGCGCGGAGTTTGCCGAACGGGCAGCAGGCCGTAATCGTCACAGTGTTTCCGGATTCCGGGGAGAAGTATTTGAGCGATCGGTTTTGGAGCGAAGCGTGAGTGGGAGGTCGCTGCGTGTCCCGGAAGCGCTGGTACAGCGAATTCACGCGCACGGTGTGGAGACATATCCGCACGAGTGCTGCGGGGCGTTGATGGGAAAAGACGGCGAAACCGCGCGCGAAGTTGTGGAGCTGCTTCCGTTGGCAAATCGCCGGAACGACTCGCCACGCAATCGCTTTGAGGTAACTGCAGAAGATGTTCAAATGGCGGAGAAGAAAGCGAGCGAGTTGAGATTGGAAGTGGTGGGCTGGTACCACTCGCACCCGGATGCTCCGGCGCGCCCCAGCGAATTTGACCGCGAACACGCTTGGCCGTGGTATAGCTACATCATCGTGAGCGTCCAACAGCGGGAGCCGCGCGACACAACATCGTGGCGTTTGCGCGACGATCGGTCTGCTTATGACTCGGAAGCGATTGAATCCGTAGCTGAACCTGCAAGCATCTAATCTGCACGGTTAACAAGGAGATTGCAGAATGGCAGTGAAAGTAATTATCCCTACGCCGTTGCGTCCATACGCCGGCAAGAAAGAAAGTGTGGAACTGCAGGCTGCGACGGTGGGAGAAGCGATGTCGTCTCTGACGACTCTTTTTGCGGACTTGAAAAGGCATCTTTATACCGATGATGGGCGGCTGCGAAGTTTTGTGAACGTTTATGTAAACGACGAAGATATACGGTATTTGCGTGGAGATCAGACGCCATTGCGGGAGGGAGACATACTAAGCATCGTGCCGTCGATTGCAGGCGGGACGCAGAATTAAGTTAGGAGAATTCTTCGTGGCAACCAATACAAAAATTTCGAACCTGCCGGAAGCGGCAAAATCAACTGCGACGCTGTCGAAAGAAGAAATAATGCGCTACAGCCGCCACCTGATCATGCCGGAAGTGGGCATGGATGGGCAGCTAAAGCTGAAGCAAGCGAAAGTTCTATGTATCGGAACGGGAGGGCTGGGCGCGCCGCTGGGTTTGTATCTTGCGGCTGCGGGAGTGGGCAGAATTGGTTTGGTGGATTTCGATTCGGTGGATCTGACGAATCTCCAACGTCAAATTCTGTTCGGTACCGACGACATTGGCCGCCCTAAAATTGAAGCGGCCACGGACCGACTGCGAAATTTAAATCCGGATATACAGATCGACCGGTTCGAAACTCGTCTGACCAGCGAGAATGCTCTGGATATCTTGAAGAATTACGACATTGTGGTGGATGGCACAGACAATTTCCCTACGCGTTACTTGGTGAACGATGCATGCGTAATTCTCGGAAAACCCAATGTTTACGGCTCTATTTTCCGCTTTGAAGGGCAGATCACGATTTTCGGAGCGCCGGGAGGACCGTGCTATCGATGTTTGTATCCCGAACCGCCTCCGCCGGGCCTGGTGCCATCTTGCGCGGAAGGCGGCGTTCTCGGTGTGCTTCCGGGAATCGTGGGAGCGATTCAGGCTGCGGAAACTTTGAAGCTCATCATCGGCAAAGGCGAGCCGCTGATTGGACGTCTGCTTCTTTTTGATGCACTGGCCATGCGCTTTCGTGAATTAAAGCTGCGGAAAAATCCGGAGTGCCCGGTTTGCGGCGAGCATCCGACCATTACAAAACTAATTGACTACGCGGAATTTTGCGGTGTTCGAGGCGAAGAAGCGGCGAGCCCGGCTCAAAGTGCAGTGCCCGAAATCGCTCCGCGCGAACTAAAGTCTCGACTGGATCGTGGCGACGATCTTTTTATCCTGGACGTGCGCGAACCGCACGAATACCAGATTTGCAATCTTGGCGGACACTTGATTCCCTTGGGCGAACTTTCCCGGCGAGTGAACGAACTCGATAGCTCGCGCGAAATTGTAGCGCACTGCCGCAGCGGCAAGCGTTCGGCCGAAGCTGTGGAGTTTTTGCGCAGCGCAGGCTTTCGCAAGGTATTGAACCTGAAGGGTGGTATCCTTGCATGGTCTGATGAGGTGGATCCTTCTGTCCCGAAGTACTAGCTGTCTTTGATTTTGATGGGTGCGGCAAACAAATCCAATTAAGAGTTATACGCGTTGCGATCGGAGGATCGAGTGTCTGATGTTAAAGTGACGGTGGTGAACAACGGACCGCTGCTGATAGATGGCGAAATACAGATTGTGGACCAAGAAGGTAAGGCGTACGGCTTAGCGGGACGCACAAAGATCGGATTGTGCCGGTGCGGTCTGTCGGAGCGCAAGCCATTCTGCGACGGGTCGCACAAACGGTCAAACTTTCAGAGTCTGGTGCAGGCGCACGAGCTGCCACCTCCCCAACCCAAGTAGAGGGTAGTAGCCTAACCTGTCGGTAACATTTTTACCCTTCCTTGATTCCCTGATGTATGGAGAGCTTGAGTTCCAGCTCTCCGGTCTTCCGTCAACTACCCAGTAAACTACCTTTTTACATAGACTTAGGTAGTACTAAAACTAGGTTCCGGAACGGAACAGTAGTTGCTGATTCCTTTGTGGGCAGAAGTGCGTTTTTGGGGGTTGTTTTGGGTCGTTCAGAGAGAATTTGGGGGGTGGTTCACCGTTTTCGTCTCGTCCTTGTATGGACGATTGCCGCAGTGTCGTACTTCGCCCTGACTCTAATTCTTCGGAATTCTTCCTACATAGCAGATCCGCTGCTCGACACTTACCTTGAAATGGCCGGAAGCTTAATTGCGTTCACCTTTGCGGCGAACGCCCTGGTCCGCTTTCGAGGAACGCACGATCGAATATCTCTAATTTTGGCGTTCGGTTTTGTCCTGGCGGGGCTGATCGAAGCGGGAACGAGCATGACGTTTTATCGGGGAATGCTCGTAACGGCCACGCCGGGAAATGATATTTCAATCGGCTGGCTCGCCGGACGGACGCTACTAGGAATTTTATTGCTTGCAGCGCTAGTGGTGGAGCGCCGAATTCCGGTTGCTCGGGAACCGGCCAAAGAGATGGCTGGATCGACGCTGATCGTCGGCGCCGTAGCGTATTTGACCAGCGTATTTTATTTCATGTTACCGAATGCTCCGAAGATTCATCCAGGCGCCATTATTCCGCGGCCCTGGGATCTGTTGCCGGCGGCAATTTACGTTGCGGCGACGGTTGGATACGCTTGGCGTCTGCGTCGTGGAAATTCAGAATCGTCCCTTGATCGGTCATTATTTTTGGCCGCTGCTTTAAACGTGATTTGCCACGTCACCATCAGCCAATCGCAGCACATGTTCGATGCGGCCTTCACGCTGGCGCATGTGACGATGGACCTAAGCTATGTGGTGGTTCTGGGCGGGACGCTTCTGGATAACGCGCAACTTTTTGATCAGGTAAGCCGTCTTGCTGCATCCGATTCGCTTACGGGACTTGCCAACCACCGGCGTCTTCTGGAAGTGTTGGAGAACGAAATTCAACGCTCCCGCCGAACTGGACGGAACTTCGCGGTGTTGTTGTTCGACCTTGACGACTTAAAAAAGATCAACGACAAGTATGGTCATCTTACCGGAAGCCGCGCTATCAAGCGGCTCGGTACGGCGTTGCGAAACGATTGCCGGACAATCGACACGCCCGCGCGCTACGGCGGCGATGAGTTTGTGCTGGTCCTTCCGGAATCGGGCGAAGAGGAAGCGCGCAAGGCGGCGTTGCGAATCTGCGAAAGGCTCGCGCGTGATGGTCAGGAACCGCCGGTGACGGTTAGCGCAGGTCTATCCGTTTACCCGAATGACGGAATCACAATAGAAAAACTTTTGGCCGCTGCCGATCACGAACTCTATCGTATGAAAGGCCGGAGCGAAAAAAAATTCCGCCTGAGGCATGTAGCAGCCTGTCTGTAGAAAAAGGGGGACGCGATGCGATTTGGGATGGGGGTCCCAAAGACGTTAGCGGAGCGTCGTGAGACGCGCATTCCGATGGAAGTGGGAGTTCAGATAACGGGACATCCCGTGCTGCCCGGAACGGAAACGACGTTTACGGAAAATGTAAGCGCGCGTGGAGCACGTGTATTGAGCAGCCGCCGATGGACCACGGGTGACCGCCTAACCATTGCGACGCTGACCGGCTCATTTAAAGCCGTGGCGCGCGTCGCCTACTGCCAATTAGTGCCGGAAAGCGGCTTCGCCGTGGGCCTGGAGTTTCTCGAACCAAGCGGCGGCTGGGTGATAGCGGATATGCACGCGGCCTGATCGGTTTTTACTGCACGAACCCCACATTAGGTTCCGGGCCTGGACCGGGGCCCTCCGGAAGCGATCCAAACTGAGCTTCGAAGCGCGAGACGTTTTCCTGCAGCGCCTTGGCGAGCCGTTTGGCATGCGCCGGGCTTAGGATGAGGCTGCCGACTAATTTGCCCTGCGGGACGTTGGGGAAAAGATAAATAAAATTCAGCGTGAACTCTTCCTGATTGTGGTGAACGACCACCAGATTCGAATATTGGCCGAGCAATTCCTTCTCGTCAGCCTTAATCTGCACTTGCTGTTGCTGCGGTTGCTGCTTGGGTGTTTCAGCCATCGGGGGGCTCCTAAAAAAGCTCTTTAACTATAGCAGAGCAGGTAAGCGCTTCTCGACGGTTTTTGAAACAGTGATGCGCAGAACGGTTGACCTGAAAACTAGTTAAGCGTAGTTTATATACAGAGTTTAACTAGGTTAACCCCATGGACAGTTTGAAAACCGATCCGGCCGCCGCTCCTTACGTAACCGCACACCCCACCACGGAATCCGCCGCTGCTTCGTCTGATGCGCCAGAACTCGCTGGACTTTTAACGCACGAGGATGTGGACCGCGCACGCGACCGTTGGGAAGTAGCACGCGCTCGATGGAACGGGCGTGGCGCAAAAAAATTCCGCGGCGTGCGCTTGCTGTGGCTACTGATCGGGCCGGGAGTTCTGGTTTTTCTGGGCGAAAACGACGCTCCCAGCATGCTTTCCTATTCCGCGGACGGCGCTCGATATGGAGTCGGATTTTTTATTCCATTCGTGGTGCTCACGTTCGTAATGGGATACGTGGTGCAGGAAATGACGGTGCGGCTGGGAGCCGTCACGCACCGGGGACATGCGGAACTGATCTTCGATCGTTTCGGAAAGTTTTGGGGTTTTTTCGCCATGGGCGATTTAGTGCTGGGAAATTTCTTGACGCTGGTGACGGAGTTTATTGGCGTGCGCGCGGGTCTTGGGTTTTTTGGCATTCGTCCTACGTTTGCAATCGGCGGAGCGCTTGTGATCGTGGCAGGCGCGATTACTACCGGGCGGTATTGGACCTGGGAAAGAATCACGATGGCCTTGGCCATCTTCAACGGCCTTTTTATTCCGGCAGCGATTCTCGCTCGCCCGAATTGGCATGCCGTGGGCAATGCGCTAGTGACATGGAAGCCCTTCCCCGGCGGAAACCAAAACGAAATCCTTGTGCTGATGCTGGCGACGATCGGCGCGACCGTGACACCCTGGATGCTTTTCTTTCAGCAAAGCGCGGTGGTGGACAAAGGCATGCAGCCGCGTGACATTAACGCCGGCCGCTTCGACACGATCCTCGGAG
>Ga0209624_10000745_pt1 | contig 28175 bp, 28 predicted proteins | sample JacPinW_OM2H0_O1_FD_188565 | JGI IMG/M metagenome (GOLD analysis project Ga0209624, IMG submission 188565) | Forest soil microbial communities from Algoma, Ontario, Canada - Jack Pine, Ontario site 1_JW_OM2H0_O1 (SPAdes) (version 2) | ecosystem: Environmental > Terrestrial > Soil > Boreal...
TGACGCGCATGCAGACCTGGCAGCCCGCCTATATCGGCGTGGGCAGCAATCTTCACGACCCGCGCTCGCAGGTGCTCGCCGCCTGCGAGCGACTTGCGCAGTTGCCACGCACGCGGATGGTGCTGATTTCACGCCTGTATGCGTCGCGTCCCTTCGGTCCCGTCGCGCAGCCGGACTTCGTCAACGCGGCGGCCGGCGCGCTGACGCAGCTCGACCCGAGCGCGCTGCTGGACGGCTTGCGCGCCGTCGAGGCCGCGATGGGGCGGCCGTCACAGCGCGAGCGTTGGGGGCCGCGGATCATCGACCTTGATCTGCTTTGTTACGGGCGCGAGCGCCGTTCGCACGAGGCGCTCACCTTGCCCCATCCCGGGATAGTGGAGCGCAACTTCGTTCTGTATCCTCTGGCTGAAATCGCCGCTGATCTCGACCTGCCCGGGCTGGGCCGCGTGGCCGAGCTCAAAGGGCGCGTCACCCCCGAAGGTCTGAGGCTGCTGTAGATCACATGGCGAGCGAACCCGTCCACAAGTTCATCGTGGTGGAAGGCCCGATCGGCGTCGGCAAGACCAGCCTGGCGCGGCGCCTGTGTATCAGCCTGTCGGCGCAGGGAATCTACGAGCAGTCGGCGGCGAATCCGTTCCTCGAGCGCTTCTACAAAAATCCGCGAGCCGGCGCCTTGCCGACCCAGCTGTACTTTCTGCTGCAGCGCGCGCAGCAGCTGAGCGCCCTGAAACAGGCCGACCTGTTTGCGCCGGTGCGCGTGGCGGATTTCCTGCTCGAGAAGGACCGGCTGTTCGCTCGTGTGACGCTCGATGATGCCGAGTACGCTCTCTATGAGCAGCTTTACGCGAAACTCGATATCCAGGCGCCCAAGCCGGACCTGGTGGTGTACTTGCAGGCGCCGGTGGAAGTGCTGCTCGAGCGCATCGCCAAGCGCGGGGTCGAGTACGAGCAGTACATCGACCGGCAGTACCTGGAACGGCTGAACGAGGCCTACGCGCGCTTGTTCCACGAGTTCGAGGCGGCCCCGCTGCTCATCGTCAATGCCGCCTCCTTCGATCCGATCACCAACCAGCGTGACTACGACGAGCTGCTGTCGGCGATCCGCCGCATGAGCCGCGGGCGGTTGTATTACAACCCGTTGCGCAGCCGCGCCATCTAGCTACACTCGCACCGCATGTACACGCACCTGCAACGCGACGCCAGCCGCCCGCCGGTCACGCTGGCGACACTGACCCGCATGAAGGCCGAAGGCGAGAAGATCGCCTGCCTCACCTGTTATGACGCAAGCTTCGCGGTGCTGCTCGACAGCGCGGATGTGGATGTGGTGCTGGTCGGGGACTCCCTCGGCATGGTGATCCAGGGCCACCAAACGACCGTGCCGGTCACCATGGAGCACATGGTTTATCACAGTGCGGTGGTCGCGCGCGGCCTGCACCGGCCGTTCCTGATCACGGACCTGCCCTTCATGAGTTACCCCTCGCCCGATCTGGCGTTGGCGCATTCCGTGCGTCTGATGCAGGAGGGCGGTGCACAGATGGTCAAGCTGGAAAGCGGCGGCCGGCAGACCGATATCGTGGAATTTCTTACCGGCCACGACATCGCGGTGTGCGCCCACGTCGGGCTCAAGCCGCAGTCGGTGCACAAGACCGGGGGCTTTCGCGTACAGGGGCGCGAGCAGGAGACGGCGGCGCGGCTGCTCGATGATGCGCGACGACTGGAAGCAGCAGGTGCCGATCTCATCCTGCTCGAGTGCATTCCGGCGCAGCTCGGCAAGGCGATCACCGCGGCGCTTCGCGTGCCGGTCATCGGTATCGGCGCCGGACCCGACACCGACGGGCAGATTCTCGTCAGCTACGACGCGCTGAATATCACCACCGGGCGCAAGCCACGCTTCGTACGCAACTTCATGGACGGCGCACGCGACAATCTCGAGGCGCTGCAGCACTACGTGCGCGCCGTGAAGCAGCGCGAGTATCCTGCGCCCGAGCACTGCTTCTGAGCGCGCGCGGATAGCGCTTGGATACCGTTACCACGATCGCCGCCGTCCGCGAGCGCGTGCGCGGCTGGCAGCGCGAGGGGCTCAAGGTGGCGTTTGTGCCGACCATGGGCAACCTGCACGCCGGGCACGTCAGCCTGATTGAGGCGGCGCGCCGTCACGGTGAGCGCTTCATCGCCAGCATCTTCGTGAATCCGATGCAGTTCGGCCCCAACGAGGACTTCGCGCACTACCCGCGCACCCCGCGCGACGATGAGCGCATGCTGGCTGAGGCGGGCTGCAGCCTCATGTTCATGCCGGAGGTCGGCGAGATCTACCCGCACGGCGCCGAACGCGCGACCCGCGTCGAAGTACCCGGACTGTCACGCATCCTGTGCGGCGAGTTCCGGCCGGGTCACTTCGAGGGCGTCAGCAGCGTGGTCGCGAAACTGTTCCACATCGTCGAGCCGGACGTGGCCGTGTTCGGCGCGAAGGACTTTCAGCAGCTCACCGTCATCCGCCGCATGGTCGATGATCTTTGCATGCCGGTGCAGATCGTCGCGGCGCCGACGGTGCGCGACGCCGACGGACTGGCGATGAGCTCGCGCAACCAGTACCTGACGCCCTCAGAGCGGGCCCTCGCGCCTCAGATCTTCGCCACGCTGCAGGCGGCGGCGCACCGCCTGCGCGCGGGAGATGCGGAGTTCGCGAGCATCGAGCGCGCCGGGTTCGTCGCGCTCGAGAGCGCGGGACTGCGTCCTGAGTACTTCGCCGTGCGCCAGGCGTCGGACCTGTCATCGCCCGCACCCGACGCGCGCGAGCTCGTGGTGCTGGCCGCCGTGCGCCTGAGCAAGGCGCGGCTCATCGACAATGTGCAGGTCACGCGCCCCTAGGCGAGCGAGCGCATGAACATGACGCGCCCAGAGCTTGGCCCGCCCGCGTTCACGATGAGCGTGGAGCGCACCATGCTGGCCTCGCCCGGCGCCCTGTATCGCGCGTGGACGCAGGGTTTCGAGCGCTGGTTCGCCGCCCCCGGGACGCTCGTGATGCAGCCGCAGGTCAACGCGCCGTTCTTCTTCGAGACCCGCCACGAGGGCGAGCGCCATGCGCACTACGGGCGGTTTCTGCGTCTTGAGCCTGATGCGCTGGTGGAGATGACCTGGGTGACGGCGGCGGGCACGCTCGGCGAGGAGACGATCGTGACCGTGCAGCTTCGTTCTTGCCGCACCGGCACGCAGTTGCAGCTCACTCACGCCGGCTTCCCGAACCAAGCCCTGTGCCAGCGCCATCGCGAGGCCTGGCCGCGCGTGCTCGCTCATCAGGACGAGATCGCCCGCACCTGAAGCTGCTGCCGCTGCCGTTGCAGCGCCCACTGCACGTGTTCACGCACCAGCGCTGAAGGGTCGGCGCGGCGCGCCTCGAGGGCGCGCACTACCGCCTCCGAGCTGGGCGCGTTGCCGAGCGCCACGGCGATGTTGCGCAGCCAGCGCTCGTGTCCGATTCGGTAGATGGCCGAGCCGCGCATGCGCTCCTCGAACTGCTGCGCGGTCCACGCAAACAGCTGCGTCAGGCTGCTGGCGTCGAGTTCGTGCCGTACCTTGAAATCCGGGTGCGCCGCATCGTGGGCGTACTTGTTCCAGGGACACACGAGCTGACAGTCATCGCACCCATAGATGCGGTTGCCGATCAGTGCGCGCAGCTCGAGCGGTATGGCGCTGTGACTCTCGATCGTCAGATAGGAGATGCAGCGCCGCGCGTCCAGGCGGAAGGGCGCAACGATCGCGCCGGTGGGGCAGGCCGGCAGGCACGCCTGGCAGGTGCCGCAGTGGGCGCTGGCGCGCTCGTCCACCGGCAAGGGCAGATCGGTGAGGATCTCGCCGAGAAAGAACCAGGAGCCGGCATCCTTGGCGATGAGGTTGGTGTGCTTGCCGATCCAGCCGAGCCCCGCCTCGCGCGCCAGCGCCTTCTCCAGAACCGGCGCGCTATCGACACATACCCGGTAACCGAACGGGCCGATGCGCTGCTGCAATTCCTGCGCGAGCGCCGCCAGGGCGCGGCGCAGAACCTTGTGGTAGTCGCGCCCGAGCGCGTAGCGCGACACGTAAGCGAGCGTGCCATCGCCAAGCACCGCGCGGGCCTCGCGTGCCGCTGCCGGCCAGTAGTCCATGCGCGCGCTGAGCACGCGCACCGTGCCCGGCGCCAGCTGCCGTGGCCGGCTGCGCATGAGCCCGTGCCGCTGCATGTACTGCATCTCGCCGTGAAAGCCTGAGTCGAGCCAGCGCAGCAGGTGCTGCTCATCCTCGGGGATCTCGACGTTCGCGACGCCGAGCGCGCCAAACCCGAGCGCGGCTGCGCGAGCCGCCAACTCGCGCTTGATCGCACCGAAATCGATCATCGCCGGCTGGGTCATGGTGTCGCCACGCCTGTCAGTATAATGAGCCTATGGCGCTACCCACCGCTCTGTACACCACCGCGCAGGTGCGCTCGCTCGATGCCCACGCCATCGGCGAGCTTGGCATTTCCGGGTACACGCTGATGAAGCGCGCCGGTGAGGCGGCACTGCGCTATCTGCGCACGCGCTGGCCGATGGCGCACCGCATCGTCATCGTCTGCGGTGGCGGCAACAATGGTGGTGATGGCTATGTGCTGGCGCGCTTTGCCCAGGCGGCCGGTCTCACCGTAACGGTGCTCGGCGCGGCACAGCCGGGGCGGCTGCGTGGCGATGCCCGCCTCGCCTATCAGGACTTTGCCTCCGGCGGCGGTCAGGTGCGCTCGTTTGCCGCCTCGCACCTCGGCTCCGGAGAGGTGATCGTCGATGCGCTGCTGGGCAGCGGATTGTCCGGCAGCGTGCGACCGGAGATGGCGGCGGTCATCCGCGCCGTCAACGCGGCGAGGCTGCCGGTGTTCGCGCTCGATATCCCCTCCGGGCTCGACGGCGATGCCGGCACGGCGGCGGGCGAGGCCATCCGGGCCGAGGCGACGGTGACCTTCGTCGCGCTCAAGACCGGCCTTTTCGTCGGCGACGGACCGGAGTTTGCCGGCACGGTGTTCTTCGATGACCTGGAACTTGCCGCCCCCTTCGTGGCGGACCTGAAACCGCGCCTCACCCGCATCGTCGAGTCGGAAATCCATGCGGCGCTGCCGCGGCGGCCGCGCCATGCGAACAAGGGCGATTTCGGGCGGGTGCTGATCGTGGGCAGCGGGGCTGGCATGCCGGGGGCGGCGCGCATGGCGGGCGAGGCGTGCCTGCGCGTGGGGGCGGGGCTGGTGACGGTCGCGGTCGCGCCCGAGAACGTCGTCGCCATCGCGGCGGGGCGGCCCGAGCTGATCTGCCTCGGTGTGACGGGCGAGGCGCCGCTCGCCGCAGCGCTTGACCAGGCGGACGTGGTCGCCGTCGGGCCGGGGCTGGGGCAATCGGCCTGGGCGCGCAGCGCGCTGCATGCCGTGCTCGACTGCGGCAAGCCCCTGGTGGTGGATGCCGACGCGCTGAACCTCTTCGCCGAAGGCGGCGCGCCGGCCCGCGAGGACTGGATCCTCACGCCGCACCCGGGCGAGGCCGGCCGGCTGCTCGGGATCAGTGCGCAGGACGTGCAGCGCGATCGCCTGGGTGCGCTCGCGAAGTTGCTGGCGCGCTTTCACGGCACCGTGGTGCTGAAGGGCGCCGGGACGCTGGTCGGCTCGGGCGCCCGCGCGCCCGGGCTGTGCGAGCGCGGCAATCCCGGCATGGCCACCGCCGGCACCGGTGACGTGCTGACCGGTGCGATCGCCGGCATTCTCGCCCAGTGCCGTGATCCCTGGGTGGCCTCGCGCGCGGGTGTGCTGGTGCACGCCCTGGCGGGAGACGCCGCCGCCCGCGGTGGCGAACGCGGAGTGCTCGCCAGTGATCTCGTGCGCGAGCTGCACCACTGCGTCAATCTCTGACGGCGCGCTTGCGCACGCACGCCAATACCGCCCAGGACACTGAGGATTTTGGCTGGCAGCTCGCCTGTGCGCGGCCCGGGCCGGAGCGCGCCTTTGCCGCGCTGTACCTGAGCGGCGAGCTTGGTGCGGGCAAGACCACTTTCGCCCGCGGCTTCCTGCATGCACTGGGGGTCGCAGGCCCGGTACGCAGCCCCACCTACACGCTCATCGAACCCTACCCGGTGGGCGTGCTCACCGTGCTGCACGTGGATCTGTACCGCCTGCGCGATCCGGGCGAGCTCGAGACACTCGGGCTGCGCGAATGGGCGCGTGAGGGGTGCATCTGGCTCATCGAGTGGCCCGAACGCGCACCGGCCAGGCTGCCGCCGCCCGATCTCGCGCTCGCCTTCTCGGTAGCCGAGCTCGGGCATGACATCGAGGCGAGCGCGCACTCGGCCCTCGGGCAGGCGTGGCTCGCGCAACTGACCGGAACCGCCTCGAGGAGTTGAAAAGCCACTACCGACGCCGTAGATTAGCCGGCAGATAGCACTTAGAACTTAATGATTAGAAAGGTCTTTCTACAGGGGTTAGCCTTCGTTGCACTCGGCCTCCCCGCCGTTTCGCAAAGCCACGCCGGTGAGCTTCGCAGCATCGCACTGTCCGCCAGCCCCGATTCCGCCCAGCTGAGCCTCGATCTGACCGCAGGTTCGGCCCAGAAAATGTTCACCCTCGATCACCCGGACCGGGTGGTCGTCGATCTGCCGGACACCCGTCTGGCCGGTGGGGTGTCCGTCCCGAGCGCCTCCGGCGTGGTCGAGGGCGTGCGCCTGGGCGTTCGGCCCCATGGAACGCTGCGCGTGGTGGTGCAGCTCAAAACCGCGCTAGCGGCCCACAGCACCTGGGGCACGGGTGCCCAGGGGCGGCGGCTGATCCTGAGCCTGGGCACGCCGATCCTCGCCGCGGTGACCCCGGGGGCAGCCGCCCCGGTGCTCCCGGTCATGCCGCAGCCGGGCCCGAAGGTGGTTCGTGCCGCGCACGCCCCGGGCGAGGGCGACCGTGACGTCATCATCGCCGTGGATGCCGGGCACGGCGGCGTGGATCCGGGCGCCATCGGCCACCTCGGCACGCGCGAGAAGGATGTGACGCTCGCCATCGCCCGCGCCCTGGCGGCGCGCATCGATGCCGAGCCGGGCATGCGGGCCATCCTCACCCGTGACCGCGATGAGTTTCTCGAGCTGCCTGAGCGCACCATGCGCGCCCGCGCGGCGCACGCGGACATGTTCATCTCCGTGCACGCCGACTCGATCGCCGACCGCGGTGTGTCGGGGGCTTCGGTGTATGTGCTGTCGGTGCACGGTGCCTCCAGCGAGGCGGCGCACGTGCTGGCCGAGCGTGAGAACGCGGCTGTCCTGATGGGCGGAGTGGCCCTGGAGGACAAGGGCGCGCTCGCTCCCGTGCTGCTCGATGCGACGCAGAGCGAGATTATCGGCGTCAGCGCCGGTGCCGCGGAGCGGGTGGTGGATGCACTCGGCAGCGTCGGGGAGATCCGTAAGCCGCAGGTGCAGCGGGCCGGCTTCGTGGTGCTCAAATCACTCGCCATTCCCTCGATGCTGGTCGAGACCGCTTATATCTCCAATCCGGCCGAGGAGCGGCGACTGCGCAGCGCCGCGCAGCAGGAGCGCCTGGCGGATGCGATCGCCAGCGGCGTACGCAGCTACTTTATGCAGAATCCGCCGGACGGCACGCGCTTCAAGCAGGAGCGCCGCAGCACCCTTGCGAGCGCGGCCGACGCTGCCGGCAGCGCCGCGACGCCCTAACCCGAGCGCCCGCAGCGAGGCGTCCGCTGCTGCGCACGCCTCCCCGGGCTGTACACTTTCCCCATGCCCATCCGAGTATTGCCCGGCGAGCTCGTCGACCAGATTGCCGCCGGTGAGGTGATCGAACGGCCGGCATCCGTCGTCAAGGAGCTCATCGAGAACAGCCTGGATGCGGGTGCCACGCACATCGAGATCGACATCGAGCGCGGCGGAGTAGGACTGGTGCGGGTGCGCGATGACGGTCGCGGCATCGCCGCAGATGAGTTGTCGCTGGCGCTCGCGCGGCACGCGACCAGCAAGATCGCCTCACTCGATGACCTGGAGGCGGTGAGTACGCTCGGCTTTCGCGGCGAGGCGCTGCCATCGATCGGCTCGGTGTCGCGGCTGCGCGTGGTGTCACGCGCGGTGGCTGCCGATCAGGGTGCGGAAATTTCCGTCGATGGGGGCGCGGGCGTGCCGGTGCGCCCGGCGGCGCACCCGCCCGGCACGACCCTCGAAGTGCGCGAGCTGTTCTTCAATGTGCCGGCGCGGCGCAAGTTCGTGAAGAGCGATGCGACGGAGCTTTCGCACATCGCGCGCCTGGTGGAGCGGCTGGTACTGTCGCGTTTCGACGTGAGCTTTCGGCTGCGCCACGGCAGGCGCGTGCTGCTGGACGTAGCGGCCGTCCAGGGCGCGGATGCGGAGCTGACCCGGATCGGGAAGGTGCTGGGCGCCGAATTTGCATCCGGGGCGGTGGCGGTGCGGCATGCGGCGGGACCGGTGCTGTTGTCCGGCTGGGCCGGGCTGCCGACCCGTTCGCGAGCCCAGCCGGACCAGCAGTTCTGGTTCGTCAATGGCAGGAGCGTGCGCGATCGCCTCCTGATGAACGCGGTGCGGCTGGCGTACCGCGATGTGCTCTACCACGGCCGCCATGCCGCCTACGTCCTGTACCTGACGCTCGATCCGAAGCTGGTGGACGTCAACGCTCATCCGGGCAAGCTCGAAGTGCGCTTCCGCGACAGTCGCCAGATTCACGAGTTCGTCTTTCGCGCCCTCGAGCGGGCCCTCCAGGACACCCGGCCCGATCCCACCGCCGCCCCTGCCGCGCTGGGGCCAGGGGCACTCGCCGCCGACTCGGTTCGCCCGGCAACCGGGGTCGGGTACGCGCTGCCGTTCTACGAGCCCGCGCGCGATCCCTGGCGGGTCGCCGGCGCGATCGAGAGCTCGCCCGCGCCGGCGCAGGACCCCGGCGAGCACCCGCTCGGCACGGCGCTCGCCCAGTTGCACGGCGTCTACATCCTCGCGCAAAACCGCGCCGGACTGGTGCTGGTCGACATGCATGCCGCACATGAGCGCGTGCTGTACGAGCGCTTCAAGGCCGAGCGCGCCGCCGGCAGCATCCCCTCGCAGCATTTGCTGGAACCGCTGGTGATCGCGCTCAAGGCTCACCAGCTGGCGGCGCTGCTCGAGCAGCGTGAGCAGTGGCAGCGGGCGGGTTTTGAGCTCGATGCGCTGTCGGCGACCGACCTGGTGCTGCGTCGCGTGCCCGCGTTCATCGGCACCGCCGAGATCCCCGCCCTGGTCGCTTCGCTGGTTCACGACCTCAGCCTCGATGCGGACACGCATCATCTGGAGAGTGCCGCCGACCGCTTCCTCGGCACGTTGGCCTGCCGCTCTGCCATCCACGCCCACCGGCGCCTCACCCTTCCCGAGATGAACGCGCTGCTGCGCCAGATGGAAGAGACCGAGCGCGCCAACCAGTGCAATCACGGGCGCCCCACCTGGACGCGTCTGAGCCTGCAGCAGCTCGATCAGCTGTTCCTGCGGGGCCGATGAGTGTCCGGCTGCCCGTGTTTGTCCTCACCGGGCCCACCGGCGCGGGCAAGACCGACTGCGCGCTGCGCCTGGCCGGGTCCGCCGCGGTCGAGATCATCAGCGTGGACTCTGCTTTGGTCTATCGGGGCCTGGACATCGGCACGGCGAAGCCCGCGCGCGAGCTGCGGGCGCGAATTCCCCATCACCTGATCGACATCTGCGAGCCGACCGAGAGCTACTCCGCCGGGCGTTTCGTGGCCGATGCCCTGCGCAGCATCGCTGAGATCCACGCCAGGCGGCGCGTGCCGCTGCTGGTCGGCGGGACCATGCTCTACCTGCGCGCACTGGTGCACGGACTGGCCGCTTTGCCGCAGGCGGCGCCCGAATTGCGCGCGGCGATCGATGCGCGCGCCGCCCGGCAGGGCTGGCCGGCGCTGCACGCGCAGCTTGAGGAACTGGACCCGCAGGCGGCGGCGCGCATCTCCGCCAACGACAGTCAGCGGATTCAGCGGGCACTGGAAGTCTGTTACATCGCCGGCCGCCCGATCTCCGAACTGCAGCAGGCGACGGTCGGGGCACTGGGCGCGTGGCCGCTACGCTATTGGGTGCTGGCGCCGCGGGAGCGATCGGTGCTGCACGAGCGGCTCGAACGGCGCTTTATGGGCATGATGGCTGCGGGCCTGCTCGAGGAGCTCGTCGGGCTGCGGGCCCGGGGGGATCTGTCGGCCCGTCACCCCTCGATGCGCGCGGTCGGCTACCGGCAATTGTGGGCGCACCTCGAGGGTGAGTGCGGCCTGGCGGAGGCCGTGCGACGAGCCGTTGCGGCGACGCGCCAACTTGCCAAACGCCAGCTCACCTGGGCGCGTCGTGAGCCCCTGGCAAGCTGGATCGACGCGCAGTCGGATGCGGCGATGCTGTCGTGGAATCGAGACATATGTCATGAGTTGGGAGTGCTTGGGATTTGAAGGAATCGGCATGTTAAGATTGATTCGTCGGTTCCTCGCGCTTGGCGAGGTGCTTAAGCTAGCTGGGATCGCAGAGCAGGGAAGCTCAGCGGCGATCCGTATTGCTGTCGAACAACTCGAAGCTGAAGAATAAGGAGAACCCGATGGCCAAAGGCCAGTCCCTCCAAGACCCCTTTTTGAACGCCTTGCGCAAGGAGCGGGTGCCGGTCTCCATCTACCTCGTCAACGGCATCAAGTTGCAGGGGCAGATCGATTCCTTTGACCAGTTCGTGGTGCTGCTGAAGAACAGTGTGAGCCAGATGGTCTACAAGCACGCGATTTCCACGGTCGTACCGGCGCGCAATGTGCGCCTGCCGACCGAAGAGGGCGCCGCCGCCGCCCCGGAGACGCCTGCCGAATAATGTCGCATCCCCCGGGAAGCCTGAGTGTTCGAACGCCCACGGACTGGTGAGCGTGCCGTACTGGTGCGCCTGGGACTCGGCGCCGCGGTGGATCCGGAGGACCTGCAGGAGTTCACGCAGCTGGCGGTGTCGGCCGGCGCCGTGCCGGTCGCCACGGTGACCGGGCGGCGTCATCGTCCCGATGCGCGCTATTTTCTCGGCAGCGGCAAGGCCGAGGAACTCCGCAGCGTCGCCGCGGCCAACGCGGCCGATGTCATCCTCATCGATCATGCGCTCTCACCGAGCCAGGAGCGCAATCTCGAGAAACTCACCGAACGGCGCGTGCTCGATCGCAACGGCCTGATCCTCGACATCTTCGCGCAGCGCGCCAGAAGCTTCGAAGGCCAGCTCGAAGTGGAGCTCGCACAGCTGAAGCATATCGCCAGCCGCCTGGTGCGCGGCTGGACGCACCTCGAGCGGCAGAAGGGCGGCATTGGGCTGCGCGGACCGGGCGAGACGCAGCTCGAGACCGACCGGCGCATTATCGGGCAACGGGTGCGCTTACTGACGCGGCGCCTGGCGAAGATCAAACAGCAGCGTGAAACCGGACGACACCTGCGCGCGGAGATCCCGGTGCCCTCGGTGGCGCTGGTGGGTTATACCAATGCCGGCAAGTCCACTTTGTTCGGCGCGCTGAGCGGGGCCGATGCCTACGTGGCCGATCAGCTGTTCGCCACGCTCGATCCGACCGTCCGCCGCATCAGCCTGCCCGGCGGTACGCCGGTCGTGGTCGCCGATACCGTCGGATTCATCCGCGAGCTGCCGCACGAACTGGTGGCCGCGTTCCAGTCAACGCTCACCGAGGCGCGCGCCGCGACCCTGTTGCTGCACGTGATCGATGCCAGCAATCCGCGCCGCGAGGAGCAGATGCACGCGGTCGATACGGTGCTGGAGGAGATCGGAGCGCAGGACATCCCGCAGATTCTCGTCTACAACAAGATCGACCGCCTGCACAGTGCAGCGCGCGTGGATCGCAATGCCGACGGGCGCACCACCGCGGTATGGATTTCCGCCGCCCACCGGCAGGGACTGGACCTGCTGATGCGTGCGCTGTTCGAGCGTCTGGCGCGCTTCACGCGCCGGGCGCGGCTGCGGATGCCACCGAGCGCCGGCGCCCTGCGCTCGCGGCTGTACGCGGCACACGCGGTACGCGGCGAGCGCTCCGAGCCGGACGGCTCGATCGAGCTTGCGGTGGAGTTGCCGGACCTCGAGCTGCTCGAATTGGCGCGCACCGCCGGCGTGCAGATTCTCGAAGTGCAGGGAGCAGACACGCCTTGTGCACCCGGTAGCGCCTACCTACAATCGAGCGCCGCTGCGAGCGCGATTAAGCTGCGCTAAAGATCGCGCGTTACCAAAGCGTTATGGCCTGGAATCAACCAAGCGGTCCGAATAGTCAATGGGGACGCCGTCCCGGACAGGGCGGCGCGGACCTCGACGCACGCCTGAAGGAGTGGCAGCGCCGGCTGTTCTCGCTGCTGCGTTCCGGCGGCAGCAACGCCGATGGCAGCTCATTGCTGCTGATCGCGGTGCTGGTGGTGCTGGCGATCTGGTTGTTCAGCGGCTTCTACCAGGTGCGTCAGGCCGAGCGCGGCGTGATCCAGCGCTTTGGCCGGCTGGTCGAGGTGGTCCCCCCCGGCATGCACTGGCGCTTCCCGTGGCCGATCGAGAGCGTCACCATGGTCAACGTCCTCAGCGTGAATTCCAGCGATTTCAAGTCGCGCGTGCTCACCTCGGATGTGAACCTCGTCGATCTGCACTTCGCCGTGCAATACCAGTTCTCCGATCCGGTGAAGAAGCTGTTCAAGGTGCGCGACCCGGAAACCACGCTGAGCGAGGTCTCCGAGAGTGCGATCCGCGAGATCGTCGGCCGCAGCACGCTCGATGAGCTCTTGGTCGGCTCGACGCGCCCGGAGATTACGCGCCGCTCCAAGGAGCTCATTCAGCACACGCTCGATTACTACAACACCGGCATCACGGTCACCACCGTCAACCTCGAGGACGTGCAGGTGCCCGATGCGGTGATTCCCTCGCAGCGCGACGCCAACAAGGCGCAGGCCGACAAGGAGCGCTTCATCCTCGAGTCCGAGGCCTACGCCGCCGGCATCATTCCGGTGGCCAAGGGCGCGGCCGCGCGCGTGCAGCAGGACGCGCAGGCCTACCAGTCGCAGGTGATCGCGCTCGCGGAGGGCCAGGCTTCGCGCTTCTCCCAGCTTGAGGGCGCCTACGAGCAGGCCCCCGAGGTGACGCGGCGCCGCATGTACATGGACGCCATCGAGGGCGTGCTGGCGCGCGCGCACAAGGTGCTGATCGATGGTCACGCGGGCAACAACATGATTTACCTGCCCATCGACAAGCTGCTGGACAAGAGTGTCTCGCAGCAGCCGGAGCAGGCCGGCGAGTCTGCCGCGGGCAATGCCGCGAAGGATCAGGACCAGGTCACCGTCGAGGCCCGCGGGCGGGGAGAGCGCTGATGAGCTCGCGGCTGTTCCCGCTGTTCATCGCCGTCGCCGCGCTGCTGGTGATCGCGGCGTTCTCGCTGTTCTCCGTCAACGAGACCGAGTTCGCCATCCGCACCGAGTTCGGCGCCATCGTCGGCATGCACTACATCCCGGGACTGCATCTGAAGTGGCCGTGGGACATGGTGACCAAGTTCGACCGGCGCATTCTCTCCGAGTCGTACACCAGCGAGACCTTCCTGACCAACGACGGCCGCGGCCTGATCGTGGACTTCTACGTCAAGTGGCGCGTCAAGGACCCGTCCACCTTCTACACCGCGACCGGCGGCAGCGAATCCCTCGCCGGGGAGCGACTGGCGGAGATCGTCAAGGACGGGATCAAGAGCGTGGTCGCGCAACGCACGCTGCAGCAGATCGTGTCCGCCGAGCGTGCCGCGGTGACCGGTGAGATGTTCAAGGGGGCCAGCCACAACGCCGAAGGGCTCGGCGTCGATCTGGTGGACGTACGGGTACAGCGCATCGATCTGCCCGATGAGGTCGCGGCGCGCGTGTTCGAGAGCATGAAGCAAAGCTTCGCCAAGACCGCCAACCGGCTGCATGCCGAAGGGCAGCAGGAGAGCACCACCATCCGCGCGACGGCCGAGCGTCAGCGCACCGTGATCCTCGCCGATGCCGAGCGCGATGCGCAGCGCATCAAGGGTGAGGGAGATGCGAGCGCCTCGCAGATCTTCGCGCGTGCCTACTCCAAGGACCCGGAGTTCTACGCGTTCTACAGAAGCCTGCAGGCCTACCAGAACTCACTCGGCAAGGACGGCGATCTTTTGGTCGTGACCCCCGATGGGGAATTCTTCAAGTACCTGAAGGACTCCGCCAAGGCCGCGGCGCCCAAGCGCTAGAACCGCAAGGCTGCGTTGGCGTTGGCGTTGAATTTCACTGATCTGCTGGCCGCGCTCGGCTTGTTTCTGGTGTTGGAAGGCATCGCGCCGTTCCTGAATCCGCAGGGCGTGAAGCGCGCGTTCGCCAAGCTGCTGCAGGTGAAGGACCGCGAGTTGCGCATCGCGGGCCTCGGCAGCATGCTGGTTGGAGTCGTCATCCTGTTTCTGGTGCGCTAGGGGTCTTGCGGCATGGGGAAGTTCCTCGTGGTCATCGGCACCCAGTGGGGCGATGAAGGCAAGGGCAAGGTCGTCGATCTGCTGACCGAGCGGGCGGCCGCCGTGGCCCGTTTCCAGGGCGGCCACAACGCGGGGCACACACTGGTGATCGGCGGACGCAAGACCGTCCTGTCCCTCATACCTTCCGGGATCCTGCGCGAGCAGGTGCGCTGCCTGATCGGCAACGGCGTGGTGATCTCGCTCGAGGCGCTGCTGAGTGAGAGCCGCATGCTGATCGAGCAGGGCGTGCCGGTATTCGAGCGCCTCGCAGTCTCGCCGCTTTGTCCTTTGATTCTGCCCTCGCATGTCGCACTCGATCAGGCCCGCGAGCGGGCGCGCGGGCCCAACGCCATCGGCACCACCGGGCGCGGGATCGGGCCGGCCTACGAGGACAAGGTGGCACGCCGCGCGGTGCGGGTCGCGGACCTGTACCAGCGCGAGAGCTTCGCGGCGAAGCTCGGCGAGATGCTGGACTTCCACAACTTCGTGCTGCAGCACTACTACCGCCAGCCGCCGGTGGACTTCCAGAAGACCCTCGATGAGCAGCTGGCCATGGCCGCGACCATCGCACCGATCGTGACGGATGTGACCAGAAGCCTCCACGAGCTGCGCGCCACCGATGCCAACGTGCTGTTCGAGGGCGCCCAGGGGGCGATGCTGGATGTGGATCTGGGTACCTACCCGTTCGTCACCTCATCCAACACCACCGCAGGCTTTGCCGGCACCGGCACGGGCCTGGGTCCGCGGGTGTTCGATGGCGTGCTCGGCATCGTCAAGGCCTACACCACCCGCGTCGGCGCCGGGCCGTTCCCCACCGAGCTGTTTGATGTGTACGGCGAGCACCTGTCGCGCGTCGGACACGAGTTCGGCTCGGTGACCGGACGGCGGCGGCGCTGCGGATGGTTCGACTCGGTGGCGCTGCGCCGCTCGATCGTGCACTCGAGCGTTTCGTCCCTGTGCATCACCAAGCTCGACGTGCTCGATGGGCTGGATACGATCCGCATCTGCGTCGGCTATCGGATGAACGGCAAGGTCAGTCCCGAGCCGCCACTGAGCATCGACGGCTACGCGGGCATCGAGCCGGTGTACGAGGAACTGCCGGGCTGGCGCGAGTCCACGGTGGGTGTGACCGCGTACGCCGGCCTGCCCGCCAACGCGCGGCGCTACCTTGAGCGGCTGCAGACGCTCGTCAACGTGCCCATCGATATGATCTCAACCGGGCCGGACCGCGAGCAGACCATCATGTTGCGGCACCCGTTCGGAGCCTAGACTGAGCGCGCGGCCCGCGGCGCGCGCAGCTCCCGCGGCGCGCTTGGCGCTGGCGCTGATCATCGTCGCGGCCTGTCTGCTGGCCGCCGGCAGCTGGCGCGTCTACTCCAACACCTGGGACGAGCCGGAGCATCTCGCCGCGGGAATTGAGCTCATCGACCGCGGCCAGTACCAGTACGACACCGAGCATCCGCCGCTCGGGCGGGTGCTGCTCGCACTCGGGCCGTACCTGGCCGGCGCACGCTCCTTCGGCACGCCGCCGCCCGATGGCACCCGCGAAGGCATCGACATTCTTTACTCCGGCGGCCATTACTGGCGTTACCTCACGCTTGCGCGCCTCGGCACGCTGCCCTTCCTCGCGCTGCTGCTGATCGCCACCTGGCTGTGGGCGCGGCGTCTTTTCGACTCGCCGGGCGCTGCGCTCCTGCCGGTGCTGCTGCTGGTGTCGGTGCCGCCGATCCTCGGCAACGCCGCGCTCGCCAGTCTCGATGTGGCGGCGGCCGCGACCATCCTGCTGGCGCTCTACGCGCTGCAGCGCTGGATGGTCTCGGCGCGCTTAAGCGATGCGGCAGGGTTCGGGCTTGCCGCAGGCGTTGCGGTGGCGACGAAGTTCTCCGCCGTGCCGTTCCTCGGGCTTTGCCTGCCGGCGCTGGCGCTCGCTCACGCGGCAGCCGGTGGCGCGCGCGACGGCGGCTGGCCTCAGCGTGCGGGCGGCCTGCTGGTGGCGGGGCTGGCAGCGCTCGTGCCGGTGTTCATCTGCTACGGCCCGCGCACCCCGGATCCTGCCAGCGATGCCTTTCGCTTCCATTGGGCAGTGTCATACCTCATGCAGCGCGGCGGGCTGGATCACGCCTTGGGCGTGTGGCTGTCGCAGCTGTGGCTGCCCCACGAGCTTCAGGACCTCGTCAACGGCATCGTCGCGGTCATGGCGCACAACGATACCGGCCACCTGTCGTATCTTCTCGGCCAGCAGCGCCTGAGCGGCTGGTGGTATTTCTACCCGGTGGCGCTCGGCGCGAAGACGCCGATCCCGCTGCTTCTGGCAGGACCGCTCGGACTGGCCTGTCTGGCGCTCGGCGGCTGGCGCCGCCGCGACTCCTGGGCCCTGGCGCCGCTCGTGGCAGCGGCGACGATGCTCACCTTCGCCTGCGCGTTCAGCCGCATCAACATCGGCATCCGGCACGTCCTCATCCTGTACCCGTTCCTGGCGCTCGGCGGCGCTCACCTGCTGCAGCGCGCGTGGCTTCGGATCAGCGCGCTGCAGCGGCAGCGCCCGGCGCAGCTGGCGGCGGCGGGCCTGCTGGCGCTCCTAGCCTGGCAGCTGTCGGCGCTCTGGACGGCGTATCCGGACTATCTGCCGTACTTCAACGAAGCCATCGCCCATCCGCAGCAGGTGCTGGTCGACTCAGATCTTGACTGGGGGCAGGACCTGTACCGGCTCGAGCTGCGTGCGGCGCAGCTGAAGATACCGGAGCTGAACCTGGCCTACCGCGGCACCGCGGATCTGAGCCGCGAACCGCTGCCGCCGCTGGCGATCCTGCCGCCGCTCAAGCCCGTGCGCGGCTGGGTGGCCGTCTTTGCACTGGCGCGCACTCGGCGCGCCTCCGACTACGCGTGGCTCGATGCCTGGCGGCCGCTCGCGCGGGTGGGCAAGACCGTCGATCTGTACTACATCCCCTGAGCGCGCAGGCGCAGGATGCGACTGAGCGGCGGCGGATGGGAGTAGTAGAAAGCCGCGTACACCGGGTCGGGCGTGAGCGTGCTGGCATTGTCACGGTGCAGCTTGACCAGCGCCGCGGCCAGCTCGGCGCCACTCGCGTAGCGCGTGGCGAAGGCGTCCGCCTCGAACTCGTGACGGCGTGACCACAGCGCCGCCAGCGGCGTCACGAAGAAAGTAAAGGCCGGCACCACCAGCACGAACAAGAGCAGCGCCGCGTGCGCCGAGGGCCGTGGCACGCCGAGGGCTGAGTAGAAGTCGGCTTGCCGGGCGAGCCAGCCGAGCGCGGCGAGCCCCACGAGGGTGGTCACCATCGACAGCAGCAGCCGCTTGCGCACGTGCTTGAGACTGAAGTGCCCCAGCTCGTGCGCCAGCACCGCTTCAACTTCGGGATGCCCCAGACGCTCGAGCAGCGTATCGAAGAACACGATGCGCTTGTGGCGTCCGATGCCGGTGAAGTAGGCGTTGCCGTGGCTCGAACGGCGCGAGTTGTCGACCACGAACACGCCCTTGGAGGCAAAGCCGCAGCGTGCCAGCAGCGCCTCGATGCGCGCCTTGAGGGCCTGGTCCTTGAGGGGCGAGAAACGGTTGAAGAGCGGGGCAATGAAGGCCGGCCATGCCCACGCCATCAGCAACATCACCGCCAGCCACAGCCCCCACGCCCACGCCCACCACCAGCGCCCCGCACGCTCCATGAGCAAGAGCGTTGCCACCAGCAGCGGGCCGCCGAGCAGCACGGCGAGCGCAAGGCCCTTGCCGAGGTCGGCGAGAAACAAGGTGCCAGTCGTGCGGTTGAAACCAAAGCGCGCCTCGAGCCGGAACGTGCGCCACAGCGAGAACGGCAGGTTGACGAGCTGGATGATGAGGGCGACGGTGGCGATCACCGCCACGCCGAGCCACGGCTGCGCGAGTGCGCTGTGGCGCCACAGCGCATCGAGCGCGGCGATGCCGCCGCCCAAGGTGAGTGCGAGCGTGACAGCGGTATCGACCAGCGTACCCATGCGCCCGAAGCTCAGCTTGGCGATGGTGTAATCGGCGGCCTTGCGGTGCTCATCGGCTGAAACGCTGTCCGCAAAGGGTCCCGGCACCTCGCCGCGGTGGCGCGCCACCGCGCTCGCCTGGCGCTGCGACAGCCACAGATCAACCGCGGCGCCCGTCAGCAGCGCCAGGAGGAACAGCACCGTCAGCCAGTGCATCCCATCAGCTCGACACGATTACCGAAGGGGTCATCGACGAACACGCGCGGCGATCCTTTGAAGTCCGGCTGCGCCTGGCAGCGGTAACCGGCGCCGCTCAGCCGCGTGGTGAGCGCCGCCAGATCGGTCACGATGAGGGCCGGGTGGGCCTTGCGGGCCGGCCGGAAGTCCGCCTCGACGCCCAGGTGCACGCGCACTTCGCCGTCCTCGAACCAGCAGCCGCCGCGGCGGGCCAGCTGCGCGGGCTTGGCGACTTCGGGAATGCCAAGGAGGTCCTGATAGAACTCGCGCGCGCGCGGCTCACCGCCCTCGGGCATGGCCAACTGGACGTGGTGCAGGCGTTGCACGGGCATGCAGGAATCCTCTCATGTCAGCCGACCGTCTGCAGCGGCACCACGAACACGATGGCACCGGTCGGCTGCCCGGTGGGCGAGCCGCCGGGCGGCTCGACGCTCACCGCGAGCTTGAGCGAGCCTGCCAGGGCCTGGGTCTGCGCGCGGCTGAGCGCGCGGTGTAGCGCGGCGGCGTGGTAGGGCAGCACGCCGAGCGAGACCGGCTGGCCCGATGCCGGCAGCGCCCACAGCTCGTAGTCACGACCGGGCGGGTGGGTGGCGAAGGCGCCGGCGCGCACCTCGAGTGCCTGCGCTTCACCTGCGCGGGCCGAAACTTCGACCTGCCACATGAGCGCGCCGCTCGGCGCGGAGATGGTGGCGAGCTCCACGGGCCGGCCGGGGGCGAGGGTGTGCCAGTACAAAAGCGCGGCGAGTGCCGTCACGAGGAGCACGCTGGCGGCGAGCGCGAGGGGGTGCCAGAGCGCGCCGCGCGGCACGCTCGCGGGCAGCTCGAGGCGCGCCTGGATGGCGCGCCAGACATGCGGCGGCGGCTGCAGGGGTCGCAGCTCGTGCAGCAGCGGCAGCAGTCGCTCTTCCCAGAAAGTGCAGCGCTGCTCCACGAATCCGGAGCTCGTGCGCCAGCGTTCCAGCCGGCGCCGCGCCGCGCCGCGCAGCGTGCCCAGCACGTATTCCGCGGCGAGGCGGTCGATCAGGGCAGCATTGTCGGGTGCCGCGTTCATGACTCGAGGCAGGCCTTCAGTTCCTTGAGCGCGCGCCGGATCCAGCTCTTTACCGTTCCGAGCGGACTGCCGACTCGGTGCGCGATGTCGGCGTGGGAGTTGCCGGCGACGAAGGCAAGCTCCAGGCAATGCCGCTGCTGCTGGGTGAGCAGTCGCAGGCACCCCTCCAGCAGCGCCGCGCCCGGCAGCCACATCTCACTCTCCGGCGTGGCTTCCTGCGCCGCCTCGGGCCGCTCGGGCAGATCGGCGAGCAGCGCCGGTGCGGCGCGTTCGTGCCGCAACAGGTCGATAGCGCGATAGCGCGCGATGGAGGTGAGCCAGGCCATCGGCCGCCCCCGCTCCGCGCGGTACTGCCCGGCGCGCTGCCAGATCGTGACAAAGACGTCCTGCAGCGCTTCCTCGGCGAGCGGACGGCGACGCAGCATGCGCATCAGGCACGCGAACAGCATCGGCGAGACGAGCTCGTACAGGCGCTGCAACGCGGCGCCATCGGCGCTGGCGCAGCGGCCGAGCAGCCCCTGCAGCTGCGCGTCGAATTCGCTATCGGTCGGGGTGGCAGGGCTCATGTCTGATCCGTCGGGCGCGCGCGCATTCTAGCCCGCAGATCCTGCCTGAGGGCCGCATACGGGCGCTTCCAACGCTTATACGTACCGGCCGCCCGAGCGGATGCAGCGCTGCAGCGGGCGGCGGCAGCCGCACCTTTGCCGATGACGGACATAACAGGGCGGCGGCTCAGGCATCCGGCGACGGCGCCCGTCAGCGAGCGATCCATCCGGAGCTGATGAGACTGTCGTTGAACTCGCGGGCCACCTGCTTATCCGCTCGTGCGCGCCGGCGGTTCACGTCCGGGGCCGGGATGCGCGAGAGCATGTCGCGAATGACGTTGAGCCGCGCCTGATGCTTGTCATCCGCCCGCACCACGATCCAGGGCGCCTCTTGCTGATGGGTACGCATCAGCATGCTGTCGCGGGCGCGGCTGTAGTCGTTCCAGTGCCGCTGGGCGGCCTCATCCACCGGGCTGATCTTCCATTGTGTGAGCGGATCGCGCCGCCGCTCGCGCAGGCGCCGGGCCTGCTCGGTGCGCGTGATATCCAGATAGTACTTGAGCAGGAACATGCCCGAGCGCACCAGCATCCGTTCGAAGCGCGGCGCGGCTTGCAGAAAGGCCTCGTGCTCCTTGCGGGTACAGAATTTCATCACGTACTCAACGCCGGCGCGGTTGTACCAGCTGCGGTTGAAGAGCACGATTTCCTGCCTGGCCGGCAGGTGCGCGGCGAAGCGCTGGAAGTACCATTCTCCCTCCTCACGCTCGCTCGGCTTTCCGGGCGCGACCACGCGCACCTCGCGCGGGCTCAGGTGCTCGACGATGCGCTTGATGGTGCCGTCCTTGCCGGCGGTATCGCGCCCCTCGAGAATGACCAGCACTTTAAGCCCGTGAGCGATGACGTGCCGATGCAGCTTCACCAGCTCGATCTGCAGGCGCCTGAGCTCGTGCGCATAGCCCTTTTTGGGCAGTTTGGGGGTCGATTTCGGCATGCCGCTGGCGCCTTCCGCTGTGCTTAAGAGGTTGGCTGAGCATTATCGGCATCGCGGTGAACGCCAGCCACCCTTGTCGATCGTGCAAGGCTGGTTCAGGCTAACGTCGGCGCGCTAGCCGCACGGGGGAGGGGAAATGTCCAGATCCAAGGGTGAAGCCAAGGTCGTCGTCTGCAAGAACGGGCCCTACCTGGTGTCCGGCGGCGTGCCGCTCGCGAAACAGACCATCGTCGCGGACCGCGAGGGCGGATCGCAGGACTGGAAGGAAGGTGCGGCGCTGACCACCGAGGAGTCTTACGCGCTGTGTCGCTGCGGACATTCCAAGACCAAGCCCTTCTGCGACGGCAGCCACAACACGGTCGGCTTCGATGGCACCGAGACGGCCAGCCGCGAGCCCTACCGCAGCCACGCGCAGATCACCGAGGGGCCGTCCGCCACGCTCACCGATGTGGAGTCGCTGTGCGGGTTCGCGCGCTTCTGCGATCCGAACGGCCAGGTGTGGAACCAGGTCGAGCACACCGACGAGGCGAAGGTGCGCGCTCTTTTCATCCGTCAGGTCAACAACTGCCCCTCGGGTCGGCTGGTGGCCTGGGACAACTCGACCGGCAAGCCTATCGAGCACGAACTGCCGGTCTCGATCGGCATCATCGAAGATCCCCCCGAAAGAGTGAGCGGACCGCTGTGGCTGCGCGGCGGAATTTCGCTGACCGCGGCGGACGGCTTTGCCTACGAGGTGCGCAACCGGGTGACGCTGTGCCGCTGCGGCGCCTCCAAGAACAAGCCGTTCTGCGACGGCTCACACGCGGCGATCAAGTTCCACGACTCCAAGTAAGCGCACCAGCGGTCATGAACATCTACGACCAGGACCTCGACAAGAACCGCGCCAACTACGTCGCGCTCTCGCCGGTGAGTTTCCTGGAGCGCAGCGCCGAGGTGTTCGGCGACCTGCCGGCGGTGGCGCATGGCGCGCGGCACTACAGCTGGCGCGAAACGCGCGATCGTAGCGCGCGACTGGCCGCGGCGCTCGCCGCCCTCGGCGTCGCTCGCGGCACCACGGTCAGTGCAATGCTCGCCAATACGCCCGAGATGGTGGAGGCGCACTACGCGGTGCCGGCATTGAATGCGGTGCTCAACGCCCTCAACACGCGCCTGGACGCGCCACTGCTCGCCTGGCAGATGCAGCACTGCGAGAGCGCCGTGCTGCTGTGCGACAGCGAGTTCGCGCCCGTGATGAAGGAGGCGCTGCGGATTCTTCGCACCGAGCACGGCCGCACCCCGCTCGTCATCGACGTGTGCGACAGCGAGTACGGCGGTGCCGCCGGGCGCATCGGCGAGCACGAGTACGAGGCGCTGCTCGCCGCGCATGCGCCGCTCGCGCATCTTGCGGGACCGCAGGACGAATGGGACGCCATCGCCGTTTCCTACACCTCCGGCACCACCGGCAACCCCAAGGGCGTGGTCACGCATCACCGCGGCGCCTACCTCAACGCGGTGGCGAACGCGGTCACCTGGAGCATGCCGCACTTTCCGGTCTACCTGTGGACGCTGCCGATGTTTCACTGCAACGGCTGGTGTTTCCCGTGGACGGTGGCGATGCTCGCCGGCACGCACGTGTGCCTGCGCAAGGTCGAAGTGCGCGCGGTGCTCGACGCCATGCGCCTCCACGCGGTGGATCACTACTGCGGCGCGCCCATCGTGCACAACCTTCTGATCAATGCCGAGCCGGCCTGGCGCGCGGGGATCACGCAGCGCGTGCGCGGCATGGTGGCAGGAGCCGCACCACCGGCGGCCATGATCGAGGGCATGGCGAGGATCGGCTTTGAGCTCACCCACACCTACGGACTCACCGAGGTCTACGGGCCTGCGGCGGGAGCCGCCAAGCGCACGCACTGGGCGAGTGAGTCCCTGGGCGAACAGGCCCGTCTCAACGGCCGCCAGGGGGTGCGCTACGAGCTGCAGGAAGGCATGAGCGTGCTCGATCCTGCGACCATGTCCGAGGTGCCCGCCAACGGGGAGGTGCTGGGCGAACTCATGTTCCGCGGCAACATCGTGATGAAGGGATACCTCAAGAACCCCAAGGCGACGGCGCAGGCGTTCGCCGGTGGCTGGTTCCACACCGGCGATCTTGCCGTCCTCGAGCGCGATCGCTACGTCAAGATCAAGGACCGCAGCAAGGATGTGATCATCTCCGGGGGTGAGAACATCAGTTCCCTCGAGGTCGAGGATGCCCTGTACCGCCATCCCGCGGTCATGGCCTGCGCGGTGGTCGCGCGTCCGGATGCCAAGTGGGGCGAGACGCCGCTCGCTTATGTCGAGCTCAAGGCCGGTGCGGCGGCCACGGCGGCCGAGCTGATCGCGCATTGCCGCACGCTGCTCGCGGCCTACAAGATCCCGCGCGAGGTGCGCTTCGAGGAGATCCCCAAGACCGCCACCGGCAAGATCCAGAAGTTCGTGCTGCGCGAGCGGGCCCGTTCGGCGAGCGCCATCGAGTGAGGAAGTCCCCATGAGCACTACCCCAGAGCCTTTGCTGCGGCGGCAGCGCGACGCGCGCGGTGCCGTCACGCTGACCCTGAATCGTCCGCAGGCGTTCAATGCCCTCAGCGAGGAAATGCTCAGCGCGTTGCAGGGAGAGCTCGATGCCCTGGCCGCTGATGAGTCGGTGCGCGCGCTGGTGCTCGGCGCGAGCGGCAAGGCGTTCTGCGCCGGCCATGATCTTCGGCAGATGTGCGCACATCCCTCGCGCGAGTACTACCAGCGCCTGTTCGAGCAGTGCAGCCGCATGATGCTCACGCTGCGGCGGCTGCCCATCCCGGTGATCGCACGCGTGCACGGGATTGCCACCGCCGCGGGCTGCCAGCTGGTCGCGCAGTGCGATCTGGCGGTGGCCTCGAGCGAGGCGCGGTTTGCGGTCAGCGGGATCGAACTGGGGTTGTTCTGCTCGACGCCGAGCGTGCCGCTGTCGCGCAATGTCCCGCGCAAGCAGGCATTCGAGATGCTCGTGACCGGGGAGTTCATCGATGCGGCACAGGCGCAGGCACGCGGCCTCGTCAACCGGGTGGTCGAGCCGGCCGCCCTCGACGCCGAGGTCGAAAAACTCGTGGCGAGCATCCTCGCCAAACCGCGCGCCGCCATCGCGCTCGGCAAGGAGCTGTTTTACCGTCAGGCGGAACTTTCGCTCGAGAAAGCCTACGAGGCGGCCGGCCAGACCATGGCCTGCAACATGCTGGATGCGGCGGCTGTGGAGAGGATGCAGGCCTTCCTCGAGAAGCGCGCGCCGCGCTGGTAATCCCACCCCCGACAAGAACGAAAGCTGACGGGCGCCCCGATGTGCGAGCTAGCCGTGCGCCCCAGGACTGCCAGCGCGCAGCTGCTCTGCGCGCTAGGGTTGCTCGGCCTGTATCCAGCGCCGGGGCGACCGATCAACGCTGCCGCAAGGAGCTGTGGACCTGCGCGGACGCCAACCCGCTGTCGGCACGCGATGATGTGCTGGTATTCCAGACACCGCCGCTCACGCAGGATGTCGAGGTCACGGGGCGCCTCATCGTGAAGCTGTGGGCTTCCTCCGACTCCCCGGACACCGACTTCACGGCGAAGCTCATCGATGTCTACTCGCCGAACGCCGACTTTCCCGGCGGCATCGATCTGAACGTCGGCGACAGCATCGTGCGCGCGCGCTACCGCAACGGCGCCGCGCCGGCGCAGATGCTGGAGGCGGGCACGCCCTACGAGTTCACCATCGAGATGTATCCGACTTCGCTCATTGTCAAGCGCGGCCACCGCATCCGGCTCGACATCTCGAGCAGCAATTTTCCACGCTTCGATGTGAATCCCAACACCGGTGAGCCGCTCAACGACAACCGCGGCTGGCGGATCGCGCAGAACTCGGTGTATCTCGACTCCGCGCATCCCTCACGGATCCTGCTGCCGCTGGTCGCGGCGGCCGGGGAGTAACCCGGCCCGATGGATCGTGCGCTCCCATGGATCAGCCGGACCGCAAACCCAGGCTGGCTTGCCTGCGGCGTGCTGATCGGGCTTCGATGCGCGCGTGCTCGCGCATGTCCTCGTGCGGCCCGGGCTGAGGCTACCCTGCGCTGCGCTCGCTCAGCGCGCGCCTGGTGGGCGGTGAATGCCGCCCTCGAAGGGGCGCTGCACATCCATGCGCTCGCTGACCCGGGGCATCGGGTACTTCAGGCCGCTGGCGCAATTGAACAGCACGACCTCATCGTTGGCGCCAATGCGTCCGCTGCGCGCCGCCTGCAGATACGCGGCATATGTCGCTGCCCCTTCCGGGCTCATCAACAGGCCATCGGCCGCACCCACGTGGCGGCGTGCCGCATCGATGCTCTCGTCCGTCACCGCGCAGGCGAACCCGCCGCTCTCGCGCAGCGCCCTCAGGATCAGGAAGTCCCCGAGGGCTGCCGGCACACGGATGCCCGCGGCGAGGGTATGAGCGTTCTCCCAGGGCGTCGCCGTGCTTGCGCCGCTGTCGAAGGCGCGCACGATCGGCGCACAGCCGCTCGCCTGCACGGCGACCAGGCGCGGCAGTGCGCCTGAAATCCAGCCGAGCTCGGCAAGCTCCGCCCAGGCCTTCCACATGCCGATCAGTCCGGTGCCCCCGCCGGTCGGGTAGAACACCACGTCGGGCAGCTGCCACTGCCTCTGCACCGCAAGCTCCAGCCCCATGGTCTTCTTGCCTTCGATCCGATAAGGCTCCTTGAGCGTCGACATGTCGAACCAGTCGAACTGCGACTTGCCCGCCTCGACCAGCCGGGCGCAATCGTTGATCAGGCCATTGACGCGCCACACCGAGGCGCCCTGCAGGGCAATCTCGCTTAAGTTGATCTCTGGCGTGTCGTCCGGGCAGAAGCAGAAGGCCTCCATGCCGGCCTGCGCCGCGTAGGCGGCCATCGCAGCGCCGGCATTGCCGTTGGTGGGTATGGCCACCCGCCGCACGCCGTGGACGCGGGCCATCGACACGGCCACTGCCAGACCACGGGCCTTGAACGAGCCGGTCGGCAGGCGAGCCTCGTCCTTGACCAGAGGCGGCCGAAAACCGCTCGGCCGCTCGCTGTTGGCGAGCGGCACCAGCGGTGTTTCAACCTCGCCGAGGCTGACGATGTAGGAGGGCGCCGGCACCGGCAGCAGCTCGTGCCAGCGCCACAGGCCGCTCGGGCGTGCCGCGATTTCATCGCGCGCCACCTCACGCCTGAGTGCGGCGAGATCGTAGCGCGCCAGCAGCGGCTTGTTCTCCGCCGACAGTCCCTGCAGCTTTGCGATGTCGTAACGCTGTGAAGTCAGACTGCACTCGAGGTGGGTCGCATAGGAATAGCGCACGAGGACTCCTCGCTCCGCGAAAAGGGCTGTTTGCTTTGTGGTACAAGAGCGCGATGAGGCTCGAGCCGTCGCGCACACAGCCGGAACTGCTCCGGGCCATCGGCCGCTGGAGCATGGTAGCACTGGCGCTCAACAGCATCCTCGGCGCCGGCATCTTCGGCTTACCCTCGACGCTGGCGGGCCTGCTCGGGCGAGCGAGTCCCGCGGCGGTGCTGCTGGCAGGCGCCGGCATGAGCGTGATCGTCGCCTGCTACGCGGAGGTCGCCTCGCAGTTCACCGAAACGGGCGGCACCTACCTGTACCTGCGCTACACATTCGGCCGCCTGGTTGGCCTTGAGGTGGGCTGGATGTCGTTGCTCGCCCGGCTCACGGGCTGCGCGGCCGCCGTGAACCTGCTTATCGCCTACCTCGGCGAATTCTGGCCGGGCGTGACGGCCGCGCTGCCGCGACTCGCCGTCATCACGCTGTTTGTCGGCACGCTCGCGGGGGTGAACTACCGCGGCGTCGGCGCGGGCGCCATGCTGAGCAATGTCACCGCACTGACCAAGCTTCTCGCGCTGTTCGCGGTGGCGGGGGCGGGCATGGCGTGGCTGTGTGTCCATCCGGCGCTCGCCGCAGCGCCGGTCACGCCCACGCGCGAGGGCTGGCTCAAGGCGATGCTGCTGCTGCTGTTTGCCTATGGGGGCTACGAGGCGGCGCTCAATCCCATGGGCGAGGCGAAGGATCCGCGCCGCGATGTGGCGTTCGCACTGCTGGTGGCGATTTCGATCATCGCCGCGCTCTACAGCACTCTTCAGCTGGTCGTGGTGGGCGTGCTCGCCCACGCCGCAGCGAGCGAGCGACCGCTCGCGGACGTGGCGGGCGTGCTGCTCGGGCGCCCGGGGGCGCTGCTCATCTCAGTCGGCGCACTGGTTTCGATCTACGGCTACGTCAGTGCGAATATGCTGACCGTGCCGCGCAGCCTCCTCGCCCTGGCCGAGGGCGGGGACTTCCCGGCCGCTTTCGGCCGCATACACCCGCGCTTTCGCACCCCGTACGTTTCGATCGTGGTTTTTGCGCTGTTGGTTTGGGTTTTCTCCCAGCTGGCCGGTTTCTCCTGGAACGTGACCCTGTCGGCGGTCGCGCGCATTCTTTACTACGCGGGCATCTGCGCGGCCGTGCCGGTGCTGCGCGCCACGCAGCCCGCTGCGGCGGCCTTCAGACTCAGGGGCGGCATTACCCTGCCGGCCGCAGGCGTGGCGATCTGTGTGCTGCTGCTCGGTGGCGTCGACTTCAGCAAGTCCGTCATCCTCCTGGCGACGATTGCGATCGGGCTGTTGAATTGGGCGCTGGTCAGGGGCTGTCCCGCTCCTGCGTTTCGCGCGCCAAAGGGGTAACCTAGCGCGCGATGGAGAGTGTAGGCAGAGCATGGCGGCGCCAGCTGCGGCGCGAACTGACCGGGCTGATCGCGCTGAAGATTGCAGCGCTCGCCCTGCTGTGGTGGCTGTTCTTCGCGCCGGCGCCCCACGCCGGGGCCGCAGATGAGGCGAGTCGCCGCTTCGGCTTGGCAGCTG
>Ga0209624_10000746_pt1 | contig 28138 bp, 22 predicted proteins | sample JacPinW_OM2H0_O1_FD_188565 | JGI IMG/M metagenome (GOLD analysis project Ga0209624, IMG submission 188565) | Forest soil microbial communities from Algoma, Ontario, Canada - Jack Pine, Ontario site 1_JW_OM2H0_O1 (SPAdes) (version 2) | ecosystem: Environmental > Terrestrial > Soil > Boreal...
CGGCGAACTCCTGTGGACGGCATGGACAAGCCTCCGGCTTGCCCACCCGGCCCACAGGAGAACAAAAGCAGAAGAAGCGGACAGATGATGGGCTACCAAAACCGGACAACTTCATTCGCTATCGACATCTATTGCTGATATTTTTCTGATTCAAGGTTCGGCGCTTCGATTGATCCCGTCCAGACATCCTCAAGGGTGCGAGGCGACGGCGCGGCCCGAAGCGCGCTGAGGCGAGTTTGAGGCGATGGCGACCGTCGTCGCAGATGCACCGTCTTATACGCGGACTTCACGAACTTGCCTCCGGCCGTCTCTGTACAGGTTGCTAAGATAATCTGGAATTCACTGTCAACAATAGTTGCAATTACTACTGGCGAGTTGCAAGACGACTGTTGCTTGGAAAACGCACAGATCAAAAAGCGGTTTTTTCCGTGTCCGAATCTTGAAGATTCTGTGGCCAAACGATTGCGGGGGCGAGTCGATCAACTATAAGTGATCAGAATCAGAGCTGGAGCGCGCTCAGATGAAACCTCGCGGCCAAGTTAACCGGCAGTCGCAACGACAGGCTCTCTTTGCGCCAGAAGGATCTCCAGCAGAGCTTCGGAGCCTGCTCCCTCGCCGGAACGGGGTTCATCCCTTCAGGTCGCGGACTGCCGCGCGCCTCGCGATTCGGTTTATTCTGATTGGCGTTGGTGGGCTATGTCTCAGCGCCATTGCCGCTCATGCCCAGATCGACGGGACTTGGATTGGCGGGACGGTTGGCGCGCCGTCGGATTGGAACACCGGAACAAACTGGAATTCGGTGCCCCCCGATACCGTGCCAACCGGAACAGCAACTTTTGCGGGGGCGCTACCCACCGCGATTACGTTCTCCGCCCCTGAATTAACAGCTGTCCAAACCCTGTCATTCAATGCACCGGGCTATACCTTCGAAGTGACTCCGCCGCCGGGCGACTTTAGGCTATTACAAATCATCGGCGACGGCATTGTCACCTCTTCCGCCCTCAACTTTCCGACCTTCAATATTACCGACGAGCTCCACTTCATCAATTCGAGCACGGCTGGGCCGGCAATTATCAATGTCAGCGATGTGTCGAACGTAACATTCAACCTTGAAGACAGGACCAGCCAGACTTCAATCGCGAAGGCAGGAACCGCGACAATTACCGCCGGCATTGCCGGCAGTACCGATGGTGACACAGGCGGTTTCGTACAATTCTTCGGCCACAGTACTGCTGATCAGGCTACGATCAACGCGTACTTCGGTTCGAACATTGAATTTCACGATGAGAGCGATGCAGGCTCCGCAACGATCACCGCGAACAATGGTGGATCTATCTTCTTCAACGACACCGCGACTGCCGATCAGGCGAAGATTACTGTTAACGCGGGCGGAGAACTGGATTTCTAGCCGAATTTTAACGACCCCTGTTGCACGGGCGGCACCAGTATGGCAGGCAACGCCACCATCACTAACAATGGAACTTTGGGCTTTTGGGAGGGGAGCAGCGCCGACCACGCCACCATCACCAGCAATGGGACGATAGACTTCCACGACAGCAGCACCGCCGGCAACGCAACGATCAACACCACCACCCCCTCCGGGATAACGAGTTTTCATAATATGAGCAACGCTGGCACCGCCACTTTCACCCTGGTCGGCGAGAGCCTTATGCATTTCTTTGACCAGAGCAGCGCTGACGCCGCGTCCATCCACGTCGACGATACCGGCTCTGTGAACTTCCATGACGGAACCACAGCGGGAACCGCGAAAATCATCGCGGGTGACAAGGGTAGTACCGATGACTTCACCGGCGGGTTCATATTTTTCGAGGGGAACAGCACTGCTGATCACGCAATGATCACGGCTTTGGGAGACTCGAACATTGAATTTGACGACGCGAGTCACGCAGGTAGCGCGACGCTCATCGCAGGTCTGCCGACGCGTCCGATCGGGGCGGATACCAATGGGTTCATTTTTTTCACAGGCACGAGCAGTGCTGAAAATGCAACGATCACCGTCAACCAATTCGCTGAACTCAGTTTCGCACCTGGTTTTTTCGGCGGCGGCACGGCTACTGCCGGCAATGCTAACATCACCAACAATGGAAACACGAACTTCTTCCAAGGGAGCAGCGCCGGCAACGCGACGATCACCACAAACGACGGCGGACTAACAAGATTCTTCGGGAGGAGCACCGGCGGCAACGCGGAATTCATCACCAATGCGAACGGCGTTTTCGACATGTCGGGCCTAGGCACTTTTCCTGATGGTTCGGATGAGGGTCTGCCCAGCGTACCGATGACCGCTGGCTCAATCGCGGGCGCGGGGACATATTTTCTTGGCTCCTCGCAACTGACGGTCGGATCCAATAATCTCTCGACGACGGTGAGTGGGACCATCCAGGATGGAGGCGAGTTTGGCGGGGTCGGCGGCTCGCTGGTCAAGGTCGGCACGGGAACCCTGACCATTGACGGCGCCGGCACCTATACCGGCGGCACGACCGTCAGCGGCGGCGCATTGGTGGTTGGCGATTTCGCCAACCCAACCGCCGCTCTGTCGGGAGGCGGGCCGATTGCCGTTGGGTCAGGCGGCACGCTTGGCGGCTATGGCAGCGTCACAGGATCGGTGGTCAACAACGGCATCATCGCCGCCGGCAACGCCACGCCGGGGTCTAGCGCGCCTCGCCGACCGGGACTTTCACTATCAATGGCAATCTGCTCAATGGAGGCGCCATCCAGCTCGCTTCCGGAGAGAGCATCGGCAACGTGCTGGAGGTTCGCGGCAGCTATTTTGGCACCGGCGGCACGATGGCCATCAACACATTCCTGGGAGGCGACGGCTCGCCCTCGGACAGATTGGTCATCAACGGCGACCCCGCCGCTACAGGCAATACGTCGGTGCACGTCACCAACGTCGGCGGCCCAGGAGCGGAAACGACGAACGGCATTCAGGTGGTGAGCGCGATCAACGGGGCCACGACCGCCCCTGGCGCCTTCACTCTCGCGAATGGCGAGTTGCGGGCCGGCGCTTTTGACTATGATCTGTTACGCGGCGGCGCCAGCGGGGCCAACCCAAACGACTGGTTCCTGCGATCGAGCTTCGTCGCGCCGCCGACCGAGCCGGAGGTGCCGCCCATCGTGCTGCCGATCCCTCCGTTCGCATCCGACCCGCCGCCGAATCCGCTGCCGCCCAACGTCGAGTTTCCAATCATCGGACCGGAACTCGCCACCTATGGGGTGGTGCAGCCGCTGGCGCGGCAGTTGGGGCTCGCGATCCTCGGCACGCTCGACGATCGGGTCGGCGACACTTACGAGCCGGATGGTTGCGCCGTTCAGCCGGCGGCCACTCTGGTCGGGCAGACTTCCGGAGTCGACCTGCCGACCAGGAAGCCGGCGGTGATGCCGACCAAGAAGCCCGGGCCTGCGCCCTGCCCGCTCTTCTCGCCCTCAGTCTGGGGACGCTTCTTCGGACAGACGATCCACAACAACTATCGCGCCTTCGCCGATCCCAGCGCCAGCGGCGATCTCGGGGGCTTCCAGGGCGGGATCGATCTTCTGCGGGGGTCTCTGATCGCCGGCCAGTATGAGCGCGCCGGCCTATACGGCGCCTATGGCGACGTGCACGCCGACGTGAACGGCCTCGTCACCAATCCGGCGGCGACGGCCTATGTCCTCACCCACACCGGATCGATGAACCTCAACTCCTGGTCGGCGGGCGGCTATTGGACGCATACCGGGGCCGGCGGCTGGTATCTCGACGCCGTGCTGCAAGGAACCTGGTATTACGGCTCGGCCAGCACTGATTTCGCGAAGCTGAACACCGACGGGACGGGCTTCATCGCCTCGCTAGAGGGCGGCTATCCATTCGCTTGGCCGCAACTCGGGCCGGGCTTCGTGATCGAGCCGCAGGGGCAGATCCTATGGCAGAAGGTGTCCTTCCGGCACGACTATGACGGGCTTGGCGATGTCGCCCTCGGCGATACGACGGGACCGAGCGGCCGCATCGGGCTCAAAACCAAATGGACGATTACGACTGCGGGCGGTCAGGTGTGGCAGCCGTATCTCAGAGGCAATCTCTGGCGGGATTGGGGAGCTGAGGCCGACGCCGTCTATTCGGGGACCGACGTCGTGCCGCTGGTGAATCAAGCGACCATACTTGAGTTTGGCGGCGGCCTGACCGGAAGGATCAACGCCAACATCTCTGTCTTCGCCAATGTCGACTACGAATTCGCGGTCGGCGCTGCCGAGAACGAGAAACGAAACGGCGTTCGAGGCGCGTTCGGCGCCCGATATACTTGGTGAGTCTCTGAGCCTCACGCCTCGGCGATCAGATGAAAGAACGAGCCCGTGACCAGGCCTCGTCGCGAGCCTGCGGGCGCCGCCGGCGCACCGTAGACGTCGCGAACAAAGGCGAAGGGGTCGTCGCCGTCCGCCGCGACGATGGTCGCGTAGTGGAACTCATGGCCGCGCAAGACCGAGCCCGCGGTTCCAAGCGCGCAGTTCGACGCGATGCGGGCCTCGCGATAGCCGAGCGTCATGCGGCGCTTTTCAAAACTGGTTTCGACGCCAAGCAGGCCGGCCATCGCATGGGCGGCGCCCGAGGCGTCGATAAGGGCTTGGCCTAGCGCCATATAGCCCCCGCATTCGCCATGCACCGGACGCGTCGCAGCGAAACTGCGTAAGCCCTGGTGAAACCGCGACGCCGCGGCAAGCCGCCCGGCGTGCAATTCCGGATAGCCGCCCGGAAGCCAGCACAGATCGCAATCGGAAGGCGGCGGTTCGTCGGCGAGCGGCGAGAATGAGACGATCTCGGCCCCGACCACTCGCCAGCCTTGCACCAGATGCGGATAGATGAACGAAAACGCCGCGTCGCGCGCGAGCGCGATGCGCTGGCCCGGCGGCCGAACCGCGATGGGCGCCGGCACGGGCGAAGTGAGGTCGAGTTCACCGGCCAAGGCGAGAACGCGCGCGCAATCGACATGCGCCTCGACGAAATCGGCGATTCTCCCGAGCCGCGCTTCGAGCGCCTCCGTCTCCCCCGCCTGCACCAAACCTAGATGGCGCTCGGGCAGCGCGACGTTCTCGTTGCGCGGCAAAGCGCCAACAACCGGAACACCCAACGCCTCGATCGCCTCGACGACAAGGCGGCGATGGCGCTCGCTTCCGACCCGATTGATGATGACGCCGGCGACTTTGAGCCGCTCGTCATATGCCGCGCAGCCCTTGACGATCGCGGCAGATGACTGGGCTTGGCCGGTGACGTCGATGACCAGCAGGACCGGCATACCGAGCGCCGCCGCCACATCGGCTGAAGCGCCGGTGCGCCCAGTCTCGCCCGGAACGCCGTCGAAAAGACCCATCGAGGCCTCGCACAAAGCGAGCGTGCTTTGTCCCGTGGCTTGGCCGGCGAGCGCGGCCAGAAGTTTGGGCGCCATGGCCCAGGAATCAAGATTGACCCCTTCCCTTCCCGATGCGGCGGTGTGGAAGGCCGGGTCGATATAATCGGGGCCCGACTTGAGGCCGACCACGTCGACGCCGCGGCGCTTGAACGCACGCAAAAGGCCAAGCGTCACCGTCGTCTTGCCGCTGCCGGAGCGAGGGGCGGCGATCATGAGACCGCGGGTCATTGCCGAGCCCCTAGGCAGAGCCGATGACGCGCGCTAGGCCAGTGGCCATGTCCGAGGCGGAAATCGGGACGCCGCTCAAGCGCGGCTGGACGACTGGCGCCTGCGCCAGCGGCGCAGCGCGCGCCGCCTTCGAAGCGCTTCTGACCCGCCAATTTCCCGATCCGGTTCCGGTTGCGCTGCCGAAGGGCTTGAGGCCGAAATTCGCCCTCGCCACCCACGAGCTTGGGGCTGATTTCGCCCGCGCCGGCATCGTGAAGGACGCGGGCGATGATCCGGACGTCACCCATGGCGCGCTGATTGTTGCGACTGTGCGCCTCGCGCCGCGAGGCTCGGGCTTGAGCTTTAAGGCCGGCGAAGGCGTAGGGGTGGTGACGCGGCCGGGTTTGCCGCTGCCCCCGGGAGAGCCCGCGATCAACCCGGCGCCGCGCGCAATGATCCGCGAGAATCTGAAAGAGGTCGGAGCGAGGCTCGGCGCCCACGTCGACGCGATCGTGGAAATCTCGGTGCCCGGCGGCGAGCGAATCGCCGAGCGCACGGCCAACGGTCGCCTTGGCATCCTTGGCGGCTTGTCGATCCTGGGCACGACCGGGATCGTCATCCCCTATTCGTGCTCGGCCTGGATCCATTCGATCCACCGTGGCGTGGACGTCGCGCGCGCCAGCGGTTGCGCTCACATCGGCGCCGCGTCCGGAGAGACGTCCGAGGCCGCGATCCGGACGCTCTACGGCCTGCCCGATCACGCGCTGATCGAGATGGGCGATTTTGTTGGCGGCCTGCTGAAATATCTGCGCGAGCGCCCCGTCCCGCGCCTCACCATCGCCGGCGGCCCGGCGAAGATGACCAAGCTCGCCGAGGGCAAGCTGGACCTGCACTCGAAGCGCGGCGCCGTCGATCTCGCGGCGCTTGCCGAGCGCATCGCGCTCGCGGGCGGTGCGCCGGCCTTGGTCGAAGCGGTTGGGAGCGCCAACAGCGGCCTGCACGCCTTCGAGCTTGCGGAAGCCGCGGGCTTCGATCTGCCAGCGCTCGTCGCCGACGGCGCATGGGCGACGGCTGCCCGGGTCCTCACCGGCCAGTCGGGCGAGCTTGAAACCATCGTCGTTGGCCGCGACGGGCGGATTCTCGCGAGCAGCGGATTTCGGAGAGTCTAGGCGCCTCATCCGCTTTCGCCCGGCGCGCGACGAAACCGCCGGACGTAATCGGCGTTGTAGAGCTCGCTCTCGCGAAAGTCCTCGGTCCCGAGCGCGGGGCCAACAAGAATAAGCGCCGTACGTTCGATCGGCGCCTCGCGCAGCGCGCCCACGATTTCGCGAAGCCGCGCGCGCACGATCCGCTCGTCCGGCCATGAGGCGCGGGTGACGATCGCCGCCGGACAATCGGACCCATAGAACGGCATGAGTTCGGCGACGACATCCTCGAGCGAATGAATCGAGAGATGGATCGCGAGCGTCGCGCCGGTCGCTGCGAACTTGGCGAGCGTCTCGCGCTCGGGCATCGGCGAGGCGCGGCCCGACGTTCGCGTCAGCACCAGCGATTGCGCGAGCCCCGGCAGCGTCAGTTCGCGCTTAAGCGCGGCGGCGGCGGCGGCGAAAGCGGGCACGCCGGGTGTGACCGTGTACGCCACCCCTGCCCGCTCCAGGCGCCGCAATTGCTCACCCATGGCGCTGAAGATCGAGAGGTCACCCGAATGAAGCCGCGCCACATCCTCGGCCCTCGCGGTCGCCTCGACACAGAGCGCAATGATGGCGTCGAGATCGAGTGGCGCGGTGTCGACGATCCGCGCGTCCTTCGGGCAATGGTCGAGCAAGGCGCGCGGGATCAGCGAGCCCGCATAAAGACACACCGGGCAGCGCGCGATGAGATCGCGCCCGCGCATTGTGATGAGATCGGGAGCGCCCGGACCGGCGCCGATGAAGTGCACCGTCATAGTTGTTCCGGAGATAGAGCGACGGCGCAGGTCGCGCCATCGGCAGCGAGCCGTGGCCCGAGCAGCCGTCCGCCTTCGCCGGCGCCCGCGAGCGCCGCGGCCTCGGCGATATTGGGCGCGCCAAACCGCGCCTGCGCGGGCGCAGAGGGCGTAAGGATGCGTTCGGCCTGCGCGTTGAGCGCTGCAAGCGGCAGTGACGTGAGCTCCGCGCGAAGAAGACGCGCGGCTTCGATGATCCCGGGCTCAGCGGCCTTGGCGGCAAGCGTGAACATGCCGATCTCGCCCTCGGGCGCGCCCGCTTCTTTAAGCGCCCGGCGCGCCAGCGCCGCGATCGCCTCGCCTGCCACGCCGGCGCGGCAGCCGACGCCGATGGCGACGATCCGCTTCATGGCTTGATGAACCGCCACTGCACAATCGGCATCGCCGCGCGCCAGCCGGAATAGCGCCCGACTGGCTCGGCATGCGCGATCGCGATCTGCGTAAGCTCGCCACCCCAGCGCGCGCGCCAATCAACGCAAGCGGCTTGCGTCTCCAGCGTCACGGCGTTGACGACCAACCGTCCGCCTGCCCGCAGCGCATCGCAAGCGCCTTCGATCATGCCCGGCGTGCTGGCTCCCCCGCCGATGAAAACAGCGTCAGGCGTGGCCAAGTCGGCAAAGACTTGCGGCGCCTCGCCCGCAGCGACCGAAAGGCGGGGCACGCCGAAGCTCAGCGCATTGCGCGCGATGCGCTCGGCGCGATCGTGACGGACCTCGATCGCGACCGCGCTATTGGTCGGGTCCGCGAGCATCCATTCGATGGCGACCGAGCCGGAGCCGGAGCCCACGTCCCACAACAATTCCCCGCATCGCGGTGCGAGAGAGGACAGAGTCATAGCGCGGATTTCCCGCTTTGTGATCTGCCCATCGTGCTCGAACCATTCCTCGGGCAGTCCGGCCGTGCGGGGCAGGACACGTGCGTCGCGTTCCGCGACCACCTCGAGCGCGATCGTGTTCAAGGCGGCGACGTTGTCGAGCGCGAAGTGTTGCGCCTCCGTCGTGCGAATTCGCTCGCTCAGGCCCCCCATCGCCTCGCAGATTGTGAGCTTCGATCGACCCATGTGACGTTCCGTCAGGAGCGCCGCCAACTTGGCCGGGGTCGCGTCGTCCCAAGACAGCGCCAGAATGCGCGCGCCCGGCTGCAAATGTGGGATGATGGCTTCGAGCGGCCGGCCATGAAGCGTGAGCAACGCGCAATCCTGCTGGCTCCAGCCAAGCCGCGACGCGGCGAGCGCAAAGGCGGAGGGCGCGGGGATCGAGATCATTTCGCACGCCGAGAAACGGCGTGCGAGCATGGCGCCGACGCCGAAGAAAAATGGATCGCCGCTCGCGAGCACGCATACGGAGCGGCCGCGATGGGCTTCGATGACGTCAAGTGCGTTGTCGATCGGCGACGGCCAGTTCATTGCCTTGGCCGCCAACTGACCCGCGAGCGCGAGATGGCGTTTGCCGCCAACGACAAACTCCGCTTGCGCTATGAGTTCCTGCGCGGCAGGAGTGAGCCCGTCGAGCCCGTCCTCGCCAATGCCGACGATTGCGAGCCAGCGTTTCTTGCTCATGGAGCCGCCCCCTGACGCCGCTTCGTCTGCTCATTCTCGGCGGCACGTCGGAAGCAAGCGCGCTCGCGCGGCGGATCGCCGATGAGCCCGATGTTGCGGCAATTCTGTCGCTGGCGGGAGCGACCGCCGACCCCGCTCCAACGCCGATCACGCGACGCGTCGGCGGCTTCGGGGGCGCCGAAGGCTTGGCGGCGTTTCTCGCGCGCGAGCGCATCGACGCCGTCGTCGACGCGACCCATCCGTTCGCTTCGCGCATGTCGGCCAACGCCGTCGCTGCCTGCGACGCGACCCATACTCCGCTCGTCGTGTTCACCCGCCGACCTTGGACGCGCGAGCCCGGCGACCGCTGGCTTGAAGTCCGAGCCGTGGACGACGCTGTCGACGCTCTCGGTGCGACCCCAAGAACAGTCTTCCTCACGCAGGGGAGGCTGCAGCTCGCCGCCTTCGCGCGAGCGCCGCAGCATCGCTACATCGTGCGGGCGATCGACCGGCCGCCGCAGATCGACGCGCTGCCCGAATGCAGGCTGATCCTGGCGCGCGGCCCGTTCTCGTTCGCCGACGAACTCGCACTGATGCAACGCGAAGGGATCGAAGCGCTGGTGACCAAGAACAGTGGCGGGCGCGCGACCTACGCCAAGATCGAGGCGGCGCGGGCGCTGAAGATCGAGGTTTTCATCATGCGCCAGCCGCCCGCGCCTGAAGCGGAAACTCTGCACGAGCTCGAGCAGGTCCTGGCCTGGATCGCTCATCGCCGAGCGCCATAGGCGCGCGGCGTCAGCATCCATGCCCGCGCGCCGTCACGCGCGATGAAGCGCGTCTCGGTCGAGCCGATGACGACCAGCGTCGCCATGTCTGCGCAACTCGCGTCGGCTTCGCCTAGCGTCGTCGTGATGAGTGTCTCATCGGCGCGCCCGACCGCGCGCGCGAAGGCGACTGCCGTCGTGGTCGCCTTCACGGTTCGCAGCAGGTCGAACGCTTGCGTGATGCGGGTCGGCCTCGCCTTTGACGCGGGATTATAAAGCGCGATGACGAAATCGCCTTCACACGCCGCGCGCAGCCGGCGCTCGACGATCGCCCAAGGCTTGAGGTTATCAGAGAGCGAGATGGCGCAGAAGTCGTGGCCAAGCGGCGCCCCAAGCCGGGCCGCCGCCGCTTGCATCGCCGTCACGCCAGGGGCCACGGCAATGTCGAGGTTCAGCCATTGCGGGTTTTGTTCAGTGGCCTCGAACACAGCCGCCGCCATCGCGAACACCCCCGGATCGCCGCCCGAGACGACGGCGACCGCACGACCTTCCGTCGCAAGCCGCAGAGCGAGTCGGGCGCGGTCCATTTCAACCCGATTGTCACTGGAATGGGCGCGTTGGTCCGTTCGCAAGGCGAGCCGCTCCACATACGGGCCGTAGCCGACAATATCGCTCGCCGACGCGACCGCCGCGCTCGCCTCCGGCGTCATCCACTCGGCGGGGCCGGGACCCAACCCCACGATCATGACGCGCCCGCTCACGGCCTGCGGCCCCTCCCCGGCGCGAGAATGACAGAGAAATAGGGCGCGGAATCGTCCTGCTTCTGAGACAGAGGCGTCACGACTTCACCCGCCATTGTCGCGCGCTCGACATAGATGGCGCGCTCCGCCAGGCCCGTCGCGACAAGCGCCTCCTTGGCGCGCGCAAAGTTGCGGCCGATTTTCATGATCACTGCGGCGTCGGCGAGCGCAAGACGGCGCTTGAGCTCATCAAGCGGCAGCGTTGCGGGCAATACGACAAGCGCGTCGTCTCCCCAGGTCATCGGCGCGGCCGCGGCGCCCCATGCCCCGCAAATGCTCGATACGCCCGGCACAATGGTGACATCGAAATTGTCGCGCAAGCGGATGAACAGATGCATGAACGAGCCGTAAAGCAGCGGATCGCCTTCGCTCAAAAGCGCGACGTCGCGGCCCGCTTCAAGATGCGACGCAACCGCAACCGTAGACTCCTTGTAAAAACGCGCCAGCGCATCGCGATAGGGCGGATCGTCGAAATGCGTTTCGTCGGTCATCGGATAGTAGAGCGGCAACTCGACATGCGACGGCTTGAGCCAGCAGTCGACGATCGCGCGCGCATTGCCGCGCCGTCCCATCTTGGCGAAGAAAGCGATGACGGGCGACGCTGCGATAATTTTGGTCGCCTTGACGGTGAGCAGATCGGGATCGCCGGGGCCGATGCCGACGCCATAGAGGTGGCCAAACGCCCTCATTCGAGGTCGCTCGTCAGCGCATTGACGGCGGCCGCCGCCATCGCGCTGCCGCCCTTGCGCCCGCGCATCACAATGGCGGGCAGACCGCTCTCGAGCACGGCCTCCTTCGATTCCGCGGCACCGACGAAGCCGACCGGCATGCCGATGATCGCGGCAGGGCGCGGCGCGCCGGCAGAGATCACTTCGAGGAGCCGAAACAGAGCGGTCGGCGCGTTGCCGATCGCGACCACGGAGCCGCCGAGGCGTGGCAGCCAGAGCTCGATCGCCGCCGCCGTGCGCGTCGTCCCGAGTTTCGCCGCGAGTTCCGGCGTGGAGGGATCGGAGAGCGTGCAAATAACGTCATTGTTCGCAGGCAGGCGGGCCCGCGTGACACCCTCGGCGACCATGCGGGCGTCGCAAAAGATTGGCGCGCCGCGCTGAAGAGCCTCGCGCGCCGCCTCGGCCGCGCCGGGCGAGAAGACGAGGTCGCGGGCCGCCTCCACCATGCCGCAGGCGTGGATGATCCGGACCGCGACGCGTTCCTCGAGCGGCGAGAAACGCGCAAGCTCGGCCTCGCCGCGAATGATGGCGAAGGATCGGCAATAGATCGCCGCTGCGTCCTTTTCGTAGGCGTAGCCTGGCTTCACGACGGCCTCGAGCCTGCGAACATGCTCCGGCCCGCGTCCGCGAGGAGTTGCATGACCTCCGCGCTCGAAACGTCGCGCCGCGCTGGCGGATCCCCGGCTCTGCCGCCGAGGATGAGATCGTAGCCCGCCGCGGTCGCGGTGGCGGTGGCTGCCGTCGTCGCGGACCTAGCGCATCCCTTGACGCAGCCGCTGACGTGGAGAATGACCCCCTCGCCCTTGGGCAGCAGAGCGGCCCAACGCGTCGCGTGGGCCCGAACCGCACTGTAGCCATGCGCGCACGCGGGCGCGCCGGGGCAAGCGGCGACGCGGAGACGCGGGTCGTCCGGGTCGACAACAAAACCGAGCTGCGCGACGACGTCGACCAGCGACTCTGCGCCGTGCTGATCGAGGCCTACGATCAGAAGAGCGCGCCAAGGGGTGAGCCTAAGACCAGCGGCGCCCGCCCCGCGCGCGTGCTCGATCAACGCCGTGAAGCGACCCGCTTCGATTTCACCAAAGGCCGCTGCCGCCCCGGCGACGGCCGATGCGCCGAATTCGTGTGCGCCGAGGATGCTCCGTAGCGAAACGTATCGTTGCGAGCGAGCGCTCGGTTTCGTCTCGCAGCCCGCCTCTGCAAACACGGCGGAAGCTCCTGTCCGCTCCACCAGCGCGCGCATCCGTCGCGGCGCCGTTTCGCCAGCGCCGGCAAGGGCGAGGAACGCCCGGCCGAGCCGCGCGGCGACATCGCCGGCTTCGGCGGGCGCGCATCGCGCGGCCAGCGCATTGTCGCCGGCGAGAAAGACCGCGAGCGCCCCATCGCGCGACGCTTCAAAGCGGATATCCGCCCCGACATCGCCGAGCGGCAAGCGGCCAAGCGCGTCGAGGACGAAGCTGAACTTGGCAGGCAATTGGCGCAGGGGCCCGTCCGCCCTGAGCCGCATCTCCAGCGCCGCGACGCTGGGTCCGAGGTCGAGCAAAGCTTCGGGATCCAGGTCGTCCAGCGGACTTGCAACGATGTTGCGCAGGCGCTCGATCTCAGGATCGGCGTCGATGAGCCCCGCGTCCTCAAGCCGCGCATGCAGGTTGGGAAGCGTCTCCTCGCTCAAGCCGCGCAGATGCAGGTTGGCCCGGGCGGTAAGGCCGACCGCGCCGTTGCCGCAGGCAATCGCGGCGTCCGCGAGCGCAGCGGCCTGATCGAGCGACAGTCGCCCTCTTGGCGCGCGCACACGCGCAAGCAGTCCGTCGCCGGTCTCCATCGGCTTGAGCGCGCCCGGACACCAGCCCTTCCGATAGGGCGGCGCGGGACCTGAGTTCTGGGCGCGCAACGCGATCGCGCTCATACCGCCTCCTGCAGCACGGAAGCCAGAATGCGCGCGCTTGAATTGCGGCGCGAGAGCCAGAATCCGCGCCTCGCCGCCTCCTCGAACACGCCGGCCATGTGACACGCAGCTTGACGATTGGCGTTGACCAGAAACGCGCGCACGGAATCGTCGCCGAGCGTGGCGTCGAACATGAGATCGAATTGCGCGCTGCCGACCGCGTCGGTCAGCGCGGCGAAACAATAAAGATTGTCCAGAGATTGGGCGATTTCCGCGGCGCCGCGATGCCCGTGGCGCATCTGTCCTTGAAGCCAGCGCGGGTTGGCGGCGCGTCCACGAAGGGCGCGCGCGATCTCCTGCGCAAGGGTACGGATCTTCGGCGCGCCAGGGATGGTCGAGTCGAGGTGATAGAGCGTCGGGTTCGCTCCCGTTTCCACCGCCGCGGCGGCGAACCCCCCTTCATGCTCGGCGAAAGCGTCGGCGTCGAGCGCGTCCTGGCCGGGCAAGTCCTGCGCGTGAACGAAAGCCTCGGCGCCAGCGACCTTGGTCCGGAACTCAGCCGCCGCTTCGCGCGCCTCGCCCTCGCCATCATAGGCGTGGCTGGTCGCGGCGAGATAAGCCTCCGCCAACTCAGACCGCTCAGTCCATTCGCCTCGCGCAATGCGAGCGCCGAGCCCGACGCCATAGCTGCCCGGCGCCGCGCCAAATATTCGCGCCAAGCTCTCGCCCGGAAGACCGGCGAGCGGATTGTCCTCGGCGCTCTCCTCGAGCGCGGCGATGGCGCGAACCGCGGCAGAGAAGAGCGCGATCTGACTCGGAAAGACGTCGCGGAACAGGCCGGAGATGCGCAACGTCACGTCGACCCGCGGCCGGCCAAGCATGGCGAGCGGCAGCACCTCGAAGCCGCTGACGCGGGTCGACGCCGCGTCCCAAATGGGCCGGCAGCCGATCAGCGCAAATGCCTGCGCGAGATCGTCGCCGCCGGTGCGCATGGTCGCCGAGCCCCACAGGTCGAGGACCATCCGCTTCGGCCATTCGCCATGGTCCTGCGCGTAACGCGTGCAAATCTCTTCGGCCGCGCGCCGGCCGATCTCCCAGGCGTTGCGGGTCGGGGCCGCTCGCGGATCGATGGCGTAAAGATTGCGGCCGGTCGGCAAGACGTCGAGACGGCCGCGCGCTGGCGCGCCCGCCGGTCCTGGCGGCACAAACTGTCCGCCCAGCGCGCGCAAGAGGCCGAGCGACTCGGCTGCGCCTGAGGCGGCCACGCGCTCACTCAGCGAGTCGCGCGCCGCCGCGTCGAGTTCGAGCCCCGCGGCGAAGCCGTCCGCGCTCTCCGGCGATCGACCCAACACATGCAGGCCGTCGCCGATGCGCATTTCCTTGAGGTCGCAGAGCCAGGCGTCGAGGGCGACGAGCGCCTCCTCCGGCGGCTTGTCATCGGCGGCGCATTCCTTGAGGAGCCCGCTGTCGCGCCCCTGTTCTAGAATGAGCGCAGCAATGGCGCGCGCCCGGCGCGGATCGAGCGCCTGCGCCTCGGCGAACTCGTCGAACAATCCTTCGAGCTCGAGCGTGGCGCCGTACGATCCCGCGGCGATCAGCGGCGGGGTGAGATGGCCGATTGTGACCGCGCTGATGCGGCGCTTGGCCTGCGCGGCTTCGCCGGGATTGTTGACAATGAACGGATAGATGACGGGCGTCGCGCCCAGCAGAACTTCGGGCGCACAATTCTCGCTGAGCGCGACGGCCTTGCCTGGCAGCCATTCGAGCGTGCCGTGCGCGCCGAGCTGGATGATCGCGTCGATGTTCTCCTTGCGGGTGAGCCAGAAATAGAATGCCACATAGGCGTGGCGCGGCGGCAGGTTGAGATTGTGATAATCGCCCTTGCGTGAGGGCGCGTCGCCGCGATCGGGCTGAACCGTGACGATGAGCTTGCCAAGCCGCATGAAGCGGAACTGAAACGCCCCGTCGATCGCGTCGCGGTCATCGGCGGGGTCGCCCCACGCGGCGAACAAGGTTTGCCGGAAGTCCGCCGGGGTCAAAGCAAGCTCGGCTTTGTATTCGGCCAATGTCAGCGCCGCCTCGAGCGGGCCCTCGGCGAGGGCCTTTGTGAGGGACGGCGCGTCCAGACCGCTCGCCACATCATAGCCCCCGGCGCGCAGGCTCTCGCTGATGGCGACGGCGCTCGCCGGCGTATCGAGGCCGACCGCATAGCCGGTGCGCCCGCCTCGCGCCGGATAATCCGGCAGCACGCAAGCGAGGCGCTTGTCCGACGGCGCTTTGCGCCGGAGGCTCGCCCAACGGCAAGCGAGCTCGGCGGCGAACTCGACGCGAGCGGCGAGCGGCCGATGCGCGACCGCGGCGAACTCGGTGCTTGCGTCGCGCGCGCCGGCCGCCTTGAAGGATATGGCGCGCGAAAGGATTCTTCCGTCGATCTCAGGCAGCGCGACATGCATAGCGAGATCCGAAGGCCCGAGCCCGCGCTGAGAGGCGCGCCAGGCCTCGAGACTCACTCCGGCCAGCACGACCTGTAGGATCGGCGCATCGAGCGCGTCCAGGGCGGTTCCTTCTCCTGCGTCCAGCCGGGCGGAAAAGGCGGTGGCGTTGAGCACGACGTCGAAGCGCCGCCGGGCGAGAAAGACGCGCAGCGGCGAAAGCGCCGCCTCGTCCTTGAGACTGGTCACGAAGACGCTCGTCACTGCGAACCCCTTGTCACGGAGCGCACGGGCCAGCGCTTCGATGGGAGCGAGATCGTTGGCGAGATAGATGGAGCGATAGAAGACAATGAGGGCATGCGCCGCGCCTGGCCCCGCCTCGAAACAGGCGGCGTCGAAGCGGCCGAAGGCGCTGACCGAAACCGGGGGCGGAGCGGTCGCCGCGCCTCCAATCAGCGAGGCGAAAAAGCCGAGGCACGCCGCCATGTTCTCAGGGCCGCCCTCGTCAAAATAGCGCCAGATCTGCAAGACCGCATCGGGATCGAGTGTCGAGGCCTCGTCAAGGCGCGCGTCGCGGCGCCGGTCTCCCGGCAGCAGCGCCAAGTTAAGGTCACTCCGGCCAGCCAGAGCGGCGAGCTCATCGACGCCGTAGCGCCAATAATCCGCCCCGCCCAGCGCGCGCACGACTATGAGCTTGGCGCGGACGCACACCGTCTCCAGATAGAGGTCGACCGAGAACGGATGGCGCAACGCCGCAAGCGAAGCGATCCTCAAGCTCGGCTTTGGTTCGGGAAAGGAATCATAGGCGCGCGCCAGTGCATTAAGGTCACTGTCAGAGAAAGACAGGAACACGATGTCCGCCGGCGTCTGACCCAGATCGAGCGCTTCGACGGTCTCGTCGAGCGTCCTTGTTTCGATCCGGGGGACGTGCATGACGTCTCGACCTAAGCTGAAGGAATGCGTTTCGACAGCGCACAATCATAAACGTCATTGCGAGCCATAGGGCGTCGAAAGACGCCCGTCCTTCCGAACGGGCTACGGCGAAGCAATCCAGAGGAACGCAGGGCGCCCCGCGCCTCCTGGATCGCCGCGTCGCTTCGCTCCTCGCGATGACGGTTAGCGCGGATCTTCGAAATCGTCATTCCAGGCCGCCTCAGGCCCCGAGCGCCGAGGCGACAGCCTCGCGGTCGACGCCTCGCTCGGCGATCACGACGAGACGGCTCAGGCGCGGCTCTCCCACGCCCCACGGCCGGTCGAAGTCGCGGCGGAAGCGCTGCCCCACGCCTTGCACCAGCATCCGCAGCGGCTTGCCGGCCACTTCGATAAAGCCCTTGACGCGCAAGATATCGTGGGCGCGCGTCGCCGCGACGAGCCGATCGATCAGCGTGTCAGGATCTCGGACCGCGGAAATCGTGACGACAAACGTGTCGAAATCATCGTGATCGTGCTCGCCTTCGGCGTCATGATGCGAAGGGCGCGCCGCGAGATCGTCCTCGGCCGCCGCGCTGAGCCCAAGCAAGACATCGGCGCCGATTGCGCCCTCGCGCGCGGGCGCAATCTTGACCGCGCGCGGCACGGCCCCGGCGATCTGCGCCTTGAGGGCTTCGAGCTGGCCTTTGTCGATGAGATCAGCCTTGTTGAGCACAACGAGATCGGCGCTCATAAGCTGATCCTCGTAGACCTCTTCAAGCGGATTGTCGTGGTCGAGCGAGGGGTCGGCCAAACGCTGTGCGGCGACGCGCGCGGGATCGTCGGCGAAACGACCTTCGGCGACAGCGGCGGCGTCGACCACCGCGACGACGCCATCGACCGTGAGCCGAGTGCGCAGGTCGGGCCAGTCGAAGGCCTTGATGAGCGGCTTGGGCAAGGCCAAACCCGAGGTTTCGACGATGATATGATCCGGCTTCGGCTCGCGGGCGAGCAGCGCGGTGATCGCGGGAACGAAATCATCGGCCACTGTGCAGCAGATGCAGCCGTTGGCAAGCTCGATGATCGCGTCCTCCGGACAGGCCGCGTCCGAGCAGCTCTTGATGAGATCGCCGTCGACCCCGACATCGCCAAATTCGTTGATGATGAGCGCGAGCCGCCGCCCGCCGGCATTGGCCATGAGATGGCGGATCAGCGTTGTCTTTCCGGCACCAAGAAAGCCGGTGACGATGGTGACGGGCGTTTTGGCGAGCATGCGGAGCTGATCCTTAAGCGGGCGCCATTCCAACGATGATGAGCGGGGGCGTCCGCGACACCACGCCTTTGCGAAAGCAGAGAGGCCGCTCACGCCAGGGAACGATGCCGTCCGGCGAAGCCGCGTAGCGGCGGGCGCCAACGACGATGTCCTCGAGGTGCGAGTCGCGATCAAGATCGCCGACGACGTAAGTCCACTTCCCAGGCGCAGCGAGCGCAACGGTGCACGGGCGCTTGCAAACGGAGAGGCATTCGACGGCCTTGAGCGCAACGCCGGGCTCAGAGCTAAGACGCTCGGCAAGCGCTTCGAACAGACCAGGGCCCATTGGACCCGCCTCGCTCTTGCAGGTGACGCAGACGACCAGCGTTGCGGCGGCGGACGGGCCGCTATGGGCGTTCATGACGCGTCAATCCCGGTCGGCGAGCCATCGGCTCGGCGTCAAATCGGGACTCGGTCGCTTGGTCATCAGCGCTCCTTAGCCGCCCCTCCGGCGGCATTGCGGAATCCATCGGCGCACGGCAGGTCTCCTGGCTCGCAACGTATCGCCGACGCCGCCTTCCCAGACCTATGAAAAAGCCCAGTGGCGAGAAAAGCGTCGGCACGCCGCTCACAGTCGCGGGGGCGGCCACGGATCGACGAAAAGCCTACCGTGTTCCCTTTTCACCCTCGGGCGTAATCGAGGGACCGTGCGCTGGTCATGTTCCAGCTTAGAGACGGGTTGTCAAATGGAGCGCTGAACGCGTTCGTGGGCGGCGAAGCCAGAGAACCCCACCGCCCTCGCCTCAGACCTGGCTTCGGCGCGGGATCCAAACATCGAGGAAAGTCCAGCCCGGACTTCGGCGGGCAGATCTTCGAGCGATTTGGGCGGCGAACCGCGAGGTCCGAACAACGTTCGCAACTCCCACAACGCTGTGATCTTGGCCTCTGCGACGACCGGGCTGCGGGTCAGGACGGAGTTTTCAGTTTCCGCTGAAACATTCTCTGCGCCGAACAGTGTTTCAGCGAATCGGCGCTCCATTTCGTGCTGCAGGAGGGCGAGTGCATCCTGAGCAGCAGCCCACGACGGAACCCCTTCGGCGGAGATGCAATATCCAGCGCTGACTCGCATCAGGCTCGACGCCCGCACGACAGCCGGCCCGCAAACCGCCACTGAGGCGAGGCTCAGGAGAAATCGACGCCTCGGGACGATAACAGAACCCATCCTTCGAAATCCCCCGGCGCCTGCAGATGAATACACGCGGCCGTTGCATTCCCAACGCCACCACCGACGACGGATCTCGATCGTCTTCTGTCGCTCCGCCACTTCTAGCAGCATTGTCGGGCTTCGTGGACATCCCAAATGGGGGAGTTCGGAACAGCGGTAACCTACACGCAACCTGCGGTTTCTTTTTGACGAGGCCTTGCCGTGGTTTGCGCGCTTCGATCCGGAACGCTAGGCGTCAGAGCCGGGTCGTCGCGCGACTGACCTTGCGAGAACGGACATGAGCTGGCGGCGCGCTAAGGCTTGACGCGTGGCGCCTTCAGCGCCGAGCATGGCCTTAAGGCGCGAATCTCGCTTGGGCTGGCGGGCTTGCATGGAAGCGATGGCGTGCGCTCGGATTGTCAAGGCGATCGCTGCGGCGATCGCGCTGCCCTTTCTTTCGGCTTGCGCAGGCCTCCATCTCGATCAGGCGCCGAACCAGGTCATCCAGAGGACGGAAGGCGAGGACAATTACGCTGAGAGGCAGAAGGCTGGGCCCGTCGCCGCCCGCGTGCTGCCCTACGCCTTGCTGGCGGAGCAATCATACGATCCCACGGTCTACGCGACTCACAGAATCGCGCCGCGCGCCACCGCATGCGCCGACGACGACCCCAAGGATTGCGACGCACGCGCCGACGGCCAACGCGCAGCCCGCTGGCTCGATGAGTGGCGCTATGTCTGGAACTGCAATGGACCGGACGAATGCGGAGTGCTGACGGCCGGGCAGGGCGAGCGTGTCTCGGACGGCTTGGGGGTCCAAATCTGGGCGCGCAAGGGCGTGAGATGTCCCGAAGCCGTCATCGCCTTTCGCGGAACCGTCGGCGGCGACAAGGGAGACTGGGAATCCAACTTCCACTGGATCTTGCGCGCTTTTCCCATCTACGATCAGTACGAGCAGGTCCGCGACCATGTCGGAGACTTCATCGGCCATATCGAACGCGACAAGTGCTACCGCGCGGGTTCGACGGAGATTATCGCCGTTGGCCACTCGCTCGGCGGCGGGCTGGCTCAGCTCGCAGCTTATTCCGATTGGCGCATCCGCCGCGTCTACGGCTTCGATCCCTCTATGGTGACCGGATTTTACTCGGTCGACCCCCCGAACCGAGATCGCAACGTGCAAGGATTGGGGATAGAGCGGGTCTACGAACTCGGCGAAGTCCTCGCCTACGGCCGCCTGATCATGCTGCACACCATTCCCTTGTCCCCTTGCAATCCGCGTGTCGTCAGCGTCCGTTTCCGGGTCTTTCAAGGCGCTCCGATCGCGCTGCACAGCCTGACCGATCTCGACAACGGGCTGCTTCGGGTCGCCAGAGGCTCCCGACCGGAAACGTCGCCGATGGTCCTTGAGCGGTGTGGCGAGACGCCGAAGGCGCCGCTCGTCGCATCGCAATGATCCTCGCCGGAGAGCTCCCCATGAGCCGCCCTGAAGACGATCGGCACAAAGCGAAAATGGCGAAGCGCAAGGCGGTGCAGGACGCCGAGGTCGCCGCGAAGCCAATTCTCGAAAAAGGTCTCCTCATCGTCCATACCGGTCCGGGCAAGGGAAAGTCGACAGCAGCGTTCGGACTCGTCTTGCGCGCGCTAGGGCGGGGCCTTTGCGTTGGCGTGGTGCAGTTCATCAAAGGCGCCTGGTCGACTGGCGAGCGTACGGCCATCGAGCGCTTCGGCGCCCAGGTCGAGTGGCGCACCATGGGCGAAGGCTTCACCTGGGAAACGCAGGACCGCGCGCGCGATGTCGCGGCGGCGACCGCCGCGTGGGCGGAGGCCAAGCGCATGATGGCCGATCCCTCCATCCGCCTTCTCGTGCTTGACGAGCTCAACATCGCGCTTCGCTACGACTATCTGCCGCTCGCTGAAGTCGTCGCGGCGCTTGTGGCGCGACGCCCTGATCTGCACGTCGTCGTAACCGGCCGCAACGCCAAGCCGGAGCTGATCGAGGCGGCCGATTGCGTCACCGAGTTCGCGCTCGTCAAGCATCACTTCGCCGCCGGCGTGCGCGCGCAGGAAGCGATAGAGTTTTGACCGCGCGCGCTGACCCACCGGCCGGGTTTGTAGACGCGGTCGCCGACCGCGTCGGCCGCGCTCCAAAGGGCGTCTTCAAAGACGCCCGTCTTTCGACGGGCTACGGAGCGCGGCTACAACCAGGCGCTAAGGATGGCGTCGAATTTTGACCGCTCGGGCGCTGATGTTCCAGGGGACCGGATCGGACGTCGGCAAGTCGCTAATCGTCGCGGGCTTATGCCGCGCCTTCACGCGGCGAGGTCTTCGCGTCCGCCCGTTCAAGCCGCAGAACATGTCGAACAACGCCGCGGTGACGGACGACGGCGGCGAGATTGGCCGCGCCCAGGCGCTACAGGCGCGCGCATGCGGCGTTCCCCCGAGCGTGCATATGAACCCCGTTTTGCTGAAGCCGCAGAGCGAAGTCGGCGCGCAGATCGTCGTGCAGGGCAAGGTTATCGGCAACGCGCGGGCGCGCGAATATCAGGCGCTCAAACCCAAACTGATGAGCGCGGTGCTTGACAGCTACGCTCGGACGAGCGCGGACGCCAATCTCGTGCTCATCGAGGGTGCTGGCAGCGCAGCTGAGATCAACCTGCGCGAGGGCGACATCGCCAATATGGGATTCGCCCGCGCGGCTGGCTGCCCCGTCGCGCTGATCGGCGATATCGATCGCGGCGGCATTTTTGCCCAGATTCTCGGGGTCAAAGCGGCGCTCGCGCCTGAGGACGCCGCGACCATCGTCGGCTTCATCGTCAACAAGTTCCGCGGCGACGCGAACCTGTTCCTCAGCGGCATGATGGCGCTCGAAGCGCATACACACTGGCGAGCCTTCGGCCTCCTGCCGTTCTTCGCCGACGCAGCTCGGTTGCCGGCGGAAGACGCGTTCAGCCTTGGCGACGAGACGCCGCGAACCGACGGCGCGGTGACCATCGCCGTGCCAATGCTGGCGCGCATCGCCAATTTCGACGACTTCGACCCGTTGCGCATGGAGCCTTCCGTGCGGCTCATTTTTGTGCGCCCCGGCGAGCCGTTGCCGATCGCCGACCTTGTCATCCTGCCCGGCAGCAAGGCGACGATCGCTGATCTCAAATTCTTCCGTGAGCAGGGCTGGGGCATCGACCTCCTCGCCCATGCGCGGCGCGGCGGGCGGATTCTCGGAATCTGCGGCGGTTACCAGATGCTCGGCAAAAACGTGTCAGACCCGCACGGCATGGAGGGGCCGGCGGGCGAGATCAAGGGCCTGGGGCTGCTTGACATCGTCACCGTGCTGACCGGCGACAAGACGCTGCGCCAAGCCGAAGGCGCGTGCCTCACGAATGGCGCGCCTTTCCAGGGCTATGAGATGCACGTCGGCGAGACGAGAGGTCCGGACTGCGCGCGGCCGCTCCTTCGCTTCGCTGATGGCCAACTGGACGGCGCAATGTCTGAGAGCGGCCAGATCGCCGGCGCCTACGTGCATGGGCTGTTCGCCGACGACCGCCAGCGCGCGGCGTGGCTCGCGGCGCTCGGAACGACGACCGGACTTAGCTACGAGGCCACGATCGAGCGCACGCTCGACGCGCTCGCCGACCATTGCGAGGCGCATCTCGACCTCGACGCGATTCTTGAGACCGCGCAGCGGGTGGCAGGGTGAGCGCGGCGTAACTGCTTCGAATAACTGACTTGTGATGTTATAATTTTATACATGCTCATAAGCATTTGAATTGCTACATTAATTAAGAATAACGTGGACTCAGCCGGAGGAATTCGCCGGCGACTGGACGGGCGAGCCTTTGCGCAGACCCTCCATCAACAGCCTTGTGACTCGGAAATGGCGCCGCAAGCCCTTGGAATCGCTCAAAACGGACTCGGAAATGGCGCCCTTTCCACAATCACCGTCCGCCTAAGCCCAACATGGCGGCCGCCACCACGGCCAACGTCACGACCTGGATTGCGCACGCCCGCCGATAGAGCCGCAGCGCCTGCCGGATATCGGCGGCGTCGGCCTCGCGTCGGCCCCTCCCCATGAAGGCGTCGTCAACCAGCTGATCTCCGTAGACGCGCGGTCCGGCGAGCTTGAGGCCGAGCGCGCCGGCCATCGCCGCCTCGGGCCAGCCGGCATTGGGTGAACGATGGCGTGAGGCGTCGCGCCGAACGGCTCGCGCTGCGCCTCGCGTCGAGGCGCCCGGAGTCAGGAGGGCCGCTAAAATAAGCCACACCGCGGCAAGGCGGGACGCCGGCAGATTGACGACATCGTCAAGCCGCGCCGCGGCCCAGCCGAAGGCTTTGTATCGCTCGTCCTTGTGCCCGATCATGCTGTCGGCAGTGTTGATCGCCTTGTAGAGCGCGCCGCCGACAAGGCCGCCGACCGCGATCCACAGGATGGGAGCAACAACGCCGTCGGAAAAATTCTCTGCCAGGCTCTCGATCGCCGCGCGCGCGACGCCCGCCTCATCCAGCACGTCCGGATTGCGGCCGACGATCCTCGCGACCGCGCGACGTCCCTCGTCGAGACCGGTGTCGAGTCGGTCGGCGACTGCGCTCACGTGGCCTGCAAGGCTGCGCTGCGCCGGCAGGCTCGCGGCGAGAACAGCAAGCGCCGCAAAACCGAGCGCACCGGCCGAGACACACAGGCGGGTCGCTGCCCAGGCGACAAGCGCGGCCGGCGCGAGATGGAGGCAAAGCGCAACGACGCCCACCGCCCGCCGCCCGGCAAAGCTCGCCTCGGCGCGATTGAGGCTTGCCTCCAGCCACGCCAGCCAGCGACCCATCCAAGTGACGGGATGGCCAATCGCAAGATAGAGAGGCGCCGGATAGCCGATCGTCGCTTCCAAGACAGCGGCGGCGAGCGCGAGCGGCAGCGAAAGCGGGAGCGACATGACGGCGGGATTGTTTCGGACCGCGGATTACGGAACGCTCACCTATCACGGGGGCGCGCTCGAAGTCGCGCGTCAGCTCGCGCCCGGTGCGCCCGAGCCCTGGATCGATCTCTCCACGGGCATCAATCCGCACGCCTATCCCCTGCCCGATCTTGGGCTCGAAGCATGGTCGCGTTTACCCGAGGGCGGCGCGCTGGCGAGGCTCGAGGCCGCCGCGGCGCTGCGTTACAACGTGGCCGCAGGAAACGTGGTCGCGGGTCCCGGTTCGCAAGCGCTTATCCAGGCGCTCTCGCGCATATTGCCGCATGGAGCGGTCGGCGCATTGGCGCCGACCTATGGCGGGTTCGCATCGGCCTTCGCCGCCGCGGGTGCTCACGTCGTCGAAGCGAAGCGGCTCGAGGACCTCGAAGCCCTCGACGTCGCGATCGTGGTCAATCCCAACAATCCGAACGGGCGGGTCACCTCGCGCGCCGCGCTGCTCGACCTTCACGCGCGCCTCGCACGGCATGCGGCGGCGCTCATCGTCGACGAAGCCTTCGCCGATTTCGACGGCGAGGGGGAAAGCCTTTCACCAAAGCTGCCCACGAATGGCGCGGTCGTCCTGCGCTCGTTTGGCAAGGCCTACGGACTGGCCGGGCTGCGCCTCGGGTTCGCGCTGGCGTCGCCAGACATCGTTGCGCCCTTGCGGGCCGCCCTTGGCCCGTGGCCCGTGAGTGGCCCGGCGATTGAGATCGGAACTCGCGCGCTCGCCGATTCGGATTGGCTGGAAGCCACGCGCGCGCGGCTTGGCGGCGACACAGCCCGGCTTGACGCCCTCCTGCTCGGGGCCGGCTGGCGAATCCTCGGTGGAACTCGCCTGTTTCGACTGGCCGCCCATGCTGACGCGCGCGCCGCCTTCGAGCGGTTGCTCAACGCAGGAATCCTCGCCCGACCTTTCGCAGACGTTCAGGATTGGCTGCGATTCGGGATCCCGGGCGACGAAAACGCCTGGGAAAGGCTCGCCAAGGCGCGTAGCGGGTGACTACGGGGCGCTCCTCAAATTGGCCTGCTTGCCTTCCCACGCGCGCCGCATAAAAGGCGCGCATGGCCCATCGCGCGCCGCGAGTCTTCACGATTCCCTCCGGGGCACCGTTTCTGCCGACACTGAGCCGCGCGCTCTTGGACGGCGTGCTTATTGACGGCTTTCCCGGCGCGGGCGGTCCGATGGCGCTCGCCGACGCCACGATCTACGTGCCTACGCAGCGCGCCGCTCAAGCGCTGGCCAAGGCGCTGCTCTCGGCTAGCGGCGGGCGCAGCCTGCTCTTGCCGCGCATCGCTCCCCTCGGGGCTTTCGAGCCTGACGAGACGACGACCGTCTTCGACCCCGAGGGCGAGGACCCCCCCCGCGCGGCCGTCCCTCCCGCGGTCGGCGCGTTGACGCGCCGCCACACGCTCGCAACCCTCACCCGCGCCTGGGGAAAGGCGCTGCGGGGCGCAATTCGCCATGTGGACGCCGACGGGCGGCTCATCGTCGATGCCGCCGAGCCCGCACTGGTCGCGGCGACGCCCGCACAGGCTTACGGGCTCGCCGGTGATCTGGCCTCGCTGATCGATGACATGATCATCGAGGGCGCGCCGTGGACGAGGCTCGAAACGCTTGCGCCTGATCTTTACGATCCCTATTGGCGCATTACTCTCGATTTCCTGAAGATCGCCTTCGCGCGCTGGCCCGAATGGCTCGCCGAACGCGGCCTCATCGACCGGGCGAAGCGGATCGCGCTCCTGATCGAGGACGAAACCAAGACGCTCGAAGGGGCGCGGCGCGGTCCCACCATCATCGCCGGCTCGACCGGCGCCAATCGCGCAACCGCCCGCCTCATCGCGGCCATCGCGCGGGCGCCGAAGGGCGCGGTCGTGCTGCCCGATCTCGACCTCAATCTCGACGATCGAACCTGGGCGATGATCGGCGGCCGAGACGACGGTTCCCAGGGGCTCGCGGGCCATTCCCAGGCGCTGCTGCACCAGCTGACTGGCGCAATCGGGGTCAAGCGCGAAGATGTCACGATTCTTGGCGCGCCCTCGCCTGCGCTCGCGGCGCGCTTAGCCTTCCTGAGCGAGACGCTCCGTCCCGCCGAGTCGACCGATCTCTGGCGCGAGCGGGGCTGGACGTTGTCGCCGCTAGCCCTCGCCGCTGCGCTTCAAGGCGTCACGATTATCGTCGCCGACAACGAGAACGAAGAGGCGCTGGCGTTGGCCATTGCGATGCGCGAAACGCTCGAGACGCCGGGCAAGACCGCCGCCCTGGTCACGCCCGACCCCTCGATCGCGCGCCGCGTCTCGGCCGAGTTCGCGCGATGGGGCGTGGAGGTCGAAGATTCGGCCGGACGGACACTGGGACAGAGCCCGGCAGGCGTGCTGGCCAGGCTCATCCTTGAGGCGGCGATCGAGTTCACGCCACGCTCGCTTCTCGCGCTCCTTGCGCATCCCTCGGCCCGCTTCGCCCGCTCGCTTAAGCAAATTGAAGCCGCGGCGCGGGCGCTGGAGCTCGCAATCTTTCGCGCTATCCCGCTCGCCTCGCTCGATGATCTCGAAGGGGCGTTCACGGCGGCGCGCGCAGCGGCCGACGACAAGCACGCGCATCCCGCCATCCGCCGCATTGGCGAGGCCAGCCGGCGTTTGGCGGAGGCGCTCGCGCGCGACGTCGCGAGCGCGCTCGCTCCCTTGCGCGCCCTTGGCCCCTTCGCTTCCCTGCGCGACTCCCTCACGCAGCATCGGGCTGCGATTTCCTCCACGGTTGCGAGTGGGCAGGGCTCCGAGGAGGACGCGCACGGTTTTGAGCAACTGACGCAGCTCATGGACGAATGGAGCGAGGCGGCGAGCGACAATTTCCCAGCTGCGCTCAACGAATATGCGGCTTTGTTCAACGACGCCCTGGCTGGCGCGGGCGCCCCGCCGGCAAGCGGCGGACACCCACGCCTCACGATCCTCGGCCTCCTCGAAGCGCGTCTCTTGACCTTCGATTGCGTCCTTCTGGCGGGCCTCGACGAAACGGTCTGGCCGCCCGCGGTCGGGACCGACGCCTTCCTCAACCGGCCGATGCGCGCCGCGCTCGGCTTGTCCGCGCCCGAGCGGCGTATCGGCCAGACCGCGCACGATTTCGTCGGCGCCCTCGGCGCGCGGGAGGCGATCCTCAGCCGGGCGAAGAAGCGTGGCGGCCAGCCGACCGTCGCTTCCCGCTTTCTGCAGCGCATGGGGGCTGCTGCTGGCCCTGGGGCGATAAAGGAGCCGGAAGAGCGGGGCGAGATTTATCTCGGCTTCGCGCGCGCACTCGATCGTCCGACCGATTTCCAGCCGCAGCGAAGACCAGCGCCGCGCCCTCCGGTCGTGCTGCGCCCAAAAGCGCTGAGCGTCACTCGAATCGAGACTTTGCGGCGCGATCCTTACGCGATTTATGCCGAATACATTCTCCGATTGAAGGTGCTCGACGCGGTCGAACGCGACATTGGGCCGCGCGAAACGGGCATCGCGTGGCACGCCACGCTCCAGCAGTTTGTGGAAGCCTATCCCCCCGGCGCCCTCCCGTCGGAGGCGCGCGATGGTCTCTTGTCTATCGCGCGAGCCTGCTTTGGACTGCTACGTGACGATCCGGCCTTCGCGCTCCACTGGCCTAACATCGAAAAGGGGCTCGATTTCTTTCTCGCCTTCGAGCGCGAAACGCGTAGCGGTCTTTCCGCAACCTGGGTTGAGCGGCAGGGCGCCATTCCGATTCCAGTCGGAAACGGCGGGTCGTTCGAACTTCGCGCGAGGGCGGACCGGATCGACGTTCTGCGATCGGGCGGCGCGCGGCTCATCGACTACAAGAGCGGAGCGCCGCCGACCGCCAAGGACGTCAAGGCGGGTTTTTCGCCGCAACTGACGCTGGAAGCGGCGATGCTTCGCCGGGAAGGATTCGAGGAGCTGCCGCGACTCGAAGCTGAGGAAGCGATCTATCTCAAGCTCGGAGGCGCAGCAGGCGGGGAAGAAAAACACGCAGGCGGAAAGAACGAGAACATCGGAAAGCTAGCCGAGCAGCATTTCGCCGGACTTCAGGTGCTGCTCAATGCCTTCGCCTCCGAGGACACGCCCTACCTGTCGCGTCCGTT
>Ga0209624_10000748_pt1 | contig 28072 bp, 24 predicted proteins | sample JacPinW_OM2H0_O1_FD_188565 | JGI IMG/M metagenome (GOLD analysis project Ga0209624, IMG submission 188565) | Forest soil microbial communities from Algoma, Ontario, Canada - Jack Pine, Ontario site 1_JW_OM2H0_O1 (SPAdes) (version 2) | ecosystem: Environmental > Terrestrial > Soil > Boreal...
GTTCACTCTCCATAAACGCAAACGCCTTACTTTAACAAAAGTAGATCAAGGAACTAAGGAATTAAAGACGATTGCCTTTGTTCTCGCGCCCTCTCTGCGGGACGTGAGGATCTTGGGATGCTCGCAACGCATTGTTTATAATCACTGTTCCACATTCCAGAGCTGAAAATCGTCAGCGAACAGTCAAAAAAGGACCCATTGGGACTCGACGAGAATATTTACGAACTCCGGCGCGAAAAGCTGAAAAAGATAGAGGCGCTCGGACAGCCGGCCTACCGCAGCAAATACGAATTCACCCACACGGCCGAGCAGATCTTGGCCGATTACTCGGCGAAGACCGCGGAGGAACTCGAACAAACGCGCATCAACGTCCGCGTTGCCGGACGCATCATGGCGCTCCGCCTGATGGGTAAGGCAGGTTTCGCCCACATCCAGCAGGGCGGCAAGAAGCTCCAGATCTACGTAAAGAAAGACGCTGTCGGCGAGCAGGGATTCGAACTCTACAAGCTGCTCGATCTTGGCGATCACATCGGCGTCAGCGGATATCTCTTTCGCACCCGTACCGGCGAGCTGACCGTCCACGTCGAGGAGATAACTTTCCTAGCTAAAGATCTGTTACCGCTGCCGATCGGCAAGACAGTCGAAAGTGACGCCGCTGTGCAGGGTAGTCCTGAAGTTCGAAACGCACTGACTGACGTCGAACTCCGTTACCGGCAACGCTATGTCGATCTGGTGGTGAATCCCGAGGTGCGGGAAGTGTTTCTCAAGCGCACGAAGATGGTGCAGTCGATGCGCCGTACCTTCGACTCGCATGGATTCATCGAGGTCGAGACGCCGATGATGCAGCCAATTGCAGGTGGCGCGGTCGCGCGCCCGTTCGTGACGCATCACAACACGCTCGACATGGATCTTTATCTCCGCATCGCACCCGAGCTTTATCTGAAGAGGCTGGTAGTGGGCGGACTCGACCGCGTGTATGAGATCAACCGCAACTTCCGCAACGAAGGTCTCGGGTGGCGATGGAATCCCGAGTTCACCATGCTTGAGGCCTATCAGGCGTACACCGATTACCAGGGCATCATGAACCTCACGCAGGAAGCGATCACCGAAGCCGCGAAGGCGGTGAACGGCAGCGCGAAATCAAAATGGGGAGATCAGGAGATCGATTGGTCGAACTGGAATCGCATGACGATGCGAGAAGCGATCATCAAGTTCTGGCCGGAGGGAGCAGGCGTGAAGCCGGAGATGAGCGACTTTGCCAGCGCCGACGGAGTGAAGAAATTGGTCGAGCGATTTAATTCAAGCCACGCACACATGGCATACGACGCGAATGCGCCGGTCGGGAAGACGATTGCCGCTCTATTCGAGGCCGCTGCTGAGGAACATCTCACGCAGCCCACGATCATCTATGAATTTCCGACTGCGGTTTCTCCGTTGTCGAAGCAGAAACCCGACGAGCCCGACTGGACCGAGCGCTTCGAGATCTATGCCGGACAGATGGAGATATCCAACGGCTTCAGCGAACTGAACGATCCCGAGGATCAGCGCCAGCGATTCGAAGCGCAGTTGAAGGAGCGCGAGCGCGGCGACGACGAAGCGCACCAAATGGACGAGGACTATATCCGTGCTTTGTCATACGGGATGCCTCCAGCGGGAGGCGTCGGCATCGGCATCGATCGCGTGTGCATGCTGCTAACCGACTCGCATACTATCCGCGACGTAATTCTGTTTCCATTGCTGCGCCCGGAAAAAGCCTCCACCGCAGACGGCACAGAGAACACTGGGGAAAAGTCCTAAGGTCTCGATTACACAGCGGCTATTAACTTCCGAGTACCCGAGAATGCACTATCAGTAGTGCATCCCACTTTTTATACTTCAAACATCAGTTTGGGCTACGCAGTAGCGGCGCTACCGTAGCGTCCCGATCGCGGGACACTGGGTCGGTAGCGCTTTGCAGTTCTACTTCGATTTCTGCGTACCAGAGGACGTGCGCGGCGGTACGTACGGCGGCTGGTCTACGCCGAAGTTACTACTCAGATAGTCAATGAGCGGATCGCGATCGCTTGCATCAACAACCGCCCCCCACTTGATCATTTTGTCGACTTCCTTTGTCCACGCAGCTTTGCTGAGCCGCTGCTGCAGGATGATCCTCGCCTCGTGGCACTCGGTGCATGCCGTCGTGGCCTTCTGCGCCATCGGGCCGGCCGGGAGGGTTGCGGTCAGACTCGACGCTGAACCTTTCTGGTCCTGAGCCCAGAAAAGCGTCGACACCGTGAGTAGCAACACGAGCGAGCCGACTCCGGCAATACACTTCCCAATCCTAAGCCACATGGATCTTCACCTGATCGACGGCATTGTAAAGATAGCCGCTCGGATTCCACACCGGATTGTCGGGCTGCGTCCGTCCCTGCGAATCGGTGGCACGCGATAATACCGAATACTCGCCGGCTTTGGCTTTCCATTCGTAGCGCCATAGACGCCAGGCGTAATGAGCCTTTTCCTGGCCGAGCGTGGCCGGAGTCCACGTCCCGCCACCATCGGTGGAGATCTCAACCTTCGCTACATCTGCCTCGCCCGCCCACGCAGCACCGTGGATCGCGATCTTACCAGCTTTTACATTGGACCCCTCGACGGGTCCAGAAATCACGGACTTCACCGTCAAAGCAGTGACTGGGTGCGTATCTTCGGGCTTCACCGCGTCTCCGGGTTTGATTGGCTGATTTGGAAGGCGATAACCGGGGCTCATGAAGTTACCGACGAACTCCGAGTCGAGAACTTTGATCTCAGTCAGCCATTTGCACGACGCAGCACCGATCCAACCGGGAACGAGGGCGCGCGCCGGAAATCCATGATGCTTCGTCAGCGGCGTGCCATTCATGTGGGTTGCGATCAAAGTATCGGAGTCGAGCGCTTTCTCGATCGGGATGCTGCGAATGAATGGAGGCACCTTGCCCGGAACCTCGTCGAGTCCTCGAAACATGACGTGCTTGCCCGTAGACTTCACTCCGGCTTGTTGCAGAACATCGCGCAAGCGTGGTCCGGAAAACTTTGCCGTGCTCACCGCACCTTTGCCCCACTGAATTCCGGGAACCTGCGGACGATGGAGGCTGCGTCCGTTGCCCGCGCATTCGAGTGTGTTGACGACGGAATGAGATTCGAGTTTCGCGAGATCAGAAAATTTGAGCGAAAGAGTTTTGTCGACCTCTCCTCCCACCGAGAGACGCCACTCGGGCAGATCGAGTTCGCTCGGTTCGTGCATATGATTGCGCACGAAGAAATGAGGAACCGGAGTGAGCCAGGTATCGAAATATTGGACCGGCGTCTCGAGATCGACAAAGCGGTAGGAGCGCACGATCATTCCATCTTCGTTGGGAAAGTCGATCAAACCACTTTGAGGGAAGGGCATCGCCCAGGAAAAGCGTGGCGCTGCAGCGAGAGCCACTGCGGCGCCAGACATCTTTAGGAATGTTCGTCGCGATTTCATGTTTGTTCAGCGAAACAGATGAGTTGTTCGGTCTATATCGTAAAGTTAGCACCGCCGGCCCGGAAAAGGAGAGTAGGCCAAAACCGGGCCGGCGGCGATTCCGAGGGGAAGGCGCCCCTCAGAAGGTTGTTCGCTTACGGCAGGTAGTAACGGAACGACGTGAAGATCATGTTGTCGATTCCGTGCGGGTCTCCGCCGACGCCCGACCATGTATTGCGGGTGACGTAGGAGTACTGCGTGCCGAAGCGGAAGCTGCCGCGAGGTCCGGTGTAGAACTTGTACCAGAGCCCGCCGGTACCTTCGATGAGTGCACGCGTGTCACCCGTGCAATTCGCGAGGCCGCCGGGATCGAATCCCGCAGTGCCGTTGGTGGTGCTGGTCGCAGGCGGTGTTTCAACATAGCAGCCGGTATTGACGAACTTTGGAGAACCGTAGCCAACTGCGGCTCCTGCTCCGCTTTTGCCGAGAGGATCGAAGCTGGCCGTTCGCGCTGCGTATTCGACGCCGGCATAGCCGACGAAGTCGAGCTTCTTGGTGAGGTGTAGCTCGAGCGTGCCTAATCCCATCGAGTTCTTCACCAGATGAAGGGTGCCGTTGCCGTTGATCGAAGCATCGGCAAGTCCGCCCGGTCCGTAGCGTCCAACGCCGCTGCCCGTGAAGCCTTTCACGCCGAGAGTCACGCGCTTGGCAATGTTGAAGCGCGCGCTTGCGCCCGCACCGCCGCCTTCCTTGGAAGCGTTGTAGGCTCCCACGGCCGAGGTAACGCCAACAGCCTGACCTCCGCAAGTTGCAGTGGCAAGGACTTCACCGCAAGGGAAAACGCGATCGGTGAAGCGATCAGCGATCCCGAAGATTTCATAGTGTCCGAAGCCGGGATCGAATGCGACCTTCGCAATGAGGTCCGGTGCTGGATTGAACGAGTAAGTAGCTGTCGTGTTGTAGCTGTTGCTGGCGCCGTTTTCGCCCAGCAGGTAGTTGTTGCCGTTGCCGTGCGTGGTCAGCGTAGCCTGAGGATTCTCGATGGCGAAGGCGATCGCGACCTTGTCGCCGAAGGCTTTCGTTACGCGGAGGCCGAACTGGCGGGCGAAGACGAAACCCGCGTTATACGAAGGATCGATCGTCTTGGGACGCGCGTCGTTGGTCCGTCCGAGATCGTCGTCAGGCGAGATGCCTTTCCCGTTCTCGGTCACCAGACTCCAACTCTGGCCTGCCAGGAAAGAAAATCCATCGTCGAATTTGGCCTGGGCCCATGCTTGGCGGAGGCGGAGCGTGTAGCTGTTGGTGGAGGTAGACGTAGAAGTCACACCTGCCGAGAGGAAATCAGTCGATACGTAGCTAGAAAGATCCACGTTCTTCAAGCGGCCGTCAACGAACGCAGAAATCTTCGATTGGCGTCCGGAACCGAAAAATTCGGGCATCGAGCTCTGCGATGCGCCGGGCAGCGTGACCGAGTTAAACGGTGTAGGCAGGTCGGCGGCTAGCCCTCTAGATCGCCGGACGAATGCACCCTCCGCGTATCCACCCGGAGTGATGTTGATGCCTTTGAAATGCAGCGTCAGAGGTCCTTCCATCTGCTTGTTGTAGATCTGCTCCGAGTCTTGCGTCGGCGAGGCCGCGGGAGCGTTATCCTGCTGAACCGCAGGTCCAGGTGCGCCGAAAGCCGCGACCTGTTGCGGCGGGTTTGCCTGTGCCGGAGTTGTATCGGCTTTGGCAGCTGCGTTGACCAGAGATTGCTGTTCCTGCTGCTGTTCCTGCTGACGCTGCAGCTGTTCAGTGAGTTTCTGAATTTGCAATTGCTGCGCCGCGAGCGCATCTTTCAGGGCCTGTACATCGGCAGCGGTAACGGGCGCTGGAGCGGGAGTTGCAGCCGCCGGCGCCGGATCTTTAGCGGGGGCGGCATTCGACGCCACCTCGGTTTGTGCCCAAGCACCAGCCGTCAAAGCGGCGAGCGCGAGAGCGGTTAGCAGTTTGTTTGTGGTTGCTTTCATGGAACAGTTCTCTCCTTTTGAGTGTGTGTAACTAATTCTGATCTGGGGGCGGGGGAGGGAAAATCTAAAACACAATTGATAACATTATTACCATCGACTTAGTAGACATTAATACGAATCGTCCCCTTTTGTCATTAACAAATTGTGAATTTTCTTCAAGGTCTTTCGGGGGATTTCTTTCTAAATGACGCTAGGTTGCGGGAGTTAGTCCCCACCGGTTTTGCAAATGACGCTCCATTCCCTTGAACACAACCCCGTCAACGATGTATCCAATAGCGATGATCAAAATCATGACGGCAATGACGGCGCTCATGTCGTTCAGATCACGTCCCATCATCAGCACCTGGCCCAAGCCGAGACTGAGGTAAAGCATTTCGGCTGTGATCAGTGAGCGCCACGCAAAGGCCCATCCTTGTTTCAGGCCAGAGACAATAAACGGGAGGCTGGCTGGGAGCAGTACATACCAGAACAACTTGAAACCCTTAGCGCCAAGATTCCGTCCGGCTTGGCCGAAGATTTTTGGCATTTGCTTGCGCCCATCTTCCATGGCCAGCGTGACGGACAATAGCGAACCCATGATGACCACGAACAGAATTGCGTTCTGATTCAGCCCAAACCAAAGCAGCGCCAAAGGCCACCAGCAGATGCTGGGCAAACTCTGCAAACTGACCAGCAATCCGCCCATCGTTTCTTCAAGGAACTTATTGCTGGCAACGCCGAGTCCGAGAATCATGCCGAGGACAACGGAGATGGCGTATCCGATGAGTACGCGCTCCATGCTCACGCGGATTGCGATCCAGTAGCTGTGATCCGCGAAGCCCGCGTAAAGCGCTTCGCCCACACCCCACGGCGTGGGAAATAGATAAGGCGGCCAAATCTTCAGTTCCGCAAGCAGCGTCCACAAACCGAAGAGTGCAGCGTAAAAGATGATGTAGCGGGCGGCGCGCTTCATGCTTCCACTCCTGGTTCGATGTGCGGCTTTACGCCGGCACTGTATTCGGCTTCGAGGGAGCGGTTAATCTCTTCGCGCAGTTCGTCCAGAATCTCACGGGCGGCGCGGGCTACGTTGGGATCTTCGAGATGCCGCGGACGGGGCAATTCCACGGGAAATTCATTCTTGACTCGGCCCGGGCGGAAAGTCAGAAGAACGACCCGATCGCCAAGCCGAATCGCTTCGCGGACGTTGTGCGTCACGAAAATGATGGTGCGTCCGGTCTCGCTCCAGATACGCTCGAGTTCGTCGTGCAGCAGATCGCGGGTTTGTGCGTCGAGCGCGGCGAACGGCTCGTCCATCAGCAGGACATCGGGCTCGGTGGCGAGCGCGCGCGCAATGGCAACACGCTGACGCATTCCACCCGACAGTTGATGAATGTAGCTCTTCTCGAACTTCGCCAGGTGTACAAGGCGCAGATAGTAACGAATCTTCTCTTCTCGCTCTGCCTTGGGAACGCCCTTCATTTTCATGCCGAACTCGACGTTTTGTCCCACTGTGAGCCACGGGAAGAGCCCGTGCTCCTGGAAGATCAGGATGCGGTCCGTGCCGGGGCCCTGGATGGGATTGCCATCGACCAGAATTTGCCCGGAGGTCTGCGAATGCAGGCCGGCAATCAGGTGCAGGAGCGTGGACTTGCCGCAGCCGGAGGGACCGACGATGCAGACGAATTCCCCCGCGCGAACTTGAAGATTGATGTTGTCGAGCGCGAGCAGACGCTCGCCACTCTGAGCGCGATAACTGAGCGAGATGTTGCTTAGGCCGACCTTGGGAATTTCAGGCGACACTGGCCGGACGGCGCGCCCAACGGAAACCGGTCCGAACTTGCCGCGGTTATCGGCGCGAACTGGGGCACTGGGTTCAACCGGAATAGGGAACTGAGCCGGGACATTGTGCGCGCTGGTGCTCATTGCATCGCCTTTCGGTTCTTTTCCGTGAGAACTTGGTTGAGGATCGTGAGGTCATAGAGCCGGGAAAGATCCGGCATCTGGCGGCCCAGAAAACCGTCGTCAAAGGCCTGCTGTGCAGCCGTATTCAGGGCAGCGTGGAGCGGATCGTAAGTCACCTGCATCCGCGAGAAGGCTTCGTCGAGTACAGCCGGCGGAAGTGCTTTGCTGGTCTCGCGTTGAATCTGCTCGTTCAGAAGCTTCTTGGCTTCGGGCTGGTGAGTATTGATCCAGTCGGTCAGATCGACGTTGGCGCGAATCCAATCCTTCACCAGGTCGGGATGCGCGTTCAGAAACTTTGTGTTCACGACGAGCACTCCGATCACGAATTGACCGTTGGGCCAGAGTGATCGTTCGTCGACGAAAAGTCGGCCATTGCCTTCATGAATCAGACGCGTCGCCCAGGGCTCCGGCGCCCATGCTGCGTCGAGATCTTTCTTAAGGAAGAGCGTCAACTGATCGGGATTCGCCATCGGGACGATGCGCACATCGCCGCCCTTATCGTTGGACTGGAGGCCGTGATTCTTGAGCCAATTGCGAAGCGCGACATCCTGCGTATTGCCGAATTGCGGAGAAGCGATGCGCTTTCCGTGGAAATCTTCCGGCTTGTTGATGCCGGCATCGTTGCGCACGATCAGCGAAGCTCCACCGCTGGCTGCTCCTGAAACGACGCGCAGCGCTTCGCCGTTAGAACGGACATAGCCGTTGATCGCGGGATTCGGGCCAACGTAGGTCATGTCGATCGCGCCGGCGAACAAGGCTTCGATCGCCGAAGGTCCGGCGTTAAAGCTGGTCCACTGGACTTTGACTTGCGGACCCATTGCTTTATCGAACCATCCGTTTGCCTTGCCGACCATTGCTTGCGCGTGCGTGATGTTGGGAAATGCGCCCACGCGAATGGTGTTGGCGTTGCCTTGAGCCCATCCGGCAACCGCAGTCGCGAAAAGTATGAAGACTCCGAGTACGGAACGCCTATTCACCCTTGGGGCCTCCGACGACCATGGGGAGGACGTGGGCGGATTGTTTTTTCTGACGTTTGCTGCCTTTGCCGGTGGGAGCGTCTCCGGAAATCAGATCGGCCAGAGTCGTGTTATCCAGAATGCGCGCGGCGGCATCGCGGACATCGAGAAATACCTGGTACAGTGCGCGGTGCGGGAGATCGCGGTCGATCAATTCACGCAGATGCTCGGCGTCGCCAAACGGCGCCAGCGGACCGTCAATCAGACGGATGATTTCGCTGAGATGAAGCTCGGAAGGATCGCGGCGGAGTTGGTAGCCGCCTTTGGCCCCGCGAACGCTGTCGACCATCCGGGCGTTCTTGAGTTCGAGCAAGATCAACTCGAGAAACTTCTCAGGCAGGGCTTCCTCGTATGCGATATCACGAATCTTGATTGCGCCCTGATGATGATGGCGAGCCAGCATCATCATCGCCTGCAGGGCATAGAGACCTTTTTGAGAGATTTTCATAGCAGCAAATTATACATAAACTCCATGGAACTAATAGACTTTATTAGCATAAGTGACATAGCATGCGAAATTCCAAATTAAGAGACTTGCCGGAGAGCTCTAATCGCTTATGAAATCAGTAATTTAAGGACGTGACGGCAGGCTGCGGGGAGACTGCGTGTGCACAAGATTGCAGTTTCTTTCTGCGGAAAGTCCCCGAAATTCTGTGGGAAAACCCTGAAGTTTGCAGGTTCTTGCACACTCTTCGAGGATTAGAAGGCCGCGAGGCTTAGCGGCCGGAAATGCGAAGAACGACGACGGTGATGTTGTCGGGGCCGCCGCGCTCCAGAGCCATCCGCACTAGTTTTGCGCAGGCTTCCGCTGGCGGATTCGCCTGTGCAACCTGAGCCAGATCGCGTTCGGGGACAAGGCTCCAAAGTCCATCCGTGCAGAGAACTAGCACGTCGGATTCTTCGAGTTCGATCGGCTGTTCAGGAATGTGCGGGACAATGTCGCGACCAGATCCTAATGCCGCGGTCAGGATATGGCGCTGCGGATGGGACTCGGCGTCCTCAGAACGGACGATGCCGTTCTCCACCAGTCGTCCGACATAAGAATGATCCCGAGTCAGGCGGGTAAGAGCGCCATCGCGTACCAGATACAGCCGGCTGTCGCCGATGTGTGCGAAATAGAGGTCGGGGCCGATGATGGCGAGTGCAGTGCAAGTCGTGCCCATTCCATGAAACTGGGGATGCTCGAGAGCATAGCGTTGAATGGAATCGTGCGCGGACTGGAACGCAGCGCTTAGAGTCTGCTGCGGATCGCCTTTAAACTCGCGATCGTAGATGTGACGGACGGTCTCGACGGCGAGACGGCTGGCTTCCTGTCCGCCATCATATCCACCCATGCCATCGGCGACGACGGCGAGGCGGCCCTTGCGACGAAAATCGGCGTCGGACTCAGGTTCCCAATAAAGGTAGGAGTCTTCGTTGTTTTCGCGCTGGAGGCCAACGTCGGTTAGACTCGCGGCTTCCATTCCAGGCTTTGGAGTTTTCGAGTCAACCGGCATAATTCAGATGCGCGAGCGCTGGCAAACGAATGGGAGCAAGACCCCTTACAGATTCCGGCCATTATACGGGAGTCTGGCGCAATATGGTTGCGATCCCCGTTTCGAGTCCCGGTTCCACAAGAATTGTGTAGCCTACCACTTCCGTCGTGATCTGGATATGACGTTTGGTTTCTGTCCGGCAAAAGAAAAAAGCCGCGAAAGCGGCGGCTCTTTCTTCTACCGATATTTGTCAGACCGCGGGAGCGCGCGCCGCAGTTACTTTGCAGAGGGCTTGTCGGCGGCAATGGGCTTGCTCATGTGGTTCGCTTCGCGATTGAGCTGGCGCTGGTCCTGCTTGGTCAGATGGCCGTTGTCCTTCGCCATGTCCCGCTTTTCATTGTTCTGCAGGCGCTGTTCGCCGCGCTCGAGATGAGCGGTTTGTCCGGGCGTCAGCTGACCGTTCTTTACTCCGTTTGCGATCCGGTTCTGCTGATTTGTTTCGCGGCCGTTGACTTGGTTCACGCGCGAATGCTCAGGATCCACCTGATCAGGGCCTGCACCGGCCGTGTTTTGAGTTTGAGCAGAAGCCGATCCGGCGATCATCAGACCAGCTACTACCAGGGTGAGCAGAGAGAACGTGATTTTGTTTGTCATGCGAAATTGAACCCCCGCAGCGACGTTTAGTTTCGACTTCGTTCACGGCCGCGTTACGAACGGGAAATCGCAGCATTGCACAATGATGCGGTGCCCGTACTGACGGTAACCATCCAGCTGGTTACCTCGGCCTGATCGTCCGAGGACATTTGGCAAGCCGCATTGCGAGGATGTACCATTCGTCGATTCCTGAGGGCCCTTCATGAGAGTGACTGCTGTCGGTCGTTTCGTGTGTTTGCTCGCGATGTTTCCGGCAGTTCTGGAATTCCAACCTTATTCTGCGGCACAAAAGACTGCGACACCCGCTGCTACGCTGCCGAGTGAGAGGCCTGACAAACTTGAACCCTCGACCGATGGTTTCGACTACATCAAGCGCGACGTGATGATTCCGATGCGCGACGGAGTGAAACTTCACACCGTAATTGTGATTCCTAAGGGCGCGAAGAACGCTCCGATCCTTTTGACGCGAACGCCTTACAACGCCAGCGCGCAATTGAGTCATGCGGCAAGTTCGCACCTCGGTCCGATTCTCAGCGGCTATGACAACGCAGTCGAGGTAATCGTGGGAGGCGGCTACATCCGCGTGGTGCAGGATGTCCGCGGCAAGTACGGATCGGAGGGAGACTATGTGATGACGCGTCCGCTTCACGGTCCACTGAATCCAACGGCGGTCGATCACTCTACCGATACATACGACACGATCGACTGGCTGGTGAAAAATATCGCGGAGAGCAACGGCAAAGTGGGAATACTGGGAATTTCGTACGACGGGTTTCTTCCACTGATGGCGTTGGTGAATCCGCATCCAGCGCTGAAAGTTTCTGTACCGATGAATCCCATGGTCGATGGCTGGATGGGAGACGACTGGTTTCATAATGGCGCGTTCCGTGAGCAAAACATGCCGTACATCTACGAGCAAGAGGGAACTCGCGACAACAGCGTGCCGTGGTGGAGCGATCACTTCGATGACTACGACAACTTTATGTCTGCGGGATCAGCCGGTGAATTGGGCCGTCGGCACGGCATGGAGCAAGTTGGTTTCTGGCGGAAATTGCTTGAGCATCCGAGCTACGACGCGTGGTGGCAGCAGCAAGCGATGGACAAGATTCTCGCGGCACAGCCCTTGAAAGTTCCGGTCATGCTGGTCGACAGCCTATGGGATCAGGAGGACATTTACGGCGCGCCTGCGGTGTACAAGGCGATCAAGCCGAAGGACACAGCCAACGACAAAGTTTTTCTCGTCATGGGGCCATGGCACCACGGGCAGGAGATTGGCGATGGCAGTTCGCTGGGCGCGATAAAGTTCGACAGCGATACCGGACTATATTTTCGCGAACACCTTCTGCGTCCGTTTCTGGATCAATACTTGAAAGACGGCGCACCTAAGGCAGACGTAGCGACAGTGACCGCGTTTGAGACCGGTACGAATACCTGGGAACGATTGTCTGCATGGCCTGCTGGCTGCGCTTCCGGTTGCTCGATTCATCCTAAGCCGCTCTATCTGCAGCCGGGATTAAAGCTGACCTTCGATGCTCCGCAGACTGGCGCTTCGGCGTTTGAGGAATACGTCTCCGATCCGGCCAAGCCTGTGCCTTTCCGCTCGCGTCCGATTCAGCCGGTTGGGTACAGCGGCGAGTCTACCTGGGCGCAGTGGCTGGTCGACGATCAGCGCGAAGCTTCGGGACGTCCGGATGTCGTGGCTTTTGCATCGGACGTTTTGAAAGAACCGGTGAAGATCAGCGGGCAGCCGGTCGTGAACCTGATTGCATCGACTAGCGGAACGGACTCGGACTGGGTCGTCAAAGTGATCGATGTCTATCCAGACGAGGTGGCATTGCAGCCGCACATGGGTGGCTATCAGCTGATGGTTTCGGCGGACATCTTCCGCGGGCGTTATCGCGAAAGCCTGGAAACGCCGAAGGCCATCGCGGCGGATAAGCCCCTGCTGTACCACTTCACGCTGCCTACGGTGAATCACGTTTTTCTGCCCGGACATAAGATCATGATTCAAGTTCAATCGAGCTGGTTCCCGCTGTACGACCGGAATCCGCAGACGTTTGTACCCAATATCTTCTGGGCCAAGCCGGGTGATTATCAGAAAGCGGTGCAGCGCATTTACCATTCGCCGGACGAGGCGAGCTTCATCGAGTTGCCAGTGGTCGAGATCAAGTGAATCCATTCAGTCGAAAAATATTACGGTTGATCGGAGTGCTGCTATTCGCTCCGCCTCTTTTCGGGCAGACAACGCATCTTTGGGTGCTCCGCGCATCGGGCGAGATGGTCGAGTACGATCCGGCAAATTTCGCGGCGAAGCAGACGGTGAAGCTTCCCGTCGAGGCGGCAAAGTCCCCAGCAAGCATTTCAGTGAATGGGCTTGGCCAAATGTTGTTTGCTCCGACGGTCACGCTTCCTCTCTCCGAGGACGACGCGGTGGGTGCACACAAAATCTGGATATGGAACGGCCACGCAGTGACCACGATCGATCAAGGAATCGAGCGCAAGCTCGAGGAGACTGGATCGAATCAGGCGGTGATTGAATCGGCGCCGGTCGTGCTGCTGTCGTCCGACGGGAAACATCTCTTTTGGTTTGCGAATCAGGCGCGACGTTTGCAACGCGAAGAAGTGGATCTCTCGGTAGAGACAACCTGGAGAGCGTGGCAGACCGATCTGAGCGGATCGGGTCGTGTGGATCTTGCTTCCACCAAACTGCCGGATTGCCGGTGCCCGACAGGCAGTTGCGAAGAAAGTTGCCCTTCGGGCGTAGTTTGGGGACCGGACTCAGGCGTCGAGAAGTTTTTCCTGATGACCCAATTCGTCGCCGGTCAAACGACTCCCATTTATAAGTCGAGCGTGCGCTATCAGGAAGAAGCTGGCAAGTGGACGGCGACTGTGTTTCCCGAACCGCTGCAACGCGTGCTGGATTCCTCTCTCGATGGAAAGTCGATCGTCGAAGCGATTCCGGATACCGGATGTTGCGGTTGGTCGAATCAGAGCAACGATCAGACTCTGGTCGTGGCGAGCGGGAAGAAAATCACTCTCTTTGACGAGCAAGCTACCTATAAGAACCCCGACTACGATGTGAGCTTCTATACGATGAATGCGCGCTTGTCTTCGGACGCCGGATCGATCGCGATGACGATTGTCGCGACCGCGCAGCCCAACAAGCCGATTCAACAGGCGGAGCAAGGACAGGCCAATCCCGAAGAGTCGCAGCACATCCGCAAAGCTCTGGGCGATCTACCGGCCATCGCTGTGAAGACCGTCGAGGATACTCCGCGCCAGCTTGCCTTCGTGCCTCACGCGACACTGGTCGGATGGATTAGCGAGAAGGAATTGCTGATAGTGGAAGATCACCTGCTCATCGCATACAACGTCGCCACGGGCGCGCGCCGAAAATCAACCGTGCGGGTGGAAGACGCCGCGCATGTGTTCCTGCGTTAACGGCGGAGATTGCTCCTTAGTTGGCAGTCGCAGCGTCTTTCATGTCCGACATTAGAAGCGCTAGATTCCCTGGATTCGTAGCATACGCAAGTCCTGTATTCATCTCGACCACGCCGGCGCGCACCAGTTTTTCGATCTCGCCATCGAAGTGCTGCATGCCGTCAGTATCCCCATCGGCCATCGCTTCCAGAAGCGTTTTACCTTCCTGCTCACCCTTTTCGACGTAATCACGCGTGCGGAGTGTTGATTTAAGAATCTCCACGATTGCTACCCGTCCTTTTCCATCGCTCTTTGGAATCAGGCGCTGCGATACGATCGCCCGGAAGCTCTTCGCCAATCGGTTGCGGATGATGTGCTGCTCGCTCATGGGAAATGCGCCGATGATGCGCTCCACCGTTTTCGAAGCGTCAATTGTATGCAGCGTGGACATAACCAGATGGCCCGTTTCCGCCGCCTCCAACGCGATTTCGATGGTCTCTTTATCACGCATCTCACCAACAAGAATGACCTTGGGAGCCTGTCGCAGTGCGGCGCGTAGCGCCAGTGCAAAGCTTGGAGTATCGCTGTGCAACTCGCGCTGGTGAACGATCGAGCGCTTGTGCCGGTGCATGAACTCGATGGGGTCTTCGATAGTCAGAATGTGATAGGAGTGCGTTTCGTTGATCCTATCGAGCACTGCCGCGAGCGTAGAGGATTTGCCCGATCCTGTCGGGCCGGTCACGAGAACGATTCCATTCTTGAGATCCGCGATCTCTGCAAGTTGCGGAGGCAGGTTCAAGCTGGCCAGAGTCGGAATTGTCTGCGGGATCACGCGCATGACGATGGCGTGGCTGGCGCGCTGCTGAAATATATTCACGCGAAACCGGCAGTGCCCGGGCACACGATACGAGATGTCGCACGATCCCTGGCTCTGCAGAGAATCAGTTGCCTGCTTGCTGTCGCCAATCAGTTCGAACGCAATGCGGCGAGTATCCTCGGGCGTCAGTGGGCCCATGCCGGAGATTTTGACGGGAGACAATTTGCCGGAGAGCTCCACCATCGGAAGGCTTCCCGGTGAGAGGATTAGATCGCTGACCTTGTCCGAAACACCGAGCATGGCCAGTAATAGCGCTGGAGTCGGTACAGGTTTCGATGCAGGCACTACAGGCAACAAGGCTTTCTGGGCGGCGGTTTCCACGCGGCGTAATCCTTTCTGAATATCTACGGGCTGACGTCACGGGCGCCCGAACAAATCGAACACCCGTGCTTTCTAGCGTGAGCGATGGGGGAGGGAATATTACGGATATGTCTTTGCATGCAGGGAACCTTTCCGCAACTTCGGCGGGTCGAGTGAAAAATCCTCTAAATCTTCTGGGATGAACCAGATCGCCCGATCGAGCATTTAACGCTGCTCGGCATTTCTACGGCACGTTGTCGGCTTTCCGGATTGTGTCTGGCTCGTGGACAATTGTCGCGGGCTCATACCTCTACTCGATCCGAGATCGAACCGCAGAATTCCTTACCGCGCCGAGGATTAAGGAATTACGGGCAGATTCTTTCGTTGGCCCGCTCGATAAATGATCCAGCCAAGGAAATTGGCTCCCAGCACGACTCCGGCGATCTTCAGCGAATAGCGGGATTGGTCTTCGACGCGGATGATAGGGAAGATCGAGAGGATCACAAACAGGAAAGTGACGAGGAATCCGGACGCGGCCGCCACACGCAGGTCTAAGCGGGGCCGAATTCCGCTGGCCTTCGGCGCCAACAGCGGTATCGCGAACAGCGCGAGATACGCTACACCATAAAACGTGAATCCCCAGGTTAGAAGAAGCTCATAAGCTTCCTGCTCGCCCACGCCAATCAAAGCCGCAATGCTGGCGGCGAGCGTTGCGCCTCCCAGGAAGAGTATTGAATTCACTGGCGTCTTATAGCGGGCGTGCAACCGCGAGAACCAAGACGGCAAGAGGTTGTCCCAGCCTGCAGCCATCGGTAGGCGCGCGCTTCCGCTGAAATAAAGGCTGAACGTAGAGAGATAATTCGCCAGCAGAAGGAAGATTGCGACCGGAACGATGACCGCGCCCAAATTCCCAAATCCGAGGCGCAGCGTTTGCGGGATTGGACCAATCACGTCGACCGCGTCGGGAGAAACGTAAGCCAGAATCGCGCTGGTCGCGAAGATATAAATCAGGGCGATCACCGGCGCTGTGATGAGGATGGACCGTCCGATATTCCGCGCGGGATTGCGCGATTCTCCAGCAAAGATGGCGACATATTCGAAGCCGCTGAGCGCGCCAAAAGTCATCTTGCTGAAGACACTCAGCGTGAATACTGTGAGCGGCGGCGCCACGAGTCGCAGAGGATGGAAAGCCGCCATCGATCCGTGCCGCTGATTTGCCAGCGGAAGAGCCACTAGTACACCTACGGTGATCAGCACGGCGATGCTGCCTGCGTTGTTGAACCACTTACCGACACCAAATCCGATGCCGGCCAACACCATTTGCGCCGCGATCAGAACGACCGAAGCCACCAGCACCGCCCACTTGTTATCGGCCATCCATGCGAGCGACGGCGCTGCGTACGCCAGGAAAGTCGAGGTGACTAAGCCGATCACGGCAACGTACAGCATGATGAACAGCCATAGATTCCATGCGACCAGAAAGCCGATTTGATCGTTGAATGCGAGCCGCGCCCATTCGTAGAGTCCTCCCTCGAGCGGCATCAAACGATTGAGGTGCGCGACGATCAAGGCCAGCGGGATAAAGAACAGCAGCATCGCCGACAGCCACAGAACGACGTGCGACGGACCGGCTTTAACCGCCGTACCGAAGAAGTCGGGAACAATGACGAGGAGGATCTGCGCGAGGATCAGATCCATCAGGCCGAGTTCGCGTCTCAAGCCGGCACTATGCGATTCAACCGCTGCCTCGGCGCTTCCGAGTGGCGAGTTGTTCCTGGTTGCCAAGGTTGAATCGGAGGAATTCAAGCGCGCCTTTTATTTCTTGTCCGCAGCCGCCACCGCAGGCTTCAGTAACAAATCCTGAAAGTCGTAGCTGAAATCGGCCAGCGGTGAGACGGCCGCCATGCGGGCGCTGTCGATGCTGCCATCGGGGTTCAGCGAAAACGTAATGAACGCATCTTCAATCGTCCTCAAGCGCCAGTGCGCTTTGAAAGTGTCATGCTGCCAATGCTGCAAATCGCCGACCATCGTCGGCGTGTGGTCGAACGTGATCACAAGCCCGCCTTTCTCCGTGCGGATCGTAATCGGTCCATACCACGCGTCGTTGTAAACGCCTGCATATTTCTCGAGCGGAAGGGAAGGCTTGGAGTTCGCATCGCGCGCTCCTTCCGCTTTCTTCATCGTCTCTTCCGCGTCTTTCTCCTCTTTGTCTTTCACGGCTTTGAACGCGGCGATCCAGTCCGTAGGTGGCAGATGGAAGTAGTAATCGAGCAGGTGATAAAGGATGGAATCGAACGCCCCGCCTTCTTCGCCATTGGTAAGAACCACGACTCCGAGGTTTTCTTCCGGTACTAGCATTACCCGCGACACGAATCCAGCGACCCCGCCCGTGTGCCCGACAAGTTTGCGTCCGTGATAGTCGCGCAATCCCCACCCAAGCGCGTAGTCCGCGAAGTTGGCTTTCAGTCCGGCAAGAGGCCCGGCAGGATCGCCAATCGGAAGAATCGTTTGCGGCGTCCACATTTCCTTCGAACGCTGCTCGGTAAACAAGCGTCCTTCGCGGTCGACAAACTTGCCGCGATTCAACTGCAGTTGCACCCACTTTGCCATGTCGGCCGCGCAAGAGTTGATCGCGCCCGCGGGCCCGGCATTATCAAGCTCACCGAAAGCAACGACTTGTAACCTTCCATCGACCCGTGAATGCGGGAAAGCATAGTCATCGCCAGGTTTGAAAGCCGCATTGCTAAGGTTGGAATGGGTCATGCCCAGCGGCGCGAAAATGCGCTGCCGGATGTAGTCATCCCACGACATGCCGGTTACGGCAGGGACGATCTGCCCAGCGGTCATGTAAAGAAGATTGTCGTAAGCGTAGTGGCTGCGGAAACTGGATTGCGGTTTCATGAAGCGTAGCTTGTAGATGACCTCTTCGCGCGTATAAGTCGTATGTGGCCAGAAGAGCAAGTCGCCTTCGCCCAGGCCCATCCCGCTTCGATGCGTCAACAGGTCGCGGATCGTCATCTCGTGCGAGACGTACGGGTCATACATGACAAAGCCCGGCAACCGCTGGTAAACGGAATCGTCCCACGCGAGCTTGCCTTCATCCACCAGCGTCGCGAGTGCCGTGGTCGTGAAGGCTTTGGTGTTCGATCCGATGCCGAACATGGTGAATTCATCGACAGGCGTTGGATCGCCCATCTTGCGAACGCCATACCCCTTCGCAACGAGAATCTTGCCGTCCTTAACAATAGCGACGGCCATGCCGGGGACGTCGAACGTCTTCATTGAGGACGCGACATAGGCGTCGAGGTCGGCGGGAGGAGTTGCACTTGCCGAAACCTGTGCATACATCGAGCCAGCAAGAATCGTCAACACAAGCCCGGCAACAAGGCGGCGCGAGTGGATGAAGGGCATGGAATCTCCGAACATTCGGAACGCGGAAATTAAGACGCGGAGATTAGAACACAGAACGGCGGGATTCTCCGAGCACGGCACATCGGAATGTGCCCTGGAACCGCGTGCCCCGGGCGCAGCTTTGGGGGAGAACTTTGTTCAATTCATCCGGTTCGACACGACGGCCGTGATGTAGTCAAGCAGATGATCGATCTCCAACTCAGAGTTGATCATGGCCGCGATGTCGACCGGAGTAAATCCGGTTTCAGCGGAGGCCTGCTTGATCAAACTGCTAAGTGAGGACTGCGGGACATATTCGAAATCGAAACTGAAGTCGAAACTCATAATGCGCTCCTTGGCGTGATTGCCTTGGCTGATGGGATGGAAAGGGATCCTTGCGAGCGGCCGAATCACTTCCAGAGAAAACTGGAACAAAGGCCGCAATGCCCGGTCCGCGCTTCGCGGTGCGAAGCGGGCGCAAGCAAGCGAAGCCGCGTGGCTAGCGGCGAATGGAGCGAAGAATGATGGGTCGGAAATTTGGATCGGGGCTGCTGATCAATGCTCCCGGCTCGTAGAAGGGTTGATAAGCGTTCAACTCGCCGGAGAACTCAGAGACTGCGGACACGGCGACCACCATAGGCGCCGCATTGGCCTGCGCGTGGATGGCGGTAGGCCCGGTGTTTCGATGGAACGCAGTATCAGGCAGGTCGACGTCCGGCAACACCACGATCAGCAGCATGAGAAAAATCACGCAACCGAGGATGAAGAGCGCCGACGGCTTAATCTTCCACTGCGCTAACATTGTTCTTCTGTTTTGCCAGAGCCCGCGGCTGGTGTCAATCCCCAGGTTGGGCCAAGAGCACGGAGTACGCAAGAAAATGCATACGTACGTCCTGCAGCGCGAGCAATGGCTCCCCAGGCCAATCGAGGAAATATTCGAATTCTTCTCCAGGCCGGAAAATTTGCAATTCATCACGCCACCCTGGCTCGACTTTCGCATGGTCGAGACTCCGCCAACATTACAAACTGGATCACTGATCCGTTACCGCCTGCGCTGGCGCACGCTGCCAATTCGATGGACGACGGAGATTTCAGAGTGGAACCCTCCGCGCGGTTTTGTAGATCGCGAAGTCGCAGGGCCTTACGCGTTATGGAACCATGAGCATTCATTCTCAACCCACGAAAGCGGCACCACGATGATCGACCGCGTCACGTATGCGCTTCCTTTCGGAATTCTTGGACAGTTGGCTCACAAGACACTCGTGAAACGTGATGTCGAGCGTATTTTCGATTTTCGCGCCGAGACCATGCAGCGCTTGTTTCCCGCTTGATCTCCGCTGTACAAACATCGGTGTTTCGTATAAAAACCCTGTAAAGTGGGTGGGCAACAGGGCGTTGCGGGGGACCCAGGGTTTGTACCTCAAGCCGAAATCTTTGCATGAAGCCGTTACCGTGCTGGCTGCGTCGGGCGGACAGATACTCGCGGGAGGCACGGATTTCTATCCCGGGCTTGGCGAGCGGTTGCCTAAGGGAGACGTGGTCGACATCTCCGCGCTCGGCGAAATCCGGGGCATTACTATCGGCAAAGACTGGATTCGCATTGGCGGATTGACAACCTGGACCGACGTGATTCGAACTTCACTTCCACGCAGTTTCGATGGGCTGAAGGCTGCGGCGAGGGAAGTCGGGTCGATACAGATTCAGAATCGCGGCACCGTAGCCGGAAATCTGTGCAATGCCTCTCCGGCAGCGGACGGTGTACCTCCTCTGCTTGCGCTCGATGCGGAAATCGAACTGGCCTCGTCTCTCGAGACTCGGCGCATGCCGCTCTCGCAATTTCTCACCGGCAATCGCAAGACCATGCGGCGCCCGGATGAGATCCTCGCGGCAATTCAAATTCCGCGAAAAATGGACGAAGCGGTCTCCACTTTTCTGAAACTGGGAGCGCGGCGGTACCTCGTTATCTCGATCTCCATGGTCGCGGCCGTCGTCCTCCCAGACGCTGACGGTCGTGTCGCCGAGGCAAGAATCGCGGTCGGCTCCTGCTCCGCGACGGCGCAACGATTGACGCGCCTGGAAGCTGACTTGAAAGGCCAGCCATTTAAAGCCGGACTCGGGAGCGCTGTGAAGCCCGATCACCTTTCGATACTTTCGCCAATCGATGATATTCGTGCCACGGCAAACTATCGCCGCGATGCATCTGTAACGCTGATTCGGCGTGCTCTGGAAAACTGCGTGAGGAGCGTCTGAAGTGGCAACCACGCAGAAATTGCCGGTACCCGCCGACGCCGAATTGATTTCATTCTCGGTGAATGGCCGCTATGTTGAAGTGACTGTGCCGGGTGTGCGACGGTTGTCGCGTGTGCTTCGAGACGATCTTGGCTTGACTGGAACCAAGGTCGGATGCGATGCCGGCGACTGCGGAGCGTGCACCGTGCTGCTGAACGGCGATCCAGTCTGCTCGTGTCTAGTCGCCGCGTCTCAGGTTGCTGGAAGCGATGTCACGACCGTCGAAGGATTGGCGAGCCGATCTCCTCTTCACGACCGGTTGCAAAAATCGTTTCTGGATCACGGGGCTGCACAATGTGGCGCCTGCACTCCCGGCATGCTCGTGGCCGCAACTGCCCTGCTGGAGAAGAATCCGTCTCCCGGCGAGAGCGAAGTGATGGACGCAATTGGCGGAGTCCTCTGCCGTTGCACCGGCTACCGCAAAATCATCCGGGCGATTGTGGATGCCAACGTGGCGAGACTGGAACAGCTTTCTCCCCAAGCCGGGTCCGCCGTCGGAACGCGGCTAGTGCGGCTCGATGGCAAAAAGAAAGTCGACGGCACCGAAATCTTTGGTGCCGACGAAGTTCCTTCCAAAGCGTTGGCATTGCGCGCGATTCGCTGTCCGCACCATCGCGCGAGGTTTGAGTTCGGCGACTTGGAGGATTTCGTCGCAGCCCATCCCGGAATCGTTGCTGTTTTCACCGCCAAGGATGTTCCCGGCATTGACTGTTACGGAGTCATCCCCAGATTTGCCGATCAGCCGGTATTCGCGCATGCGGAAGCTCGTTACCGCGGCGAGGCCGTCGCCGCAGTCGTGGGCGAGCCTGACGTTCTGGAAGCGTTGGATCTCACTACGTTTCCAGTGTTTTGGGAAAAACTCTCGCCGATCCAGACGATCGATGAAGCTCTTGCCGAAGAAGCACATCTGATTCACGCGAACCGCGCGGAAAATATTCTGGTGCGCGGCCGCGTGGTCTGCGGTGACGTCGATCGGGCGCTGGCTGACGCGGATGTTATCGTCGAAGGCGACTACGAAACTGGATTCGTTGAACACGCCTATATCGAGCCGGAAGCTGGGTTCGCGCGTCGCGTTGGCAACACGGTGGAAATTCAAGCATGCACCCAGTCTCCCTACATGGACCGCGCCGACATCGCAAAGATTCTCGGAATTCCTCCGGAGTGCGTTCGCATCATTCCTACCGCTGTTGGCGGTGGCTTCGGCTCGAAACTCGATCTTTCTGTCCAGCCTTTCCTGGCGCTGGCCACATGGAAGTTAGGACATCCCGTTCGCATGGTCTATTCGCGGACGGAATCGATCGTATCCACCACCAAACGCCATCCCGCGCGCATGCGTCTGCGTGCCGCTGCCACACACGAGGGAAAACTGACAGCCCTCGATTTTTCCGCCGACTTCAATACCGGCGCCTACTCTTCTTGGGGACCGACAGTCGCCGGCCGCGTTCCGGTGCACGCGTCGGGTCCTTATTACGTTCCGAACTACCGCGCTCTTACGCGAGCGGTTCACACCAACACCGTTCCAGCCGGGGCATTTCGCGGATTCGGTGTCCCGCAGGCTGCGATCGCGCAAGAGCAACTGTACGACGATCTCGCGAACAAAGTTGGAATCGACAGGTTGAAGTTTCGCATTCTCAACGCAATCGAAGACGATACGCCAACGGTAACCGGGCAGGTTCTCGGTGAGGGCGTGGGGATGCGCTCTTGCTTCGAAGCGCTGCAGCCGAAATGGAACTCCGCACTCGAGGATGCGGAGGGATTTAACTCTACGGCGAAGGGACCTCTCCGGCGCGGCGTCGGCGTCGCTGGTATGTGGTACGGCTGCGGAAACACCTCGCTGCCGAATCCATCAACGGTGCGCATTGGACTGAAGCCCGATGGACGGATCGCTTTGCATCAGGGTGCAGTCGATATCGGTCAGGGGTCGAATACGATTGTCACGCAGATCTGCGCCGATGCCGTCGGCGCCCCGATCGCGCATTTCGATCTAGTATCAGGTGACACAGCGATCACTCCCGATTGCGGCAAGACTTCCGCCTCGCGGCAGACGTTTGTCACCGGCAAAGCCGCCCACATGGCCGGAAGACAGTTGCGTGACGAGATTCTCAAGCTTGTCGGCGGCTGCAAATGCGGAAATATCGAGTTCGGCGATGGCAGCATAATGGTCTCTGAGAATGGAATGAGCAAAGCGCTTCCGCTGGCCGAATTACCGCTCGACCAATATGGCTACGTCATCACCTGTGAGGCGACGTTCGATCCGCCGATCACGCCGCTCAATGAAGATGGCCAAGGAAATCCTTATGCGGTTTACGGATTCGGCGCGCACATGGCGGAGATCGAAGTCGATACCGAACTTGGAACGGTGCGTGTTCTGAAAATCACGGCTGCTCACGACGTAGGTCGCGCCATCAATCCGACGCTGATCGAAGGTCAGATTGAAGGTGGGGTTGCGCAAGGCCTTGGCATGGCGCTGATGGAGGAATTCCTCCCCGGTAAGGGCGAGAATTTGCACGACTACCTGATCCCCTCGGCCGGGGACATTCCTCCGATCGAATCGATCTTGATTGAAGCCCCATCTTCCATTGGTCCGTTTGGCGCGAAGGGAATCGGTGAGCAGGCGGTCATTCCCACGGCTCCCGCGATTCTCAACGCGATCCACGACGCGACTGGAGTTCGCATCCACCGAGTACCGGCTACACCAGATCGTGTGCGAGCCGCAATTCTTGCCAAGAATAACGGAGGCGCGCGTGGCTGACGATGCGATCCGCTGCGATGCCTGCCCTGTGCTCTGCTACATCAAGCCCGGCCGCACCGGCTCGTGCGACCGCTACGGCAATCACGACGGAAAACTCGTTCGCCTCGATCCTCATGTCGTCCTCGATCGCGCCGTCGAGCGCGGTGATTCCGTCGTGCCGTTTCTCGATCGCAGCCGCGATTGGGACGGAACGCTTGTCAGCCACGGCGAGACTTTTGTCACTGCGATCGGCGCAGGTACGACCTATCCCGATTACAAGCCCGCACCTTTCATCATCTCGTCGCAGGTCGAGGGCGTTGACATGGTCACGGTCGTGACCGAAGGCATTTTTAGCTACTGCGGCGTTAAAGTGAAGATCGACACCGACCGCCATCTCGGCGCTGAATGCAGCACTGTGCGAGCCGAGGGCGAAGCAGTCGGACATGTCACCACGAGCGAGTACGGCTCGCAGATGTTGTCACTGGGCGGCGTGCGACATCTGACGGGAGGCACTCGACACGAGGGAACCGCGACGTGCGACGCTCTCCTGCATCTGTGTAACGGTGACGCTGTTGAGTTGAAGATCGACGACGGCGCGAAAGTTATCGTTCAAGCAGGCCAGCCTCCCATCGTCGATAGTGTTCAGGAAGAACGCATGCGTGTCGGCTGCGGCTCCGCCACAATTGGCATGTTCGCCCGGCAATGGTTCGGAAAAGTAGATGACGTTGTGGTCGTCGACGATCACATCACGGGCGTACTCTCCGAACATCAGGCGGGAAAACTGCTCGGCATTCCTGAGACAGGAATCAAGCTGAAGGGAAGGCACTCGACTCCGGGAAGGTATTTTCAAGTCGCCGAGCCCGGAACCTCGTGGGGCGGAACGAACATCGACGATCCACTCTCCATTCTCGGAAAATTCAATGCGAAGAAAGCATGGCCCGGCCTGCGATTGTTAATGGTAAGTACAACCGGAGAGCACTACGCCTACTTCGAGTTGGGAGAAGATCTCAAGCCTCGTGAAAAGGAATTGCCCAAGAGCTTGCAGGAATCAGTGGCGCGCATCAAAGAAAATTGTGAGCCTGCGCTGTGTACAGTGCTGTTCATGGGCGGTGCCGGCGGATCATTGCGCGCCGGTGTAACCGAAAATCCCGTGAAGCTCACGCACTCCGTGCGCGACTCGCTGACTCGTGTGACCTGCGGTGGAGCGCCCGTTTACGTCTGGCCGGGTGGGGGTATTACCTTCATGGCCGACGTGACCCGCATGCCGCGCAACGCCTTTGGATACGTTCCGACTCCAGCCCTGGTTGCACCCATCGAATTCACCTTGAAACTCGCCGACTACGCGGAACTCGGCGGCCACATGGAGAGCGTTCGCCCGCTGGATTCGATTGTCTCTTCGACCGATGGACGACGCAGAGTCAGCTCCCATGCGGATAATCCGTGGCCGCTGGAGTCGGAGGTGCAAGCCAAGAAACGATGAATTCGCGAGCACAAATTCGATTGTTGCCGGATGGTCGACGCCTTCTCCTCCACGATGGCCCGATCGACCTAATTGTCGAGGCTTTTGGCCAACAGAACGAAGTCGAGGCCGCCTACCGCGCAGCCTGTGCGCGTTTCATGACGCTGCTGGATGAATTGTGCAGCGAGCTGTCGTTCTTGCGGCAAGCCTGCTGCTCAGAGAAAGCCTGGCCGCGCGGCGCGGTCGCCCGCCGGATGACTGCAGCCGTCTTGCCCTATGCTGTTGAGTGCTTCATCACGCCGATGGCCGCCGTCGCCGGTGCAGTCGCTGAAGAAATACTGGCGGCGATGGTGAATGCGGCAGATCTCTCACGCGCCTACGTTAATGACGGTGGTGATATTGCTTTGCATTTGACGGCCGGAGAACGATTCACCGTGGGTATGGTCGATCGCCCTGATCGCCCATCTCTCTTTGGCGCGACCACGCTGCACTTTGCCGATCCCGTCCGAGGCATCGCAACCAGCGGATGGCGCGGGCGCAGTTTCTCCTTGGGGATTGCAGATGCCGTCACGGTGCTCGCCGATCGCGCTGCAGCAGCCGACGCTGCGGCCACCATCATCGCCAACGCGGTCGATCTGCCTGGACATCCGGCAATCCTCCGCGTTCCTGCTTGCGATCTTGCGCCCGACACCGATCTCGGCTGCCGTCTGGTCACGCAAGAAGTTGGAAAGCTAACCGCCATTGAAATCGATGAGGCGCTGGCTGCTGGTTCGAAGATGGCCCAGCGTCTTCTCCGCATGGGCTTAGTCCGCAGCGTCGCGCTGCACCTCCAAGGAGAAACGCGAATTGTCGGAGAGCTGCACAACGCGCAGCTGATGTCCACTCCTGTCCACGAAAGGATCCTGCAGCGTGCCTGAGGTAGTCGTACGAAAGAAACTCACATGCGTGGAAGAGATCTTCCACGAGGGCGGTCCGATTGCCTCGACCCCGCTCCGGCGAGCAGCATCCCTGGCCGTCATTCGGAATCCGTTCGCAGGCTCATATGTTGCGAGTATCGAGAGCTTTATGGACGACCTCAAGCCTCTGGGCCTGGAAATGGCGCGTTCTCTCATTGCCGCGCTGGGCGGCGATCCGAAAGCGGTCGAAGGCTATGGCAAAGGAGCGATTGTCGGATCCGCTGGCGAGCTAGAGCACGGCGCTCTGTGGCACGCGCCGGGCGGATACGGCATGCGCGAGGTTCTCGGAGGAGCGAAGGCGATTGTTGCCTCGACCAAGAAAGTCGGCGGACCAGGCACACGCCTCGATGTTCCCATCACCCACATCAATGCATCTTACGTGCGCAGCCATTTTGATTCGATGGAAGTGGGCATCAACGACGCTCCGCGTGCCGATGAAATCCTGCTGGCGTTGGTAATGACCACCGGTGCTCGCGTGCACGCTCGTGTTGGCGGCCTAAAAGCATCGGAGATTAAAGGTGAAGACGGGCTCAGGTGAAATGTATCCAGAGATGAGAGAGAGAAGATGAAAGCCAAGATCCGCAAGCTGGCGACGTTTGTCGAAGAGACGCAGCGCGAAATGGACCGCGAGGTTTCTCCGCCAACGCGCAAAGCCGCAGCCGTCGCGGTCATCGAGAATCCTTGCGCCGGAAAATATGTCGAAGATCTCTCCGAGCTGATGGCGATTGGAGAAGATCTAGGCGAGCTGCTCGCCGCGCGTGCCGTCGCAGCGCTCGGAATCCCGGGCGCATCCGCTGAAAGCTACGGCAAAGCCGCCGCGGTTGGTGAGAACGGCGAACTCGAGCACGCTGCCGCGATCCTGCATCCGAAGCTTGGCACGCCGGTCCGGCGAGTCCTCGGCAAAGGCGCGGCACTGATTCCGTCCTCGAAAAAACGCGGAGGCATGGGGGTGGTACTCGACATCCCGCTGGGGCACAAAGACGCCGCGTTCGTGCGCAGTCACTTCGATGGCATGGAAATTCGATTGAACGATGCGCCACGTGCGAATGAAATCATGGTGGCCGTCGCCGTGACCGATACCGGACGCCCTCTGCCACGAGTGGGCGGTTTGACGAAAGATCAGATCAAGGGTGAAGACGGACTGCGGTGACGATTAATGCGTGTCAGGTGCGCGCATTAGGAATGAAATCTCATTTACCTTGTAGAGCACTTTTCCTGGCGAATCTGGCGTCGGCGCAACTTTCCCTCCGCGAACCGCAGCGAAGGCCACAACGAGCCTCGTAAGCTCCTCTGGCGATGCGACCGGAACATTGTGTGCACCCAGGACAATCTTCACGTACGGCGCAAGCGCATTCAGGCGGCTGATGGAGTCCGCGTATGCCTTGAAGTCAGTCTCTGGCCGAAATAACCAGATGGGACCCGGGTAATATGTGTCGCCGGTGAACAAGAGTCCGTTTGCCCGGTCGATCAAAGAAATGGCGTCGGGTGTATGGCCGGGAGTTGCGATGACCTCAATCGTGCGTCCACCAAGCTCGATTCGCTCGCCATCATGGATGTAGCGCGTAATCTTCCACGGCCGGGTCGCATAAGACTTGGCGTCGAATCTTTTCGGCAACGCGCCACAGATCTGGTCGGGAGTGATTTCTGCCTGAGCGTCCTGCCGCGACCCGCGCGCGTTCTGGCGGGTAAAGTCCGTATCCATCCCATAGATCGTGTCGAATTGCCAGTTTCCGCCCACGTGATCGTCGTGCGTATGCGAATTAAGCACTACGATCGGCAACTTTGTTAGCTCTGCCGTCAATTTCTTGACGTCGCTAATGCCCATGCCTGTATCAAACAGCAAAGCGCGTTGCTTTCCGACGATCAGGTACCCGATCGTTTCTTCGGCCTGATGCGGTTCATAAATGGCGAAGACGTCGGTCGCCGGTTTATACACTTCAAACCATGGATCGGTCACAGGAATGCCTTCGAGCGTTTTGTATTCGGGACGGGGCAGCGCGCGGCACCACTCCGGGTTGGAAACTTGCGATAGCAGCGGTGCCGGAATTGTCAGAGCAACTGCGAGAAGCGGAATGATTCTACGCATGCACGA
>Ga0209624_10000749_pt1 | contig 28030 bp, 22 predicted proteins | sample JacPinW_OM2H0_O1_FD_188565 | JGI IMG/M metagenome (GOLD analysis project Ga0209624, IMG submission 188565) | Forest soil microbial communities from Algoma, Ontario, Canada - Jack Pine, Ontario site 1_JW_OM2H0_O1 (SPAdes) (version 2) | ecosystem: Environmental > Terrestrial > Soil > Boreal...
GCGCAGGCAGTTGATGCAGGAGTAAGTCCAGAAATCGATTACCACAACCTTACCGCGCAGGGATTTGCTGCTCAACGCCGGAGAGTTGATCCAGCCAACTGCGCCGCTCAGGTCCGGCATCGGTCCTTCGTCGGAAAGTGCAGGTGTCGTCTCGGCTGTGCTTACTGGAACGAAAGTAGGATTCTTAGGGCCCAAAGTGCCGATCAGATTTTCTTCCGCCTTGGCAGTGTTCACGAAAGAAAATCTCTTAAGCAGGCCGGTATCCCAACCGAGCGCGATGGCAACCACTCCTACAAGCACCGCAACACCGAGAGCGCGGCGAATCCAAACGTCAAAAGACAGCGATCGTTTCATAGCGGAGAACACTTTCTTTCCGGCAAGGAGCGCGGTTCCAAGCGAAGTCGCCGCGCCCAATGCGTAGAATAACAGCAGAAAAGATGAACGCGCGCCGGGCCCCCCAATTGCTGCGCCGGTCAATATCAGACCCAGAATTGGGCCGGCGCAAGGCGCCCAAAGTAATCCGGTAGAAATTCCCAACACGAATGATTTTCCAACGCCGGTCTCCGCCGAATATTCTCCCTGAATTTTCCCGCCCACGCGAACCAGCGGCCTGGTCAGTACTTCCGCAAGCGAAGGGAAGAGCAGCGTGAGTCCCAGCACGAGAAATACGGCGATCGCCACATAGCGCCCGCCCTGGTTCAGGCGCACGACCCAATGTCCGCCAAACGCAGCGGCCGTTGCTACCAGTGCAAAGGTCAGCGCCATGCCGGTCAACAGCGGCAGCCCGGAGCGGCGAAAGGGCTGGTCCGCGCGCGAGAATACGAACGGGAGAACCGGAAGAATACACGGGCTCAGGATCGTCAGGACGCCGCCAACAAACGCCAATAAATAGATGAGCATCGTATATCTCTAATACGCTTTTCAGGACACCGCCGGATTGAAGTCCGGCGCACCGTATCTGGCTCCTGGTCATCAGTTTACATTTAAATGCTCAGCCAGTGCCGGATGGGTGCTGTAATCTGTCGCCTGGAACCAATGAACCCTAACCTTTCAGATGTGCGTGGCGTCGATCTGGATTCGCAGACACGCTGCAAGCATTATCACGGTGCGACGGACATCATCGCGATTAAGACGAAGTGTTGTGGTGTCTACTATGCGTGCAAAGATTGCCACCAAGCTCTTGCCGATCATCCAATCGAGGTTTGGCCCGAGAGCGACTTTCACGAGCGAGCAATACTTTGCGGTGCCTGCGGTGCGGAGCTAACTATACGTCAGTACATGCAGTGCGAATTCTCATGCCCGGCTTGTCACGCAGGGTTTAATCCCGGCTGCCGAAACCATTATCATTTTTACTTTGCTGCCCAGCATCCCTCGAAGGCGGAGTAGTGGTGCAGCCGCCGGACTAAATTTTTACACCGCGCAAAATTGGAGGAGATGGTCGGGGCGTGGAGATTCGAACTCCAGGCCTCCTGCGCCCAAGGCAGGCGCGCTACCAGGCTGCGCTACGCCCCGACTCTGAAGCGCCCCATCATTCTAGAGCACTTCTCGACAGTACCGCTACTCCGATCGGATATATTCACCCTGATCTGCCAAAACTGTTCCAATGTCCTCGCTGAACAGCTCGTGAAGTAGAATCCAACACTTCATATCGAGCATCTCTTCGTACTGGCTCTCCTGTTGTAATAACTATTGTCGCGGCGATAAGATTCTGCGACCAGCCGTCGCAGCGGTTCCGGCTGTTCAAATCGAGCGCTCTTGTTCAAATCGAGCGCTCTTGTTCAAATCGAAACCTTTATTTTAATATCGCCGGGAATGCTAGTATCCGAGTCCCACGTAACCGAACAGCATGGGAGATGAACATGAACACCACTTTGAAACGCACCCTCGTGATAGGCGGAGCGGTTGTTCTCGTAGCCGCCGGCCTGATTTTTGCGGCCACGCGACCAAAGCACGGCTCGGGTGCGCCTCCCAGTCCGGAAGTTGAAGTGGTGCAAGTGGAGCAGAAGGATGTTCCGATTTATGGCGAATGGATCGGCACGCTCGACGGATTTACAAACGCAGACGTCAGGGCACAGGTTACCGGCTACCTGATGCGGCAGGGTTACCAAGAGGGTGCATTCGTCAAGCAAGGCCAATTACTTTTCCAGATTGACCCGCGACCCTTTCAGGCAGCACTCGATCAAGCCGAGGGTCAGTTGGCGCAGGCCAAAGCAAATCTGGCCAACGCCAAAGCACAGCAAGGCAGAACTCAGCTCGATGTTGACCGTTACACACCGCTAGCGAGAGAGCAGGCAGCAAGCCAGCAAGATCTCGACAATGCCGTTCAGAATAACTTGGCCGCCAAGGCCACTGTGCAGACAGCTGAAGCGCAGATCAAAACGGACGATGCGGCGGTCGAAACCGCCAAGATCAATCTCGATTTTACCCGCCTTATCGCACCCATTGACGGCATCGCTGGCCAGGCCCAACTTCAAGTGGGTGCCTTGGTCAATCCAAGCAGTGGTCCGGTGACGTCCGTATCCACCGTCGATCCTATCAAGGTTTATTTCACCGTCAGTGAGAGCGAGTATCTCGATTGGAACAAACGATTCCCCACGGAGACTAGCCGTGAAGCGGCGGACAAGAGTCTGCGCCTCCAACTGATTCTGGCTGACGGTTCAACCTACCCACGCGACGGCACTTTTTACTTCGCGGATCGCCAGGTGAATGTGGGCACAGGGTCCATTCGAATCGCCGGACTATTCCCAAATCCTGGGAATATTCTGCGTCCCGGCGGCTACGGCAGAATTCGGACGGCGGTTCGCGTACAGAAAGATGCGCTGCTGATACCGCAGCGTGCAGTGTCCGAGCTCCAAGGGGCTTATCAAGTGGCTGTTGTGGACGGGGAGAACAAAGTCAGCATAAGGACGGTCAAGGTCGGCGACCGAGTCGGCGCCCTGTGGATTATCGCGGACGGATTGAAGCCGGGAGAACGCGTAGTGGCCGAAGGAGTGCAGAAAGTGCAACCCGGTGCGCAAGTAAAGCCTAAGCCGTACGTGCCAGACGCCGCGACGGCACAGGCAAGGTAAACGCCATGTCGAAATTCTTCATCAACCGCCCCATCGTCGCCATCGTGATTTCAATTGTCATGGTAATTCTCGGCATCATCACGATCATCAGCTTGCCAGTCGCACAATTTCCAAACATTGCTCCGCCGGAAGTTCAAATTCAAGCAACCTACGTTGGAGCGGATGCGCTGACGCTAGAGCAGTCCGTTGCTACGCCGATCGAACAGCAAATGAGCGGCGTGGACAACATGAACTACATGTATTCGTTGAACGCCACGGCCAACGGCGGCATGACCATGATCGTGGATTTCGATGTGAAGACGGATCCCAACACGGATCAAATCCTGGCACAGGCCAGAGAGACGCAGGCGGCTTCGCAACTTCCCGCCGATGTCACGAACTACGGAATCACAGTCCAGAAATCGGTGACCTCACCGCTGATGCTAATTACGTTGTACTCGCCTAACGGAACGTACAACGCGGACTTCCTTGCCAACTATGGCTACATCAATATTCATGATCCGTTGGCGCGTTCCAAGGGTATTGGGAACGTGCAGATCTTCGGCGCCGGACAATATGCGATGAGGTTGTGGGTGAAGCCGGACCAATTGGGCAAGCTCGGCATCACCGTTACCGACATTATCAATGCGATCCAATCGCAGAACACCGTGAACCCAGCGGGGCAGGTGGGTGGCGAGCCGGTGCCCAAAGGGCAGGAGTACACCTATGCAGTTCGCGCGCAAGGACGATTGATTTCCGCCGATGAATTCGGACAGATCGTCGTTCGTGAGACGCCCGATGGCGGAGTGGTACGGGTCAAGGACGTGGCGCGGATAGAACTTGGGTCGAATGACTACACCGTAGCGGGCCGGCTGAACGGCAAGCCAGGAGCGATCATAGCAATTTACCAATTGCCGGGCTCGAACGCCGTGGACGCTGCGAACGGCGTGAAGAAATTGATTGCCGAAATGAAGCAGAGATTCCCGCAAGACATGGATTATGTGATTTCTTTGGATACCACCAAGGCAGTGACCTCCGGCATCAAGGAGATCGTCGAAACACTGCTGATCGCTATCGTGCTGGTGATCCTGGTGGTGTACATCTTCCTGCAAAGCTGGCGCGCCACGCTGATTCCGATGTTGGCAGTACCGGTGGCATTGGTCGGAACATTCATCTTTTTCCCGCTGTTCGGATTTTCCGTTAACACACTTTCTCTGTTGGGGCTTGTGCTGGCCATTGGATTGGTGGTGGACGACGCAATCGTGGTGGTGGAGGGCGTCGGGCGACACATCGAGGAAGGGCTCTCCCCGAAAGACGCGGCGCTTAAGGCCATGGACGAGTTGACCGGACCAGTAGTTGGAATTGCGCTGGTGCTCTCCGCCGTCTTCATTCCAACCGCCTTTATTCCGGGAATCACAGGCCGTCTTTATCAGCAATTTGCAGTCACCATTGCTATTTCCGTGCTCCTTTCCGCTTTCAACGCGCTCACTCTCAGCCCCGCTCTGTCAGCTCTTTTGCTTCGGCCCAAGAAAGAGAGCAAGGGACTGCTGGCAAAGTTTTTTGCCTGGTTCAACAAAACATTCGAGAGCGCAACAGATGGTTATATACGGGTGTCCGGCGGGCTGATTCGCAAGAGTGCAATCGCAATCGTGCTGCTGGTAGTGTTCTCGGCGGGAGCCGCATTTTTTGCTTCACGCGTGCCAGCCAGCTTTCTGCCCGATGAAGATCAAGGCTATCTTTTCGTCAACCTGCAACTCCCCAACGCATCTTCATTGCAACGTACAGACGAAGCTGCGCGACAGGTAGAGAAAATCCTGGCGGATACTCCCGGTGTGAAGTACACGTCGAGCGTCATAGGCTTCAGCTTGTTGAGCTTTGTGCGAACCAGCTACAACGCGTTTTTCTTCGTCACGCTGGATGACTGGGACGCCCGGAAATCGAGGGCGGAACAATTTCAAGAGATCAAAACGCGGCTGAACCAAAAATTGAGCCAGATGCCCGAAGCAATCGCGTTTGACTTTTCACCGCCTGCGATTCCGGGAGTCGGAACTGCGGGAGGATTCACATTTGTGCTCGAGGACCGGGCCGGGAAGGAAGTGGAGTTTCTCACCCAGAATCTGAACACGTTCATGGCGGCCGTGCGTAAACGCCCCGAGATCGGTTTGCTTGGCACCACCTATCTGCCCAGCGTGCCCCAGCAGTTCGTCACAGTGGATCGCGACAAAGTGATCAAGCAAGGGGTGGCCATCAGCGACGTCTATAAGACCCTTCAATCATTCATGGGTGGATTTTTTATTAATTATTTCAACAGGTTCGGCCGGCAATGGCAGGTGTACATCGAAGCGGAAGGCGAATACCGAACGCGGGCGGAAAATGTGGGACAGTTTTACGTCCGAAACAATAAGGGAGAAGATGTCCCGCTTTCCGCGCTGACAAAATTCGCGCCACAAACCGGGCCGGAATTCACCATGCGATTCAACGAATATCGCGGCGCCCAAATTTTCGGGAGCGCGGCGCCTGGCTACAGTTCCGCACAGGCGATGAAGGCGCTGGAAGAAGTATTCGCGCAAACTATGCCCCGGGAAATGGGCTACGACTACAAGGACATGTCGTTTCAGGAGAAACTGGCTCAGCAAGGGGTCTCACCTACTGTTGTTTTTGCATTTTCCCTGTTGTTCGTGTTTTTGATCCTGGCTGCGCTCTATGAAAGCTGGTCTCTGCCATTCAGCGTGCTGCTCAGCACCCCGGTAGCGGTGTTCGGTGCGTTCGCGACCCTTTGGCTAAGGCGCGTGATCGCCGCGTGGTTTTATCCGCCCTACATGGTGCAAATCGAAAGCGATGTGTATTCGCAAATCGGGTTGGTAATGCTGATCGGGCTGGCAGCAAAAAACGCGATCCTCATTGTGGAATTCGCAAAGGACGAGTACGAGCAAGGCAAACCATTGATTGACGCTGCGTTGGCAGGCGCCAGAATCCGGCTCCGGCCGATCTTGATGACGTCATTCGCGTTCATCCTCGGCAGCGTGCCGTTGTGGATTGCTACGGGTGCCGGCTCGGTGGCCCGTCAGATCATCGGTACCACGGTCATCGGCGGGATGCTTGCTGCCAGCTTCATCGCCATATTTCTAGTTCCGGCGATTTTCTATCTGGTGGAGAAATGGTCCGGAGCCGGCCGTGAGCCCGCCGCAGCGGGGCTTCCTCCAAAGCCCGCGCCTGCGGAGGGGGACTGAGATGAAATACTTTCCGAACTTCCGAGCCACGCTACTCGTGACGCAGCTGAAGCCGCTCCTTTGCGTTATGTTGGCTATGAATCTGGTGGGCGGTTGCATGGTTGGCCCGAACTACCACAGACCCGCTGTGCAGCCTCCCGCCGCATATCGGGATGTCTCAGACAATCCTCAGGCACAAGCTGCGGCTTCCTCCTACGCGGATCTCCCTTGGTGGCAGGTCTTCCAGGACCCGCAACTTCAGGAGCTTATCCGCACGGCGCTGAAGCAAAATTATGACCTCCAAATTGCGACCGAGCGCATCAACGCGGCACGCGCTCAGGTGGCAATAACACGATCGAATCTATTTCCGCAGATACAAGGGAATGGCCAATTCCAAGGTGGGCAAGAGCAAACCGCGCAATCGACGTTCAATTTCTTAGGCCTTACGGCAGACGCGGCGTTTCAGCTCGACTTGTTCGGTAAGCTCAGACGCGCTACTCAAGCGGCGCGCGCCCAAATGCTCGCCACCCAGGAAGCTCAACGGACCGTCACACTAACGCTTGTAAGCGATGTGGCCAGCGCCTATTTCAACCTGCTGCAGCTCGATCTCGAATTACAAATCACGAAAGATACGGTAGAGACGCAGCAAGGCTCAGTCAAACTGACTTCGCTGCGCCTCGATCACGGCGTGGCTACCAAGCTCGACGTGCTTCAGGCTCAGCAAGTGCTCGACACTGCGAACGCGCAGATCCCGGACCTGGAGAGACAGATAGGCCAGGAGGAAGACGCGATCAGCATTCTACTCGGCAATTACCCGGCGAATATTCGTCGAGGACTTTCCCTAGTGGCGCAGCCGCTTCCGCCCGGCATTCCCCCAGGTTTGCCATCTTCCCTGATCGATCGACGGCCGGACATTCGCCAGGCGGAACAGAACCTCATCGCCGCCAATGCCAATATCGGAGTCGCAAAGGCCGCTTTCTTTCCGCAAATTTCACTTACTGGTTCGGCGGGCGGAGCATTCGGGCGTAGCAGTATATTCACCAGCATGATGAGCTCTCAATTTCCGATATGGTCCTACGGCGTTCAAGTGACTCAGCCGATTTTCACCGGCGGCGCTCTACGTGGAAATCTCCATCTCGCCGAATCTCAGCACCAGCAAGCGCTCCTTGCGTACAAGCAAGCCATCCAGGTTTCCTTCGGTGACGTGTCAGACGCCCTCATCGGCTATCAAAAACTTCACGAAGTCCGCCTTCGACAGCAGCAATTAGTGGACGATTTGGCCGAGTCGGTGCGCCTCTCCGTCATGCGCTACAAGGGGGGCACCACCACATATCTTGAAGTTCTTGACGGCCAGCGCTCGCTTTACTCCGCCGAGCTTACCTTGGCGCAGGCGCGAGGAAACGAATACCAGAGCATCGTGCAGCTCTATAAGGCTCTCGGTGGCGGCTGGCAGCAGTAGCAATCCTGAATTTTCTTGTCGCCCATTTACTCCCAACAGATCGTTCACTCCCAACTGGCTCGGATTTCGGGCCGTTCTTCGCTCATGGTCTATACGACACCTTTCCGCGAATGGCGCTTGTCCTGGCTTGAGCCTCATATAAACTTAGACTCCCTTCCAAAAAAGCGGCACGCGACTACAGGTTGACCTCTTTCAGCCTTCAGAGTCGTGTCCGAGTAGAACCTCCATTTTCAAAGCTGGTGTGAAGCTATGACCAAGTCCGTATTGAACCGGACCGTGCTACTCGCCTTTGGCTCTGCCATTTTGGTCCTATTCGTCATTGGTGCCATCTCTTATCGCGCCTTAGCTGTTTCGGAGGAGAGCGATCGCTGGGTGCGTCACACACACGAGGTTCTTGAAAAAATTCAGGTGATGTCCTCCGCAGTTCAGACCACCGAATCGAGCTATCGGCAATTCGCGCTCACCGGCAGCGAACACTACGTCGAACTATTCCGTGAGGGTGTATTGCGTTCAGAGCAAACCGAAACAGCTGTTCGCGATCTGACCGCCGACAATGCAGCCCAACAGCGGCAGTTCGTAAAACTCGACCGGCTGTCTTATCGGCGTAACGACTTCGCTGAAACGATCATAGGCCTGCGCCGCGCGAAAGGAGCGGAAGCGGCAGCGGACGCCATTCGAAGCGGAAAAGGTCAGCAAATCACCGAGGAATTTGACGGCATAGTACGCGAAATGCAAAACGAAGAAGAGCGCTTGCTGGTCTTGCGAAACGCCGATTCGAAACGGCGCTTAGACCAAACCAAAATCGTACTCTTTATCGGAACACTCTTGGGACTCATGATCACGGTCGTAGCGGCCTGGGCGGTCCACCGCGATTTTGCCGCACGCGCCGTTGCGGAGGCCGCTCTCCGCGAAGGCGAAGAGCGCTTCCGCACGCTGGCTAATAACATTCCTCAGCTAGCCTGGATGGCCGACGAGAAAGGTTACATCTTCTGGTACAACGACCGCTGGTTTGATTACACCGGCACCACCTTGAATGAAATGGCGGGCTGGGGCTGGCAAAAAGTCCACCACCCTGACCATGTACGGCGCGTCGTGGACAAGATCACTAAGAATTTCCAAAGCGGCGAGATTTGGGACGACACGTTCCCCCTACGCGGCCGCGATGGCAAGTATCGTTTGTTCCTCTCCAGGGCCGTCCCGATACGCGATGAGCAGGGAAAAATATTGCGTTGGTTCGGCACCAACACCGATATCAGCGAGACCAAGGAATCCGGAACAAAGTACCGCGCGCTCTTGGAAGCCGCTCCGGATGCCATGGTAGTTGTGAACCAGGATGGAGAGATCGTTCTTCTCAACGTCCAGGCGGAGAAACAGTTCGGATACAGTCGCGATGAGCTTGTCGGGCAGAAGGTAAAGAACATCATTCCGACGGGCTTCGCCGAACGCCTGATCGCGGATGGGACGCGAACCGCAGCCGAAGCTCTGGCCCAACAGATCGGTACCGGAATTGAGCTCTTGGGCAGGCGGAAGAACGGAAGTGATTTCCCTATCGAGATCATGCTGAGCCCAGTGGAAAGCGCCGAAGGCATTTTGGTTACGGCCGCGATTCGCGACATCACCGTGCGCAAGGATGCGGAAAAGCATCTCGCGCAGATGGAGGGCAGATACCGCGGACTTCTCGAAGCGGCCCCGGACGCAATGGTGGTCGTCAACCAGGCAGGAGAAATCGTTCTGCTCAACGTGCAAGCCGAAAAACAGTTCGGCTACCGCCGCGACGAGTTGGTTGGGCAGAAGGTGAAGAACATTATTCCGGAGGGTTTTGCCGAACGCATCATCGCTGACGGCACGCGCTCCGCGGCCGAAGCCCTGGCCCAGCAAATTGGCACGGGCATCGAACTCTCTGGCCGCCGGAAGGATGGCACGCAGTTTCCAATTGAAATCATGCTGAGCCCCCTGGAAAGCAATGAGGGAATCCTGGTGACGGCAGCAATCCGCGACATCAGCGTCCGCAAAGCCGCCGAACTGCACTTAGCGCAGATGGAAGGCAGATACCGCGGACTTCTCGAAGCGGCCCCGGACGCCATGGTAGTCGTCAACCAAGCCGGAGAAATCGTTCTGCTCAACGTTCAAGCCGAGGAACAGTTCGGCTACCGCCGCGATGAACTAGTCGGTCAGAAAGTAAAAAACATTATTCCAGAAGGATTCGCCGAAAGAATCATCGCTGACGGCACAAGAACCGCGGCAGAGGCCCTGGCCCAGCAGATCGGCACCGGCATCGAGCTCTCCGGCCGCCGGAAAGACAAAACCGAGTTTCCGATTGAGATCATGCTCAGCCCCCTCGAAAGCGCCGAAGGAATCCTGGTGACGGCAGCAATCCGCGACATCAGCGTACGCAAAGCCGCCGAGAAACATTTAGCACAAATGGAAGGCAGATATCGTGGCCTGCTCGAAGCCGCCCCGGACGCGATGGTAGTGGTAAATCAAGGAGGAGAAATTGTCCTCCTGAATGTCCAAGCCGAAAAACAATTCGGCTATCGCCGCGACGAATTGTTAGGTCAAAAAGTGAAAAACATCATCCCGGAGGGTTTCGCCGAACGATTAGTCGCCGATGCTCTTCGATCCACCGAAGACGCCCTGGCGCAGCAGATTGGTACGGGAATTGAGCTGTCCGGCCGCCACAAAAATGGAAGTGAGTTCCCAATCGAAATCATGCTGAGCCCGCTAGAAAGCGCCGGTGGAATCCTGGTCACCGCAGCGGTCCGCGATATCACTACTCGCAAAGCAGCCGAAGCGAATCTCCTGGAGAAAGTAGCCGAATTAAATCGCTCCAACGAAGAATTGGGACAATTCGCCTACATTGCCTCCCACGACTTGCAGGAGCCGCTCCGCATGGTCGCGAGCTACACGCAACTTTTGTCCCGGCGATACAAGGGCAAGCTGGACTCCGACGCCGACGAGTTTATCGCCTTCGCCGTGGACGGTGCCGGCCGCATGCAGCGTTTGATTCAGGACTTGCTTACATTCTCGCGCGTGGGGACGAAAGGCAAGGAGCTTCTTGCGACCTCCAGCGAGGAAGCATTGCAGCAGGCCCTCATCAATCTACGCGGAGCTATCGAACAAAGCGGCGCACAAGTCACGCACGATCTCTTGCCCAGCGTCGTCGCCGACGAGACGCAACTGATCCAGCTATTTCAAAACCTCATTGGCAACGGTATCAAGTACCAGAAAAACGGAGCGCCCAAGGTGCACGTTTCCGCCGCCAGAAATGGCGGAGATAAATACACATTTTCCGTGCAAGACAATGGGTTGGGAATCGACTCGCAATACTTTGAAAAGATTTTTGGCATGTTTCAGCGGCTCCACAAACGCGAAGAGTTTGCCGGCACCGGCATAGGGCTGGCTATTTGCAAAAAAATCGTCGAGCGCCACGGCGGCAAAATTTCGGTGGAGTCGAAAGTGGGGGAAGGTTCCACGTTTCACTTTACCCTCGCAGGAAAGGAGACGAAATCGTGAAGATCATTGGAGGAGACGGTATGCCTATCGAGGTTCTTTTAGTGGAAGACAGTCCCGGCGATGTCCGCCTGACCCAGGAAGCTTTTCGCGACGCAAATAGTTCCATCCATTTAAGTGTGGCTTCCGACGGCGTAGAGGCCATGGCCTTTCTTAAACACACAGGCGCACACGCCAACTCTCCTCGTCCGGATTTAATCTTGCTGGATCTGAATCTCCCCAAAATGGATGGCCGCGAAGTCTTAGCTCACATCAAGGAGAATGACGAACTGAAGACAATTCCCACAGTAATTTTAACCACCTCGGATGCGGAGTCGGATATCGTCAAAAGCTATCAACTTCAGGCGAACTGTTACCTCACTAAGCCCGTACAGTTAGACGCCTTCGAAGCTTTGGTCAAAAGCATCAACGATTTCTGGCTGACAAAAGCCAAATTACCCCAACAAAGGCAAACCGTATGAAACCAATTTTCCCCACCACGTTGCTACTGGTCGAAGATAGTCCCGGCGACGTCCGGCTCACGCAGGAAGCGTTTCGCGAAGCCAACCAAGCGGTTCGTCTGCACGTGGCTTGGGACGGCGCCGAAGCCATGGCCTTTCTGAATCGTCAAGGAGCCAATATCAACGCCCCTCGCCCCGATTTGATCTTGCTCGACCTAAATCTCCCTAAGATGGATGGCCGCCAGGTTCTGGCTCAGATCAAGGAAGACGCGAACTTGAAAACAATCCCCACGGTGATCCTTACGACATCGGTGGCCGAGGCGGATATCGATAAAAGTTATCGGCTCCAGGCGAACTGTTATCTCAACAAGCCCGTGGAGCTGGAAGCATTCGAGGCCCTTGTAAAGAGCATCAACGATTTTTGGCTGACAAGAGTCAAGTTACCGCAGCAGAGGCCAGTTGGATGACCGAACAACGAATCAAAACGCTCCTCCTGGTAGAAGACAACGCTGGCGATGTCCGCCTGACTCAGGAAGCCTTTCGCACTGCCAATAAATCTGTCCATCTGCACGCGGCATCCGATGGCGTGGAGGCTATTTCCTTCCTTAGACGCACAGGAAAACACGCGAATGCTCCCCGCCCGGATCTCATCTTGTTGGACCTAAACCTCCCGAGGATGGGTGGGCATGAAGTTCTGGCTTTCATCAAAAAAGACCAAGGCTTGAAAGTGATCCCCACAGTTGTCTTGAGTTGTTCAGACGCCGAAGCCGATATCGTAAAAAGCTATCAACTACAAGCGAATTGCTATCTCACCAAGCCTGGTCTTCTCGACGCTTTCGACACCGTGGTGAAGGGCATCAGTGACTTCTGGCTTACCAGAGCCGAGTTGCCACCGCAGAGGGTAACCGCATGAGTGGGAACGCGATCAAAATGCTTCTGGTGGTCGAAGATAATCCTGGCGATGCTCGTTTAATTCGCGAGATGTTCAACGAGCAGGGATTGCACAGAACTGAATTTACGCATGTGGAATGTATGAGTGATGCGGAAAAGCATTTGGCCAACAATCAAGTTGACATCATATTGCTCGACCTGGGGCTCCCCGACGCCCACGGACTCGAAGCAGTTAGGCGCGCCCGCAAAGCGGCGCCTCGCACCCCCTTAGTGGTTCTCACCGGCCTGGACGATGAAACCTTGGCAACCCAGGCCTTGCAGGAGGGTGCCCAGGATTACCTTCTCAAAGGGCTACTTCACTCGCGCACCCTCTTAAGATCACTGCGCTATGCTGTCGACCGAAAAAACATGGAAGAGGCGTTGTTCGTCGAGCAGGAACGCGCGCAAGTTACCCTCAACTGCATCGGCGACGCCGTGGCCTGCACCGACATCTCTGGAAATATCAGCTTTCTAAATCTTGTTGCGGAAAAAATGACGGGCTGGTCCTTGAAAGAGGCTGATGGGCGTCCCATGGCCGAAGTTCTACAAATTCTGGACGCTTCCAATCGCCAAACTATCCCCGACCCCATGGAAATGGTCGTCGGGCAAAATCGCTCGATGCATTTGCCGGCGGACTGCGTCCTTATTCGCCGCGACGGATTCGAAATTCCGATCGAAGATTCCGTGGCTCCTATCCACGATAGGGAAGGCCGGCCCACCGGTGCTGTAATCGTTTTTCGCGACGTGAGCGCCGCCAGAGCTATGGCGCAAGCAGATGGCCCATTCGGCCCAGCACGACTTTCTGACCGGATTGCCCAATCGCATGCTCCTCAATGACCGCGTTAGCCAAGCCATGGCTTTGGCTCGGCGCCACATTAAAAAAGTCGCGATATTGTTCTTGGATCTGGATGGTTTCAAACACATCAATGATTCCCTGGGCCACGCCATTGGCGACAAGCTGCTTCAATCCGTCGCAAAGCGCTTGGTCGATTGCGTACGCGGTTCAGACACGGTGAGTCGGCAGGGAGGCGATGAATTCGTAATCCTCCTATCAGAGGTCGAACGATCTGAAGATGCCGCCCTCAAGGCCGGAAGAATGCTCCAGGCTGTGGCGGCGCCGCATTCTATCGATCATCACGATCTTCATGTAACCACAAGCATCGGCGTGAGCGTTTATCCCGACGACGGCCTGGATTCTGAAACCCTCATCAAAAACGCGGACACTGCCATGTACCAGGCCAAGGAGAACGGTCGCCAAAGCTATCAGTTCTTTAAACCGCCCATGAGTGTTCGCGCTGTGGAGCGCCAATCTATCGAGGAGGGCTTGCGCCGCGCCTTGGAAAGGCAGGAATTCTCTCTGTGCTACCAGCCTAAGATACGCTTGAAAAGTGGGGACATCAGTGGTGCAGAAGTACTCCTACGGTGGGTGCATCCCAGCCGCGGGCCTGTCTCTCCCGCAAAATTCATTCCCGTCGCCGAAGACTGCGGTTTGATTGTGCCCATCGGAAACTGGGTCCTGCGTGAAGCTTGCAAGCAGGCCCGGACCTGGCTCGACGCCGGTCTTCCTCTCGGTACCATGGCTGTGAATATTTCCGCCATGGAATTCCGTGACGACCATTTTCTGGACGGAGTGTCCGCAATCCTCAAAGAAACAGGTTTGGATCCGAAGTATTTGGAACTGGAGTTGACCGAAAGCGTCCTGATGAAGCATGCTGAAGCAACCGAGACAATCCTGAAGACCCTAAAAGCTAGAGGAGTGCAGGTGGCCGTCGATGACTTCGGCACCGGTTACTCCAGCTTGAGCTATCTAAGAAAGTTCCCGATAGATGCGCTGAAAATCGATCAGTCGTTCGTTCGTCAGATCACCACCAGTCCTGAAGAAACCACCATCGTTACCGCCGTAATCAGTATGGGACGAAGCCTTAAACTGCGAGTGGTCGCCGAGGGTGTGGAAACTCAAGAGGAACTGGCCTTTCTTCGAATTCATCAATGCGAAGAAGCGCAAGGATACTATTTCAGTCATCCTGTCCCGCCGGAACAATTTGCTCACCTACTTAAAAACGGCCTGCCTGAAAAAGTCCTCATGGAATCCTTGACTTAAGCGTCTGAGAGCCGTCTCGCCGTTCTTCGAGCATTCTCTGAACTTGGCAAACAAAAGCTATTTCGCCGGCCAAGACTGGAAATACAGCGAAGTCGGTAGATTCTCGCAAGTGCCGGTATGCCACAATTCTTTGGATTTGCCAGGTCGGCATCGCGAGTTAGAGTGTGTCAGCGACAGGTGGCTTGCTTTATAGGCCACTTCCAACCGGCTTCGTCGCTTGCGGAGGTAGATTGGCTCTGTCCGTCCAGCTGTTCTGGTTATTCGTCATCGCGATTCCGATCGCCTCGGTCGCTTGGACCATCACCCATGAAGAAGTGTTTAGCGAACCCCGCCAGTGGTGCGAAAAAAACAGCAAGACTTGTCGAACGCTTTTGCAGCGGAAGTTCTTCTACCTGTTTACCTGCGAATACTGTTTCAGCCACTGGGTCACGGCATTTTTCCTCGTCATCACGCGATTCAAAATGCTATTTACCGACTGGCGCGGCTACTTAATTGCCGGCTTCTCGCTCGTTTGGGTCGCCAACGTTTACATGAGCTTCTTCGCCAGAATCCGCCTCGATGTCAAACGTGAACGCGTCGAAATATCCGCCCAAGAAAAAGCTGTGGGTAGCAACGTGCCGCCTGGCTCGGAAAAATCAGCTTGAGAATCCGGTTCAAATCGGAAAGGTGTTCGTACGGCTAGACAGTTTTGTCTTTCGAGTAGCAGATTTGTTCGAGGTTGCATTCCAGGCATTTCGGTTTGCGCGCCTGGCACACTTTGCGTCCATGCCAAATCAGTTGGTGAGAAAACAAAATCCATTTTTCTTGCGGAATCACCTGTATCAGATCTTGCTCCACCTTCTTAGGGTCGGTATTTTTCGTCAAATCAAGCCGCCGCGATACCCGCAGCACGTGCGTATCAACCACTACCCCTGAAGCAATTCCAAACGCGGTGCCCAGCACAACATTCGCCGTCTTTCGCGCTACCCCCGGCAGCTTCAGCAATTCCTCCATGGTTTTGGGCACTTCGCCGCGCAGCTCTTCCACAATCTGCTTGCTCGCTCCCATAATCGACTTGGTCTTGTTGCGGAAGAAGCCGGTTGGCCGGATGTCCTGTTGCAATTCCGTGGGATTCGCGTACGCAAACGCTTTCGCGTTTGGATATTTCTTGTAAAGGGTCTCCGTCACTTGGTTCACTCGCACGTCCGTGCATTGCGCCGAAAGTATCGTCGAAATTAACAGCTGAAAGGGATTTTCATGGGCAAGGGCGCAAGTCACATCAGGATACGCTTCGTCCAGTTTCTTCAGAATTGCGCGCACGCGCTCCGGATTCGTGCCGCGTATTCCGCTGCCGCGGCCCACCGCTTTAGCGGACGTAGCTTTGCCCGCCCCGCGGACGCTAGAGGAGTTTTTCTTGGAAGGTTTCTTGGGTTTTTTCTGCATCCAGCAAAAAACTATATCACGGACAGACTAAGCTTCCACTCTTGCTCCCAGGCTTACACCGCAAAGAAAAGGTTTTGCGCAAATGGCCACTCGGTATCGAACCACTGACCCGCACACCGGTAGCCGGTGCGCTCGCCCATCAACGGAACTTCCTGCGGATTGTACTTATGCGAGCTTTCCGTCCAGATTGTTTCGCCGTCGCGCAACACAAAGCTGAATCGAGCCTTGCGGAGCATTACCCGCTGCCATTTCGTTGAACGCAGATGCATCTCCACTCGCCGCTCCGACTCGTCGTACCGCACCACATGCTGTATGTGCGAGAGATCGAAATCTCCGTCCAACTCGCGATTGATACGCGCCAGCAGATTCTTGTTAAACGCCGCGGTAACGCCTGACTCGTCGTCATACGCCGCCAGCAATTGCGGTATCGGTTTTTCCAGGTCTGTGGCTAACAAAAGCGCGTCGCCTGGCAGCAACACCTGGCGAACCTCGCGCAGAAATTGATCTCCCGCCGGCCGGTCGAAGTTTCCAATCGTGCTACCAAGGAAGAGAACCAACAGATGTTCCCCGTCACGTCGGCGCGCAGCCACTTCCTGCAAGCCGTCAATATACGCGCGCTCGAATCCCACGATGCTGACCCGGTCCATCTCCTTGAGTTCCTGCTGGCAACGGTGAAGCGCGCTGCCGGAGATATCGATGGGGTAATAATTCACGCGCTGCCGTTTCGAAAGCGCTTCCAATAAAAATCGCGTCTTCTGCCCGCTTCCGCTGCCAAGTTCTGCCACCACGAATGAACCACTCAGGCAATCAATGATGTCGGGAGCGTAGCGCTTCAGCGAACGCATCCCCGCCCGGCTCAGCCCGTATTCCGGCAGCAAACAAATCACATCGAAGAGCGCCGAACCTACTTCATCGTACAAATATTTTGAAGGCAGCTCTTTTTGTCCCGGTTGTCCCAGGCCAACCAGTACGTCAGAGGAAAATTCCGCCAGAGCCTGGCTCGCCAGAGTTGAGGTCGCCAATCGTGGAGCGCTTGCCATTGGATTATTCCTCCACGCAACGGAACGTCGCGTATGCGTATGGGTAATGCGGTTGAAACCAATTCCTGAACGAGCGCCGCACCATGCACGCATCTGTCCGCGCCGAGCCGCCCTTCATTACGAAATGTTTGCCATCGAAGAAATCCGCCGAATATCCGCGATAGAACGGAAAGGGTTTGAATCCATCCAGTGGACCGAATGGCGTCGAGGTCCATTCCCACCCGTTCCCCAAAAGATCCAACACTCCAAACGCGCTCGCTCCCGCGGAATGCGCATCGACCGGACTGGGATCCCATCGCTGATGATGGAAGTTTCCATGATGGCTTTCCGGAGGCGCATCGCCCCACGGATACTCTTGCTCCGGGCCTTGCGGCGTGCCATAAGCAGCGCGATGCCATTGAGCTTCGGTCGGTAACTTTTTCTTCGCCCACCGTGCAAACGCCGACGCCTCCGCATGGCTCACATAAACGGGCCAGGACTCCGGAAGCGGCATGGTTCCGAACATCGCGCGATAATTCCACAGCATCGCAACATCGGATGAACGCGAATTTAGCTGCGGCGCCCAGAAGAACGGATGATTCAACCGCTGCTGAATTTTCCAATCCCAATCTTCTTTCGTCCAGTGCTGCGGATCTTCGTACCCACCAGCTTGCACAAATTTCAAATATTCGCCGTTAGTGACCGGAAAAACATCAATCGAAAACCCTGGAACAAAAACCCGCTGCTCCTCAAACTCGTTGTCCCATCCAAACGATCCGGCGCCCATTCGAGTCTGCCCCAGCGTGGCGTCGCCGGCAGGAATTGCCGCTTGTCTTCGCTCCGGCTCAACACTCAGATCCGCGTACGGCGAAGGCTGCGGCGTTTTTCTGTCAACAGGCAAGTTATGCAGCAGGTAAGCCAAAGTTTCGGCATGCATCAAACGATGTTCAATCGCAACTTGGAGCAGCGTCCCGTCGATTAGTGCAGGCTCCTGCGAACTCAACCCGCCCCGGTCCTGCAGTTTCGCATCCAGCCTTTCGCGCACGCCCCTCTTATACGCTTCAACAATGCCAATGTTCGGCCAATCGCTCGGCACATCCGTGGGCAACCCTCCGCCCACCGGATCGATCCCGAACGCGAATAGTTTATCCAGCGCCGTATCCGGCGATTTCAAACCCAGCGGTCCACTCAAAAGATTCTGATCGAACGCTTCCAGGTGTCCGAGGTAAAAAATCAGCCGATGACGCTCGGGGATGGGCCGGTCGTAAAACGAATTAGGTGGCAGCAGGTTAAAAAGAGAATCCGTGCGCGAACGTGCCTCTTCCAGCCTTGCAAGCAGTGTTGGTTGTATTGCAATCGCGGCGCGCGGAGTGGCCATCAAATCACCCAGGAGAAATACGATCGCCGTTCAAGCCCACTTACCCAAGACACCGGCCTCGGACGACCGTACCAGCATTAGACGCTGCCAGGCAGTCAAAAGTGGCAACTATCTGGCACTACCAGCCAAGACCCCAAGCATACTTCTAAAGGCCTTCCCGCGGTGACTAAAATGATTTTTCTCCAGGTTCGTGAGCTCGGCGTACGTGCGCTGAAGTTCCGGGAACAAAAATATCGGATCGTAGCCAAATCCGTTCGTGCCGCGCGGTTCTTCCGTTAGCACACCTTGCGCAAGACCCGAAGTCACCGCGATCACACGCCCTTGCTTCGCCACCGCGGTTACGCAAATAAACACAGCACGCCGCTCGTTTCCCTTTTTACCCTTCATCTCACGCAGCAGTTTATCGACGCGCTCCCGGTCCGTAGCGTTAGCGCCCGCGTAGCGCGCAGAATAAACGCCGGGCGCGCCACCAAGCGATGGAACTACCAGCCCCGAATCATCCGCCAGCACATTTTCGTCCGCGAATCGGCTGTAGTATTGCGCTTTCCCCGCCGCGTTTTCCGCGAAGGTAGGAGCCGACTCCTCATACTCTGTGATCTCTCGGAAATTTGGCAGTTCGGCTAAATCAAAATCGGAATCGCCGGCAAGCTCGCGATATTCCCGCAACTTGCCTGGATTAGAGGACGCCAAAAGCAGTTTCATGTTGCGCGAGAATTCCGAATACGGCGCGGTTAACGCGCGTGACTCAAAAAATCCATGTGCAGCAATTCGTGCTGGGCCTGCGTAAGTTTCCGGATTCCTCCCGCAGCCAACGCCAGCAGCAATTCCAATTCGCGCTGCGTGTACGGTCGTCCCTCCGCGCTCGCCTGCACTTCCACGAATTCTCCGCTGCCGGTCATTACCACGTTCATGTCCACTTGCGCGCGCGAGTCTTCCTCGTATGCCAGGTCCAGCAGCAATTCATCTTTCACGATGCCTACGCTGATGGCTGCCAGCGAATCGATCAGCGGAATTTTTCGCAACATCCCGCCGGAAACCATTCGCTCCAGTGACAGCGCCAGCGCTACGAACGCTCCGGTGACCGAAGCCGTGCGCGTGCCTCCGTCCGCCTGGATTACGTCGCAATCGATCCACACGGTTCGCTCGCCCAACGCTTTCAAATCCGTCACCGCCCGTAGCGTCCGCCCAATCATCCGTTGGATTTCGAGCGTCCGCCCCGATTGGCGTCCCCGGCTCGATTCACGCGGCGTCCGGTTCTCCGTCGAGCGCGGCAACATGCCATATTCGCCGGTTACCCAGCCCTTGCCTGAGCCTTTCAAAAATGATGGCACGCCGTCTTCCACCGTTGCGGTCACGATCACGCGAGTTTGTCCCGCCTCAATCAGCGCGCTTCCTTCCGCGTGAGGAATAAAGTCAGGTGTAATTTTCACCGGCCGCAGTTGATCGGCCGCACGTCCGTCTGTTCGCAAGATAAAGCTCCTTCCTTTATTTAAAACTGGCGTCCTGAATCTTCGCCGAATCAGTGCCGACAAGTGTGACCACTGCGAGCGCAACTGTCAACACATCGTAAAAATAGTAAGTGGGTCGGTTTCCGGTTATCGGTGCGGGTTCAAATTTGCTGGCTTTCGAAGGATATTCCGCGCGCCGCGCGCGAACCTTCAGATTCTTATTGTCCCGCCATCATATAGCCGAACGCCATCAAACACCCGGCGACGGCCCCGCAGGCAAAAAAGAACCCAACATTGGTGACTGTAGCCGCGACACCGAGAGCGATGTCCAATGGCGAACCGATTTCCAGTTTTTCGACCTGACCTGTCGTAAGTAGAAGATTCAATCGTTCGTGGGTTCGCAATGCCAGAAACCAAAGCGCGACTAACAAAAACATTCCGCAGCCCAACCAGCCAAACGAGAAGAATCCAAATCTTCGCCAGAACTTCAACAAGATTAAGGAGCAGACCACGATATCCACAAAGAAAATCACACTAACCGCCCGAAAGTAGCTGAACCGAAATGGCGACTGCAAATAGAATTTCGAAGCTCCCAAAGCATTTCTACTTATCGTAAACCAATCTGCTGGTTCCATTTCGATTCCCCTCAAGCGATTGCAATTTTATCCGATTACACTCAAACGGATAGTTCTAATAGCAAATGTAGCATAGAGCTATATTCTAAACCTCGTCTGCTCGTTCACTGTGGGAGTAACTGCTGATCAACGCACTTACCGGAAAGGGAGCCATTACCTAAAAATAGTCGGGCAATCTACTTCTTAGCCCCGCCGGAAGGCGCGCTTGCCGCCGGCGTAGTCGGAACCGGAGCAGCCGGTGGATTCAGATCGAAAAACCCCGTCAGGTCCACATGCCCCGCCAGAGTTTCCACTTCCTGCCCATGGATCAAAATTTTCAGGCGGCTCAGCCCCGTCACGTTGTTTTCCAGCGTTTGCCTGATGGAATCCACTGCCATTTGCTCGCTCAATATTCCTGACGGAGTTTCGGAGGCAAGTGCATCGGAAAAATCCACAATCGCAGTCCCATCCGGTAGCACATAAAAGCCTAACAGAACAGCATCCGCGGGAAGCGTACGTTGGTCAGCGGCTGGCGCGTCCGTAATCAACTCGTTCAATACTTGTTTGGCGCGTTTCACCGGCTCGGCTGAAAGCGGCATGGCTACTTGCACCGGCGCAATTCTGTCCGGCCCCGCGGCCCAGAAAATCTTTGCCTGCACTCTCGCATCCGTCGGCGCTGAAGTGGACGCCGCCAAAAGCTCGCGCCGCGCCTGCTCTTCGCTCGTAGGAGCCACCGAAAGCCGCTGAATTCGGCGATGCAAACTTCGCAAGCTGATCAAACCGATCAGCACCGCTACCGCCAGGATCGCCAAAGTAATTCTGAAATTGCGAGGCATTATCTGGTCCCTGGATTCCCGGACGTGCCACCGGCTCCGCGCGATGCACTTACGGTGTGCACGATCGCAGTCGCCAGTGGAGCCGCCATCGCCACCAACTGATTAGGATCTGTCACTGCTACATTCGAGAGTTCGATGGCCACTGCCGGCCCGGCTACCGACCGCAATCCCCGCACCGCAACCGCCGAAGATACTCCTGGCGAACCTGCAAAACGCAACGTCACATCCGCCTGTAAACTGTCCGCTAAATGGTGGCTTGCTCCAACGAAGGGGCGCTGCGCTTCCTCCCACGCAAGCAGGCTTGTCGTTTTCACCGGCGTGATAGGCAGCGAGTTTGCATTTGCGGTTATCGCGTTGGCATTCAGCGCCGTTTCAGAAAACTGGTAGGAGTAAACGCGCGCCGTGTTTGGCGTTCCGGTCGAAGAAATATGGAAGCTGATAAATATCACGTCTCGATATGCGTTCGCCGTGGCCGCGCGATCGTCGTATGACGGGTTTGAGTCATCGTTCCGCGTCATCACCACGCGAAATCCTTCGCGCTCGAGTGCATACCTCGCCGTCCGCGCCATCAGCAAAACCATATCCTTCTCGATAACGTTTTGCCCGCGTGCTCCACTATCGGTCCCACCGTGTGCCGGATCCAGCACGATCACCGGGCCGCTATGGGCAGGGGGTTGTTGTGGAGCCGCTTGCGCCGGCGGCGCTTGCTGCGGCACGCCTTGCTGTGGCGGGACGTTCGACGGAGCCTGCACTTGCTGTTGTGAGGATTGCAGGGCAGCCGGCGCTGTCCGGAGGCCGGAATGCGGCGTCGCGTTTAGAACAAAAACGCTCGCCACCAAAAGAAATGCCAAAAATCGAATTGGATTTCGCACCCAAAAGAGAATAGCAGAAATGACGAAATGTGCAGCGGCCAAGAAGGGAATTCGCTGACGATTAAGCATCCTCCCGAATCATGTCGGCGGCTTTTTCCGCGATCATAATGGTCGGAGCGTTCGTATTTCCCGCGATAATCCGCGGCATTATGGACGCATCCACCACGCGCAGCTTTTCGATTCCGCGAACACGCAACCGCGCGTCCACCACCGCCATCGAATCGCTTCCCATCTTGCAGCTTCCCACCGGGTGGTAGAGCGTCTCCGCTTCCCGGCGGACAAATTCAGCTATGTCATCATCGCTTTGTACGCTATTGCCGGGATGCAATTCATCTCCGCGATAAGTTTCAAAAGCCTTTGAGTGTGCCAGCTGTCGCGAAAGCCGAACTCCGTGCACGATGACCTGCATGTCCGCTTTTGTGGAAAGATAGTTCGCTCGGATCGCCGGCGGTTCCAGCGGGTTCGTCGAACGCAGAGAAACTTCGCCACGGCTTTCCGGCGTAATCAGCGTAGGCCCGAAACCAAAGCAGTGTTCCTTGCGCGGCGTCAGTCCGTGGTTCATGTAATATGCTGGACCGAACAAAAGTTGCAAGTCCGGTTCGGCCAACTCGCTATTCGTTCGCAGAAATATTCCCGCTTCCGCCACGTTGGATACCAAGGGGCCGCGCTTGAACAGAAAATACCGCATCAAGTTAGGCAGCGATTCCGCGCTAGCCAGCGTTACAGGTTTTGTGCACAGATACCCGACCGAAACCATCACATGGTCTTGCAGGTTCTTGCCCACACCCGACAAATTGTGAACCGTGCTTATTCCTGCTCTCTCTAACTCATCCGGCGGTCCTATTCCTGAAAGCAGCAGTAGTTGCGGAGAATTGACCGTCCCTCCGCAAAGAATTACCTCGCCGTCTGCCCACGCTTCTTCCAAAACGCCTTCGCGAACGTACGCAATTCCCGAGGCGCGTCCTTTTTCGATTACCAATCGCGTCGCGTGCGCGCCCGTCAGCACCGAAAGATTTTTGCAACGAGCGGAGGGTTCCAGAAAAGCGTCAGCCGCGCTGTGGCGTTTGCCACTTTTCTGCGTCACTTGATATAGGCCCGCTCCCTCTTGTCTCGCAGCGTTGAAATCCGAATTGCTGGCTATGCCAATCTCGCCGGCCGCGGATAAAAACGCCCGAGTCAAAGGGTTTACGTAGCGCAGGTCTGCCACGTCCAGAGGCCCGCCGGCGCCATGGAACGCCGAAGCTCCGCGCGTTTGATTCTCGGATTTTTTGAAGTAGGGCAACACATTCGCGTATCCCCATCCGGCGTTACCCAGGCTTTCCCAGTGGTCGTAATCGAGCGCATTCCCGCGCATGTAAATCATCGCGTTGATTCCGCTCGACCCACCCAACATTTTCCCGCGTGGCCAGTAAAGTCGCCGCCCATTCAAATATGGTTCGGGTTCCGTGGAGTAATTCCAGTCGACCGCGCTTTTATATAATTTCGAAAATGCCGCCGGGATCTTCGATTCTCTGGGAGTTGCGGGGCCTCCAGCCTCGAGAAGCAGCACACGCACTCGCGGATCTTCCGTCAAACGCGCGGCCAGTACACAACCAGCTGACCCCGCGCCGACGATGATGTAGTCGTAAGTTTTGGTCCGGTTCGTCACGTCTGGGCGAGGTTAATTGATTGCGAGACGGTTAGCAGCAACAACTTATAAGCGGAGCTTAGGAAATCCCGTATCGTAGCGGGCCGAAATTACGCAGCCTTGCGCTGCTTGATAGCAGTGGCCACCCATCCATCTTTCTTCACGGCGGTTCTTGCCCAGTAGGCCAAAAATCCGCCGACAATAAGCAGCAGGCCGAAAGACAGTCCGTTCATTCCGAAAATATGTTCGGATTCACCATGAACCATCGCGAACCCGAGCAGCAGTACCGGGCAGACTCCTAGAAGTATGGCTCCAGGCAGGCCGCCCGGAACTCGGAACGGGCGCTTTAGGTTCGGCTCCTTGATGCGAAGAGCCACTAGCGCCACAAATTCCAGCGTCAGACTCATTCCATATAGAAGGATGTCTAGCGTAACCAGGCGCTCGAAACCCAGCCCCAGGCACATGGCCCAGCCGACTGCGCAAACCACGATCGCAACCCACGGCGCGCGAGTCTTCGGATGCAGCTTTTGAAATACTGCCGGCAGCATCCCGTCTTGCGACATTGCCAAAGGCAAGCGCGAATAGCTCATCACCAGCGCGTTGAACATTCCGAACGCGCTCATCATTCCGCCCAGCACCAACGCCACCCGGAAACCTCGCGCAACCAGCGGCCCGCCCACAAGTCCGCCCATCATTCCAGCCAGGTCAGCCCACGAGCCCGTCTCAAATGCCGAAGAAGGCACTCCTGTGAGCCACATCGCTGCGAACGGCAACACGTAACTCAACGACACCACCGCAACCGCCAGAAGCATTGCACGAGGATAGGTCCGCTGCGGACGCTTCACTTCCGTCGCAATCGTCGAAGCATTGTCCCAGCCCATATAATTCCACATGCAGATCAAAAGGCCGCCGACTAGCCCAACCGTGGAAGTTGTGGGAGCCGTGGTGACGCCCGAAAGCGCGCCCATTTTCGTCGGCGCGATCAGAATAATCAGCGCGAACGGGGCGGATAGAAGGAAAAACAGCCACAACGAAGTCGTCGCCACTACGCGGATCCCCGCAATGTTCATCAGCGCACAGACCGCCACCACGCCCAAACCCACCATCACGCCATGGTGTCCCTCGCCAAACCACGGGATCAGGCGCGACAAGTACGCAACGAACAGCGTTGGGTAGATCGCCATGTCGAAGATGCTGGCCACCAATGACAGCCACGCTTCTTGAAATCCCCAGAAATTTCCCAAGCCGCGTCGAACCCAGGCGTAAAAACCACCTTCCGCGGGCAGCGCTGCGGAAAGCTCGCCAATCATGTAGGTAGTGGGCAAACTCCAAATCAGCGGCGTCAGCAATAACAGCAGAATTCCGCGCCCGTAACCAGCGCCGTGGATGATGTCTTCGGTGCCGTATGTGCCGCCCGACACCATGAAGAAGGTCGCTGCCACCAGCGGCCAGAGTGTTAGCTTGGCAGTGCGTCTTGTTTGGGGAATCGCCCGGGTGGGGAATTGGGCTGGGAGGGAAACAGTACTCAATTTATTGTCGCGTCCTCCATACAGCGACCCTCGCGCTCTTTCTGGCGTGTTTGGCGCGAGTTCGCATTGTGCAGAATACGGATATTAGCGCTTGATGCAAGGAAAAAATGCATCCAGACAAAAATATTACGCGGCAGAAGGTTTTGATCCGTTACTCGGCCCAGAACTCCTGTGGCAATTTTCATCGCGAAACGGCAAATCCTCCTCGATCTCGCCTCTCTCAGATTAATTCCGAGTTCGAAAGCGAACACGCGACCAAAGCATCCGCCAGCAATGCCCGTCTCAAAAGGTCGCTGCGGAAATTTTGCCTCCGCCCGTCCGACCAAAAGGCAGAGCACCCAAATTTAGCCTCCGCCCGTCCAGCCAAAACCCAGAGCACTCAAATTTTGGAATTTGATCATGTTCAGCCTTCGCTTCCGTCGCCGTCCGCGTTTGCTCCCGTCGCCGTCCGCGTTCGCTCCCGTCGCCTTCCGCGTTCGCTCCCGTCTCCGTCCTTTGATGGGGCATCACGCTTAACATTTTCGTTAGTAGAAAGTTGAATCCAGGAAGATCGCAACTTCGGTTTCTCGGGTCGCCCGACTCGCCGGCTCAAACGCAGTCCAAAAAAATGGGGCGGAAAGTGCCCGTGGCCCAGCGCCTGGAGTGTTCGTAGACATGCGCCAAAGTGTTTGTGGATACGCGCCGGGGTGCGTCGTTACGAAACATCGCCCGGATCCAGGCCTAGATCTAGATTTCCCCCGCGGCGAAACCGAGCCGAAACCCCTCGCTGCAAAGGGAAGCCAAGCCAAAGCGTCAGGCTGAAGTTGGGAACCTGACTGAGAAATCGTCGCCACGGATAGGAAGAAGTTGTGCCATTACACGGAAATGAATGTGCAACGGTTTGCGCATGCGGTTTAGTGGCTCCAGGTAATTACCTTAAATTCAGTTAGTTGCGGGAGGCCATGTTTGGAGTCCCAATTGCCATACCCTGGCAACGCCTGTTAGCGCGAGAACCGCGCTGCAAAGAGGGGGCGGACCTAAGGACCATATATGAAATTAGCAGCAAAGTTCCTAACAGTCGCGGCTTTGATGTTGTTCTCAGTCGTTACTGCCAAGGCTGACTCCGGCCAAACCGTCAACTATACGTTGACTGGCGCCAACACAGCCTCGTTCACGGTCTCGATGGGTGCAGCGCCCGAGTTCTCCGGAAACAACTATTATTTCACCGCGAATCCGATCAACCTGATCGTTGACGGCACCTCGGAGAGCGATACGCTTGTTTTCTTTAGCTCTGCCGATTTGGGCGGGCTGAACAGCGTCTTCTCCAGCCTTCCGGATCTGGCTGGGTTCCAGCTCTATTCCGGGAGCGAGTCCGACCCCACCCTGCTTACTGGCGTTTTCAAGCTTTGGGATTTGGATGGCACCGGCTGGTATACCCTGACGGCGACTGCGGCTGGCGTTCCTGCTCCTGAGCCGTCCGTCGTGTTGATGTTGGTGTCCGGCTTATTTGCTGTGGGCCTGGGCTTCAAACGCCGGCTGACGAATCAGACTGAAGTTAACTAAGCTTCTCTCTCCAGAAGCCTATCGGGGCAAGTTTTGCGCTGAATTATCTGACGCAGAACTTGCCCCGTCCAATTTCTACCCGCTCCCCGGAGCAATTTCCCTGCTTGCTCCGTTCAACTGCTCCGCGCTTGCGGCTTCAACTTCTCCCTGCTAGCCCGTCCAATTTCTACCCGCTGCCCGCTCTACTTTTTCTGCAAATCAGTTAGCGCTGCCAATACTTCTTCGCTGTGCTTGCCGGGGTCAACGTCCATATATTCTTTGACGATTACCCCATCCGGATTGATCAGGAACGTGTGGCGGGCGGACAGCTTTTTCACACCGAAGTTCATGATGGAGCCGTACTCCTCGGAAACTTTGTGGTCGGAGTCGGAGAGCAGCTTGAAGTTGAGGCCTTCCTTGGCGCAAAACTTCTGATGCGAATCAGAAGTATCGGCGCTGACGCCGATAATTACCGCGCCCTTCGCCTGATACTGCGCCAGGTCACGCTGGAAATTGTGGGCCTCGGTGGTGCAGCCGCTCGTAAAATCCTTGGGATAAAAGTAGAGGACTACCCACTTGCCGCGGTATTCGTGCAGGCTTATGGGGGTGCCTTCCTGCGAGTTCAGGGTGAAGTCGGGCGCGCTCGCGCCGGTCGCCGGGGTTTTATCGCTCGCATGTAGCGTTGCGTAGCCCACTGCGAACAAGCCCGCCAGAACCAGAGCCACGACAAATCTTCCTTTTGCCAATCTCGAATCGCTCATTTGTATGCCTCCTGTTTCGCTTCAATTATGGCGCGCTGATAGACGGCTCGATGGAAAATTTTTGTAAAATCATTGGCGGTCTCTCATAGCGGCGGGATCCGGCGGGGGTGCTCCGATCTGTCCCTGGACGCTTTGGCGAAATTCCTGGGGGTGCGCGATCATCACGAACGATTCGGGGGTGCCTCCGGTGCCGTGGATCACGACGGAGCCGTAGCCGAACATCCTGCCCATGAAGGTTTCGGTGACGCCGATGCTTTCCACTTTGTTGAGCATCAGGTCGAGGGTTCTGCGGCTGGCCATGCCAGTT
>Ga0209624_10000750_pt1 | contig 28019 bp, 16 predicted proteins | sample JacPinW_OM2H0_O1_FD_188565 | JGI IMG/M metagenome (GOLD analysis project Ga0209624, IMG submission 188565) | Forest soil microbial communities from Algoma, Ontario, Canada - Jack Pine, Ontario site 1_JW_OM2H0_O1 (SPAdes) (version 2) | ecosystem: Environmental > Terrestrial > Soil > Boreal...
CTTACCGGAGTTCGACAAAATCGCCTGGAGCGATTTTGGACGACGCGCAGCGTCGGCCCGAAGGGCTGCGGCCAGGATGGGCCGCAGCAATCTCACCCTCTCCGCCACTCGTCTTGGCAATAATGATCGGACGTAGATTGATGAGGAGTGTCGCCAATGATCACCTGCGTAGTGGACTATGTCATCGACCCGAAGAAGATCGACGTCTTTGAACAGTTCGCTAAGCGGTGGATCGATTTAGTGAATCGGTACGGTGGCCGCCACCATGGATACTTTCTGCCATCAGAAGGGGCGAGCGATCGTGCATTGGCGCTTTTTAGCTTTCCAAGTCTGGCGGACTACGAAATCTATCGACGCCACTTTGGCGTAAACAAGGAGTTTATCGAGGCAGATCGTATTCGAGATGAGAGCGGTTGTGTTCTTAGATATGACCGCATGTTCATGCGGCCCTTGCTCGATAGCGAATTGCACCAAGCGCCGACAGCTGCCTGAACCAACTGCCGGCGACTAACGGCCGGCGCAAGCGATGACAAAGAAGCGTGGGCCACCTGTGTTCAGCTCGAAGTCTTACCAGCCCTTCGATTGGCGATCTCCTTTGAAGCCAGTGCCTGAGCGGTGGTGAGCGCGTCCGCCGCAGGGATCTTCACATCGGGTTCTACCCCGACGCCTTCCCAGTTGGTCTTCGTAACGGGATTGATCGCACGCGCAAAAGGAACCCCGATCGTGAATCGATCATCGATGCGATGGCCGGCCACCGGGTGCGCGCCACCGCCGGTGACTTCTCCCACGATCGTCGCACGCTTTAGCACCTTCAGATTGTTGGTAAACTCTTCGGCCCCGGAAAATGTCCGATGCGACGTCAGCACATAAACGGGAATGGACGGCAAACGCTTGCCCGGCACGTAAGGCAGCGTCCAAAACTGCTGTGTTTCGCCGCCCTTGCGCGTCCACAAATCATTTAAATGTGTAGGTGCCGCGAAAAGATATGTCGATATAAGGGCGACCATCTTCGGATCCCCGCCGCCATTTTGGCGCAAGTCAAAGATGAGGGCATCGACGTTGGCCAGGAAGTTCATCGCGGCGATAGCAGTGTCCCCGCAGACTTCCGGGTCGGCAAAGCCATTGAACTTCACATATCCAACGTTGCCGCTAAGGTGTTCCACTCTTTCAAACGCACAATTGGTATCTCGCATCGCCTCCCGGTATCGCGCCATGGCGTCCGGGCTGGGCGAGGATGGATCCTCAGGCAGTTGTATCGGACTAAAGCTGACAACGAGGTGCTTATCGTGGCTCACATCTTGGAAATGCGAGGTCAGTAGCTTGGCGAAGGCATTGCCATCCGTGATCGAGTCGTATTCGCCGCGCTTGGCGCGGGCTCGCACGGCCATCCCCATCTTCTTCGCAACCTCGGGGAAAACGTAGAACTCATCAAGCTTCGCGATCACGCCATCAATAACCCGCGCGCGAGTTGCGGCATCGATGTCAAAGCCAATGACGGTGGCTCCAGCGAAAATTCCATTGACTGGCGAACTCGTCACTTGCGGCGGATCGGAATCGCTCACTTGAAACTTAGCCAACGCTCGGCGTTCGCTGTTTCGCTCCTTCAAGAGGAACACGATACGATTGGGTTCGCTTTTCTCTATGGAGAGGAGTTCAAATCCCCCCACGCGATCGCGGAAGCCCATGAAGTCATCCGCATGCTTCTCAGGATCATATTTTTTGAAGTAATCATCGAGCCGGGTTCGATCGCCGCTGTTAAAGGCCTCGAGCCACGCACTCACGATCCTTCCCGCAGGCGTGTCGGGAATCGCCACGTCTGCGGACACCGAACTTAAGCCGATGAGAACAACGCCACACACCATTGCCACGCTCGCCATCGCGCGCCGAGTGCGGATCGCCAGCGGCGTATGCACATCAGTAGTCATCCCCTGACTCCCCATTTAAAAGTGTTGAATGAATGTAAGCTGAATTGACCCAGCGCGGCGACGAACGGTTCCGTTCGGTATATAAATACAATATAATCAATGTGTTATGCGTAGCCTGTCCGATGGAAGCGCTGCATTGATGTCTTAGACAATTCGTTTTAGGCAAACGAGCCTCGGCCCGAAGGAGAGGTCACTGGAATCGCTGTACCGAATGGCAGATTCTCGCAACTCCAAATCTGCATGGGCATAGATCTTCGCGGGTGTCTCCGTCGGAAACCTAAGCGGTGGCAATCTGATTTGGGTTATCGCGAGTAGACCAGCGCACCAACCCCGGCATTGATTGCCGCCCCGCCGAGCACCAACCAGGCAAACAGCAGCGCGGCGAGCGCGAGAGGTTTGAATCCCGCGGTGCGGAGCGCGGACACCTGCGTGGTAACCCCGAGCGCCGCCATGGCCATCGCCAATATTGCCGTATCGAAGTTAACCGCAACGCTGACCGCTGTCTTGGGCAGTACCACCAAGGAATTCAGAGCCGCGACTGCGATGAAGCCCAGTGCAAACCATGGGATGACGATGTGCGGCGCTGACTGAGCATTGTCAGACGAGATTTTCTCGCTTCGATCAGGGTAGCGCGACAAATAAGCGGACAGGATGACAAGAAACGGCGCCAGCATCATCACACGCACCATTTTGGTAATCACGGCGGCATTGGCAGCCGTATCACTTACCGCGCGTCCCGCGGCGAGCACCTGTGCGACTTCGTGAACCGTCGATCCCGTGAATATGCCGTACGTCCTGGGGGACATTGAGAGTACCTGAAAGTGCTCACTCAGGTGATAAAGGGCGGGATACAGGAAAATCGCCAGCGTCCCGAAAACAACCACGGTCGAAACGGCCACGGCGACCTGCGCGGCTTGCCCGCGCACCACCGGCTCTGCAGCCATGACCGCTGCGGCACCGCAAATCGAACTGCCGGCGCCGATAAGCATGGCGGTTCGCCGATCAAGCCCCAAGACACGAGTGCCTGCCCACCAGGACAGCGCAAAGGTGCTGCTCAACACGCAAGCATCGATAACCACTCCGGCAAGACCCACGTTGGCAATATCCTGAAACGTCAATCGCAGGCCGTAAAGAATGATTCCGGCGCGAAGTAAGGTCTGTTTGGAGAAAGTCACGCCGCTCGAACTTGGCAGTGCAATGCGCGGATACAGAGTATTTCCCACGATCATGCCGAGCGCGATGGCAAGGGTCAGTGCGCTAATCCCATTTGTCTGCAGCCAATGAATTTTGCCGAGTTCGATGGCCATGATTGCTATGGCGCCCACCAACGCGATACCGGGCAGGCGATTGACTGTGCTTTCCCAGCGGTTGGGCCGGCGTCCGGCGGGGGAGTCAATTACTGGGCTCGTTACGGTACTCGGAATCATTCGTCTTTCCGCGGCAGGTCATTTTTCGCGACATCACAACTATGGACGAAGTCCATCTACTGGTAAAACAGATTGTTTAGCTATAATCGATCGACTAAATAGCTTAATATCACCGCGCATGCAACTGACCTTGCGCCAACTGCAAATCTTTCGGGCGATTTCGATCCACGGCAGCACCAGCGCAGGCGCCGCCAGTGTGCCGTTGTCGCAATCGGCAACAAGCGCGGCCTTGAACGAACTCGAGCGCGCACTGGGGGCACGCTTGTTCGATCGGGTGGGTAAGCGCCTCGTGCTCAATGACAACGGACGAGCCGTGTTGCCCGCTGCGCTGGCGGTCCTGGATGGCGCGCACGGCATTGAAGCCTCGTTTCAATCTGCGGATCGAGGACTGCTTATCGACCTGCGTGTGTCCGCAAGCACGACGATTGGCAATTACTTGTTGCCTGCCGTGTTAGCGCGATTTCAAGAGAACCATCCGCGGGCACGGGTTGAACTGCAGATCGGCAATACGCTCAATGTCGTCATGGCAGTGAGAGATTTTGCGGCCGACGTGGGGTTGATCGAAGGTCCCTGCCACGAATCCGACCTCCAAGTACTTCCCTGGTTGGAAGACGAACTCGTCATCGTCGCCGCGCCGACTCATCCTTTGGCGAAAGCAGCGAAGCGTCGCCGCTTGCCCGCAAACCAGTTGCGCGGCGCCCATTGGCTGCTCAGAGAACACGGTTCCGGAACTCGAGAGGCCGTGGAGGCAGCGCTGTTGCCGCACCTGCTTCACATCCAGTCGGCGATGAGACTCGGCAGTTCCGAGGCAATTAAATACTCGGTCGCCGAAGGCTTGGGATTGAGCTGCTTATCGCGCAGTGTGGTACAAGAGCTTGTCATCGGAAAGCGGCTCGCCATACTCTCCACCCAATTGCCGCGCCTATCGCGACAATTCAGTTTGATTCACCATCGAGGAAAGGTCCTGTCCAAACCCTTGGCTACATTTATCATGCATTGCCGAGGATTCGCCGATCGTGATCGTCAGTTGTGGCCCGCCAAAATATAAGGTTCAGGCGAAACCCCAGGCAAAATTGGGTACACTTGCGGTGACACTTAGGGACGTACAGAAACAGTGCCTGACGTAGAAGCATTGAATTCCAATCTCCCGCCCACGGTTTTTTTGAGCTACGCCTCTGCGGATCGCGAGGCGGCGCGAGCGCTAAGGGATGCGCTCCCGGCCTTCGGTCTGGAGGTCTGGTACGACGAAAGCGAGCTGGGCGGCGGAGAACTGTGGGATCAGAAGATCCGTAAGCAGATACGCGAATGTGATTATTTCATGCCGCTCATATCGGCGCAGACGGAGGCACGGCTCGAGGGGTACTTCCGCAGGGAATGGCGGCTGGCGGTCGAGAGAACCCTCGATATGGCTGACGACCACCCGTTTCTATTGCCGATTGTCATTGACGATACCAGCCAGTCCGGGGCGCGTGTTCCGGAGAAGTTTTTCACGATTCAATGGTTGAAGGTTCCGGCCGGAAAGCCGACTCCGGCCTTGGAGGCATTGTGTCGCCGGCTTGTATCGGGCGAGGCGATGACTCCGAAACCCGCGAGTGTTTCCAAGGCGCGGGCGTCCAAAACGGGTTCGCCGAAAATTCCGCCTCAGTATCCCGAATTTCCGCCTGAGGGCCCGGGCTCGAAAACACAATACTGGCTGCACGTGTTCGGCTGGGCATGCAAGTCGGCTTGGATATTCTTCAATCAACTGCCCCGATGGGTGCGGGCGGTCGTCTATACCTGGCTTTGCATCGTATTGTTGTCGCGAGGTTGTAGCTCGGATGATCGTCATCATAACTCGTCCAAGATCTCGCCTCAGGAGACCAAAGAACTGCACGAAATCTCCGACGCCTATCACGGCAGCATGGACAAGAAAGACATCTCAAACCTTGCTCGACAGATCGCCCGCATCACGTCGGACGACGCGGCCGAAACTCCCGCCGAGCGAAGTCCGCTGTTGGCGATGCCGTTCACTGCGCCCGCTGGGGACACGTACGCGTCAAATGTCGCGGACGCCACATTCGCCCAGGTGTACGGCAAGACGGCCATATCGCACCATGGCCGGGTCGGCTTGAGTCCGGAATCCGTACCTTGCGCGGATATAAAATCAGCTGTGGAAAAAGCACGGGTGAACCATTCCAAATACGTTCTTTGCGGCAGCATCGCCGCGGATGCTGCCGCCGCGCAAGCTCTTACCATCAAGATGGCGAAGGTCAGCGATGGCACGATCCTATGGTCGAAGTCATATCCGCTGACAGGCGCCGATCCGGCGAAAATCGCAGCGGAAGTCGATTCCCAAGTCCCGTCGCTGGAAGAAGATTAGCTGGAGCGCACCTTCCGGTCTTCTTTTGCAAAGGACATCACGCCAACCGATCTTCAGGGCGGGCCACGAGGGCATAGAGGACCGGCATGAGGAAAACGCTGATGAGCAGCCGTGTGAATAGTCCGCTGACGATTACCAAGGCGAAAGGCCGTTGAGTGTCCGTACCGACGCCCGTGGCCAGCGCGACCGGCAACAGGCCCAGGGCCGCGACCAGAGCGGTCATCATGATCGGCCGCAAACGCAGTACGGCGCCTTCTCGAATAGCCTCGGCGAGGGGAGTGCCGTTGCGGCGAAGTTCGTTGACGTATGAGATATAGACAATGGCGGTCTGCACCGAGACGCCGAACAACGCCAGAAAGCCGATACCCGAAGAGACCGAAAACGGCGTGCCCGTAATCCACAGGGCCAAGATGCCGCCTACGGGCGCTGAGAGCACCACGCCAAGCACGGTAATGAACGGAAATTTAATGTTGCTGTACAGGGCGAACAGCAGCAGGAAAATCAGGAAAGTCGTCAGCGGAACAATGATGTCCAGTTGATGGCGTGAAGCGGTGTATTCCTTGTATTCGCCGCCCCAGTCCAAACGGTAACCCCGCGGCAGCGTGACTTTCGAGTTGACCTGCTGTATCGCATCGTCGACCGCACCCGCGAGATCTCGGCCTTCCACCGAGAACTGGACACCGATGTAACGGGAATTGTCTTCCCGGTAAATGAATGAAGCGCCGCTCGATACTTGAATATCCGCGAATTCCTTGAGCGGAATCTGTTGCCCGGCGGGAGTAGCCACAAGAATATTGCCTATCTCCTGCGGGTTGTCCCGGTATTGACGCTCGAGGCGCACGATGAGATCGAACTGCTTCTCTTCCTGCACCACCTGGGTGGCCACGTCGCCCCCGATGGCCGTTTGAATCAAGGAATTGATATCCGCAACGTTCAATCCGTAGCGGGCAATTCTGGCGCGGTTGATGTTGATGGTCAGGCTCGGCTGTCCGAGCTCCTGCACCAAGGTCACCTCGCGGATGCCGCGTACGCCCTCCAAGATCTGTTTTATCGCCTTGCCTTTCTGTTCCAACGTATCCAAATTGGAGCCAAAGACCTTGACGGCCAGCGCGCTCTTGAGTCCGGTTTCCGCCTCGTCCACTGCGTCTTCAGCGGGCTGAGTGTAATTGAAGTTGATGCCGGGAAATGCAGCGAGCTTCTCGGTGATGGCCTGGGTGAGTCCCGATTTGTTGCGATATGAGCCGCTCCACTGCGAGTAAGGCTTGAGGCCGACAAAAAACTCCACGTTAAAGAAGCCGGTTGGGTCGGTGCCATCGTCAGGCCGTCCGAGTTCCGAGGCAACGGTCGTGACTTCCGGAAAGGAGCGCAGAATTTCACGCACTTTGGGAGCAATCTTTGCCGACTCGTCGAATGAGATGGTGTAGGGCATCGTTGCTCGCACCCACAGGGCGCCTTCGTCCAGATGCGGCATGAACTCGGCGCCGATGCGCGGAATGAGCAGCAGCGAACCGGCCAGTAGAATCGCCGAGGCAATGGCCGTTCCCCAAGGACGCGCAAGACAAAAATCGAGGCCCTTGGAGTAGATCGACTTGATGGACTCGAACACGGCGTTGCGCCGCTCCTGCACGCCCTTGCGCATGAACCACGCACATAGCACGGGTAGCAGTGTAAGCGTGATGATCAAGGAACCAATCAGTGCGAAAACCATGGTGTCCGCCATCGGTTTGAACAGCGTGCCCGAAGGCCCGGCCAACACGTAGATGGGCAGGAAACCGGCCACGATGACCGCGACTGAGTAAAACAGCGGCCGGTCCACTTCGGCAGCGGCTTCCCTGATGATCTCCGTCACGCTGATGGAACTTCCGCGACGCAGGGCGATTTGGCGAAAGATGTTTTCGACCATCACGACCGCGGCATCCACCAGGATTCCAAAATCCACGGCGCCAATGGACAACAGATTCGCCGACGCGTTTTGCAAATCGAGGCAGATGAACGCGAACAATAGGGCCAGGGGAATCGTTGCGGCGACAATGAGGCCGGCGCGAAAGTTGTAAAGGAAAAATATGAGAACCACGACAACCAGCAACATGCCCCGCAACAAGTTGCGCTCGACAGTCTGAGTCGTCAGTTCCACCAGGTCGCTTCGATCGTAGAAGGGAAGAACTTTCACGTCCTTCGGCAGGATTTCTTCGTTGAGTTCTTTGGTCTTCGCTTCCACTCGCTTCAGGACATCTTGGGTTTTCTCCCCTGTCCGCAGCAGGATCACGCCTTCCACGGCATCATCCTGTGATTGGAAGCCGAATTCGCCGAGGCGCGGGGCGATGCCTATGACCACACGGCCGATATCCTTGACCAGTACCGGAGTGCCGTCATGCACCGCGAGCACGACGTTGCCGATGTCTTCCAGCGTACTCAGGAGCCCCAAGCCGCGGACATAGTAAAACTGGCCGCCTTGCGAATAAAATCCGCCGCCGCCATTGCTATTGTTGGCCGACAGGGCGCTCTGTACCTGCGTTACCGACAATCCCACCGAGGCAATTCTCGCCGGATCGAGCAGCAATTGGTATTGCATCGTGCCGCCGCCGAACCCGGAATCATCCGCCACGCCGGGAACGGATTTGTACTGAGGTTCGATGACCCAATCCTCGAACGTTTTGAGTTCCATCGGTGACCGGTCTGCGCTTTGCAGAACGTAACGATAGATGAGGCCCGAGGGTGAAGACAGCGGCGACATCGAAGGCGCTATGCCGCTCGGCAGACTGACATCGCCGACGCGGTTGAATGCCTGCTGGCGTGCAAAGTAGATATCAGTGCCACTTTGATACGTCATGATCACGTCTGACAGCCCGTAGAGCGAGATCGACCGGATGGTCGCCATTTGAGGGATGCCATTCATCTCGCGCTCGACGGGCACGGTGATCAGCCGCTCGACCTCCTCGGCAGCGTGCCCTGGCCACTGGGTGATGAGCTCAACGATGGGCGGGGACAGGTCCGGATAAGCGTCAACCGGCAAGCGGTCCAGCGATCGCGTTCCCGCACCGATGAGCACCAGCGTCATCAGGATCACCAGGAAACCTTGCCGCAGCGATGAGGTCACGACGCGGTTCATGAATGACGTAGATCGCGGAGCGGAGCCCCCCGTTGGAATCGGATCGACGTTCATTGATTCTGCATGAACTGAACAAAGATGGCGCCGTCGACCACAATTTGGTCACCTGCCTTGAGCCCTTCGGCAATGTGGTATTGGTCGCCCGCGCGGTATCCCAATGTCACGTGCTCGCGCGCAAAGCTGCCGTCTGGTTGCAGGAAATAAACAAACGGCAAATTCACATCGTCGCGCAAAACAGCCGACACCGGAACCAACAGTCCGGTCTCTTCCTGGCGAGCCTGAATTAACACGCGGACATACATCTGCTTTTTCAAAAGATCGCCCGGATTCTTGACGACCACGCGCGCGACCACTGAGCGGGTGTCGGGATCCACCAGTGCTGAAATGTTGTCCACGATCCCGGAAAATTTGGCCGTTCCGATCCCGGTCACGACCTCGGCTTGATCGCCGACTCTCACTGACTCCAAGTCAGAGCCAAATATTTGCGCCATCACCCAGACGCGCGACAGATCGGCTACCGTAAAGCACGGGGTGGTGCCGGCTTGCAGCAGCTGTCCCGGCGTGATGAGCTTTTCAACGACCGTTCCGGCGATCGGCGCGCGGATCACTCCGTCGAGGCGCGAAATGGGCCGGCCTTCCTGAATGTCTTTGATGGCCTGGGCGGGTACCTGCAGCGAGACGAGGGCCTGCAGCGCGGCTTCGCGATCGGCCTCCGCATTGGCGGCGTCGGATTCGGCCTGGTCGGCTTCACGCTTGGCAACGCCGTTGTGTTCCACAAGATCCTTGTCCAGATCGGCAAGTCGACGGGCTGTCTGTGCTGTGGAAATCGCCTTGCGATAGGCGCTGATGGCGGTCGCAAAGTCGGGCGAATCCACGACCGCCAATGGCTGGCCTTGCTTGACGTGTTCACCGAGGGAAACGAGCAGCCGCGATACGGGTCCTGAGAAAGGCGCCAGTACGCTGGTGGCCTGATCGTTGTCGAAATCAACCGCTGCGGTCGCCTCAACGGTCTTGCGAAAATGAGAGTCCGCCACTGTGTAGAGATGAATATTGCCTCGCTGTGCCGGTGTTAGCGTTACGTTGCTCGGCGTCACCGATGCGGTCTGAGCACCGGCGTCGGTCTTGGGCGAACAGGCGGTGGTGGACAGCACGGCGCCCAGGCACCCAAAAGCGAGCGCGCGAGCAAGAATCGATTTATTTTTCATGTGTATCTTTGGCCAACTCCACACGGTGCCACCACCCACCACCCAGTGCTTGAAACAACGCCGCCGTATCCGCAAAACGATTGGCCTGCGCCTGGATCAAGTTGATCCGCGCTTGTTGGTAGGCTTGTTGTGCGCTCAACAGCGCGAGATAGCCCGCGTAGCCGCTTTGCCATTGTCGTTGCGCCAGATCCAGCGTGACCTTGGCCGCATCGGCTGCCTTTGCCGCAGCCTTGACCGCCTCCGCGTCTTGCTCGAGCGCCGTCAGCGTGTCGGCTACATTCTGAAGGGCGCTCAATACGGTGCTGCGATATTGCTCGGCTGCTTGATCATAGGCAGCTTTTGCAGCGCGCTCATGATGTAAGAGCGTGCCGCCTTGAAAAATCGGTGCAGTCGCCGCCGCTCCCACGCCCCAAAATCCCGTTCCCGACGTGAACAACTGGCTCATGGCGGCCGCCGAGCTACCCGCATTTGCCGTCAATACAAAATTGGGGAGCCGATTCGCTATGGCGATGCCGATCTTGGCGCTGGCATCATGCAGGTTTGCTTCGGCTTGGAGCACATCGGGGCGCTGCGACACCAGCGCTGACGGCAGGCTAAGCGGCAGATCTTCAGGCAATTGCAGAGTCGATAGGTCGAACTTATCGGCCGGTGCTTGGTTCGGAAAACGCCCGGCGAGGACTGCAAGAAGGTCGCGAAGCTGGGCTTGCTGTTTGATGAGCGGCGGCAGCGTGGCAGTGACTTGCGCGAGCAGCGCTTCTTGCGCAGCCACATCGAGGCCGTTGGCGTAGCCCTTGTCGAATTGGTATTGCAGAATTTTGACCGTGCTGGCCGTGCTGTCGATGAGTTCATGGGTCGCATCGATCTGCATCTGCACCGCGCCCACCTGGATCGCCGTGACCACGACGTTGGAGGTCAAAGTGGTGTAGGCCGCGATCATTTGAAAACGAGCTTCTTGTTGTTGTGCCGCCAAGGATTCGACGGTGCGGCGATTCAGGCCAAACACGTCGGGCACATATGACACGCTGAGTTGCGGCGTGAAGAGATTGTAAAGAAACGTGTTTGAATTCAGTGCCGGCGCGATTTGTTCGGATTGTTTCTGGCGGGTGGCCGAAAAATCTGCCTCGACACTGGGATAGTAGGCCCCCCGTTGAGCCAAGACGTTTTCCCGCGCCACTGTCAATGCTGCCTGCGCCGCTTTCAGGTCGTGATTGTTCGACAGCGACAACTCGATCAGCTCATTGAGCGCTGCGGAATGAAACAGCGTCCACCAGTCCGCGGAGATGTCGGCTCCGACTGTAAAGCGCTGCGGCTGCCCACCGGAGACATTGGGTGTTGCGGCGGTGGCTGCCAGGGGCTGGGCCGTGTAGTCGCTCACATCCGGGGGCGCAGGCCGCTTGAAGTTGGGGCCCACCGCGCACCCGGCAATGAGCAATACGATTAGGCTCGCCGTAACAGGCGGCACGTGCGATTTACACAGATGCATTGTGCAAGGATGCTGGTTTGGGCAATTCAGAGTCTCGACGCGCGATAGTTTTAAGTGGCTGTCGAACGTCCATCCTCGACTAACCAACAAATATACTATGGTTCGAGCAAGAAGCTCACGCAGAGTTCGTTTTTTCTGCCGTTAAGCCGTAGGATCCAGGGCTGGATCTGCCCAATAAGAAAGCGTTGTGTGGGGATATGCGGCTACAAACCTGGATTTTCGTTTCCTCGATCGCGATCGCTCCCGGCGCTCTCACCCAGGAAATCGCCGAGCGGCCCGCCAGTACGGATTCCGCCGCCGCCGCCGCAGCGGTGGTGGCCCACGGCGAATCGTTGTTCAAGGCCCGGTGCGCATCCTGCCACGATCCTGCGATCGAGCGCGCTCCTCCCAAGGTGGCACTGGCCAGGCGCTTTCCCGACGACATCGCAACGACGTTAAAAACCGGTGTCATGCAGCCCATGGCAACGGGTTTGAGCGATGAGGATATTCATGCCATCGCGACCTATCTGGGCGCCGATGGCATGACTGAACAGGCGGGCGATCCGCCGGCCTGTGCACGCAGCGGCAAGTTCAGCCTGTCAGGACCCGGATGGAACGGATGGAGTATCGATGCGCGCAACTCGCGCTTCCAGCCCGACCCAGGACTATCGAATGCCAACGTGCCGCGGCTGAAAGTGAAATGGTCGATGACCTATACCGGCGGCCGTTATGGACAACCGACCATCGTAGGCGGACGGCTGTTCCTCACGAGTTCCAGTGGCCGGGTCTATTCATTGGACGCCAAAACCGGATGCATGCACTGGCGCTTCGATGCGGATGCCGGCGTGCGCACGACCCCGATGATCGGCCGGTTGAAAGGCGCCGCGCCGAGCGGCTATTTGATGTATTTCGGCGACTTCCAGCGCAATGTCTACGCGCTGGACGCAGCCAGCGGAAAATTGCAATGGAAAATGAATGTCGAACAACATCCGCGCAGCGTACTCACCGGCGCGCCGGTGTTGTACCAGGGATTGCTCTATGTACCTCTTTCGTCATGGGAGGAAACCGCGGGCGGTGCCGGCTCCTACGGCTGTTGTACGGCTCGCGGCGGTTTGGCCGCGCTCGACGCCAAGGACGGTAGGCTCGTCTGGAAGACCTACGCGATAGAGCAGGAGCCCCAGCCGACCGTCAAGAATGCCGCGGGAACTCAAATGTACGGACCGGCGGGAGCGGCCGTCTGGTCAGCGCCCACCATCGATGCCAAGCGTCGCCTGGTCTACATCGGCACTGGGGACACCTATACCGACGTGAAGGAAAACGCCTCCGACGCCATCATTGCGTTGGACCTGGCGAGCGGCAAGGTCAAATGGAGAAACCAGGTTACGGAAAACGACAGTTTCCTGATGGGCTGCAATCGGGGAGGCACGAATTGCCCCACCGTCCTGGGTCCGGATCACGATTTCGGCGCGTCGCCCATCCTGTTCACCTTGCCGAACGGCAAGGACATCATTCTCGCGGGTCAGAAATCGGGCGTCGCCTTCGGGATGGACCCGGACAACGATGGCAAGACGATCTGGCGCAACAAGGTGGGCAATGGCGGCGCATTGGGCGGCATCGAGTGGGGCATGGCCGCGGATCTGAAGCGACTGTACGTTGCGGTCGCCGATTTAGGGATGCCGCCGCCGAAGGGCAAGGCCGGATTGTTTGCGCTGGATCCTGCCACCGGCGATCAACAGTGGTTCACTGCGGCGCCGAAGGTGCCCTGCAGCTTCAGCGGCAGGTGCCTCCTGGGCCAATCTGCGGCACCCACTGTGATTCCAGGATTGGTGCTATCGACCACGACCGACGGGCACCTGCGCGCATACAGCGCGAATGACGGAAAGATCGTGTGGGATTTTGATACCGCAGCACAGAAGTATCAAACCATCAATGGCGTGAAAGACCAAAGCGGCGGTTCGCTCGATGTGGCCGGACCGGTATTGGCAGACGGATTGATGTACATCATTTCGGGCTACGCCGGTGCATTGGGTGGTGCGCCCAACAATGTGCTTTTGGTTTTTTCGGTGGATGGAAAGTAGGAGAATTTCATGCGAGTTGTCGCTGCGTTGACCGCTTTGGGGTTGCTTACGGGGATGGTAACCGGCAGCGCGACGGGCGCGCCTGCGAAAGGACCTGAGTTTGCGGTCAGTTTTCCGGCTTCGCAGAGCGGCGCGCCGCTGGACGGTCGAGTGATTCTGCTGTTGAGCCGCGATCTGACGCGCGAGCCGCGCACGCATGTCGAAGCCAATGAGCCGCTGGCAGCGCCGTATCTTTTCGGTCTTAACGTCGAGGCTCTGGCACCCGGTGCCGTCGCCGTGCTGAACGACAATGCGTTCGGTTGGCCGGCCGCACATCTTTCGGCGATTCCCAGCGGCGATTATTTTGTTCAGGCAGTGCTCAATCGTTATGAAACTTTTCACCTCGCCGACGGGCGCACGCTGAAACTGCCGCCCGACAAGGGCGAGGGCCAGCAATGGGCGAAGAAGCCCGGCAATCTGTTTTCGACGCCGCTCAAAGTGAAGCTGGATGCATCGCATCCCGAGAGAATCGCACTGATTCTCGATCAACAGATCGAGCCGATCTCACCGAAGAGCGATAGCGAGTTCATTCGGCACATCCGAATCCGCAGCGAATTGCTGTCGCATTTCTGGGGGCGCGACGTATTCATCGGCGCGCACATCCTGCTGCCGAAAGGTTTCGACGCGCATCCGCAGGCTCACTATCCGCTGATGGTATTCCATGGCCATTACCCGGATGACATTTCGGGATTCCGCACGACGCCACCCGATGCGAATTTGACGCCGGATTACTCCGAGCGCTTTCACCTGCCAGGCTATAACCGTATTCAGCAAAAGGAAGCCTACGCCTTCTACCGGAAATGGATCTCCGCAGATTTCCCGCGGTTTCTCGTTGTCGAGATTGAACACGCGAATCCCTACTACGATGACAGCTATGCGGTGAACTCGGCCAATCTCGGGCCCTACGGCGATGCCATCAATCAGGAACTGATTCCCGAGATCGAAAGGCGCTTTCGCGGCATCGGCGCGGGTTGGGCGCGCTTCACTTACGGCGGCTCGACCGGCGGATGGGAAGCCCTGGCCACGCAGGTGTTCTATCCGGACATGTACAATGGTGCGTTCGCCGCGTGTCCGGATCCAGTCGACTTTCACGCTTACACCCTCATCAACTTATACAAAGACCGCAACGCATACACGCTGCAGGGCGAAGCCTTGACGGTGGAGCGCCCGGCGTTCCGTAATTACTTGGGAGAAGTGTTCGCGACCCAGCGCGATGAGAATTACATGGAATTGACGCAAGGAGATCGCAGTCGTTCGGGCGGTCAATACGATATTTGGCAAGCCGTATTCAGCCCGGTTGGGCCGGACGGTTATCCGAAGCCGATCTTCGACAAGGTCACCGGCGTCATCGATTCCGGCGTGGCGGCTTATTGGCGCGAGCATTTCGATCTTTCGCACATCATCGCCCGCGATTGGGCGACGCTCGCGCCGAAGCTTAAGGGGAAAATACATCTCTATGTGGGCAACGGCGACAACTACTATTTGACCGACTCGGTATATTTCGCGCAAGAAACCCTTGAATCGCTTCAGCCTCCCTACGGCGGCACCGTGGCATATGGCGATCGCGCCGAGCATTGCTGGAACGGGGATCCCAAGCTGGCCAACGCCTATTCGCGGCTGCATTACAACTTTCAGTACCTGCCGGTGATTCTGGAGCGCATCAAGGCGTCGGCACCCAAGGGCGCCGATCTCAAGAGTTGGCGTTACTAGGACGCAGCTTTTGCCGGTTGAGGCACGATCGAAGGATCGCTCAAAAACTGTTTGACGCGTTCGAATTCCTGCCGCAGCAGCGCATTGCAGTGCTGAAGAGCGCGTGCATCGCCGGCGCCGCTTTCGTTTTCCATCCGCTCCGCGAGGGCTTTCAGCGCATGCGCGTGGATATTCGCGCACGCGCCCTTCAACTGATGCGCGGCCCGCGCCAATGCCACGCGATTGGATTGGCCGGCAGCGGCGGCCATGTCGGCTAGCTGCTGCTCACCGCTCGCGATGAACGTGAGCGCCAGCTCTTGTGCAAATGAATTATCGCCGTTCGTAATGCTTTGAAATGCCCGCAGATCGACCGGCGGCTTCAGGTTTGTGGCGGGCGCAGGCGGTGGCGCGGCTGCCGAGGTGTCTGCCTCATTTCTCTCCAGGCCATATCTCGTAAGGACGTTGCGCAGGCGTTCAACTTCGATCGGCTTGGTCAAGTATCCGTCCATGCCGGCGGCTTCGCATAGCTCCCGGTCGCCGGTCATGGCGTTCGCCGTGAGCGCGACAATCGGCACGTGTCCCGTGGTTTCCCATTCGCGAATTTTGCGCGTGGCGGTCATGCCGTCCATGACCGGCATCTGCAGGTCCATCAATACGATGTCGAAATGCCGCTGCTGGCAGGCGGCGACGCCTTCGGCGCCATGGCTTGCAACTTCCACGGTGCATCCCAATCGCTCGAGGAATCTAACCGCGACTTTTTGATTGACGAAGTTGTCCTCGACCAACAGTACATGGCCGCGAAAGCGCTGCGGTGCAGCCGATTGCGTGAGCATATTCATGGTAATCATGGGCTGCGTGTCCATCTGCCACTGCCGCGGTCCGCCGCTCATGACCCGCGCTACCGCATCGATCAATTCCCGCACGCGCACCGGCTTGGTGAGATACGCGGCAAAACCAAGTGCCGCCAATCTTGGCGTATCGCCGTGGCGATCCAGAGAGGTCAGCATGACCAATCGAGTGTTGCCGAGATCCGGCATGTTGATGATGCGCTCGCCCAGCATTGCGCCATCCATGTCGGGCATTTGAAAATCGGTAATGACCATATCGAAGGGATGATCCGACGTCGCGGCGTTTCGCAGCTCATCCAAGGCGGCCGACCCGCTTCCCACGGTTGTCACCGCATAGCCCGCGTGCACCAGTTGCGAGCTCAATACCCGTTGATTGGTCACGTTGTCATCGACGATGAGTATCCGGCCTCCCTTTTCGCTCGCGATGCGGCGCTCCGGTGTGATCGCTTGCGCGGGCTTCAAGGGCAAAGTGAAGAAGAACCGGGAGCCGACTCCCAACTCGCTGGCGACGCCGATTTCACCACCCATCAATTCGACCAGCCGGCGCACGATGGAAAGCCCCAGGCCGGTGCCGCCGAAATGTCGGGTCGTCGATGAGTCGGCTTGAACGAACGGCTGGAACAATGTTTCGATCGTCTTCTCGGGAATTCCCATCCCGGTGTCCCGCACTTCGAAATACGTCAGCGAATCGCCGTTGTCGCCCTGCTTGCTGCGCACTTCAATGACGATTTCCCCGGCCTGGGTGAACTTGATGGCATTGCTGACCAAGTTGACCAAGCACTGGCGTAAGCGTTGCGCGTCGCCGAGTACGCGCCCCGTTATTTGGGGTTCTACGTTGACGATGAGTTCCAAGCCCTTCGTGGCGGCCTGAAATGCCATGGCGGAACCGACATCCTCGACGTTGGCGCGCAAGTCGAGCTCGATGGACTCCAATTCCAGCTTGCCGGCTTCTATCTTTGAAAAATCCAAAATGTCGTTGATGACAGTCAACAGAGAATCCGCGCTCGAGCGGATCGTTTCCGCGTAGTCGCGCTGCGTCCGATCGAGATGCGTGTCGATCAGCAGGCCGGTCATTCCGATAATGCCGTTCATGGGAGTACGAATTTCATGGCTGACATTGGCCAGGAAGTGGCTCTTGGCCCGGCTCGCCGCATGCGCCGCTTCCGTCTGCTGGCGCAACAACTCTGAGGCGACGACCTCCTTGGTCACGTCCCAGGAGACCCCCAGCAATCCGGAGGGCGCGCCTTTGTCGTCCAAGATGATTCGTCCGAAGTTTTGGACGTGCACGATGGCGCCCTTGGAGCTGCGGGCACGGTAGCGAACATCGATGCGATCCGTTTTGTTCGCGAGCGCCGTCCTAACTGCCCGGGGAAACAGCGATCGATCTTCGGGCAAGATCCGCTCTTCGAGCCTGGTGATGTCCCGGTTGTCGGTGCGGGCATCAGCCAAGGCCTCAATGGGATTCTCGATCCAAAGATACTTGCGCGCGACCACATCAAGCTCCCAAGAGCAGATACCGGCGCTCTCCGTCGCCATATTGACCTGACTGACGAGGCGGCGGTTCTCCTCCGCACGAGCCTTGAGCATTTGCGTGGTGAGCACATCCTTGGTGACGTCCCAGGTTACGCCCACGACGTAGCGCACCTGCCCGCGGCTGTTGCGCATGACTCGCGCGTAGTTCTGCATGTGGTGAATTTCGCCATCGATGCCCTGAACGCGGAACCCATATTCATAGGAATCGACATTCTTGGCGATGTTGTCAGCCGGCGTGCTGAGAAAAGCGCTGCGATCCTCCGGCAGAATGATGGTCTGCAGGGAGCGGAAATAATCCTTCAACGGAACATCATCCATTCCGAAGCACGGCGGGCGCGGGCCGTGCCAGGAGAAGCAATCGGACTTGATATCGAATTCCCATGGTGCGATGCCGGCAGCTTTGGTCGTGACGCTCAGGCGCTCGATCAATGCGCTTTCCTGCGCGGCGCGGCTCTCCAACTCCGCGGCATGCAATACCTCTTTCGTGACATCCCAGGTCACGCCCATGAGGCGAGTTGCCGTGCCGGCGGCATCGCGCTGGACGCGCATATAAGTCTGCACATACTGAGGTTCGGGCCGTGGATTGGCGGTGCGGTGGCGCACCGGCAGGATGGCATCGCTGGTGGGGTCGGCAAGCACTGCGCGTATTGCGGCGAATGCCGCTTCGCGTTCGTCGGTGTGAATGCCGCCTCGCGGGTCGAACTTTGGTGCCGGCTGCAAGCCGAAAAGCGTCCAAAAACTGTCGTCAGCGATGAAGTCCAGAGTGATGAGATCCTGTTCCCAAATACTGATGCCGGCCGTTTCCGTGGCCAGCTTGAGTCTCAACAACAACTGAGTTTGCCGCTCGGCTTGCTCGGCCAGCAGCGTAGCCGCTTCGGCTTGCGCGCTCATGTCGATGGTCAGACCTAGAACGCGGATCGCGCGGCCTTGCGCGTTGCGGAAGACCTCGCCGCGCAGCTGTACCGGGCGCACCCGGCCGTCTTGTTCTTTCACTCGATAGGCGATTTCCATGGGAGCCTGGCCCTTGAGCGCCTTGATGAACTCTGCGCGATAGCGCGCGCGATCGTCGGGGTGCACCTTGCCCAGCATCATGGCGTCCGCATCGGCGTTGGCAACCGCAATTTCGGCGCCATAGACTTCGGCGAGATCGCCGCTGAATTGCATGGAGTTTTGCAGGACGTCCCACTCCCAGATGCGCACCCCGGCGCTGCGAGCGACATCCTCCAAACCCTTGAAGAACGCGGCTTTGCCCTGCTGAGGCGCGGGCCGGACGTTCAGAACGGCTGCCCAGACACCGGCGATCCACGCGCAAATCCCGCCCCAAACGCCGCGAAGGCGCGCTAAAGCGGGTGATTGGCGAGAAATGATGGGCGCACTCCGGGACTAGGGGATGGTGGGTATCTTACGCTTCATATCGGCGTGGAATCTGCGGCCTTGAGCGGCGCGAAACGCGCTCTGCGTCACACCAAGCTTAAAAAAGTGGCGGGAAAGCGCTGGTTGGGAGCGAGGCTAAGAAACCGGTGCCGCCGAATGGCGGCACCGGTGAGCCTCAAAAACGTCTTACCAGGTGTACGTTCCGTAGATGGGGTTATTGGTCACGGTGATCGGCAGCTGGGCATTCGCAATATAGGTCGCAACGTCCAGCGGCAGCAGGAAACGCTGCGCTTGCAGCAAGTTCGCCGCAGCCGCGACAGCCGACGCGTAAGCCGCGTGCGTGCCATATCGTTCGGTCAACGACAGGCGCGGATCGCCGATCGTCGTCCGAGCTGCCTGAGTGGGCGCGAAGGGGACCAGGAGTCCGGTGGATTCGCAACCGTCCGGGCCGCCGAACGCCGTCGCGCGGTGGTTCCAGCCGGCCGTCGTCGCAACGGGTACCGCAACCGGCGGCATCCGTATACCGGCGATTTCGTTGCCGTCCACATCGACCTTGGAGACGAAGTTCGGATACACCTTGCCGGTCGGCGTCGGCGGTACCACCGAAATGATTCCCTGGTCGAATTGCGGACCCCAGTTCCACACGTTGTGGATCGTGATGAGGCCGTCGTAATTGAGTCCCGGGATGGTCGGGAAGCCCAGCGCGATCTGCGACACCGAGCCGATGGCGATCGCCTCCGTGGCAGGATTCACCGTGGCGAATACCGCCGTGCCGCCGGCAACTGTCGGTGTCTGGCTGGGCGGAGGCGCGGTGCCGTCGAGCCACTGATCAAGATCCTCGAACAGTGCACGCACCGCAGGAAGCTGATCGGTCGTATTCCCAAATTGTGCACAAACACCCAGGGAATTCGCGGCGGCGGGGCCGGCATGCTGGGAGCCGGAAATCAGATAAGCCCGCGTGTTAGGCGCGTCCGGTATATCGGCCCCGGTTGAGTCGGTGGTCAGCGTCGATCCTGCCTTCACCCAGTACTCATTGGCTGAGTCGACATTTATGACCAGCGGGCAGGTATTGGTCGTAGTGCAGCGCGAATTACGTCCATCGGTCTTGCCGGTCAACGTGTCGGTGGTGGTGGGGTAGGCGAAGGGGAAGATTCCTTCGGGGTAGAGATGTTGTTGCCGATTGCGCTCGGTCATACCCGATTGCTCGAAGCGGTAGTTGATCGCCACGCCATCGCTTGCGCCGACCCAGTTGAGGGTGCCGTCGAACACTTGTTTACCGTTGAGATCCTGATTGAATCCCAGCCAGATAAAGTCGTTCATGGTGCGCGCCGGCTGCGACAGGCCATAGGAGATCATGCGCTTCACACTGCCGGCGAGCGGGTTGGGCGTGCCGGCGGTATCCGCTGTGGCATTGCGCAGGAAGGAAGCCAGGTCACGAATCGCCGCAAGGCCAATTGCTGCCACCCACGGGTTCTTGGCCGTGTACACCAACTCATAGATCGCGCTTTGCGTGAACGCCGTGCCGGCCGGCAGCAGAGCAATGGTCGTGGGACTGGTCCAGGTCCACCCGGTGGAAGGTATGACCGTCGGTGTGTCGGTCAGATGCTGCTTGACGGTCAGCGTGGCCTGCGTGGTGTCCGTGCTGTTGGTGGTGTAGGTGACGGTATCTGCCATCGTCGTCGCGTTGTCGAACTCGATGTATTCGTACACCTGTCCGGTGATGGCCGAACCATCGGCGTTCACGGCAACCGGCACAGTGATACCCATCGAATTGTTGGCGCGCGACACCGTGGGTTCCCATCCACCCCAGACGATGGTGTAGCCCTGGTTCTGCAAGAATGCCGTGCCCGCATCGGCCGCCGTCGTCGGATCGTTTCCGCCGCCGGAAAGGTTCAGCGAGGCGTATTGCTTGCTGCCCCGGTTGGGAAGCTCGAAGAATACCTTGCCATTACCCAACGCCAGGTTGCTGGGCTTCAAGATATAGAAGTCCATGTTGTATTCGACCAAACCATTGGCGTCCACCGGTGCGAGCGCGATGTCCGTGATCACGGCATTTTTTGGATCCTTCGGATCGAGCGTGCCGCTCGCGGTGCCGCGGATCTTGTCGTAAGTACCGACGGCGCCAAACGTCGTGCCGGCGAATGTCGGCATCTGACTGGGAGCAGTCGCCGCGGTCGTTGAATTGATGGTGAGTGTGACGATGCCCGTGGGTGGTGGCGGCGGCGGTGGCGGTGCCGCCGGCGGTGGCGTGGGAACCGTAGTGGTGTTGCTGCCAGAGCAGCCGCTTATGGCCGCGACCAACCCAATGAGTACAAGCGCGCCAACACGCTTGCAGTGCGCAAAAGCATAGGTATTCATAGATTCCTCAATTGATATGCGTTATCCGAATGCGGTGAAGAGTCAATGCCATTCACTTCATAGTTGCCATGCGTTCGATTGCGCTTGGCGCAACGACCCCAAACCGATGCTACTCCGCTGAGGAGCGCTCAGATATATGAGTAGATATACTAGTTTGCAAAGATTGGTTAAGACCCGATCGGAATGGCCGCGCTTTGGTTGCGGATCGATGAGGGGGGTGACCGGCCTTGCGGCCGGTCACCAAAAAGTGCCTATGCGACAGGTTATTTGTCCGCGATTATTTGACTATCGCTTGATAGGTCCAGGCATGCGATAAACCTCGAACATCGGGAATGCCACCGGCCGCGGCCGCACCGGTACCGGCCGCCTGTTGAATCATGCCGAGCACAATCAAATCGTTGACGGGGTCGATCCAAAACCAGGTGCCGGCAGCGCCACCCCACCAATACGAGCCCTTGCCGTAGTAGCCTCCGGCGGCGACCGGATCGGTATAGATGGCGAAGTCCAGACCAAATCCTGCGCCCGGCGCGAGAATCGGCACGCTGGGTGCCAATACATTGGTGTGCATCAACTCCACGCTCAGCGGCGACAAGATTCGCACGCCGTCCAATTGACCGCCGTTGAGCAGCATTTGACAGAAGCGCATGTAATCGGTCGCTGTGGAAACAAGGCCGCCGCCGCCGGAGGACAGCGCCGGTTTCGCAGCAAAATCGTGGTTCAAACCATCCTTCACGCCGACCACCTGAAGTTTTCCGTCTTTGTCGTAGCTATAGAATTCCGCGAAGCGATTGAGTTTTTCCTTGGGCACGTAGAAGGCGGTATCGACCATGCCGAGCGGTTTGAAAATGCGCTTCTCCAGAAACTCCTCGAAAGGCATGCCGGAGAGTTTTTGGACGATGTAGCCTTGGATGTCCACGGAAATGCTGTAGTGCCACTCGGTGCCCGGTTGCGAATTCAACGGTAGCTTGGCCACGCGCTTGATGAACTCATCCAGCGTATTGTTCGGGTTGAGCAGGTCCGCTTCGAGCTGCAACTTGTCGACCGCCGTACCGCTGAAAAAACCATAGGTGAAGCCGCCGGAATGCGACATCAACTCACGCATCGTTACCGGATGCACTTGATCTTTCATGACCACGTTGTTGTTCGCCTCCGTGCTGTAAACCTTCAGCTTGGCGAATTCGGGAATGTACTTCGCGACCGGATCGTTGAGCTGCCACTTGCCTTCTTCGAACAACATCATCATGGCAACGCCGGTGATCGGTTTGCTCATGGAATAGATGCGAAAGATGCTGTCTTTTTGCATGGGCGCATTGGCCGCGATGTCGCGCTTGCCTGTGGCATCGAACTCCACCACTTTGCCGTGGCGCGAAACCATGGTGACAACGCCCGCCAGACGGCCCTGATCCACGAGTTCCTTCATCCCTGAACGCAGTTGCGCGAGGCGCTCGGTCGACATCCCCTCGCTTTCCGCACTGGCCGAGGGTAGATCATGTGTTGCTGCGAGTGCGGGTTGAACCAAGATGGCGGCCAGAGACGCCAAGACTGTTGAGCGCAGAAGATGCATGCGGAGACTCCCTAGTAGATGTTATTTATAAAACCGGGCGCACAGTGTATGCCTAGACCCGCTCGAGCATCCAGCGCGTCATCAGATCGAACAGCACCGTGCGTGAGCGCTCATCCTCGTTGTGAACTTCATGAAGCAGGCCGGGATAGGTGACGAGCTGCTTGTCGAGCGATCCGAGCGCTCCGACCAGCACCTCAGATCCACTGACGGGGCAGACCTTGTCCGCCTCACCGTGCACGGCCAGCCAGGGCAGGGTGATCTTCGGCGCATCGGCGTAGCACCGGCGGCACGCCATGGCGAAGCCATAGAGCAGTTTCAAGCTAGCGGTGCGCGGCACGAGCGGATCGTTTGTATGCTCTTGCTGGATCTCAACGACTTGAGTAAGCGTCGTGGCGTCGATCCTCAAGCTGATTCTCAAGCGGGGCGCCAGCGCGGCGGCGATCCGCAGGGCCACGCCGGCCGCGCCCGTAAGCTTCGGCATGGCATCGAGTGCGCAACCCGTGATGATGACGCCGCGCGCCCACGGCAAGCCGTCGATGGCCGCGAGTGTCACCACGACTGAACCCATGCTGTGGCCCCACACGAACAGCGGCAGCGAGGGGAATCGCTTGCGCGCACTCTGTCCCACCCATTCCAAGTCGTTCGCGAACTCGGCAAAATCCGCGACATGGGTGCGTGTGCCGGGAGATTTTCCGTGTCCGCGCTGGTCATAGACGAAACAGGCGATGCCCGCAGCGGCGAGCGCCTCGGCGACGTGCCGGTAACGATCGGCATGCTCGGCAATTCCGTGCACGATGATGAGTCCGGCCTTAAGGTGAGGCGGCACAACCTCGAACCCGGGAAGGGGTGTCCCGATCATGGACTGACCTGTGGCAGCTCGCTCGGCTGAACTCTCGTAAGCAGCCAGATACCGCCGAGCACCAGAACGGTGCCCAAGGCAATCCAGACGGTAAACGGTTCGCCCAACAGTACAACGGCCATCAGGATGGTCGACAGCGGCCCTACCGTGCCGGCCTGGGCCGTAAGAGAAGCGCCGATCCGCTCGATGGCCATCATCACCATGACGACGGGCGCAAAAGTACAGAGTGTCGCGTTCAGCACTGAGAGCCAAAGCACAGCGGAAGGCACGACGATGGCGGAGAGCGGCCGAAGCATCAAGAACTGCGCGATGCAGATGACGCAGGCGACCGTGGTTGCCAGGCCCGTCAGGCGCAACGCGCCAAGACGCTTTACTTCCTCGCCGCTGTACGACAGGTATATGGCATAGCTGACAGCGCTCAAGAAAATCAAGGTCGCACCCAGCGGTACATCGGCGCCTTGCAACGACATCTCGCGGCCGAAGACGCACAGCACCCCGCAGTAGCTCACCGCCAGGGCGAGAATCTGCGAACGTGTGACTTTCTTGTGAAACACAAAAGCGCCAAGCCCCAGTACCAAGGTTGGATTGAGATACAAGATGAGACGCTCCAAACTGGCGCTGACATAGCGCAGTCCGGCGAAATCGAGAAAACTCGCCAGGTAGTAGCCGCAAAAGCCCAGGCCGAGAATGGTTCTGGCATCCCGCCAGGTGAGCGCCCGCTTGCCTCGCCCCGACCACCACGCCAGCACGACGAACAGCGGCAGTGCGAACAGCATGCGGTACATGATCAGCGTGACCGCATCGACCCCGTACCGGTACGCCAGTTTCACGATGATGGCCTTGCCCGAGAATGCGATCGCGCCGAGACCTGCCAGCAGCAAGCCGCGGCGCCTTGCGGCCAAATGCAATCCGTCGACGGGGAAAGTTGCGTTCACGGCCCCAATTCTACGGAACCGCGCGCGTCGATTTAAGCTTTTCGCATCAACCTTCGCGCAACCGGAACAGCTTGCTCTGTGTGCGATCGATATCCGGCTCGCCGGGAGCTTTGAGACGCTTGTCGTCGTGACGCGCGAATCTTTCGATTTCCGGGGCCGGGACCGCGGCGCTGCGGTAGAAGCCCTGGTATTGATCGCAGCCCATGCGCCGCAGAATGCCAAGTTGCTCTTCCGACTCGACGCCTTCGGCAATCACTTTCAGGCGCAGTCCGTGTGCCAGCGAAATGATCGCGCGCACGATGGAGGCATCGCCCGCGTTGGAAGCCACATCGCTGATGAAACTGCGGTCAATCTTGAGCTTGTCGATGGGGAATCGCTGCAGGTAGCTCATGCTCGAATAGCCCGTGCCGAAATCGTCGATGGCAACCACTACACCCAGCTCGCTCAGTTGCTCGAGCAGCGCCACCGATGTTTCGGCATTGCTCATCAGCGTCGCTTCGGTCAGCTCAATCTCCAAATAGGTCGCATCGAGTGAGTGTTCCTCGAGCGCTGCGTTGACTTTCTTGACGAAATTCGCCTGGCAGAATTGCAGCGGCGAGACATTGACCGCGACGCGCAGGAACTGCAGATTCCGCTGCTGCCATTCGCGCGCCTGACGGCACGCTTCACGAATGACCCAATCGCCGATCTCGAGGATCAAGCCGCTTTCCTCCGCGATCGGAATGAACTCGCCGGGCAGAATGAAGCCGCGCTTCGGATGGCGCCAACGTATCAACGCCTCGACGCTGCGCATCTCGCCCGTGGCGATGTCGATCTTCGGCTGATAGTGCAGGGTGAGCTGACCTTGCGCGAGCGCGCCGCGCAGCTCCCCTTCGATCTCGAGCCGCTCACGCGAGAAGCCCATGATGCTGGAATCGAAAAACCGAAAGGTCTTGCGGCCGCATCTCTTGGCAAAATACATGGCTTCATCCGCGCGCGCCAACAGCTCGTCGGCGCCCGTGCCGTCCATGGGATAGCGCGCAATGCCGATACTGGGGCTGACATGCAACTCCAGGCCTGTGATTTGGTAGGGTCGTGACAGCGCCGACATCCAGCGCACGATGAGCGCCTCGATTTCCTCGGTGGAACCGGCGTTACGCAGCAACAACAAGAACTCGTCCCCGCCCGCCCGCGCCACGATGTCGCTCGAGCGCACGATCGATTGCAGCCGCTCCGACACATGCTTGAGCAGCGCATCTCCCGCCCCATGGCCCAAGGAGTCGTTGATGATTTTGAAGCGGTCCAGGTCAAATACGCACACCGCAAACGGAACCCGCTCGTGGACTGCAAGATTGAGGTGTTCGACGAACAGCACTCGATTCGCAATTCCGGTCAGCGCATCGTGGGTTGCCTGGCGCTTGAGTTCCAGATTCGCGTTGGCGAGGGATTTGTCGCGCTCCTTGAGCATGTGCACCGAGTCGCGCAGCTGCCGCCGCCGCTCCTGCAGGCGCAGCCGCAATGTCCTGCCGAACACTCCCAAGAGTATGCAACGGCCGAGCGTGGCGACGAAGCACAGCCACACCAAGACGCGCTCGACGGATGTCGCCTGGGGAATCGAGATTCTGGCCTCGATCGCCGACATGACGATGGCCGCAGCACCTGCGACGCCGATCCAGGCAATTGCCGATTGCCGTTTCGATAACTCCAAACTGGCGCAGCCGAATACAACGAAGAGCACGGTGAGGAAATAGAACGCCATGGACGGCACCAGGGCCGCGAACAGCAACTGGATGGAACTCGAGGCGATGACCTGGATGAGCGCAAATTCGCCCTCTTCGCGCCCATGCTTGATGATCCAGGCGCGAAGCAGCAGGATGACCAAGCTATCCAACAGGCCAATGGCCGTGTAGGCGAGCGGCACGACTGGATTGATCGTACCGGTAATCGCGAAGCCGGTGAGCAGAACACCGTCGATCACATAGCTCAGCGCGACCGCCAGAATCATTCTAGTGCCGAGGCTGCCTTCCGACACTGGCTTGGCGGGTTTCATGGCACGCGATATTCGCTTGCCGTGCGGCCATTTACCGCGACTTGGTTCAATAAATCAAAGGACTAGGGGAACTTTTGGAGCGAAAACTCCGAATTTTCGATGAATTCCCGGTCGGTCAGGCTGCCCAAAAAGGCCAACAGATCGGCACGCTCCGCCGCCGTGAGAACAAACGGCCGAACTCGTGCATCCCGCCGGGGACTCTTGTGGCCCCCCTGCGCATAGTGATCCACGACTGCCTCGAGACTCGGCAGACTGCCGTCGTGCATGTAGGGAGCAGTCAAGGCCACGTTGCGCAGCGTCGGAACTCGAAACTTTCCCATATCGGCAGCGCGATGTGTCACCTCTATCAGGCCTTGATCGGTCCGCGGATAGCCACCGCGACCATCCACATCGTATAGACCCGTGTTGGCGAACAGTGCGGCATCCGCTTCATGCCCTTCGTAGCGCAGCGGGCCTGAGAAGTTCAATCCCGAGTGGCATTGCGCGCAGCCGACTCTACTTGAATAAAAAAGATCCATGCCGCGCACTGCCGACGGCGGCATCGCGGCGCGGTCGTCGTCGAATACATAACGATCGAACGGCGATCGTCCGGAAATCAACGTGCGTTCGAACGCGGCAATCGCCTTGATGATATGTTCCATCGACAGCGCCGCAGCGTCGCCGGGAAATGCGGCAGCGAATTGCGCGCGATAGATTGGGTCGGAAGATAGGGCGTTGACCGCCGACACGCCATCCGCTTTGAGGCCCATCTCCACAGGATGTTCACTGAACAGCGGTTGGCGCATTTGTGATTCAAGCGAGCGCACTTTCGAACTTCCCCAGGTGAACGCCGCGTTGTAGGCAACATTGGTGAGGCTCATCGCACCGCGGCGCACGGACTCGCCCGTTGCTCCCAGCGCGTGCGCGCGGCCATCGGTAAAGCCAAGCTCCGGTCGATGACAGCTCGAGCAGGCGTAGCGGCCCGTCGCGGACAGGCGAGTCTCGAAGAAGAGCCTGCGCCCCAAAGCCACTTTCTCGGCGGACATCGGGTTGTCCGCGGGCACCGCCGGCCGCGGAAAGCCGGGCGGCAGATGCCATTCATACGGATGAGGCGAAAATTCATCAGCGGCGTGCGCGGCGAAAATCGCCTCCTCGTGCATACTGAAGATCAATACTCGCGCGCCGGGGTCATGCGCGAGCATGCGCCGCATCGCCTCGATACCCGTGGTGCCCGGCAGGGTGATGTC
>Ga0209624_10000751_pt1 | contig 28015 bp, 22 predicted proteins | sample JacPinW_OM2H0_O1_FD_188565 | JGI IMG/M metagenome (GOLD analysis project Ga0209624, IMG submission 188565) | Forest soil microbial communities from Algoma, Ontario, Canada - Jack Pine, Ontario site 1_JW_OM2H0_O1 (SPAdes) (version 2) | ecosystem: Environmental > Terrestrial > Soil > Boreal...
CGACGGTCGAGGCCATCTCGGTGACGCAGTAGGCCCACTTGCCGCTGGGATGAAAGAGAAGCGCGCGGGGGCCGGCACCGGGGGCGGATTTCCAGGCCGGGGGATCGCTGAGCGTGAGCTTGGCGGTGTCGGCGTCGAGGCGATAGATGTGGATCTCGTCGAGGCCGAGGTCGTTGACGAGGAGGAAGCGATTGTCGGGGGAGACGGTGACGCGGTGGGCGTGGGGTGCCTGCTGGCGGTCGCGGTCGGGGCCGTGGCCGGTGAACTGCTCGAAGGAGACTGCCGGGCTGAGATGGCCGTCGTTGCTAACGGAGAACGATGCGGCGCTGCCTCCCCCGTAGTTTGCTGCGAAGACGGAGCGGCCGGTGTGATCGACGGCGACGTGGCAGGTACCACCACCGAGGGAGGCGACCTCGTTGACCTTGGTCAGCTTTGCCGCTTTCCTGTCGAGGGTGTAGCTGGAGACGGCACCGCTGTCTTTGCCTTCATATTGATCGCGCTCGTTGGCGACGAAGACGAGGTCCCCCTTGGGGCTGAGGGCGAGAAAGGTAGGGTTGTTTGCTTCGGCGGCGAGGCCGATCTGCTTCAGGTCGCCGGTGACGGCGTCGAAGGTGTAGGCGTAGATGCCCTTGCTTGTTTCTCCGGTTTGCGTGCCGACCAACAGGAGATTGCTGTCGTGATTGGGCTTGGCCTGGGCAAACCATGGGCGTGTCGCAACCGACAGCGCAGCGGAGCCATAGATAAATCCACGTCTTGAGATCTGTCGCACTTTTGTCCTCCTAGACATGATGCTTGATGGAGCCTGTTAAGTCATTTTGCGGATACGCTAGGCTAAGTGGCTTGGCGGCTTCCGATCTGCGGAAGGCGTCTTGGCGCCAGGGAGATCAGCCGTGGTTCAGGGTTCTCAGGCTTCAGGGAGAGAGATATTCCGATCGTTGCGGGGGCGGGTGATTGTGTCATGTCAGGCGTCGGCGGGCGATCCCATGGACCATCTCGATACGCTGACGCGAATGGCTGCTTCGGTTTTGCGGGGTGGAGCAGGCGGGCTGAGGGCGGAGGGGGTTGAACGCATCGGGGCCTTTCGGAGGCTTACCGCGCTGCCTGTGATTGGACTGGTCAAAACAGATGATGTGAATGGCGACGTCTACATTACGCCGGATTTTGCATCGGCTCGTGCGGTCAGCGAGGCAGGTGCGGATATCATCGCTCTCGATTGCACCCGGCGGCGGCTGCGGGAGGCGGAGCCCTGGCCGGAGTTGATTCGGCGTATTCATGAGGAGCTGGGGCGGCCTGTGTGCGCGGACATCGCTACGATCGACGACGCGATTGCCGCGCAGAGTGCCGGGGCTGATGCTGTGGCCAGCACTCTCTATGGCTACACCCCCGAAACTGCACGGAATCGAAAGGTTTCGTGGACGCTGATTGAAGCCCTGATTGAGCGCATGACGATTCCGGTCGTCGTCGAGGGACATATTATCCAGCCGGAGGAGGTGCGCAGAGCAGTGGAGATGGGAGCGCACTCTGTTGTTGTGGGTTCGGCGATTACGCGTCCGGAGAGCATTACCGCGCGTTTTGTGCGGGCTGCGGAAGGTTGAGTTTGCTGATGAGATCCGGGGGAGAGGGTGCGGACGTCGCCGAAAGTATTTCCTTTTGGCGGAGGCAATAGCAGTATAGTCAGCTATACGTAGCTGGCAGGTTAGAGATCGACAGGGGACCGGGATGGCAATTGGAGTTGCTGGAGAAGGCGCAGTCACTGAAGTTGAAGCTGGGAAAAAAAACTACGCCGTTCCGCTGATGCTGATGGTGTCGCTCTACTTCGGCATCGGTTTTATTACCGCGATGAACGATATCCTGGTTCCTCACTTCAAGGACCTATTTCACCTGACGAACGTGAAGGCGCTGCTGGTGCAGTTTTGCTTCTTTGGGGCCTATTTTGTGATGTCGGTGCCGTCGGGCAAGATCGTAGGGAGGATCGGCTACAAATCGGGGATCGTGGTTGCGCTGACCGTGATGGGACTTGGGCTTCTGCTGTTTCTGCCTGCTTCGGTGATTATTTTTTATCCGCTGTTCCTGTTTGCCCTGTTTGTGGTTGGCAGCGGATTGGCGCTGCTGCAGGTGGCGATCAATCCTTATGTTGGGGCGCTCGGGGCACCGGAGACGGCGTCTTCGCGGCTGAATCTGGCGGGTTTCTTCAATTCGATTGCGACCACCGTCGCGCCCAAAGTCGGTGCGGCTTTTATCTTCATCGCCGCAGGCGCTACTGCGGCGCAACTGGCACACTCCGTGCGGATGCCGTATGCGATTCTTGCTGTCTGCGCTTTTGCAATGGCGAGTATCACTGCCTTTGTGTCTCTGCCCGATCTGGTTGAGAAGAGCGAGGGCACGGCCGCTTCGGATGGGAGTGCGTGGAGCTTCAGCCACCTTCGCCTAGGCGCACTGGCTATCTTCTTTTATGTGGGCGCTGAGGTTGCCATCGGCAGCATTATGATTACTTTTCTTGGCCAGCCTTCGATGGGCTTCCTGACGCATGAGATGGCTGCGAAGTACGTCTCGCTGTACTGGCTGGGCGCGATGGCTGGGCGCTTTATCGGCTTTTTTGCGTTGCGCTGGATTCGAGCGCAGAGAGCGCTTGCCTTCGTCTCGCTGATTGGAGTTTTTTTGATTGGAACGACCATCTTAACGCATGGCCATGTCGCGATGTGGGCGACGGTGGCGTGTGGGCTTTGTAACTCGGTGATGTGGCCTTGTATCTTTCCGCTGTCGTTGGCAGGGCTAGGCCAATTCACCAGCCAGGGCTCGGGAATTCTGGTCACGATGGTGGTGGGTGGCGCGGTGATTCCGGAGATACAGGGTTTTCTGGCGGACTCGTTCGGCTATCAACGCAGCTTTGTGATCGTGCTGCTGTGCTATGCGTATCTCCTCTACTTCGCGGTGAAGGGCCACCGCAATATCAACGTGGCGGATGCGACGGGCTCGCTTGAGCCAGGGATTATTCAATAGTGGTGGTCGGGACGCGGATGGAGGCGCGGTAACGGTCGCCGCGATAGCGAGAGGAGGCGGCTTCGATGGGGATCTCCTCGGTGGTGATAATGATGCGAGTGATGGATAGGATGCTGGCTCTTCGGGGGATGGTGAGAAGCTCGGATTCTTCGCGCGTTGCGGGCAGGGCTTCGATCACCTCGTCGGCGTAGGCAACGCGAACGCCGAAGTTTTCGCGGAGGATGAAATAGAGCGACTGTTTGGCGAAGTTGATTTTTTCGAGGCCGGGAAACCGTTTGAGCGGAATGTGCGAGTCTTCGAGAGCCATCGGGATGCCGTCGGCCAACCGCAGCCTTCGGAGCCGCATGATGGTCTCGTCGACCTCGACCTTCAATTTTTCGGCGAGATCAGCAGTTGCCGGCACGATCGTTTGCTCAAGAAGCTTGGAGCTTGGGACCATGCCCAGGTGCTTCATGTCTTCGGTGAAGCCACGCAGGTGCATGATGTTTTTTTCGAGCTTCGGCCGCGAGACGAAGGTTCCGCGCCCCTTTTGGCTGAAGGCGTAGCCCTTGGTCTTGAGACCATGCAGGGCCTGACGAGCAGTCATGCGGCTGACCTGGTAGATACGCGCCAGCTCCTCCTCGGAGGCGAGAGAGTCTCCCTCGGATAACTCGCCGGCGTGGATCTTTTCCATGAGCGCCTGTTGGATTTGGAAGTAGAGCGGGATGAAGCCGCCCTTATCTAAAGGACGTACTGTCGGGGCCGATAGGGTTTGACGGTTTGACACACTGGCTCCTGGATGTCTCTCCATACTACTCAAGGCCAATCTTCCGGAGCGAGATGCAACCGGTCTGGGCGCCTGTCGTTTCAGGTGACATGGCCCAGCATGCCAAGCTTATGGGGAACTTTACTGGATTGACGGGCGGCCCGCCAGGAAAGTTTGGATTACTTCGGATGCAGGCGACAGCACGGAGATGTTGGCGGTGCGACCGGCGTCGAGTGCGCCCCAGCTATCGTCAATGCCCATCAATCGGGCAGGGTTGCGTGTGGCCGCGGCTACTGCCGTATTGAGACTTGCTCCGGTGAATTGCATGAAGTTGTGGACGCCGCGGTCGAGGGTGAGAACGCTTCCGGCGAGGGTGCCGTGAGAGGTGCAACGTCCATCGTGGACCTCGACCTCCATGTCTCCGAGCATGTAGGTGCCGTCGGGCATGCCGGTTGCGCTCATGCCGTCGGTGACGAGAATGATGCGATCTTCGCCCTTGGCTTTGAAGTAGAGGCGCACCATGATGGGGTCGACGTGAATGCCGTCACAGATGATCTCGGCAAAGAGGGCAGACTTGTCGAGGACAAAGGCGGCGATTCCAGGCTCACGGTGGTCGAGCGCGCGCATTGCGTTGAAGGTGTGTGTGGCTGAGCGCGCTCCGGCCCGGAAGCCGGCCTCGGCTTCACAGACTTTGGCGTCGCTGTGGCCCATGCTGCAGCGCACGCCCAGTTTTGCTGCATGCGCGATCAGCTCTTGTGCACCTGGCAGCTCGGGCGCGATCGTCATCAGGTGGATCTGGCCCTCGGACGCCTGCCAGAAGCGCTCGAACAGTGCTATGGATGGCGCTTCGAGCAGCGCTTCGGTGTGTACTCCTCGCTTTTCATGGGAGAGAAAAGGGCCTTCGAGATGGATGCCCAATGGTGTTGCACCGGCAGGCGCGTCGTGCTGCCGCTGCTTGATCCCGGCGGCGAGGCCAGCCAGTGAACGTAACGTCTCATCTCTTGGGGAGGTGACGGTGGTGGGAAAGTACGCTCCGACGCCGCGGCTTGCGAGGTAGGCGCCAATGGTACTGAACGACTCCGGGGTCGCTTCCATGACGTCGTGCCCAGCGCAGCCGTGGACGTGAATGTCGATGTAGGAGGGGACTAACGTCGCTCCGGGGAAGCGATGTGTTGCCTCGGCCCGCTCGTGATCCGACTGCGTGAGAGCTTCGATGCTGCTGATGCGACCGTCTTCGAGAGTCAGCAGCGGATAGTCCACCACCTTGTGTGCACTGATGAGCCGTCGCGCCGCTATGCTGCTAATCATTACTGCCCTTCCTTTGTTCCATGCCTTGACGCAATCTCTAGTTAATCACGTCTGAAATTCCTGCGTCAGCCGGGTAGCCGAGCCTCACTCTGATTCCACTGGTCAGTGCGTTTGCGACTCTGTCGCCGCGGGACTCGATCGCCAGGTCATACCTTATCAGGCACCTTTGTGTAGCGACTGTTGGTCCAGATGACGTCAGTTAACTCGTTCGACATGTTGTACGACGGATCCTAAATTTAGTATAGTCGTACATACAGGATTTGAAGCAGGAAACCGAGACACGATTGTTGGAATCTCCTTCCGGCTCGGAGTGTCTCTCATCGAAATCCGGGGGGCTCTGGAGTGTCGGCTGCTTCAAGAACGCTCGGTTGGCGTGTAATCTCGCGCTAATGAAGTCGCCACCGAAAACAAGCGACGCAGCAGGAAACGATTGGATGCTACCTCAAATGACTGAACTGAAGATCGACACGACAGAGACCACCGCCCGCTCGTACGCCATGCTGCGCGAGATCTACGAACAACCGGAGGCGCTCGCTGCCACGATTGAACACTATGTTCCGGGCGGCGCCTCCACGCAAGAGATCTTCCAGCCAGTTGCGGAGGCTTTTGGCAGGCGGGAGCGGCTCGTGATTGCGGCCAGCGGCTCCAGTCGGCACGCGGGACTGGCGGGGGAGATCATGATCGAGGATCTCGCCGGAATCCCGGTTGATGTAGAGTACGCGAGCGAATACACGTATCGCTCGACCCATGCTCTGCTCAATCCGGGAGTGTTGGTGATTTCGCAGTCGGGCGAGACGGCAGATACGCTGGCGGCTCTGCGAGAGGCCAACGCGCGCGGATTGGCTACTGTCGCGGTTACAAATAATGCTCGTTCCTCCATGGCTGTCGAGGCGAGCGCTTCGCTGCCGACTTTTGCCGGAGTCGAGAAGGCCATTCCTGCGACAAAAAGTTTTACGACCCAGATGGCTGTGCTCTATTCGCTTGCACTTCATCTGGCGCGCTTCCGCGGCCGTATGACGATGCAGACTGCCGAGGCTCATGGGCGGGAGTTGCAGGAGATTCCCAGGCTAATAGAGGCATCGTTGCCACAGTGGCAGAAGCAGGTGGAGGCTCTTGCTCCACAGCTTGTCAACTCCAGTACGCTGCTCTACCTTGGCCGCGGCGCGCACTATGCGATTGCGCGGGAGGGTGCGCTGAAGCTGAAAGAGTCGGCCTACATGAACGCCGAGGGTTACCCGGCGGGCGAGCTGAAGCATGGCCCGAATGCGCTGGTGAGCAAGGACGCGCCGCTGATTATGATCGCGACTGCCGACTCGAACGATCCCGATTCAGCGCTGCGCTACTCCAAGGTGCTCCAGTTGATGAAAGACATGCGGACCCAGGGAGCAAAGATCGTTGCGCTTGCAACGGAGGGTGACCAGGAGGTTCCGCAATACAGCGATTCCTGCCTGTTTGTACCGGCGAGCAATGATCTGCTTTCGACGATTCTTGAAGTTGTGCCGCTACAGCTATTGGCTTATACGCTGGCGCTCAGCCGCGGCATCGATGTCGACCGGCCGAGAAACCTTGTGAAGGCTGTGGTCGAAGAGTAGAGACTCTTCGGGGTTTGGTTGGCCGGCTAGGGCTTGTATCCCATTCCGGCCAAGACTCCACGCATGTAGGCAAAGCTCTGCAGCACGCCTGGCAAAGGGTCATCTGGAAAGATTTCGTACTCCAGATCAACGAAGCCCGGGTAATGCATGGCGATCAGTGCCTGAAAGATCTCGCGTACCGGCATCACTCCCTGACCTACGGCCACCTGACTCTCTTTCGAGGTGCTGTCGGCAAGATCCTTCATGTGGATATCGAAGAGTCGCGGGCCAGCCTTGCGAATCGCCGCAACTACGTCTGTCCCGCTGCGCATCGTGTGGCCTACGTCGATGCAGCAACCCATCCGGGGGTCCATGTTCTTTACCGCGGCCAACACATCCAGCGGGGAGGGCCACTGCTTGTCCTCCGGCCCGTGGTTGTGGATGCCGACGCGGATGTTGTATAGCTTCGCAAATTTTTCCACTCGCGCGAGTGTCTCGTGGGTTGGTGCGCCGACGATCAGAGAGATTCCTGCGGTCTTGCAATATTCAAACTTGGCGCGGATGTCTTCGTCTTCGTCCTTTGGAAAGTAAATCGTGCCAGCCGCCGTCAGGGTCAGGCCAGCGGCTCTGTACTCGGCTGCCCGTGGTGCGATCTGGTCGACGGGAGTCATGGGCAGATGCGTATCTTTGAGGTTCAAATAAGGAGTCTTCAACTGCTTCATGAAATCGATCAGATGGGGTTGATCAAATTTTCTAAAGGTGTAGCTGGCGATTCCAAGCCTTACGGGGGAGGGAGGAGAGGATGGTGTGTCGGCTGTGAAAGCTGCGGCATAGTTCGAGAGAAAAGCGGAGGCCGTCAGCATCGAACCTCCACGCAGAAGGCTGCGGCGAGTCGTTGAAAAGCTCATGTTGCGCATCCTACTGTGGTAGATAGTTTCATGTCCAGACTTAATTCGCCGATTCGGCTCTGCTCGCTATTTTCGGTGTCGTTGAAGGGTGGCCTTCGGCACTGCGGCTAGCGCTCTTCGGAGCGATTCCGTGTGCGGATTGAGCGGACTACGTAGACTGCAGCGCCCGCGAGCAAGATGAGCGTTGCGGTCCGCATCTCTTTGATGAAGTTCGGTCGCGAGAAAAGAATAAAGACGAACCCGCTTAGCGCGAGAATGACCGGGAGTGGATAGAGCGGCATTCGGAAGCCGCGCTCTTTGCGTTGCCGACGATGCTTTGGTAGCAGCGTCGCTGTCCCTTGCAACAGGAATTGGAACAGGATGCGAATGACGACCAGTGTCGTGATGACCTCTTGCAGCCGGAAGATACAGCACAGCAGCGTGACACCGCCGAGGGTCAAGAGGGAGTGCTGCGGGATGCGATGTTTGCGGTGCAGCGCTCCGAACCACGCTGGGAAGTTCCCGTCGCGAGCCGCCGCAAAGGGGATGCGCGAATAGCCGAGAAGAAGCGCGAAGACGGAGGCGAATGCGGCCAACGAAATCAAGACGACGAGGACCGCCGCGGCTGTGTGGCCGTAGAGCCGCTCCATCATCACGGCCATGGTGAACATTCGGGCATGGCTGTCGGCGGATTGCGTCATCTCCCGCCATGGGAGGACGCCCAAGACGCTGACGTTCATGAGCATGTAGAGCGTTGCGACAATTCCGATGGAGCCTAAGACAGCGCGTGGAATCGTCCGTTGTGGATCGCGGACCTCGGCGCCAAGGAAGCATACGTTGTAATAGCCCCAATAGTCGTAGGACGAGATCAGCATGCCTGCTCCGAGGCCGATGAAGAAGGCGCCGTTGAGATGAAAGGCATTGGGAGGAAAGTCGAAGGCACGATGCGCGTTGAAGTGAGTGAAGCCGGCGATGATAACGGCAACCAATGTGAGGCCAACGACGAGACCGAGCCAGCGGACGATTCGATCGATCGCGAAGATGCTGCGGTAGAGGATAACCACCGCAATGGCGCAGGCTGCCATCGCGATCAGGGTTTGGGTGCTCAGTACGATGGGGACGCCCAGCAGTGAGGTGGAGGCAAACGGGTGGCTTGCGTTCGGAAAGAAAAATGACAGGTATTGCGAGAAGCCGATACAGCCGGAGGCGATGGATAGCGGCGCACTGAAGAGGAGTTGCCACGCGTAGAGAAACGAGAAGGCGCGGCCGAGCTTCCTTTCTCCGTAGAGATATTTGAGGTATGTGTAGGAGCCGCCGGCCTCGGGGTAGGCGGTTCCGAGCTCACTCCAGATGAGGCCATCGCAAAGGGACAGAAGCGCGCCGAGCAGCCAGCCCAGCACTGCCTGCGGGCCGCCCATCGCGCCTACGATCAGGGGCAGCGTCACGAACGGGCCGATGCCGACCATGTCGATGACGTTCAGGCCGAGGGCGGAGCTTGTGGAGAGGCCGCGACGCAGTCCGGTCGTGCTTTGCGGCTCCGTCTCCGGTAGCGATTGAGAGGAACGGCTTGGTGCGGGTGGTGGATTCTGCGGTGGCGTTTGAGTCATCTCCTGGCTTTCAACGAGGTTGATTCGACGTGCACGCAGATTCACTCGTACTCGGAGTTTAGCGAAGGTTCCTTAGATTTGGGTCGCGGATGAGTGGTATGACCAATTACACCGCAGCCTTCGGGATGCGGCGACCAAACAGCGCCGTTCCGACTCGCACGCAGGTGCTGCCCTCTTCGATGGCGACGGTGAAGTCGTTCGACATCCCCATCGAGAGCTGGGTTAGGTGAGGGAACCGCGCCACCGATTCGTCGCGCAGCCTGCGGAGTTCGCGAAAGTAGGGTCGCGCAACTTCGGCGTCCTCTGACCATGGTGGGACAGTCATCAGCCCGACCGCTGCGATCGATTCAAGTTCGTTCATCGCGGCCAGAAGGGAAGGCAACTCTTCCGGTGCTAGTCCGTGTTTCGACTCTTCATGGCTCAACTTTACTTCGACCAGTATTGGCAGCTTCTTTCCCAGGGCGGCGGCTGCTGTGTTCAGGCGCTGCGCGATCTTGAGTGAATCGACGGCGTCGATGGAGTGGAAGAGCTCTGCTGCGCGCGCGGTTTTGTTGGACTGGAGGGGGCCGATGAGGTGAAATTCTGCGTCGGTCAGTGTCGTCAGGTGGGGCGATTTTTCCTGGAACTCCTGGACGCGGTTTTCGCCGAAGAGCCGTTGCCCTGCAGCGTAGGCCTCGAGGATCACCTCTACAGGATGGACTTTGCTGACGGCCATCAGCGCGATGTCGTTCTCGGAGCGGTTGGATCGGCGGCAGGCTTCGGCGATTTGTTCGTGCAGGTGGGCGAGGTTTTCCGCGATGGACATGCTCTTTGCATCTTATCTTTCCGACTGGCTAAATTTTGACTGCTACGCTTAACTCCCTAGGAGGAAACACCGGCAATGTGGACGATTGTGCTGCTGATTGGCTCGAACATCTTTATGACCTTCGCGTGGTATGGGCACCTGAAGTTTCGCGAGGTGCCACTGTGGAAGGTGATTCTGGTCAGTTGGGGCATCGCCTTTTTTGAATATTGTCTGCAGGTGCCAGCCAACCGGATCGGCGCGAAGACCTTTTCGCCGGACCAGCTCAAGGTGATTCAGGAGGTGATCACGCTGACGGTGTTCGGTGTCTTTTCAACCTTTTACTTCGGCGACAAGTTGCATTGGAACCACTTTGCTGCCTTTGGCTGCTTGGTGGCTGGAGCTTTCTTCATGTTTCATAAGTTCTAGATGGAGCCGGGTACCCCCTCGCCCTCGAGGGGTATCTTGCGCGTAAAATACTTGTATTCAATGGTTTGCAGGGTTGTAGTGGCTGCAAAGGTAAGTATCCCTTGACGTAAGGTAAAAACTATGGCACACTATCTTTGCCATGAAAATTCCTCAGCCAATTCCAGCCGAACGACGCTTTACAATCAACGACTTCAACGAGTTGTTCTTTGACAACGACGCCTGCTTGGACTGGCTGATGGAGCAACGCTACCCCAGCAGCTTGGCGATCTGCTCGTATTGCAAGGTAGAGCGCAAGCATCACCGGATTGCTACCAAGAAAGCTTACTCCTGTGACTACTGCGGAACCTATATCTCACCAATGGCTGGCACGATCTTTGAGAAGTCCAGCACGTCGCTCCGCCTCTGGTTCTATGCGATGTACCTGATGTCTGCGACCCGTTGCGGTATCTCGGCAAAGCAGATTCAGCGCGAGTGCGGAGTGACATACAAAACTGCGTGGCGCATGTTCAAACAGATTCGCACCTTGATGGCGGAAGACCTTGTGCTGTCCGGCCCGGTCGAGATGGACGGAACCTTCCATGGTGCCCCGAAGAAGAATCAGCACGCCAACAAGCGCACCGAGGGGAAATACAAAGACAAGCAGCCTATATTCGGCATTGTTGAGCGTAAGGGACGCGTCATCGCTCGCGTTGTAAGCGATGTAAAAGAGAAAACCCTTATGCCCATCGTCGCAGAGCGTGTATTGCCAAAGAGCGTTGTCTACACGGACAGCTATTCGTCATACGATAATGTGCGCTGGATGGGCAATGACTATAAGCATCACCGCATCAATCACACGGCTGGAATCTACGTGATGGGACACGTCCACACGCAGACCATCGAAGGTTTCTGGAGCCTATTGAAGCGTGGAATTGAAGGCGTCTACCACTCGGTGAGCACGAAGTATTTGCAGTCCTATTGTGATGAATACTCATTCCGCTACAACCGCCGAATGGATAATCAGCCGATGTTCAAGTCGCTTTTGGATCAGGTTGTGGCGAAGGCGGAATAGCTCTTTTCACTAATCGTGCAAAGCCTTCCCGCGTCACTGGCTTCATCATTTTCTGAATCTCTTTCGAGGGGTTCAGAAATTTCCGTTTGCCGTTCTGTTTCTCTTCATCTGTCAGCTTTGACGAGGGGCTCATATATTTTCCTCGGTTGAGGGGGCTAATTTGATCTTGGTAACGATTTCACCGTTCTCCTTCTCATATGCTTGCACGAGCTTTATCAAATCATCTCTGAGTAATTTCGCGTTCCGCCAAGAAAGCGTGACGGCAGCACTCGCTAGAGCGACTGGCCTAAAATTAGGGCCAGGAGTAGTGTTCTCGGGAACATCTACCAACTGCCCAATCTTAAACCTCACATCGTCCAACGACCATAGGATGTTGACCATGTTCGCGTAATACTCGGGCACACCTTCAGGCGGTCTAACCCACTGTATTGGCGGATTCTTGTTCTCGCTCATTGCAGTCTTCCACTTGTTCCAAATGAGGCTGCCTGTGCATGTGGTTCCGACCAACTGTTGGCGGCGTTGGACGATGCGGGACTTGCCGCTGCCGTATTTGTGTCATGTGGCACTAGCGCCAAGTATGGCGTCGTGCCTTGAGCGACCCGCTCAAAATGTCGATTTTTTATCACCTTGTTGGCATGGCGATTGGCGACAACCAAAAAAACGGCAATCAGAACCGCTGCCACTATAAGAGTTGCGAATGCATAGGTCAATCTTTGCCCCCTTTCTCAATTCTCTCGTATTTTTTTTCTAACTGAGACGATCTGATAGCAAGCATGAGAAAGGTGATTGCCAATGCCGGACTCCATCGAATTAGTTTAAATGCATGGTCTCGTTCTGGAGTGTGCTCTCGGAGATACCAGTCCAGTAGAGGAAACACGAGGACTAAAACCGCTACCTCCCCGCAAAAAGTCTTCAAAACTTCAAAGTTACAAGCCTGCATCACCCATCTGATCAGCGGCGCTAGCGTCCACTTTGGTCTCCATTTCACGGTGCCCCATTATAAGCATATCGGCCAGCCCTTCCTTAACTTTACTCCGCTCCGCAACTTACCGGTACAATTGCCGCCTATGTAGCTTCTTACATTTAAAGGGGAACCATGAACGACGCTTACGCACAACAGATCGCCGCCGCATTGCGCCAAATCACAGTCGAACTTCAAAGAATAGCCACAAAGTTAGACGCGCTTACCACTGCCACCAAAAACCAGTAATTACTGCTCATTCACTTCAACCGAACATGAGGCGTTTGGAAGAACGGGAACAATAGCTCTCGCAGCTTGTAGGGCTGCGTGCTTGTGTGCCTCCGTTGCTCCCGACTCCTCCAATATTTCAAGTATCCGATCAGCCAATACAAGCGAGATGTGTCGCTGCCCTGTCACGGTACCTCCAGTATACCTTACATGAGGGGATACTTACCGCTGCAAAATATTCATAACAAATGGGTTGTGGCTAAAATACTTCTTATCAATAAGTTAGTTCCAGGTATCCGGGGCTCGCTGGTTTTTGATGTCTGTATTCAGTATAGAGGTTTGAATATAACTCATGGGTCATGCGGATGTCGTTGTCCCATAATGGGTTAGACGGTTTATGGGCTTGACAAAGATCTAGTGGTATTCTTCTTCAAACAAGAATGGGGTGTCCTGGAATAGTTCCTGGAGGAAGCTGTTGATGCCGTCGTGGTCATTGTTCCTAAAATCTAGGATAGACTAAAACGCATTCGGAACTCTTTCCGTCTTGGAGGTGTATTTTGATAGAAAAACTGAGCCAAGACGTTAGGGAGAACTGAGGCGAGTCATCGTTAGGGGAGCGATCTTTGCCCCTAGATACGCTCTCGTCACGCAGGACGCCACGCCAAGAAGCACGAGGAAACACGGTTACGGACGCAGTGACAAGCGGTGGTGCCGTTCAGCCAATCCGCAGGAACCTCGCAGATGAGCCGCCTCAGGATATGGGTTCTGCGTAGGAACACGCCCTCAACGCGGCTAGAGCCGTGCATCGCGTGGATTCAGTCCCAGTATCATCGCACTCGAAAGGCTCTCAGGAACGGCTGGGGGCCATTCGTGTTTTCGCCAACAATTTGGAGGCTGGGTTAGCCAACGTATTTATTGCCGTTGCAGGTGGGCGACACGGGCCTGGCCGAGTGCATCGTATATCTAGCAAATACGGGCCTTACGATCTATCTCAACTGACCGGGTGAGTCTTTTGCCTAGCGATCGAGTTTGTGAGTCTGTAATCGCCGGGTGGAGGAGTAAGGGTCGCTTTGCCGGCAACTTTCGCCTCAATTGCGGCTTCTTTCTTGCTGCTTTCTGCCTTTTTGGGCCGCAACTCGCGCACTCCCAGGAGACGCCGACGCCCCTGCCGGCCGAGGCCCCGCTAGTGACGAACACCTCTGCGGAGACCGACACCGCGGCGGACACGGCGGCCGGAGTGATCAAGCCGCCTCCTGCCAAGCAGCCAGTCGAGAGTGAGATCGCCGTGACGGGCATGGTTCCGTATGGCGATTACAGGTTGTATAGCGCCACGGTACGGTGCGATGCCTGGACGGTGGGGGTGGAGTACGACCGTCATAGCTGGGGCTACTTCTTAAAATCACAGTTTGACTATGTGGTGGAGGTTATTCCCATTGTCGTTCTCAGCGAACCGGCCAAAACCGATTTTTGGGGTAATCCAAAGAGCCCCAACCAGCAACTGGTGCCTGGAGTGTCAGTTTCGCCGTTCGGCTTTCGCACGCTGTGGCGGAGCAACAAGGCCATCAGGCCCTACGTGATCGGCAAGATAGGGGCTATAGCCTTTCCAAAGAAGGCGTTCTCGCAAAACGCGAGCTATGTCAACTTCAACGTTCAGGCTGACTTCGGCATTCTGTTCAAGATGACGGAACGGGTCGACCTGCGCGTAGACCCTTTCGTGTTTTTTCATGTTTCGAACGGCTACTTAGCGGCGAGCAATCCGGGAATGGATGAACTGGCCACGAAGATCGGGATTAGCTACCATCTCGGAAAACTGGGTCAGTCGAGGTGACGGCAACCGCTGCCCACATCAGGGAAGCTGTTGCGTCGTCAGGCGCGGCGTTTCCTGCTGCGCCAGTCTTCGATGGTGAGTTTCCAGATTTCGGTGGGGAGGCGGCCAGAGACGTAGTCATCTTCCGTTTCGCTGATGCAGCGCATGCCTTCGTGCAGAGAGATGGCGCGGGATGCGGCGTTGTCTCGCGCTTTCTTCACGCGCAGAATCGGCTGCTTGAGTTCTTCAAACCAGAAGCTGGTGACTGCGGAGGCGGCTTCGGTCATCAGGCCGCGTCCCTGCCACTGCTGCGCGATCCAGAAGCCACGATTGACGTCGCCATGCAGTTTGAGGCATATCGAACCGATGATCTTCTGCTCGGGATCGTCTTTGAGGCGGAGCATCCAGTGCCATTCTTCTCCGCGCGCGATGGCGGGCAGGGCGGTGTCGCGGTAGAAGATGTGGACGCCGTCCGTAGGAAAAGGCCAGGGGACGCGGGCGTTGAGTTGTTTGACTATCCCCCACTGAGCGAAGAGCGGCTGCACCTCGGCCGCGTCCGATAGCTGCAGCGGATGCAGCGTCAGGCGCGGTGTCTGGAGCAACGGCGTGGGCAAGCTTACCGACCGTGCTCTTCGAGGTACTTCTCTACTTCGAGGGCGGCCATGCAGCCGGAGCCAGCGGCGGTGATGGCCTGGCGGTAGCGGCGGTCCTGAATGTCTCCGCAGGCGAAGACGCCGGGGATGGGTTGGCCGTTGAGGGAAGGGAAGACGTTGTTGTGGGTGACGATGTAGCCGTCCGGGTCGAGATCCATCATGCCCTTGAAGGCCGTGGCGTTGGGGATGTGACCGATGCCGAGAAACATCGCCGAGACGGGAAGGACGTACTCGTTGCTGGAGGCGAGGTTCTTGAGCCGCAGGCCTTTGACATCCTTCTCTTCGACGCCGAGGACTTCTTCGACAGTGGTGCTGGAGAGGAACTTGACTTTGGGATGGGCCATGGCGCGTTCGAGCATGATCTTCGAGGCGCGGAATCTTTCGCTGCGGTTGATGAGCGTGACCTTGGTGGCGAAGCGGGTGAGGAAGAGAGCCTCTTCCATGGCGGAGTCGCCGCCACCGATGACTGCGATCTCTTTGCCGGAGAAGAAGAAGCCGTCGCAGGTGGCGCAGGAGCTGACGCCGTGGCCGATGAGGGCCTGCTCGGAGGGCAGGTTGAGCCAGCGGGCGCTTGCACCTGAGGCGATGATGAGGGTGCGGGTGTGGATGGTCTCCTTGCCGATGGTGAGCGCAAAGGGATGTTTGGTCAGGTCGATCGCGTCAAGGTGGGCCATGCGGAGCTCGGCGCCGAAGCGGACGGCCTGCTTCTTCATGTTCTCGATGAGGTCGGGGCCCTGGATGCCCTCGGGCCAGCCGGGAAAGTTTTCGACCAGCGTGGTGATGGAGAGCTGGCCGCCGGGCTCATGGCCTTCGAGGACGAGGGGCTTGAGGTTCGAGCGTGCAGCGTAGATGGCGGCGGTGAGTCCGGAGCAGCCGGAGCCGAGTATGACGGTGTCGCGGGTTGTGTTTTCAGGCATATTGGCTCTATTAGTGTAAATGCGCGGCGGGGGAAAAGGATTCAAACGGGGCTTTAGTGCAAGAATTGAGGCTATGGCAAATCTGACGTTGGTGTATGGAATGAGGCTGCTCCCTGCGGACGAGGTAGCAGGGGTGGGCGAGGCGCCCGTAACGCTGAAGAACGGCAATGAAGCGCATGTCACCATGCATGTGCTGGAAGGAAGTCGGGAGCAGATCGAGACGCAGTTGCGCATGAGCATCGACGCGTTCTTCGACTTCTATCCGGAGATCTAGGCCGGCCGCCGGGTTCTGCACGAGTGTATCGAAATAGGACACTGCCGCCGCTCCGTTTGCTGCTGACGAAAGAGTAAGCAGGACGGAGTGGTGAGATGGCGCAGAATCGGTGGATTTCCCGACTTTTCCGGATGACGCGGGCCTCGCGTGAGTTGCCGGGGGGCGTGCTCGTCTTGGCGTTGGCTTGTGCGGTGGCGTTGACTTTGTCGGCCCGGGGGCAGGCGACTTCAACGACTATTGACGATGCAGCAACTCCACAGGACGTTGTGACGGCGCTGCACCAGATGGCCGACAGGGCAGGCGTCATCTTTGTGGGACGGGTTGTCGAGGTGCGGCGGCAGGATGGCGGAGGAGTCGCCTCCGGGGTGGTTGAGGTTACGTTCGAGGTGGACCAGGCCATTCGGGGCTGCGCTGCGGGTACTCCCTTTGTGCTGCGGGAGTGGACGGGGCTGTGGGAGGGCGACGATCAACGCTACCGCGTGGGTCAGCGGTTGTTGATGCTGCTGCACGCTCCGAATGCGGCGGGGATGAGTTCGCCGGTGGATGGGATGGACGGGGCGATTCCTATTGTTCGAGGCGGAGGTGCCCCGCTGGTGGCGAATAGCTCTGCACGCGTGGCGCCGCCGGCGGTGGACCTGCGCTGGGTGGGGACGAAGCTGCTGCATCCTGTCTCCTACGGGAGCGGGACGGCGCGGGCGGCTCATCGTGTGAGTGAGCCGGCACATACTGTTGCGCAGGGTCAGGCGGTGCGTGCTCTCGTTGCCGGTTCGGTCAGCTCGACAGCTCCGGTCACGACGCTGTCTGCGTCCGATAGTCCGGGTTCGGCTTCCGTACCGGCACAGCAGGCCTCTGTGGATTTGGTTGTGAACATGTTGACGTCGTGGCAGAAGGTTCAGCATGCAGTTCGCTGACAGCACTCTTTGGATGCGCTTCGCCCGGCCCTTACGAACAGCGATTGCGGTTGGGGTCTGCTGGCTTGCCGGCGCGACGACGCTATGGGCTGGTAATCCGCGGTGGGTAACGGGCTTTCCCTACTTCACCACGGAGAATGTTCCTGTTGTCTGGTACACGAACCAGCCACTCTACTTTACGGACCCCGGCGACCTGAGCTCGAGCGTAAACCATGCAGCGGCAGACGCCATCGTGGCAGCAGCGGCAGGGGTGTGGAACGTGCCCACTGCCAGCCTGGTGCTCTCCTCCGGCGGAGCGCTCAACGAACATGTGAGCGGAGCGAATGCGTTTGCCAGCGAGTCCGGCGTGATTTTTCCTGCTGACGTACAGAGCAGCAATTATCTGGCGAAGCAGATCGCGGTGATCTACGACACGGACGGCTCGGTGACGGACCTCCTGCTGGGCAATGGAGCGAGCGATCCGAGTGGCTGCCGGCAGAACGGAGTCACCGAAAGCGTGGATTCGATCGTTCCGGCGGGCTTCATTCAGCATGCCGTGCTTGTGCTCAACGGCCGCTGCACGGGGCCTGATCCTGCGATGCAGACGCAGATGCAGTACCAGTTGACGCGGGCATTTGGTAGGGTGCTGGGGCTGGGCTGGTCGCAGACCAACGACAATGTCTTTACGGGCAGCCCGGCACCGACGTTCAACCAGGCGCTGAACTGGCCGATCATGCACCCGATCGACATCGTCTGCGGGCCGTACACGTTTCAGTGTCTGCCGCAGCCGTTTACGCTGCGGCCGGATGATCTTTCCGAGCTTGCGTCGCTGTATTTCATCGCGCAGGGACAGGCTACGCCGGGCAAGACCGATTCACTCTATGAAGCCAACCTGCTTTACGGGCAGTTGCAGTTTCCGACGGGGCAGGGGATGCAGGGCGTCAATACGGTGGGGCGACGCTGGGCGCAGTTGACAGACCCTTCCGAGGAGGAGGGCTGGTACACGGTGTCCTCGGTTACCGGATCTCGCTTCAGGCGACTGCAAGGCAATCCCGTGACTGGGACCGACACCTCTGAGACTGGCAGCATGGGTTCCATAGAGGGCTTTTATGAGGGGTACTACGAACTGACGCGCATCCCAATGCTCCCAGGCAGCTGGCAGAACATTATTGTGGATACCGAGCCGGTCAATCCGCTGTACACGGGACAGTATGCCGTGGGTCCGTACACCGCCAACACCGTGGAGCCATCGGGGACGGACGTGCCGCAGATAGCTTCTGTTCAGACCAGTTACAGCGAGGCGGACATGCCGTTGACGACCAGCAATCCGGCGAGCGGTTGCGACACGGCAGGAGATGGGACCGAGGCGGCTCCGGCTGCAGTTGCGGCGGGAGGATGGTGGACTGGGCTTCTATGTGCAAATGAGCATAGTGCGTGGTCGACGTTTTCGGTCAGAGGCGGTCGCTCGTACACGATCGAGGTGACGGCGGAGGATGAGCAGGGCTTTGTCTCGACTGCGAAGGCGATGCCGGTGATCGGTATATGGAACGGGACCGATGCGCTGGGGTCATTGCCGGGGATAGCTGCCGCAGGAGAGGCCTTCAACGGCGAAGCGTCCGGCCTGACGACGTTGACCAGCCAGAGTACGCAACCGAATCAGTTACGAATTGTCGTTGCCGATCAGCGAGGGAATGGCCGGCCCGACTTTAACTACCAGGCACGCGTCCTCTATGCGGATTCGCTCTCGCCCGCGACGTTGCCAGCTGCGGGCGGTACGATCACGATCTCGGGAATGGGCTTTCGCACGGGCAATTCTGTTACGGTCAACGGCGTTGAGGCCACGGTCCTAAGCTGGAGCGCTACAACCATCGTGGCGACGGTGCCTTCGCTCCACGCACTGGGTTCGAGCACAGGGCTGGTCGCGGATGTCGAAGTGGACGATCTAACAACCGACGGCTCGACCGTGATGACGCAGGCGCTGACCTATGGGACACCGGCGCCTGTGTTGAACCTGCTGACTGCACCGTCGGGGATCGTCATCGTATCGCAGATGGCCAGCGTGCCCTTCGCGGTGCAGATGCTTGCCGCCGATGGGGTCACTCCGGTGGCCGGCCAATCGATCGTGTTTACTGCTACCAGCGGTATGGTTCAGTTTGGGGCCTGTGGAGCGGGAAGCTGCACGGTCGTGACGAATGCGTCGGGAGTTGCTTCAACAACGGTAACGCCGTTGACTGCGGGCGCGATCGTCTTGTCGGCCGTGGGTTCGGCGGGTACACAGGTTGCCTCGTTTACCGCTGTCGCGCAGGTCAGAACGGTCACGCCGCAGCAGGCATCGGAGTACGTCGCGGAGGGTGCGACCGTCGTGTGGACGCCGCAGCTTGTCGTGACGGACAGCGCCGCATCGACGGCGGGCGTTCTGGTGAACTGGCAGGCGACGTCTGGTCCGATCGTGCTCTCTCCCAGTCAGACGCAGGTGAGTGCGGGGGGTGTCGCCGCGACGGTCGCGACGGTTGGCCCGCTCTCGGCAGGTACGCAAGCTGTGGCCTCCGGATGCGCCTGGACGACTAGTTGCGCGAATTTCACGGCGTACGGCGTGGCTGCGGCGGACCTTCGTCTGGTGGTGGTTAGTGGAGCAGATCAAATCGTCAGCGCCAGCAGCACTCTTGTACCGGTCGTTTTGCTGGTTACCGATACGGCCTCTCATCCGGTTGCGGGAGCGATCGTGCAGATTTACCAGACGGTGAGCGCGTGGGAGGCGGCCTGTCCGGACAGGGGACGTTGTCCCATTGCACCGATCTACACTTCTTCGACGTTGTCGATCACCTCGGATGCGAACGGCGAGATCACAGTGACACCGCAGCAGGTTGCGGGGGTCGCCGGGGTCACGAATATTGCCGCGGCCACGGGGACGCAGGGGTTTGTTTCGCTGGCGTTGCAAGAACAACCCTAGGTCTCTATGTTGCTGAATGGTCAATGGGAAGTCGCAGTTGTAACTCCACCATAGCTAAAGCATCTAATCAACGAGCAGGCTTGCGGCAGACGGGATAAGATACGCGGCAGGCACGTATTCCGCATTTGGCTTTTAGCGAACCCAGCTGATTGAGGAGTTTGAAGAATGGCAGAAGCGACAGCGGCTGGCGTCAGCGTGCGTAAGAGGGTCGTCGTGCTTGGCGCAGGTTTTGCCGGGATCAATGCAGCGTTTGGACTGGCAAAGCTGCCGGTGGACGTGACCCTGGTGGACCGTAAGAACCACTATACCTTTCAGCCTCTGCTGTACCAGATTGCCCTGGCGGTGCTTTCGCCGGGTGACATTGCACAGCCTATCCGCTCGTTAGTGCGCGACCATCTGAACATTGAAGTCCTGATGGATGAGGCGATCGGCTTCGATCTTCCGCAACGGAGGGTTCACCTGAAGACGGGCTCGCTGCTGGAGTACGACTATCTCATCGTAGGGACCGGGTCTACCCACTCGTACTTCGGTAAGGACGAATGGGCCAAGTTTGCTCCGGGTCTCAAGACGGTGGAGGACGCGATTGAGATACGGCGGCGCGTGCTGCTCGCCTTCGAGCTGTCCGAGCGCCAGATGCTGGAAACGGGTACTCATCCTGCGCTGAACTTTGTCGTCATCGGCGGCGGGCCCACTGGAGTCGAGCTGGCCGGCGCTATCAGCGACATTGCGAGGCTGTATATGACAAAGGACTTTCGTCATATCGATCCGTCGATGGCGCAGGTGCTCATTCTCGAAGGCTCGCCGCGCATTTTGGGCGCGTATCCAGAGGACCTGCAGGTGAAGGCCTGCGAACAGCTCGCTGCGCTTGGCGTGAAGCTGCGCACGGGAGCCCATGTTACCGATGTTCAACCGGGCTACGTGATGGTGGACGACGAACGCATCGATGCGGTTGTCACGCTATGGGCCGCCGGAGTGCAGGCATCGCCGCTGGGCAAGCTGCTGGGCGTAGAGACCGATAAAAAGGGATGCGTCCTCGTGGACGGCTATCTCAACCCGCCGGGTCATCCGGAGATCTTCATCTGCGGCGATCTTGCGCATGTGGAGCAGGATGGCAAACAGGTTCCGGGTGTGGCTCAGCCCGCCATGCAGATGGGCACCTACGCCGCCAAGCGCATTGGACGGCTGATTGCCGCGACGCTGGGGAGCGACGGCTCGGGCGTGGACAAGCCATTCCGCTACTTCGACAAGGGTGATATGGCAACGATTGGCCGCAAGGCCGCTGTCGCCAAGATTGAATGGCCTTTCAAGGCGCACTGGAGCGGTTTTCCGGCGTGGATGGTGTGGCTGGTCATCCACATTTTTTTCCTGATCGGCTTCCGCAACCGGCTCTCCGTCTTTCGTGAATGGGCGTGGACGTATCTCACGTTCAGAGACGGTGTGCGGTTGATAACCGGTTCCCAGGACCTGCCCGGCTGGGATGTGCATGACGGATGCGATGGCGATCTCACCACGAAGCCTTTGGATATGGGTTCGCCGAAGACGTAAGGCACATCGTTCCAGGTGAGACGCACAAAAAAGGGCTGCCAAAAATGCGGCCCTTCATTTTTTTGTGTTCCATTACTTTGCGGAGTTTTCGATCTCTTTCCATTCGGCCGCGGTGAGAGTCACGTCAGCGGCCGCGATGTTTTCTTCCAGATGTTTTACGGAAGAGGTTCCGGGAATGGGCAAGATCACCTCAGAACGGTGCAGCAGCCAGGCGAGGGAGAGCTGCGAGACGGTGGCGCCGTGCCTCTTCGCTGCAGCGTCGAGCTTGCCACCGGGCTTCGCCAATTTGCCCGCAGCGACGGGGAACCACGGAATAAATGCCAGCTTGTGTTTTGTGCAGTAGTCCACCACATCGTCGTGCTGTCTGTCGCCGAGGTTGTACTGATTCTGCACGCTCACGATCTCGATCACCTTCCGGGCCTGGTCGATCTCGTGGGGCTTCACCTCGCTGAGGCCCACATGGCGGATCTTTCCTTGTTGCTGCAGCTTCTTGATGACGCCGAGCGATTCCTCGACCGGTACCTTTGGGTCGATGCGGTGCAACTGCCATAGATCGATTCGTTCGAGCTTCAGCCGACGCAGGCTCATCTCCACCTGCTGCTGCAGATATTCTGGACGACCTACCGGCAACCACTCATTTGGCCCCTGGCGGGTCAACCCGGCCTTGGTCGCAATCACGACCCCTTTGGCATAAGGAGATAGCGCCTCGCCGATCAATTGTTCGCTCACGTCGGGTCCGTAAGAATCTGCGGTGTCAATGAAGTTCACGCCTAGCTCTACAGCACGGCGCAACACTTTTTTGGCGCCCTCCGTGTCCTTGGGCTCACCCCAGATACCGTCGCCGGTGATCCGCATTGCCCCGTAGCCCAGCCGGTTGACGGTCAGGTCACCGCCAATCACAAATGTTCCGCTTGCTTTCGCATTTACAGTGAGGGTAGCCATAGGTTATGGGATGCGACTTGCCATGCAAAGGTGCATGGTCTCGCCCTCTTCCAAAATTTTTAATTTTCCATTCATACCGATGCGCGTAGCCTCGGCTTTTAGCCGCTGCAGAGGTTCGTCCATAGGCTCTCTTCCCAGCCGGAAAGTGCCATAGTGCATCGGCACCATCTTGTCGGCGCCGAGCTCGAGGAACGCACGGACGGCTTCCTCCGGGCTGGTGTGGACGGTGCGGTAACTATCGGGAAAATAAGCGCCAATGGGCAGCAGCGCCACTTGTGGTTTCAGTCGGGCTCCAATCTCGGAGAAGCCGTCAAAATAAGCTGTGTCTCCTGAGTGATACACCGAATGGTCAGTGCCTTCAATCACGTAGCCACCGTAGCCTCGGTGGGTGTCGCGAAACATCCGCGCGCCCCAATGACGGCAGGGAGTCATGGTCACGTGGAGTCCCTGGATGTCGATCTGCTCCCACCACGCGAGGCCATACACCTGCGAGAACCCCAGCGTTGAAACCAGATCTTCGACCCCCTTGGGTACGACCACCTTGGGGGGGGGTCCCGTCAAGCGGCGCGTGGCTCGAATGACTCGGCGCAACGAGGAGACGTCCAGATGATCCATGTGCGCATGGGTCAAAAGCACCAGGTCGATTGGCGGTAGTTCTTCCACCAAGAGGCCGGGTCGGCGCTGTCTGCGCAAGACGACCAGCCGCTTGGCAAAGACCGGGTCGATCAGCACCTTTCGCCCGTCCATCTGCAGCAGGAAGGACGAGTGGCCGATGAAGGTTACGCCGAGATCCTGCGATTTCACCAGTTCTACGGGGCGGTGCGAGCCTGTCATGGGTTGCTCATGACTCTCGCGCACCAAGCGCCACAGTTGTTGCAGCTTCGTCATCACAAACGGCTTATGTCTCAAGCGACCACGCATTCCTCACACCGGAAGATTAGATGCGATTGTTTTGCTGACGCACCAGCATTCGTCTCATGACGCCGGACTCAGCTACCAATCGGCCGGGCACCGGCATCTACCTAAAGCTAAAGGAACTCTCAGAACACGATAAGGGCGTGCATTATCAATCCCTCCGACTCAATTCTCGACGGGCCCCAGACACCTCAACTGCAGAGGCGCATATGGGATCTCGTCTCCCGCTCGCCGCTTCAATCTCTGTGGAATCTGCAAGGCATTCCTGTCCGCGTTATCGTGAAACATACCTGGACCTCCTTCCTCGCAGACAACCTGGTTGGTCGCGCGGCCGAATTGGGCTTCTTCTTTATCTTCGCCCTCTTTCCCAGTCTTTTTACAGCCAACGCGCTTCTTGGTCTCGCTGCTCGTTCAGCCTCACACATTTACTATTCGCTTCTGCGCTACCTCTCGATCGTCATCCCGCACGCCGCGTTGGGTACGGTTCTCGAAACGTTCAATCAAACGACCGCGGCCACCACCAGCGGCAAACTCACCTTCGGCCTGGTCGCCGCGATCTGGTCCGCCTCGGTCGGTTCGTCGGCCATTCAAGACAGCCTCAACGTCGTTTACAAGGTCAAGGAGACGCGATCCTATATTGCCGCGCGGCTCTCTGCCATTGGCGTTACCGTCGTTCTTATGGTGTTGGTCACGCTCATGCTGACCTCTTTGCTTGGCGGCGACTTCTTCGCCCGATTGTCTTACCTGCGCATCTACCATCATTTTCTTGCTGTCATCGTAGCGTCCGCGGCCAGAGTTCTGGGTTGGGTCTTTGCTACGATCCTTCTGTCGCTGTTCTTCGCTGTCATCTATTACTTCGCTCCCGACGTCAAAGAGAGTCGCTGGCATTGGCTAACGCCCGGCTCTGCCGTCGGTATCGCGGGCTGGCTCCTGGCGTCCGTCGGCCTTCGCATCTACGTTCATTTCTTCAATAACTACTCGGTTGCCTATGGCTCACTGGGAGCGGTGATTATTCTGCTGACCTGGTTTTATCTTACGGGTCTGATGCTCCTGCTGGGGGCGGAGATTAACAGTGAAATAGAAGCCGCCGCTGCCGCGAAGCGTCTGCTCGCCAATGAGCAAAACGCCGTGACTGCAGCGGCGATCCCGGTTACGCCCGCGGTTGCTCCTTCCATTCCGAAGGCCGCGGGGTGATCCTCAGCGAGTCTTTATTTAGCCTCCGGCTTCAGGATGTCGTCCAGCCGATCGGGAACGGAAGGCACCCGCTCCAACAGCGGATAGCGTTCGCCCTCGTGATAGTCGAGCTTGATCACCTTGTAAAATCCGGTGTTCTCGACAATCAACTCCACTGCAGGTCCCGAGCCTTTTCCATCCCGCACCGCTGCCTTCAATACATCCGGCGTATACGCGCGCCCGTTGACCGCGACGATCAGCATCCCCGGTCCAAAGCCTGCCTTATCCGAGATGCCGCCCTTCAGCACATCGGACACGCTGCCTGATTTGTTGACATGCAGCCCAAGCGAATACCAGAAATCGAAGCTGTCGAGATACGCATCCTCCATCGCGCTCCATACATTTGGCTTGTCCGTGTAGGTTAGCTTGTATCCACCGTTCTCCAGCCCACCCAGTGGGGCGCGGTAGGCGTTGGAGTCCAGGCGCGAGCGCAGGAACGTGGCCCAGTCGTTGGGCACAACGGTGTTCAAACCAGCGACGACGTCCTCGAACGTGTAGGGCACTACCTTTGGTCCCGTGTCTCCGCCGAGCCCGTGGAAGTATGCCACAAAATCGTTCAGGCTCTTCTTGCCGTTGGTCATCTTGCGGATCGTGGTGTCGACATCGAGCCAGATGAGCTCGCCTTCGTCGTAGTAGTCCACATTGAGTCGCCAGTTATCCCAGCCGCCGCTGACCTCGTAGAACGTCTGCGCTGCTGTGGCAGTGTCCTGAATGTCGCGCCAAGTGCGGCCGGGACGGTTGTCGTAGGTTGCTGCAATTGTAGATAGCCGCTGCTTGTACTGCTCAGGCGTCCATATACCGCAACGAGCGGCCAACACGTCGCCTAGATACTCGGTCAGCCCCTCGTAGACCCAGAGCAGGTCGCCTTCCATCGGTTTCTGGTAGTTACTCGTTGCCAGCCCTGCGGGCCGTCGATATTTTCCGTTCCAACTGTGGGTAAATTCGTGCGGCAACAGCAGACCAGTCAGGGTAAACAGCTGATCGTCGGTGAACGTCTTCGCAGGGACGCGGTCGTCGCTCGATTGGTGGTGCTCGAGCCCGAAGTGCGCGACCTCCTCGCTCAAAGTGACCAGAAAGTGATAGGAGCCATAGTGTCGGCTCTTGTAGAGAGCGCCGGTCTCACGTACGAGGCGGTCGAAGTCTGCGATATGTTCCTTCGACAGCTCAACCTCTTCCGGTCCGTCACCGGCCATATCCAGATAGTGCTTGGGAGTAATCTCCGGCGCCAGTGCGACCTCGCGGAAGTAGCGGCCCGCCAGCACCGGCGAATCGACTAACTGCTCCAGGCTCACCGTCTTGAACGTCGTCGTCTGGCCCGATCCCCCGTCACGATCCAGCGCCGTGCCAAACTTCCATCCCTCCGGCAGCGTCACCGACGGAGTGAACATCACGTCACTGGCATTCGTCCCGTCGGGGTAGACCAACAGCGTGTTCCAGCTCAACAGAGCGAGATTTTCGCTGGTCGATCCACCGGCCGAATACCCCGCCTGTGCCGCCGACGCGAGAAAATCGATCTTCATTTGCAGCTGCGTCACGCCCTGCGGTACTGTCAGGTGGTACGCGAACATGTCCACCTTGTCGCGCTCCCATTTCACTGGCTGCCCGTTCGCCGTGATAAAAAAGCCAGCCATATTCTCAATCGGCCCCGTCGGGCCATGCTCTCCGGGGATCCACTTCGGATACACCACGGTCAAGGGTCCCGCCGTCACCGGCATTACCTCGGTAGCGTGAAGAATCTTGCGCGGAGCATCCGTGAGATCCACACTCAAGGTGATCGGCGCGCCCTGCGCACCAGCCACCGAACTTGCCAACACTGCGGCCAACGCCGCGCCGGCACACTTCGTCCATACACCGTTCATCGTTCTGTCTTCTCCGTGCATACTATTGCGCACCACAACAGTCTATCTGCATAGCGTGTCTGCCTTCTCCCCGGATACATCAACTGGTCGCGACTCGCACTGAAAAGCCAGTGAACTGAAGCCCGAAGGAGGTTGTGACGAGCTACCCCTGGTTACCGCAGGCTACAATCTTTGAACTACATGAACCTCTACGCCATTGTTTTAGCCGTCATCGTTCTGACCCTTCTTACCGTCTCGATCGCCCGTCTCGGCAAAGTGAAGACCAAAGCCGACTACCTGGTCGCAGGCCGCTCTCTTCCTGCGTTTGTGCTTGTCTTCACGCTGCTGTCGAGTTGGATAGGGTCCGGCTCATTGCTGGGGGGCGCGGAAAATGCCTACAGACATGGCTTCGTAGCGCTCTGGCAAGGCGGCGGCGGCTGGGCCGGGCTGCTGCTGATCTACTTCATCGCGCCGCGCGCACGAAAGTTCGCCCAGTTCACCATTCCCGACCTGCTCGAAGCCCGATACAACCAGACGGCCCGCGTGCTCGGCGTCATCGCGATTCTGTTCACTTACACCGCCATCACCAGCTACCAATTTATCGGCGGCGGCGACATCCTCCACCTTATCTTCCCCACCGTCGTCAGCGCCGATCTCGGTAAGTACATCCTCGCGGCCTTCGTCATTGTCTTCACCGCCATCGCGGGCATGGGCTCGGTTGCTTACATGGATGTTGTGATTGGCCTGCTCGCCACCTTTACACTGCTGATTGCTTTTCCTGTTCTTGCCCATCAGGCGGGAGGCTGGGCCAATGTGGTGAAGACGTTGCCAGCCACTCACTTCCAACCTCTTGGAGACCTCACCTTCATCCAGGCGATGGAGCTCTTTCTTCCTACCTGCCTGCTCTTACTGGGCAATCAGTCCATGTACCAGAAGTTCTTTTCTGCCAAGTCTGAAAAGGCTGCGAGTCGCGCTGTGGTCGGCTGGCTGGTCGGCACCGTCATCCTCGAGACCGTTATCGTCGCGATCGCCATCGTGGGCTCTGCGCTTTTCCCCAACGGAGAGGTGCATGATCGCCCGCGGGAGATTCTTGCCTATACTGGGCTGCACGGCCTCACGGGCTCCGCACCGCTCAGGCTCCTCGGTGCTCTGCTGATGGGAGCAATCTTCGCCAAGATCGTCTCCACTGCGAATAACTACCTGTTTTCTCCGGCGACGAACCTGGTGAACGACGTCTTCGTCCGCTATCTTTCGCCCGGGGCTAGTAATAAACGGATTCTCATCGTCAGCCGTCTTATGGTGGTCTTCCTCGGCTTGTGGGCGCTCTATCAGTCGTTGCACACCGAGTCTGTGCTGAAGAAATCTCTCTACGCCTATACGATTTACGCTGCGGCGCTTACGCCCGTTATCCTGGCTGCCTTCTTCTGGAAGCGAGCCACCGCCGCCGGTGCAGTCGCCAGCATAGCGGCGGGGACCGTAATTA
>Ga0209624_10000752_pt1 | contig 27970 bp, 21 predicted proteins | sample JacPinW_OM2H0_O1_FD_188565 | JGI IMG/M metagenome (GOLD analysis project Ga0209624, IMG submission 188565) | Forest soil microbial communities from Algoma, Ontario, Canada - Jack Pine, Ontario site 1_JW_OM2H0_O1 (SPAdes) (version 2) | ecosystem: Environmental > Terrestrial > Soil > Boreal...
CCGCCGCTGGACGGAGTCCTCGCCGTATTCGGTCGACAGCAGCGCCTCCTCGAAGACCACCGGCGCGCCGTCGACAAAGCCCCCAGCCGTAATTGGTCGTGACAGAGCGTCCTTTACCGGCGTGTGCGCAACGCCCGTGCTCATGCCGCTCTGTTGCGGGGAATCTCCGCGCCCAGGATTTTGTGCAGGAGTCGCGCCCGGAAGGGCTATCAAGAATAAGATGAGAAACGCTCTGCGCGCCGTCTCCCGGCAGGCATGATTGATTGATTTACGGGAAATAAAGGTTGGCATTGAATCCAGACCACAGGCCCGATATTTTGCAAATCTTCTCACACAGTTTGCGCCTCGGTCCAATCGTCGGCGTCAGGCACAGATCATCAAGGCCTTGGCGAATCGGTTTCGAGGATTCCTGGACTCCTGCTGTGGTCAAACATTATGCTGAATTAATTCGGTTGAGTTAGAGTACCAGTATTAGGAGCAGAAACTTCAAATTCCAACGTGGCGTCATCGAGTTATGTTCTCGTCATCGCCAGTATCGCGCAGAACATTCATGCAGTCGGCCTCCCTGGTCGCTGCGGGAGTCGCGATGCCCGGTCGTTGGCTCCGAGGAGCGTTCGCCGCTGCGCCGGCCCTGCAACCCCTGCAACAGTTTGACTACTCCGACGTCCTGCTCACGAGTGATCTCCATGAAAACCAACTGGAAGAAACTCACTCCGTGCTCATGGGATTGAGTGACGATAGCCTGCTGAAACCGTTTCGTCAGATGAGCGGACTGCCCGCTCCCGGCGAAGATCTCGGTGGCTGGTACCACTACAATCCCGATTACAGATGGGGCACAGACGAAGACGGTTTTACCCCCAGCTGTACTTTCGGGCAGTGGGTCTCGGCACTCGCTCGCTATTATGCCATTCGGCGTGACCAGCCAACGCGCGACAAGGTGATGCGCTTGAATCGCCTGTATGCGCAGACGATTTCAGGCGACTATTACGACAAGAACCGCTTCCCAACCTATTGCTACGACAAGATCGTGTGCGGGCTGATCGATTCGCACCGATACGTTGGCGACCCCGACGCTTTCTCGATTCTCGACCGCACCACCGACGCCGCTCTACCGCACTTTCCCAAGCACGCCGTAGAGCATGGAACAGATTGGCGGCCAAATAAAGATCAAAGTTGGACGTGGGATGAGTCCTACACGATCTCAGAGAATCTTTTTCTCGCATACCAGCGCGGTGCCGGCGATCGCTATCGTGAACTGGGGCGGCAATACCTTGACGATGAGTACTACAATCCACTCGCCGAGGGCCGCGACGTGTTGGCCGGAAGACATGCCTACAGCTATGTGAATTCGTTGAGCTCGGCCATGCAGGCGTATTTAACTCTAGGCAGTGAGAAACATTTGCTCGCCGCCAGAAACGCCTTTGAAATGTTGTCCAGGCAAAGTTTTGTCACCGGCGGCTGGGGGCCGGATGAGACGCTTCGCGCTCCCAACAGTGCCGACGTGTACAACAGCCTCACTGAGAGCCACAGCAGTTTTGAAACCCCATGTGGCTCATACGCGCACTTCAAGTTGACAAGATATCTGCTGCGCGTGACCCGCGATTCGCGATACGGTGACAGCATGGAGCGCGTCATGTACAACACCGTCCTGGGCGCCAAGCCGTTACGGTCTGACGGGCGCACGTTCTACTACTCCGATTACAACTTCAAGGGACACAAAATTTACAAAGCCGATCAGCACTGGGCCTGCTGCTCGGGCACGCTGCCTCAAGTAGCCGCCGACTATCGCATCAACACCTACTTCCGCGATTCGCCAGGCGTGTGGGTGAATTTGTACATCCCGTCCACCCTGCGGTGGATGCAGGATGGCGCCGAAGTCGAACTGACGCAACAAAGCGAGTATCCGTTCGTTAGTATGGTGCGATTCGATGTGAAAACATCGAAGCCGGCAGATTTTACTCTGAGTTTTCGGATTCCAGCCTGGGCCAATGGAGCGTCGATTTCGCTAAACGGCCGCCGCGAAAAGGCGCTCAGAACCCCAGGCAATTTTGCCGCGATTAATCGCCAATGGAAAACCGGCGACCGCATCGAGCTGGATTTACCGATGACCACGCGAATCGAACCGGTCGATCCGCAGCATCCACAGACCGCGGCCTTATTGTTTGGACCGCTGGTGCTGTTTGCGATTGCTGACAATCCACCGGCGCTGGCCACGGCTGACTTGCTGGCGGCAAAGCGAATCGACCGCCGAAGTTGGCAAGTACAAGCTTCGGACAGTGCGATGGCGATGGTCCCGTTCACGGACATAGGAGAGGAGCAATATTCCACCTATCTCCATATCGCGTAAGAATCGGCATTGGATCCGGCGATTAGTGCCGAATGCCATTGCCCGCAGCAAGGAGCCAGAGAACGATGGCCGGCCAAAGCATAGAACGTCGTGAGGTCCTGCGCATCCTTACCGTGGCGTCGGCTGCGGCAACCTTCCCCGGCTTCAGTAAATGGAGCTTTGCCTGTGGACACATCGGCAAAACGCTCGCGCAAATCAGGCCCGCGGTGTATCAGCCTTGGTTTTTTACTTCTCCTGAGTACGCGACGATCGAGCGGCTCACCGAGATCATTATCCCCTCTGACGACACGCCCGGCGCTCGCGAAGCGGGAGTCGCCGAATTCATCGACTTAATGGTGTCGCGCGATTCGAATCTTCAACCCGACTTCCGCAACGGCTTGCGCTGGTTGGATATGCATAGCCAGAAAACTTCTGGTCAGCCGTTCACAAAGTTAAATCCAGGGCAACAAACCGCTCTGCTTGAAGCGCTGGCTTACAGGAAAAAATTCCGGCCGGGCGAAGAAACCGGCCGCAAGTTCTTCGCTCGAATTCGCGAATACACGATGTTGGGTTTTTACACCAGCGAAATTGGCTTGAAGGAGTTGGATTTCCCTGGCTTGATCCACTCCTATGCCGTGTCGCCTTCCTGTCCCCACCAGGATGATCCCGAACATCGTCACCTTCCACCCGCACCCGCGCTTGAGAAATCATAAGAACCTTATGCCAAAACAAATCTACGACGTCATTGTGATCGGCACCGGCGCCGGGGGCGGCATGGCGATCAAGACCCTGTGCGACGCCGGGTTGAAGGTCTGCGCCTTGAATTCCGGCCGGCGCCTCGATCCGGAAAAGGATTTCCGCAACCATCGCATGTCGTACGAGATGAAATATCGCGGCTTCGGCGACCCCAAGACGCGCATGAAAGACACTCCCGGCTTTCTCGACTCGGAATACAACCAGGGGGCATGGGAACACGACGTTGCATTTACGACTGCGCCGGGCACCAAGTGGATGTGGCCGCGTTGTTCCGCGGTAGGGGGAAAAACCAATTTTTGGGGACGGAGTTCGGCGCGCTTCGGTGATATCGATTTCAAGGCTGCCACGCTCGATGGATACGACGCCGACTGGCCAGTGACCTACGACGAGATGGCGCCATACTACACTCGCGTCGAGAAAATGATCGGCGTGTCCAGCACCGTGCAAAACCGCCCCAGCAATCCCGATGGAGTTTACCTGCCGCCGTTCAATTTCCGATGTCTCGACGTGATTGTTCAGCACGGTTGTCAGAAAGTTGGCGTACCCTACTTACCCGACCGGCTGGCGCAACTCACCGAGGACCACGACGGGCATCCCGCCTGTCATTACTGCGGAGATTGCACATTTGGTTGCGAGGTGGGAGCCTTCTTCTCCTCCCCCTGGTTCTTGCTTCCCGCAGCCGAAGCTAGCGGAAACCTGGAACTGAAAACGAATGCTATCGCTAAGAACATTTTGGTGGATGACAATGGCCGCGCTTCTGGAGTGGCCTACCTCGACCGCGAATCGCGACAGGAGCATGAGGTGCAAGGGCGCGCCGTCGTGGTAGCGGCATCGTGCATCGAAAGCGCCCGGATCATGTTGAACTCGAAATCAAGCCACTGGCCCACTGGCATCGCCAACTCCAGCGGACAATTAGGGCGCAACCTGTGTGACCATTTATATGCGACCACGGCCAGTGGCTATCTGCCGCAGCTCCTGGGTCAGCCAAATTTTCCCGACAACATCACCGGCAACACAATCGCCTGGATGCCACGCTGGCAGAATCTGGAACACGCCCACGAAGAAAAATTTATCCGCGGCTATTCCGTCTATCCCGACGGAGGTTGTGCCGAGTTCCCCTGGTACTACGATAAAGTCGAAGGGTTCGGCTCGTCTTTCAAGCGGGAGATCAAGCGCCGCTACCCGACTCCCGTCAGTTTTACGATTCAGGCTCCGACACTTCCTTCCCGCAAGAACTTTGTGGATATCGATCCTGAAGCCAAAGATTCCTTCGGAATTCCCCAGGCCCGTATTCATTTCGAGTGGGGAGATAACGAGCTGCGGATGTTTCAACATGCGAAACAGATGTCCGCCGACGTCTTCAATGCAGCCGGCGCGGTCCTCGAATACGCCGCCGATGAACCCGAAATGCCCGGCTTTAGTTTGCACGAAACCGGCACCTGCCGCATGGGGAACGATGCCACGAAGTTTGTGACCAACCGTTTCGGGCAAACTCACGACGTTCCGAACCTCTACGTCTGCGACGCCAGCGTTTTCCTGAACTGTACCGACAAGACAACCACTCTTTCCATTCTCGCCTTCACCCTTCGCACCAGCGAATATCTTGTGGAACAATTCCGCCACGCAAGTCTCTGATTATTCGGAATCCTCTTACCCGCCGCGCGCTCTCGCTGAGTGCATAGTGAAGTGAATCGTGAGGTTGCGCTACGGGCCCGCTGCCACAGCTTTGGAATCCGGTTTGACTCCAAACACATCCTTCAGCAACACTGCGCTGATCTTACGATCGATGTCCGTAGCGTCGCCCACATCCAGGTTGATCATGACGGCTACCACCATTTTGCGCTGAGGATAAACCGTCAGGCTGGTGCTCGTTCCCTGCTGGCCGCCGGAATGGCCCACGGTGTTCTCGCCTTCGAACTGCCCCACTCCCCACCCCATACCGTAACCCGTATCCTTGCCGTCGCGAAGCTTCTGTGACGTCCACATGAGTTTGAGGGTCTCAGGTTTCACTAGTGTTCCCGCTAGCAGGGCATCGGCAAGGATGACCAGATCACCCGGCGTGCAAACGTAACCGCCACCGGGAATTTTGTAGCTACTGTCCATGAGCCCGGCATTGCTGATCTGCCCGTTCCGCTTGGAGTATCCCCGCGCGCGGTGCGGAACAATCTCGAAAACATCATCCACCCGGGTGTGCGTCATATGCGCCGGACCGAACACTTCTGGTTGCATCACCTCCGGATACGATCTGCCGGTCACGCCTTCCAAAGCGCACCCGATAACCGAATACCCATAAGTGGAATACTGATAGTTCGTTTCCGGCTCGAAGAGCAACGGATCGTTGGCGAAGATGGCGAACCCATCCGTCAGCTTGGCGTAATGATGAGTGTTATCCATCTCGCCCTCCTGGTAATGGCGAATGCCCGAGATATGTCCCAATACATCGCCGGTCGTGACCGTCCAAGCCTTCTGCGGGAATGCGGAACAGTATTTCTGAATCGGTGCGTCCAGATCGAGTTTGCCCTCCTCGACAAGTCGCATAACCGCAACCGCCGTGATCGGCTTGGCAATCGAGCCTGTGCGGAACAGGGTTTCGGAAGTGGCCGCAACGTCGTTTTCGAGATCGGCCTTGCCAAACGCTTTCTGATACTGAATCTGCCCGTTTAAGGCTATGGCAACCGAGACAGCCGGGGTTTGTTGTTCACGAGCCGCCTGCGCAACAATTTCGTCGATATGCGTCGCCGTTGCCGGTGGAATTGTTTGGGCATCGACTAGCCCCGCAAACAGAACAACGATGGCAAGTAAACGCCAGGCACAGCGGAGTGACATCAGCGACCTCCGTATAGGGAATGACATCTTGTCTGAGCCTTGCATAGATTTAACTTGCATAGATTAATACAAACCTCGCCGTCTAAAGGGCACATGCGTCGCTAAAGCACGCACCCATTTGCCAGGGCCTTGACTGGAAGCCCCGTAACTTCGCTTACTTTAGTTCGATGGGAACGCTTACTGTGCCGAGGAGTAGCCCACGAGATAGTAGTCCCGCGAATCATCGACAGCCTCCGCGAAGCACTTTCCGAATTCGTCAGTCGTTACGCAGGTTCGCCCACCCGTCACGTCCGCGAAGGCGTGGAGCGTCAAACGTTGCTGGGAGGCCTTGTCGATTGCTGGCCATCTTGCTCGACAACGCGGTCAAGTATACGACGCCGCCTGGAGCCATCGAGTTGCGCCTGGAAATTCGAAACGAAAGCGCCGTCATTACGGTGCGTGATTCTGGAATTGGCATTGTGCAGCAAGATCAAAGGAAGATTTTCGAGCGCTTTTACCGTGTGGACAAGGCAAGAAGCCGCGACCTTGGCGGAGTGGGTATCGGACTCGCCATTGCCGAGTGGATCGTGGAGCAGCACCGCGGGTCGATAGCGTTACAAAGCTCGATCGGCAACGGATCGTCCTTTACTGTCTTCTTACCACTGCAATCGAAATTAGCAGCTCTGGTTAAACGGCCGGAGTCGGTTGTTCCAGCAGAGGAAACGCAAACCTGAAATTGCATAAACTTGGGCACAATATTCATGCTCCCATTCCGGTATTGCGCGTGGACCAATCAGAACCGTCCAACGCGATCCCGCGCGATAAAAACGAGGGCAGGTTCGAGACCTGCCCCCAGAGAGAACTTACTGACGCGGGATTGGCATCGTTCGAGCGCTGGCGGTGCGAACCTCGGTCCCTGCCGGATGTCCCGATGACAGCGACACCTGAATGGTCTGCACCTGCGAAGCAAGTTGCGAGAGCTGCGCTTGTTGTGTCGCACTCTCGACCTGTGCCGTTTTCAGCTGTGCTTGCTGACTCTTGAGCTGCGTCTGTTGCGCGTGAATCAGTTTTTGCTGCTGGCGGATTAGCGCCTGCTGTTCTTTCGTAGCCTCGATCAGCAGCGCCGTCAGCCGGCTATAGTCCACGCCGCGAGCGTCTGTCCCGTTCGCTTCGTAGGTGACCAACTCCGGCACGACTGCTCCCACTTCTTCGGCGATCACTCCTACTTCGTGTTGGCCATTTGCCTTCAAGTCGTAGGAGACGCCGCGCATCCGCTCTACTTTTGCCAAAGCACCGTGCAGAGTTTGGATGTTCGTCTTCCAGCGCCGCGAGCTGTAGGTTGTCCAGCCGTCGGCGATGGAGGGGCCAAAGCCCTGACCGAGAGTAAGCAGGTTCGTGGGGTTGGTGGTTCCGATGCCGACTCTGGCGGTCGTTTTGGCTCCATTCACCCCAGCCACGCTGCCCAGCACCACGGCATCGCTGACCCTGACAGAGGCGTGCGCACCGATGGCGGTAGCGTTGCGAATATTTTGGCCTACCGCTTCGGTGGCATAGCCCGTGCACGTGATGTCATTGCCTGTGGTTTGGGTCTGACATGCGAAGGCGCCGATGGCGGTGTTTTCTACGCCCGTCGTATTGTCAGCGAGCGCCGAGACTCCCATTGCCGTGTCGTAATACCCAGTGGTGTTATTGGCGAGCGTGTACGTACCGCTGGTGGTGTTGTTGGTGCCCGTGGTGTTGGCTTCGAGCGCGTAATAGCCGGTGGCGGTGTTATAGGTACCGGTGGTGTTATTGAAGAGCGCGTTGGCCCCGATGGCGGTATTTGGAGTGCCTGTGGTGTTGCGGTAGAGCGAGTAGGCACCGACGGCAGTGTTTGTGGAGCCCGTGGTGTTCATGTCGAGCGCCTGGATGCCAACGGCGGTGTTCTGCTGGCCGGTGGTGTTGGTGTAGAGTGCGAAAAAGCCATCGGCGGTATTGAAGTTGGCCGTGCTGTTGTACAGGGCGAGAGCGCCGCTGGCGGTGTTGGATCCGCCCGTGGTGTTGCTGTAGAGCGCCTGCACGCCACTGGCAGCGTTGTAGGCGCCGGTGGTGTTGTTGTAGAGCGCGTAATACCCGCTGGCGGCGTTCGATTGGCCGGTCGTGTTACTGAAGAGCGCCTCGAAGCCGTCGGCGGTGTTTTCGAAGCCCGTGGTGTTCTCCAGAAGGGCGTAGGTGCCGGTGGCGGTATTGTAATCGCCGCCAGTGTTGTCGGAGAGCGCACCGAGGCCGACGGCGACATTTTGGAAGCCCGTGGTGTTGGAGTAGAGTGCAGCCGCGCCGCTGGCGGTGTTTTGGTAGCCCGTGGTGTTGCTGAAGAGCGCCTTCCAGCCGCTGGCGGTGTTGTCGGTGCCCGTCGTTGTGGAGTTTCCTGCGAAGCCAAGGAACGCGTTCGCATTCGCGAAGGAGCCATACGCAAAGGCGGTGCCTCCCAGGTTGTAGCTGGTCGCGGCGTTGATCGCGCCATTGACATCGAGGGTCGCGGCTGGAGTTGTCGTCCCAACGCCGACATTGCCCGTCGTCGCGTTCTGAAACAGCACGGAGCTGCCCAGCTTGGTCTTACTCAACCACAACGGAATGTAGTTCGTTGTTCCGGTGCCGGTAAATGCCGAACGCGCACCTTGAGCGACGGCGGCATTCGCGACCGGCTCCCCACCGGAAACTGCGCCCGATGCAGCCATTACGAAGGCGGATGGCGGCAAGCCACCAATGGTCGCCGCATCGCCAGCCTTGAGCGCGTACGGCACGCTCAGCAACAGCACGCGCGGCTGTTCCGCTTGTCCGCCGACCCGCACTCCCAGCCAGCGCGCTTCGCCGGTTGTAAATAAGGAAGTCGGCACCCCAGCTGACTTAGTAATACCCAATTGCACGGAGTAGTGCCCGGTCGAGTCGAGCTGGACATCGTTCTGCGTTTCAACCCACAGGGGCTGGCTCGCTTGCGGGCTGTTGTAGAGCGAGAAAGTGATGTTCACAACGCCGTTCAACGAATTGCCGCCTTCGTCAGTAGCGACATTAGAAAACTGAATCAGCGGCGGCACCATCCCATCGGCAACCGTCGCCACGCTCTGCTGCGCCTGGCTCAGCAAACTGCACAGCAGCACCATCAAAGTTGAAAGCATTAACACGCGAACCTGTCTCATAGACGCCTCTCCTGTATTAGCAATTTCGAACATTCCCGCTTCGCTTAAGTGGGCCTCACTCAGTAACGCGAAGAAGACGTGGAAAAGGGTCCATATTTGTTTGGGATGGGCCGCGAGTACACAGCGGGGGTACATTTCCATTGAGTTTCGCAAAGGAAGCGAGAGGTTAGCACACAACAAAAGGGTCGCGTCCGCGACCCTTTCACTGTGCCGATTGCTTTTGAGACTACGGCTTATAGACTCGGTAGTTTACGGTGTAGTAGCCGACGTACTCCCCAGCGGTCGAATAGACGTAGGTCTGGACCGTGTGCTCGCCGGCGGCCAGTCCCGAGACAGGCCAAGAAGATGAAAGCGTCTCGAAGTAGCCCGCGGTCGTCGCGCCTCCTGCGTAGGGGCAACCCCCAGATTGAATGCCGTCCACGTAGAAGCATACGGAATTCGGAGTCTGGTCGGTGCCATGGGAGTTCTGCACCCACATGTCGGCCTCGATCGTGCACGTTCCGGTGCCCGGGCAGTCTACGATAAGCTGTGGGCTAATCGCCGTAAAGGTTGCGCCGCTGACATCGCCATTGTAATTACCGTTACTGATATACGTCCCTTGCAGGACATGTTTAGTGGCCTGCGCCTCGGAATAAATGCTGAACGATCCAACTGCCAAAGCCAGCAGCAACATCATTTTCAAAGACTTTTTCATATAGATTCTCCTTTTTAAGTAGTTGGGCCGTTTGGCACGTGGGTTAAATAAACTCTGACCTTATCTGCTTGCTATTTCCGGCCCACGTTCCAAGCTCGGCCTCATCTGGTAACGCGGAGAAGCCGCGAAAAAAGGACCAAATTTTTTCGCAAGCGGGCGGAGTGGGGCTTGTTTCGCCGCCCGGGAAGCGTCAAGTGCTCTAAAACAAAGGCGAAAACGCCATTGGTTTGGCTGTCCACCCGGTATATACTTTCTGCGCCGTAGAGGTCGCGATTCCGTGCGCATGGCAAATGTTCGCGATCTCATGTTGGATCCTCCCCTCATTTATCTTTTCTATATTTTTTAGTTGGAATGTTTGCGACCGCGGCGCCTGTTGACGGCCCGGTGATTCCGCTCATCGTCTTCGAGGTTTTCGTGGATGCGCCACCCGATGTAGCCACCCTGCTGGGTGAACTCGATGTCGGCAACGACAAGGCAGTGACCGAGTTGGTTGTGTCTCTTTATTCGGAGCTGCGGCGGCTGGCATCTTCTTATCTCCGCCGCGAGCGCAGTGATCACACTTTGCAAACCACCGCTCTCGTGCATGAGGCCTATCTTCGATTAGCCGATCAGCGAGAAGTTCGCTGGAAAAACCGCGAACAGTTCATGGGTGTTGCGGCGCGATTGATGCGCCGCATCCTGGTTGACTACAGCCGCGGCCATGACGCGCAAAAACGGGGCAAAGGCTTTGAGAAAGTTTTTCTCGAGGAGGCCGAGATCGTCTCCAAGGGGAAAACTTCCGATGTCGTTCAATTGGATGAGGCTCTCACCCGCCTCGCTGAATTCGATCCGCAGCAAGCCCACCTCGTCGAGCTGCGCTTTTTCGGTGGCCTGAGCGTCGAAGAAGCTGCCGGAGTCCTCGAAGTCTCTCCCACCACGGTGAAGCGCAATTGGAATCTCGCCAAGGCGTGGCTGGCGCGTGAGCTGCGCAAAGGCGATTAGCGAGATGCGGGAAAAAGAAAAATGGGATCAGGTAAAAGAGATTTTCAATCTGGCCTTGGAGCGGCAGCCCGAGGAGCGCAGCACGTTTCTGCGCCAAGCCTGCACCGGCGATGACGCCCTCCGCGCCGAAATAGAATCGCTGCTCTCCAGCTTCGACGGCGCCTCAGATTTTCTCGAAGAATGTCCCGCCGCCGATCTGCTCTCCGCGCAGGCGCAGTTGCTGACGGAAAAAATGGCGGGAAAAAGAATTGGCTCCTATCGCATTCTCCGCGAGATCGGCCACGGCGGCATGGCAGTCGTTTATCTCGGCGAGCGGGACGATCAGAACTATCGCAAGCAAGTTGCGATCAAAATGGTTAAGCCCGGAATCGATACCGAGCAAATTCTCCATCGATTTCGCAACGAGCGCCAGACCCTCGCGACTCTCGACCATTCCAACATCGTGAAGCTCCTCGACGGCGGAAGCAGCGAAGACGGCTCTCCCTATCTGGTGATGGAGCATGTCGAAGGCCCGCCCATCGACCAGTATTGCGACGAAAATAAGCTCTCGATCGACGAACGTCTGCGGCTTTTTTGCGAAGTCTGCTGCGCCGTGCAATATGCCCACGAAAAGCTCGTGATCCATCGCGATCTCAAGCCCTCGAATATCCTGATCGCCCAAGGAGGCGTGCCCCGGCTGCTCGATTTCGGCATCGCCAAATTGTTAAATCCAGATTGCTTCCAGACGCCGCTGGTTACGCGCACTGACTGGCGCCCGATGACGCCCGAGTACGCCAGCCCGGAGCAGATTCGCGGCCAGGCAGTCTCGACCGCTACCGACGTTTATTCGCTCGGCGTATTGTTCTTCGAATTGCTCTCGGGCCATCGGCCCTTTCACTCCGTGGGCCAGTCACTTTTGGAGATGGAGCGCATCGTTTGCGAAACCGACCCCGAAAAGCCAAGCGTCGTTATTCATCGCACGGAACAAAAAACATCTCACGAGGGCGGACCACCGACGGCAATTACTCCCGAGTCCGTGAGCCAGCAGCGCGGCCTTCAGCCGGCGGAATTACAACGCTGCCTGCGCGGCGACCTTGACACCATCGCCATGAAGGCGCTGCGCAAGGAGCCAGAGCGCCGCTACGCATCCGTCGCCGAGTTCTCAGATGACATCGAGCGCTACCTCACCGGCATGCCGGTCAAGGCGCGCAAATCAACCATCGCCTACCGTGGCGGAAGATTTCTGCAGAGGCACAAAGAGTCGTTGGCTGCCGCTTTGGTGATGCTGGCGCTCGTAGCAGCCATAGCAATCTGGCAAGCGCGTCGCGTCTCGCGTCAAACTGCCGCCGTCTCGCCCGCTGCAAATGCTCAAGTGCAAACTCGGCCCTCTGTGGCCATCCTCGGATTTAAGAATCTTTCCGATCGCCAGGACACCGCCTGGGTCTCCACTGCGCTGTCTGAAATGCTGGCAGCCGAACTTGCGGCAGGTGAAAAGTTGCGCACCGTCCCGGGGGAAACCGTGGCGCGCATGAAGATCGACCTCGGCCTTCACGATACCGAACACCTCGCGCCCGAAGCTCTTCGCCCGATTCGCAAAAATCTGGGCAGCGACTACGTGGTGGTCGGTTCTTATTTTGATTTGGGCAAAGATTCCGGAGGCCAAATCAGGCTCGACCTTCGCCTTCAAGACACGGTGAAAGGAGAAACGCTTGCTACCGTTTCCGAAACCAGCAGCGAGTCGCAGCTGCTCGATCTAGTCAACCGCGTCGGCAGAAAGTTGCGCGACGATTTAGGAGTCGCCGATGTTTCGCAAATTGATGCCGTCGGCATACGCGCCTCGATCCCATCCAACCAGAATGCCATGCGTTTCTACTCCGAAGGCTTGGCCAAGCTGCGCACCTTCGATGCGCAGGGCGCTCGCGACTTGCTCGCGCGAGCGGTCAGCTCCGATCCAACTTACCCTCTGGCGCACGCGGAACTGGCAAAAGCCTGGATGGCTCTCGGCTACAACGCCAAGGCGCTCGACGAGGCGAAGAAAGCGCTCGAGCTTTCGGGCAAGCTTTCCCGTGAAGATCACTCGTTAGTGGAGGCTGGATACTATGAGGTGAATAAAGATTGGGACAAGGCGATTGATGCCTATCAAACGCTCGCGAAATCGTCCCCCGATAACATCGAATATGGCCTTGCTCTCGCCAATGCCCAGGTAGCGGGAAATCGCGCCCGCGACGCGCTGAAAACGATCGCGATGCTGCGCACCCTCTCACCCGAAGCGAAGGAGGATCCCCGTATCGACATGGCTCAAGCCTGGGCTGACTATTCTCTGTCGGACAACAAAGGAGTGGTAGCGGCCGGTGATTTGGCGATCAAGAAAGCAACTCCGCTGGGAGCGAAGTTGCTGGTCGCGCGGGCGAGAGTCTTTCAATGCCGCGCTCTCGCCGCTCTCGGGAAACCCCAAGACGCAACCGCTGCCTGCGAAGAGGGGCGCCAGATGTTTCACCAGGCAGGTGACCTTGCTGGCGAGTCGACGGCGCTGCACGAAATGGCCGAAGTCCCCATCAACCAGGGCGACCTGGAAAAGGCAAAAAAAATCTATGAACAAGCTCTTGCCTTGGCTCGGCAAACCGGCGACAAGCGAGGGATCGCTCGCGAACTCGGCAACATTGGTTTGATCTACATCCAACAAGGTGACCTCACGACCGGCAAGCAGATGTACGCTGAATCCCTCGACGCTTATCGTGAGATCGGCGACAAACACGGTATGGAAGTAATCACCGCCAACACTGGCGACGTCTTTTACACGGAAGGAAAACTCGGAGCCGCCCTGGCGGAATATAAAGACGCTCTCGTATTGGCCCGCGAGGTTGGCCACAAAAGTTCGGAGGCAATCGATATCAAGAATATGGGCGATGTTCTCACCGAGCAGGGCGATCTGCAAAGCGCCATGCCCTTGTATCAGCAGGCTGCCGCTATCCAACACGAAATTGACGACAAGAGCTACTACGCGTCCACCCTGGTTTCGATTGGAAAACTGCGCCGCTATAAAGGAGACAGTAACGGAGCGAGAAAGTTCTATGAAGAGGCGCTGACCTTGCGCCGCCAATTAGGAGAAAAAGGCACCGTGGCAGAAACACAAATGGCTGTGGCTGAGCTCGACTGCGATTCGAGCCAAGTCTCCGAAGCGGAGACACTGGCGCGCTCGGCCATCGAGGAATTTCGTGCAGAACAGGAATGGGACAACGAAATCCAGGCGGAATCGTTGCTCTCACGCTCGCTTCTGCAACAAGGAAAAATCGACGACGCTCAACAAGCGATGGCCAGAGCGCTTTCCCTGGCCAAGAAGAGCAGCGATGTGACTGTCCGCCTGCCACTGGCGATTCAGAACGCCTATACGCAAGCCGCCACAAAAAACTTATCCGCCGCCGAGCATCTCGCTCAATATGCGATGGTCGAAAGTACCAAGTTAGGCTTACTCCGAATCGAGTTAGAGGCCGCTCTCGCTCTCGGCGAAATTCAACTGCAACGCAAAAATCCAGAGGTCGGCCGCAAACGACTCACCGACACTGAAAGAGCCGCGCACGCCAGGGGCTTCGACCTCATAGCCACGAAGGCAAAATCGGAGAGATAACCAGTCAGCCTACAATCCGCACCTAAAATCTAGCCAACCAACCGGTAAGCGATGTGGGTAAGGGTCAAACGCAAGTATGGAAGAATATCGATGACCAGATCTAAGACTGTAGCGGGGGAGATTAAACGTTTGCCGTTCCCGTTCAGTTTACAATTTGCGGTGTCCCCGACCCGCCTGCAGCCGTAGTAGCGCGGCGACCAGCGCATCGATATCCTCACAAGTGTTGTAGAAGGCCAGCGACGGCCGGACCGTGCTCTCAACTCCCATGCGACGCAGGATGGGTTGAGCACAGTGGTGGCCGGATCGCACCGCGATGCCCTCCTGGTTGAGCGCGACGCCAACATCTTCGGTGCGAACGTCATTGAGAACGAAAGACATCACGCTGGCCTTCTCGCGCGCTGTGCCGATCAAGCGCAAGCCGGGTACTGTAAGCAGTTTCGCGGTGCCGTAATTCAGCAGATCATGCTCGTAGGCGGCGATGTTTTCCATCCCGATTTCGCTAACATAATCGATCGCAGCTCCCAGACCAACCGCATCGGCGATGTTGCCGGTGCCCGCCTCAAAACGCGCCGGTGATGGCTGATAGGTAGTCTTCTCGAAGGTGACGTCGTCAATCATGTTGCCGCCGCCCTGCCAGGGCGGCATGCCATCTAGCGCATCGGGTTTGCCGTAGACGATGCCAATTCCAGTCGGCCCAAAAACTTTGTGCCCGGAGAAGACGTAGAAGTCGCAGTCGAGAGTTTGCACATCCACGGGCATGTGGGAGACGGCTTGAGCGCCATCGACCAGCACGCGAGCGCCGTAACGGTGCGCAATTTCAACCATTGCGCGCGCCGGCACGATCGTGCCGAGCGCATTCGACACTTGCGTGAACGCCACCATGCGGGTGCGCGGACCAAGCAATTTCTCGTACTCTTCGAGAATGATTTCGCCGCGATCATTCACCGGGGCCACGCGCAGGCGAGCACCCTTCTCCGAACAGAGCATCTGCCAGGGGACAATATTGGCGTGATGCTCGAGCCAGGTAATGACGATTTCATCGCCTTCGCGAACATTGCGCCGTCCCCAAGCCTGGGCAACGAGATTGATCCCTTCTGTTGTGCCGCGCACGAAAATGATTTCGCGAGTTGACGATGCGTTCAGGAAGCGCCGAGACTTTTCGCGCGCGCTTTCGTAAGCATCGGTGGCGCGGGCCGCAAGTTCGTGAGCGGCGCGATGAATGTTGGAGTTTTCGTGCCGATAAAAATCCGAGATGCGATCGATGACCGCATTGGGTTTTTGTGTAGTCGCGGCATTGTCGAGCCAAATCAACGGCCGGCCGTGCACGCGCTCGTCAAGAATCGGGAAGTCGCGGCGGATGAGCTTGGCGTCGAGCGGACGCTTGGAGACTCCCAGGTCATGCGGCACCACGTCAGGTCGAAATTCGTACGCTTCAAGTCGCGAAGTCTCAGACGTGGCTTCGAGTGGCTTCTGCGTTCCGCTGCGAGGTGCTGCGATCTCGTGACCGGCAAGATCGCCTGCCACGGGAACGGTCGGAAGAGAAGTTGTTTTATGCAGATCCGCTCCCGTCGTTGGAGTTGGAAGTGAAGCTGCCGGCATTGAAGAAGGGAACGCCGGAATGCCAGGAGCGAATTGCGTGCCGGGCACTCCGGGAAAAGAAAATAAATCGCTTAACGACGGAAGGGATGTTGCCGCGCCGGGATAAGCCGCTCTTCCTGTTTCTGCAAAAGGCGCAGACGCATCAGATGCGCTGGTTGACGATATGCCACGCAACTCGGGCGATGTGCTTGCCGGCACTGCGGGAGTGACCGATTTCACGTCGTGTGGCTGAGCCGCGCCGGAAGCAGTTGTTATTGTGGCGTCTGGCGGAGCGGCCGAAGGCGACGACGGCGGAGCCGGAGCTTTGGGTATGGTTTCGATGCCGCTCCAATTGGGTATGGCGGGTACACGTGGGAAAGAGAAGAGCTCGCTGATCGGCGGCAACACCGATGCAGCCGCAGGGGACGTTCCCTTTTCGCCCTCCACCAAATAAGGAGCGGAGCCGGGTATCGTTGGAATACTCCCAGGGGATTGAGCCACTGCACTCATATCCGCGCCCCCGGGCGCAGATGTCTGCGGCGAACTGAGTGGCGTGGGTGTAGACGTGGGCATGGGCATGCCAGGGAATGAAAAAAGTTCGTTTTCTGTTGGCAGCTTGGGAGCGACCGCCAAAGGTGAACTACTCCCCTCCGCGAAGAAGCCCGGGGGTGAGCCCGCGACCGGCGGCAACGGGGCCGTTCCCGGAGCGCCCGGAACCAGCGCCATTGCGCCCGCCAATGAGGCAGCAATGGCACGCAGATCGGATTCCGTCAACGGCCCGGGCGGTGAAGACGGAGGCGAAGCAGGAATACCCGGAGACGATTCGAACAGGGGCGATTGTTGAGCCGGAAGCATTTCCTCCGTAAACATCACGGTAGGAATTTCCTCCGATTCGACCGGCGGCGAAGAAATCAGTTCCTCCACATCGCCGCCGTCCCCGTCCCCAAGATCCTTGGGCATCGCAAGAAAGAACTCATTCGCCAGTCTTTCGAGCGTTGCCGGATCGGGCAAAGGAATCGCGCCGAACGGGTAATAGCGTGCCCCCTCGGCACTCGCCGCCGACTTCGAAGCGCTCGATTTCGGCCGGCTCGCTCCGTTGCCCGTCCCGTTATTTGTACTCGTAGTATTTGTCGACATGCACGTTCTCCAGTACGCCGAGTGCGTCTTGAGTCAGGACGACGATGGAGCAATAGAGAGAGATGAGATACGAAGCGATCGCTTTGTGGTTGATGCCCATGAAGCGCACCGACAAACTAGGAGACACTTCGCCGGGAAGTCCGGGTTGGAAGAGCCCGATGACGCCTTGCTTCTTCTCGCCGGTGCGCAGCAGAAGGATGTCCGTGGTTTCGGCTTTGATTGCCAGCTTGGGGCACGGCACTAACGGAATCCCGCGCCAGGTCATAAACGGCGAGCCGAACATGGTGACCGTCGGCGGCGGAACACCGCGGCGTGTGCATTCGCGACCGAAAGCCGCAATCGCCCGCGGATGCGCCAAAAAGAAGCTCGGCTCCTTCCACACCTTTGCAATCAATTCATCGAGATCGTCGGGAGTGGGCGCGCCGTGTCGTGTCTTTACTTTCATTTCTGGCGCGACGTTGTTGAGTAGACCGTACTCGTTATTGTTAATGAGTGCCATTTCCTGGCGCTCTTTAATCTTTTCAATCATCAGCCGCAATTGCTCGCGGATCTGATCGTGCGGACTGCGGTACAAGTCCGAAATGCGCGTTTGCACGTCCAAAACGCTGGTCACCGCGTTCAGAGCGTATTCGCGCGGCTTCTCGTCGTAATCCACATAAATTTCCGGCAAGTCGACTTCGTCGTCTGGTGCGCACTCAATGGTGCGCGTTCCAGGACGGGTGGGTTTGACTTTGTTCAGCCGGTAAACGCCGGCTTCGACCGGCACCCAGGAAAGGAAAGTGATCAGCCAACGTGGCGTGATCGCCTCCATCATGGGCACGGTTTTGGTGACGGTAGCGAGCTGACGAGCCTGTTGCTCAGTCAGCGTTTGACGGACTTCTGCTGTCGCCATGTGATTGTCTCCTTAGCGGTGAAGGAATCGAATTGGAACGCCCTGCGCAAGTCGATAGCCCTGCGCGTCCTCTCAAAACAAGATTGCCTGAACCAACGGGAGCGCTTCCCCCATTTGTTCATGGGAAAATATCGGCTGGATTAGCCAAGAACCCAAAGGCCAATTGTCGGGGTGCCGCAAGTATACAGCACTCCCTGTGTTTCTCATCTGTGATTAAACTCACCACGCATAGATTCGAATTTCATAAGGCTGTGTGCCACCGACTCCCCATGCCGCCGTTCCTGGCCGGTTGATCGAATGTTCGACAACTCGCTGACAGATTGCTTACGGAGACGAATAGCACTTCCTCGCATAGCTTGTCAACTTTGTCTATTGAATTACTAGATATTATTCGTTAAATTGTGACCGCCTTGGTTTCTTGGCTCCGGCTGTTGGGGTGAGCCATGAAACGGGGTGCCTGCCGATTCAGATTCGGCAGGCTTTTTATCGAGGGGCTCAAGTTTAGGCAGAGACTATTACGCGCTGGTTGCGAACTCTTGCGTTTTGTAGAACATTTTCTTCGCGCGTGACCGAATCTCGTCCAGACGCGCCTGCAGTCTTCGTATTTCGGAATCCAATTCGTTAAAAGTAGTGCATCCGGACGTCACCAACAGTTCACTGTCGAGGGCATGATCTCGAAGGTCGCTCTTTAGGTATACGCACGCCAATGGTTGTCCTGTTTCTAGATTGTCTTCGCGATACAAGAGCTCAATATTGCCGACGTTCGACGACTGCCTCTCCTCTACCTCCTGTTCAAGCATAAATGGGAGTGGAGAGGACGCACGTTGACACTCGTCTTCAGGGAGTCCGGCTTCCGGGAGTTCGGCAGTCGCTTTCGTTTCCGCCAACGAACCGACCTCCGCGATCCTGCGAATGAGGAACGGTGGATGGTCATTTCCATTGCTGGACCATTCTAAATTGGCAACTGAATGCCCAGGTTTGCAGGTCACGTCGTAGATCTCGCCCGTAGGACCTGTGACTTCGAACCTGCCGCTCTTGCCGCGCAAGGCCAGTCCAACATCGTAAGTCGCAATGCTCTCCCCAATCCGCATGACGATTCTCCTCCGCAGTGAACTCCCTGTTCACAGAAGAATCGCGCAGCGTCTCTCGGCCACGCAAGTAGTAATCCTGATTCCAAGCGCGCAGAGGCGTGCGGCAACTTATTCAGACTGTTCGATTGGTGAAGCAACAAGCCAGTCTTCGATTGAACGGCAGAAGGCACCGCTTCTGTTAGGCGGCGCCCACGGCCGCAGCAGACTCCGCACTGTAAAATTTTTTCTTGGCGCGGGCGCGGATCTCCTCCAGTTCCGCATGAAGCCTCCTGATTTCGGCGTCCAGTTCGATGAAATTCAAACACTTGGAAGTGAGCAATTTGTCAGCCGTTATACCCGCGTAATCGTTGCGGGCACTCGCTTTCACGTATATGCAGGCGGACGGCTCTTTGGTTGAGGGATCTCTCTCCAGATAAGCAAGATCGAGAGTTGAGGTTTCCATGCGCGGATTATAAGACCGGAGTCTTCGTTCCGCGTCCTGTGTATTTCTTTTATTTTGGTTCGTCTCGCGGATGCACACCCATGGCTATGCACCAGCCGCGGCGGAATGTGCTTTGTAGAACTTTTTCTTTGCCCTTGCTCGAACTTCGTCCAGTTCTGCGTGTAATCGTCTGATCTCGGAATCCAGCTCGATAAAACTCAAGCAGTGCATAGTGACCAGGCGGTCTGCCTTCACGCCGGCATAATCCTCGGCCCCTCGCGTCTTCAAACAAATGCAAGCGGATGGCAGCTGAGTTCGCGGGTCGCTCTCCAGATACACCAAATCAAGACTCGAAGTTTCCATGATGCGGCGATTATGACACGAGCGCGCAGACCGCGCATTAGCTATCGGGGAACTTAAGTCATCGATATTTTAGCTTTCCACGGAGTCGAAACAGAAGATAGGGGACTTGAGTGTGATCCGATGATCGCCGATGAAACGTGTCATCTTCGATCCGGCGGCCAGCGGAAACGGTAGGCTCGGTACGTGTCGTAGCCCTTCGGTAGAGTAGCGTCGAAGATCATTCGTCCGTTGGAGTCGAATTCCGAGAAGCGGCCCGGCTCACCCCATCCCACGAACGTATTGCCGTTATCCTGCGGTTGCGCGCTCCCCTGTGAGATCGCCGAGATATGTTCGGGATGATTGATGGACCGAATCAGCACCGCAGTCTTCGCGGTGGGATCGAGTTTCAGCCAGATGACGCGTGAGCAGGGCTGGACCGGCTTGGGATTCACTTCGTTGTCGAATATGCGCAGCGTATTGGCCCCTGCGACTACAGGGTCGTGCTGAAAAGAGAAAGCGGCTCCCGGTCCGAAGCGGAAATCGCTCTTCTTGCCGCCCAGTCGCCAGATCACCTCGCCCGTATGGCGGTCGAGCTTGTAGACCGTCGATGTGTGGCGCGCCGAGAGCAGCAAGTTCCCGTCGTCGTCGAGTGCGATGCCGTTGATGTGGATGTAATCCCAGGCTGCCGTCGACGCGTCTGGCAGTGGCCAGTAGCTCTCGTCGAACCCAACCTTGCCCAGGCTGTGCCATTCGAAGATCACTTTGCCGGTGGCCACATCGATTTCCTGGATCGACCCCTCCCACACCTGTGCGTTCTTCGATCCACCAACCGAAGAGAGGTCGGCCGTCACAACGTTGTAGATGGTAGCGAGGGCCGTGCCTTGCGGCGTGAGCAAAAATTCATGAGCATCAGCATTCAGTCCGTTGCCAGCCCTCACGGTGGCGATAACGTGATATGTGTCGTCGGCGATGTAATTCACCGACTCGCCGCCGGCGAGTTTACCGAAGTTGCTTTGCTGCGCCCACGTAAGCACGGGCTTGCCGCGATAGGACTGAACGCGGAAGTCGGCTGCGACCTGACCGTTTGTCACTGGGGAGAACCAGACGACGCGGCCGCGGCTGTCCACGATTTCCGGACCCACCGGGCCAGGCTGCGGGCCGCCGCCGATGCCCGCGCCTTTGGGCGCGATGAAGATGAGCCCGTCGGCTTGACCAGGACTGTTCTGGAGAACCGTGACCTCCGGCGGCTTCACGGTGGTCGTCGGAGCCTTTGACGAGTTACCTGCAAGACTGAGCAGCACAAATACCACGGCCGATAATGGGCGCATCAATGAGCTAATCTCCTGTGGCTAATATTTCCGTCAACTCCCAGTCCAGTCCGCGGAATGTCCCCAATCGCCCTCGAAAACGAAGTTGGTCAGTGGCTTTCGTTTCCGCGGGCTCGCATCTTTCTTGCGCAGTTTCTCGGGAAGCTCTGCCGAGTTGCCGGGGTATCCGACGGCCACGGCGGCGACGGGCTCATAATCTTGAGGAATCGAAAACTCGCCGCGAGCTTTTTCGACGTCGAATCCAGCGATCTGATGCACCACCAGTCCCGACACCGTTGCCTGAAACGTGAGATTGGCGATGGCCTGACCAACGTCGTGGAACGCGTGCCGGTTGAGTTCTCCCGATGCAAATGTCAACTTCGCAACCGACAACAGAAGCACCGGCGCGTGCTGCGCCCATTGGACATTGAATTCAAGCAGGCAGCCGAGCAGGCGGTCGAAATCGAATTTATTTGCCTTCGTGGCCACGATGAAACTCCACGGCTGCTCGTTCATGGAGGATGGCGTCCATCGGGCGGCTTCCATCAAGCTGGCCAAGGTTTCGGGTTCGACGGATGTTGAGGCGAAGGCGCGGATGCTTCGTCTGCCGGCAATCAAAGGATGAATGGGATATGCGCAAATCCTTTGTTCGTCTTCTTCCAGAATAATTGGTGCAGACGCGTCGTTTGTCATCAAGTCTCCCCTCCTCCAGAGCTTTTACCACTGATCGTTTGCCGGTCGATTCTCGACAACCGTCCGGCGTTGCAGCACGCGGCCAAGTATGCGTTCTTCCAGTGCGGCGAAGCGGGCGCTGCCGCGGGTTCGCGGTCGAGGGATGTTTACGACTTCGTCCAATGCGACGCGGCCTCCCTCGATCAAGATGACACGGTCTGCCAGACTTACGGCCTCGGCAACGTCGTGAGTCACGAGCATTGCGGTAAAGCCGCGGCTTCGCCAGACATCCTCGATGAGTTGCTGCATCTCGATGCGCGTTAGCGCGTCCAAAGAGCCAAGTGGTTCGTCCAATAGCAACAAATTAGGGTCATGAACAAGAGCGCGAGCCAGTGCAACCCGCTGCCGCTGCCCGCCTGATAAGGTAGCAGGCCATTCCTTGGCTCTTTCTGCCAGGCCAACTTGCGCCAGGACTCTTCGCGCCTGCGGGATGAGTGCAGGCTCAAGACCGAGCATGACGTTCGGCAGAATTCGTCGCCATGGCAGCAAGCGAGAATCCTGGAACATCACGCGAACGTCTGGCTTGCCATTGGAGGCAGGAACCGCACCCAAGGTGATGGTCCCCGCTTGCGGCGTTTCCAATCCCGCAACTGACCGCAGGAGAGTGCTCTTGCCACATCCGCTGCGGCCGACAATCGCCACAAATTCGCCAGCGCTGACCTCGACGTCAAAATCTTCCAGCACGGTGCGTCCACCGAAGGCGATGCTGACGCTTTTGATTCCGACCGACACGCCTCGCGAGCAGCGCTCTTCGGCAGCCGCGATCTCGCTCGAATTGCAAGTGACAGGCAAAGTGATCCCCTATCGTGCCGTCTGATACGCCGGATTCCAGCGCAGCCAGTAGCGTTCCAATCCTTTTGCCAGAAGATCGGCGAGTTTTCCTAGAATTGCATACAGCAGAATGCCGACCACCATGACATCGGTTTGCATGAATTCCCGTGCGTTCATCGTCATGTAGCCGATGCCCGAACGCGCTGAAATCGTTTCGGCCACGATCAAGATCACCCACATCAGCCCGAGAGAGAAGCGCACACCCACCAGAATGGAGGGCAAAGCTCCGGGCAGAATGATCTCGCGGTATAGCGGCCAGCCAGACAGGCCATAGGTTCGCCCCATCTCCAGAAGTCCGCGATCGACCGAGCGAATCCCGTGAAAAGTGTTGATGTAGACGGGGAAAAAAACGCCCAGCGCAACCAGAAAAAGCTTGGCCGATTCGTCGATGCCGAACCAGAGGATAACCAGAGGAATGAGAGCCAAGGGAGGAATGTTGCGCACCATTTGAATGGTCGTGTCGAGCAAAATTTCAGCCCAGTGTATCGAGGCGGTGAGCAACCCGAGCAACAGTCCCACCCCGCCACCGACGACGAAACCTGACAAGGCGCGCAGAGTACTGACCCTGACATGCATCCACAGTTCACCGGAGGCGCTGAGTGCGATGAACGAACTCACCACCGCCCGTGGCGACGGCAGGAAGCGGCTCGGCAGAATCCCCGCGGAAGATGCCCACTGCCAGACGATCAACAACGAAATGGGTACGACCCAGGGCAAGGCTCGCTTCGCCAGAATACTCGGCTGAAGATGAGCTTTCATGGCAGGGCTTTTCTGACGCTCCTTCATGGTTCTTCTTTCATGGTTCTGGCTCAGCGTTTGGCCTCGGTTCCTGTTGAGGTTCCCTGCAGGGTCGCATCGCGGACTTTGATGTGCTTGGGAATCAACTTGAGGTCGTAGAAGGCGTCCGCGATTCTTTGTTGCTCCGCAAGCACAGGATCGCTGACTGGCGTGACACCGTAGCCGCCCCGCGACAGTGCCAACTCAAGCGTCGCTTGATCCAACCCGATCTGCGGTTGCAGCGCTGCCGCTGCCGCTTTCGTGTCCGTTTTCGCCCACTGATCTACGGCGGCCACTTCCTCCAGGACTATCGCAACCACATCTGCCCGCTTCGTGGCGTAGGACCGCGAAGCCAGAAAGAATTGGTGATTGCTGACAACACCGTTGCCATCGGCGAGAATGCGAGCGCCGGTTTGCCGTTGAGCCGCCGCGAGAAACGGCTCCCAGATCGCCCAGGCGTCCACGCTACCGCGCTCGAAAGCCGCTCGCGCATCTGCCGGCGTCAGGAAGATGGTGTCTATGTCTGTGTACCGCACACCTGCTTTTTCCAACAGTTTGACTAGCAGAAAGTGAACGTTGGAGCCTTTGTTGAGTGCCACTTTCTTACCCTTCAGTTCTGCCACCGTCTTGATCGGTGAATCCTCGGGAACGAGAATAGCCTCACCTGCCGAAGCCGGCGGCTCGTTTCCGACGTAAACCAGATCCGCTCCCGCTGCCTGGGCGAAAATGGGTGGTGCTTCGCCCGCGATACCGAAGTCGATGCTGCCCACGTTCAAGCCTTCGAGCAACTGCGGGCCGGCCGGAAATTCCGTCCACTTGACCTCAACGTGCATCGGCGCCAGTCGTTTCTCCAAACTGCCACGCGCTTTCAGCAGCACGAGCGTTCCGTACTTTTGGTATCCGATTCGAATGACGTTGTCGGGATTCTGAGCCACGGCCAACGACGCTAAGGCCATGAGGGCCAAGATAGGTCTCCCGATGGTGCGGTGAAACATTCCAGCTAGAGAATTGCGCATAAGTCTGTGTCCTTGGTCGATCCTGCTTTTACGAATAATGTTCAGGAATAAAATGACGCCTTCGGAAGTTGGCGATTCAAAGCCCAGTCTCCCAACTCGCGAATCTTATAGTCGACCGGATCATGCAAAGTGTGAGTGCGCAGATTGCGCCAGAAGCGGTCGATGCGCGCAGGACCGGCAGCAGCGCGCGCTCCCATGACTTCGAACATCCGGTTGGTGATCTCCAGGCCGACCCTGCTGGTGGTCACCTTCGAGGCGGCGACGTCCAGCGCGCACTTACCCCGCTGGTTGCCGGTGATGGCGTCTCCACTCTCCCATGCTCGCCGGAGAGACTCTCCCGCGATGTCTGTGAGGGCCTGTGCACACTGAAGGTTCACAAAGAAACTGCCGTAATTCGCCAGGATATAGGGATCTTCCGTGGCACTCTGCGCGGATGACGCGATCCAAGGCCGGGTTTGCGCCAACGTGTAGTTGCGCGCTTCCTCCAGCGCGCCTTCGGCGATTCCCAGAAAAATGTTGCTGAGGATGAGCTGCGCAATGCATGAACGCAAGGAGGCCCGGATGCTTCCCAACGGGCCGGGTGTCTTCAGAAACTCTTCCTGTCCGGCGGCCACGTCGCAGAACTCTACGGTTCCGCTGTCGGTTTGCCGTTGTCCCATGGCATCCCAGTCATCTAGAATGCGAATCCCTGGCCGGCAAGAAGGGATGGCGGCTACCATGAACTTTTCGTCCGCGGAACGAAGCGCGGAGACGATCAGCATGTCGGAATCAACTGCGCCGGAACAGAAACTCTTGCGCCCGTTGATGAGGTACCCTCCACTACGGCCGGTCGTCAGGCTCGTACGCTTGTCGAGCGGATTGAGCGCGTTGCCCCAGAACCATTGATTGCGGACGGTTTCAGAAAAGAGTTCTTCGGTCTGCGCCCCCGATCCGTAGAGCGACACGGAAGCCAGCATGAGATGCTGAAAGCCGAACAGATGGGCAATCGAACTATCGACACGGGCGAAGATTCGTATAAGTTTCATCGTGTCCGGCCAGTCCATTCCCCAACCGCCTAAGTCTGCCGGAATCGTTACGTTGAGTAGTCGGCTCGCGCGCAACAGGTCTCTCTCAGTCTTCGCCGTGCCACCCCGCTTGTCGCGTTCAACCGCGCTTTGAGCAAATGCCCCTGCCAGTTGATCGGCAATCTCGAAAGCATGTTGCCGGGGCGGAACGTTAACTGCGATGTGATTCACCGTAGAAAGCACTACAGTCCTCCCGTCTCGTCAGACGTGTGACTCCATACTCCGCGCGGTTCCACACTGCTGCTGCAGCACCAAGTCTGCTGAATTGGTGTTGCTGCAGCAGCACACCGCCATCGACTGAACCGCCTGACATTCGCCGTAACCGCGTGAAAACTTGAAATTCTTGGACATAGCTGCACTGCTCTGTTGGCAAGACAATTGCCAAAGCTGATGTGGAACTTAGTCCCCCGGAGAGAGACTCAACTTATGGAAGTGTTCTGGTTCTTACCAACTCACGGAGACGGTCGTTACCTTGGCGCTGCCGAACAGGCCCGCACTGTCGACTACGGTTATTTGAAACAGATTGCTCAAGCCGCCGACCAGCTTGGGTTTCAAGGCGTTCTACTGCCGACTGGCAGGTCGTGTGAAGATGCGTGGGTCGTGGCGTCAACTCTGGTGCCAGTAACGACTAAGCTGAAGTTTCTCGTCGCGATTCGCCCCGGCATCACCTCTCCCACGGCCGCCGCGCGAATGGCGGCGACGTTCGACCGCCTCTCCGAGGGACGGCTGCTAATTAATGTCGTCACTGGCGGCGATCCCGAAGAGGCGCTCGGCGACGGCGTTTTTCTTTCGCACGATGAGCGTTACGAGGTGACCGAAGAGTTTCTCCAGATATGGCGCGAGGCAGTCGGGGGCAATGCAATCTCATTGAACGGCAAGCATCTTCATGTAGAGAACGCGAAGGTCTTGTATCCGTCGGTGCAAAAACCGCATCCCCCGCTCTATTTCGGGGGATCCTCCAAGGTTGCTTATGGGTTAGCCGCACGGCAGGTCGACGTCTATCTCACCTGGGGTGAACCGCCGCAGGCGGTTGAGGAGAAGGTTGCGACCGTCCGACGTCTGGCAGAAGAACAGGGGCGCTCAGTCAGGTTCGGCATTCGCCTGCACGTCATCGTTCGTGAAACGGAACAAGAAGCGTGGGCCGCAGCGAATAATCTGATTCGCTACGTCGACGACGACACCGTCGCCCGGGCGCAAAAAACATTTGCACGTTTCGATTCCGAAGGACAGCGCCGCATGGCGGAGTTGCATCGCGGCGGGCGCGAAAAACTGGAAGTAAGTCCCAATCTCTGGGCAGGCGTCGGCCTGGTGCGCGGAGGCGCCGGCACTGCACTGGTTGGCGATCCAGCCACCGTAGCGAAAAGAATGCAGGAGTACTCCGAACTGGGAATTGAGACGTTCATTTTGTCCGGTTATCCGCACCTTGAAGAGGCGTATCGCGTCGCCGATCTGCTGTTTCCACATCTGCCAATTTCGTTGCGATCGGAAAGGTCGATCGGCAATGTTACCGGCCCGTTCGGAGAACTCGTCGCGAACGAATACAAGCCACGGACGACTACGGCGACACCGGTGCCGGCGCAACAAAGCTAGTGTCGTATCTCGTGAGCCGTTGCGCAAATTTGTAGTGTCATCCTGAGCGAAGCGAACGACCCATGCATTTTGCCAGCGCCGACAGAATGCAGAGGTCCCTTCGTCAAGCTCAGGGCAGGCTCTTCGCTTCGCTCAGGATGACAGACTCAAAAGGTGGCCTTTTGGAGAAAAGCTTGAATACGCACAAGAGGACAATTTCGGGCTCCTTATGTCTCCTTATTTTTGTCCCTGTCCTTGCCGCGTTCATGACGGGGTGCAGCCGCGCGCCAGCAGCAAAACCGAAATCTATCAGGCTCGACTACGCCTATTACAACCCCGTGAGCCTGGTGCTAAAGGATAAGAAGTTTCTGGAGCAGGATCTTGCCAGTGATGGCATTTCGGTTGAGTGGACGCAAAGCCTGGGTAGCAACAAAGCGTTGGAACTACTGAACAGCAAGAGCGTCGACTTTGGGTCGACGGCTGGGGCCGCGGCTCTTATCGGGAAAGCCAACGGCAATCCAATCAAATCTATCTACGTCTACTCCCGTCCCGAGTGGACCGCTCTGGTCGTTCGCAAAGATTCTCCCATCACAAGGGTCGAAGATCTCAAGGGAAAGAAAGTTGCGGTGACGCGCGGGACCGATCCCCACATATTCCTGTTGCGCGCGCTTCACGAAGCAGGGCTGACCGAGAAGGATATTGAGATGGTGGTGCTGCAGCACCCCGACGGGAGGATTGCACTCGAAAAAGCGGACGTGGATGCCTGGGCCGGCTTGGATCCGATGATGGCGCAGACCGAGATTCAGAGTGGATCGCGGCTCTTCTATCGGAACGTGAACTTCAACAGCTACGGTGTGCTCAACGTGCGCGA
>Ga0209624_10000753_pt1 | contig 27936 bp, 27 predicted proteins | sample JacPinW_OM2H0_O1_FD_188565 | JGI IMG/M metagenome (GOLD analysis project Ga0209624, IMG submission 188565) | Forest soil microbial communities from Algoma, Ontario, Canada - Jack Pine, Ontario site 1_JW_OM2H0_O1 (SPAdes) (version 2) | ecosystem: Environmental > Terrestrial > Soil > Boreal...
CCTCAGGTTGCAGGATTTCGGCTTGATCGAACTGAACGAAGCCTTCGCCGCCCAGGTGCTCGCCTGCGACCGTGAATTGAATTTCAACCGCGACCGGCTCAACGTGAACGGCGGAGCGATCGCGATCGGACATCCCATAGGCTGCACTGGCACGCGAATCACCGTCACGCTGCTGCACGAGATGCTGAAACGGAACACTCGGCGCGGCGTGGCCACACTCTGCGTCAGCGGCGGACTGGGGATGGCGTTGGCGTTGGAGAACGTGGTGTGACGGCCGAGCCGTCATTTCGCCTCGCGGCGGAATCCGATACCGCCGCGCTCCTGAAGTTCATGGAAGCCTACTACGCGTTCGATGGACACGGGTTCGACGAGCAAAAAGCCAGCGTGGCCCTGACGACTCTACTCAGGGACGCCAACCTTGGCCGCGTCTGGCTCATTCTTGATGGCGAGGCTCCCGTAGGCTATGTTGTGATCTGTTTTGGTTACAGCTTGGAGTGGCTGGGCCGCGATGCATTTGTCGACGAGTTCTACCTTCTGCCGGAACATCGAGGCCACGGTTGGGGACGCAAGACCATGGTCTTCGTGGAAGAAGCTGCCCGGTCGCTCAATGTAAGGGCGCTTCATCTGGAAGTCGTCCGGCAGAATGCAGCGGCGCTGCAGATCTATCGCAAGCTCGGCTACAAGGACCGCGAGAGCACCTTCCTATCGAAATGGATCGCTCAGGATTTCTCCAAGCCCAAAGCACAAAACGGGCATTGACTCGCGACGCGCACCGGATCGCCCCGCTGATTGTTCTTATTCCCGGACCATGTCAGACGGCGCAGGCTTCTGCTATTCTTCCTCCGCTCTTACCTGGAGGCGCGGTGAGAAGCAACGGCTCTGCCAACCCATAATGAAGGAGACTTACATGCTTCGATGGATTGCTCGTATTTCCTGCTTCTGCACTCTCATGCTTGCTGGCAACCTCCTGCTGGCGCAGGCGGAGTTTTCTGCCGATGTTGTTGATCTGCAGAAACCGGGCACGCCCACTCAGGCCAAGATTTACTTCGCTAAAGACAAAATGCGCGTCGAATCACAAACTGTCAGCGCCCATGGCGCAGGTGCGGTCATCATGAATTACGCCACCCAGACTGGAACCGTTGTGATGACCCAGCAGCACATGTACATGGAGATGCCGATGCAGGCGCAAACCCAGCGTATGGGATATGCCGCTGCGTTCTTCCGGGCTGGTGATGTCGAGAATGCCTGCGGCGACTGGCAGAAGATGGGGCACACAGAGGGAAACTGCCACAAGGTCGGCAGCGACACGGTCAACGGTCGCAGCACGGTGAAATACGAGACTACGAACGCCAGCGGCGATGTCAGCCACTTCTGGCTTGATCCCAAGTTGCGATTTCCGGTGAAGTGGGAAGGCAAAAACAGCGGCGGCGAATTGCGCAACATTCAAGAGGGCACGCAACCGGCGAGTTTGTTTGAGATCCCTGCCGGCTTCACCAAGATGGATCTGGGAAAAATGATGCAGCAGCCGCACTGAAGTTTGCCGGGCCTCGCGTTGACGCTGCGAAAACGCGGCCACTATACTCAGAGCAGACCTCTGACGCTTGGAGACGGAATGCCCCTTTTTGCGGTAATCGTGGACGATGAGCAACTCGCCCGCGACGAGCTTGCCTACCTGCTTAAAAGCGCCGGCGACGTCACCGTTGTCGCGCAGGGGAAAAATGGTCTCGAGGCAATCAACCTTATCAAAGAACACAGCCCTGATCTCGTCTTTCTCGATGTCCAGATGCCTGGACTCGACGGCTTCGGCGTGATCAAGAAGCTTCTCGATAAAAAGATCCCTCTGCCTAAGATCGTCTTCGCTACGGCTTTCGACCAGTACGCAGTGAAGGCGTTCGAGGTCAACGCGGTGGACTATCTGCTTAAGCCTTTCGACAAGAAACGCGTCGCGCAGTCGGTGCAGAGGGCTCGCACCCAACAGGGAGCCGAAGGCTTGCCCGCGGAAAAGATCGACACCCTGGTCCGGATGCTGCAGGCACCGAAAACCCAAACCTCGAAAATCCTGCTCAAGGCTGTGGGGCGAATGTTTCTGGTGGACCAGAAGGAAATCTGCTACGCCTCCATCGAAGACGGCGTGATCACGGTTGTGACTGCCGGCCCCACGGGCATGGAGGGGCATTCGAACTGCCGTACTTTGGAAGAACTACTCAGCAGTCTGGATCCCGGCTTGTTCTGGCGCGCACACCGCTCCTACCTGGTGAACATCAACCGTATTCGCGAAGTTGTTCCCTGGTTCAAGAGTTCTTACCAGTTGCGCATGGATGATAAGAAGCAGAGCGAGATTCCAGTCAGCCGGGCACAAACCAAACGGCTGCGCGAACTTTTCGGTCTGTGAGTTCCCGGCCGCTGCATCCAGCTTCACGCTGTCGTTCTCTTCCCTCGGATGGGACGCGACGGACTGTTCCGCTCTCGCTACCATTCCCATCAAGTCGTTAATCAGCGTGCCGGAATACAAACAACTCACTTCCGTTTGGATGAGGGCCGAATCACGTGCAGAAAAAAATCGGAGGGCGACCCAGACTTCAGGCCGCCCTCCCGGGTGGGGGAAGGTCAGACTGCCAGAGCTTCCAATCCGGTGCGGTCGCGAATCACCAGGGTCGCGCCTTCCAGCCGGATCAGTCTCTTTTTCTTTAGATCACTCAACAACCGAGTAACAGTTTCCCGCGAAGAACCGATGCGCTGCGCCATCTCTTCGTGGGTCATGGAGGAACGCAGGTGCAATTCCTGCGACGGCTGAATCCCTGCCGGAGCGCACGACAGCAATAGTCTCGCCAGTTTTCCTGATGAAGAGCGAGCCAGCACCAGATCGTGAATGTCCCGATAAGCGCCCTGAAACTCGCGACTCAGCCACAGCGCGGCGTGCATGCCCACTTCACTCTCGTTCTGCAGAAGGGCCATCAAGTCCTGGCGGCCAATGAAATTTAATTGGCATGGGGTTGCGGTTTCCGCCGTCATTTCGTAGTTCGTCCCGGAAATGGCGGCGCTCAGCCCCAGCACTTCCCCGGCTTCCGCCTGTTTCAGAATCAGCACCTTGCCTTCTTTTGAAGTGGTGGAGAGCTTCACCTTGCCGGAGCAAAGAATAAACACGCCCCGCGGCGTCTGTCCTTCCACGAACAACAACGCTTCGCCCGGCATGACGCTATGGTGGCTGACTTCGTCCATGGACCGCAGCACCGGGGAAGAAAAGCGGCAGAAGAAACCCTCCCGTTTCACCTTACAGCTCATGCAGCTCTCAATGATCTCGAGACCATAGGGAGTTCTCATGCCTGCCTCCGCAGTCGAACTTCGCCGGTGTCCCTGCTCGGCGGGCACTTCTTCAGGATCTTGTGATCTCGTCTGCTGCGAACGTTCGAGCAATGCCCGAGCGTGGGCCCGGGTGTCAGCGTGCGAACTGCGTGCGGCGGAAATCACTTCCCATGCCGCACTCGGGTCGCCGCGCCGTTCCCACTCCAACTGGCAGGCAAATAAGTAGAGAGGATCAGTCGCCTCTGGGTTGTTCTGGCCGAGATTTTGATCGCGCCGAGGTTCGAGTGTGGCAACATCTGCGAACTCAGGCACCGCTACCCACGCTTCTTTACGGGTAAGCACCCTGGCGCGCCAGGCTTCACTCCTCGAGATCTCCTCGGGAAGAGCGGCGCTCCTCACAGGCTCTGGCAATAAGCGAACTAGATTGCTCGGCTGATAATTCCTAGCCACTAACACGGTTCACTCCTGATCCGGATGCGGCCGGCTGTTGTGGGGGTACGACTCGTCCGTCCGCGCTGTGGAAACCTGCTCGACTTACTTCCCGATCACGGAATGCCCATGCAATTGATGTTCCAGAATGGCCCCAGTCTTGAAAGCGATCCAATCCACAGAAGGGAAAGCCTCAGCCGACTGAGATTCCAATCCTGCTAACCGGCCAACTGCCGACCCTTCGGCAACCGGAGCATAAGTCGGCACTTGAAACCTCTCCCGACTGGATTGCAATCTAGAGGGCATCAGGCCACCTCGACCGCCGCTTGTTCAGGTTGCGTTCGAGAGGTATACTCCCGGCCTGCGAGACATAAGTCCGGACAAAGGAAAGTGAGGGCAAACACCTCATGAACTGGAAAAGCAAACTAATTCTAGGCGTGCTCACGGCCTTGGCGATGATGGGGCTCACCTATTTGCTGCCCAGGGGGAGCGTGACGCAGAATGCGGCCCTGGTGCAGTTTCCGGTGACAGTGGGAGTGTGGGCGATCTTCGTTTTACTCTTCGTGAAGCTAAAGTAGAAGTTTCGCGACCCAGCGATCTGTGCGGTCATCTAGCCCGGTGTCCGGCTGGAATAGTCTTGGCGCGTAATTCCCAGCCGCTGCATCTTCGACTGCAGGGTGGTGCGCTTGAGGCCAAGTCGACGGGCTGCACCCATGGGTCCAGAAATCATTCCCCTAGTCTCGACCAGCACGCGGATGATGTGATCGCGTTCCGCGCCCTCAAGCGAATGTTCCGAACCGGCGGTGGGTGACTCTGCCCGGAGTTCAGCCAGTGGTGCTCGCAACGCCGTTCCCTCAGTGAGAATGACCGACCGCTCAATAAAGTTTTCCAGTTCCCTTACGTTGCCCGGCCAATCCCAGTTGACCAGGCTATTCATGGTTTCGCTGGGAACCGTCTCGATGCCGCGATCCATCGCGCGAGCAAATTTCCGGACAAAGTACTTGACCAGTAAGGGGATGTCTTCGCGCCGTTCCCGCAGTGACGGCAGTCGAATCGGAAATACGTTCAAGCGGTAAAAGAGGTCGCTGCGAAACTCTTTCTCGACCACGCTCCGGGCCATATCGCGGTTGGTAGCTGCGATCAGACGCAGGTCCACTTTGATCGTCCGCGTCCCTCCCAGCCTCTCGAACTCATGGTCTTGCAACACCCGCAGCAACTTGGGCTGCAGTTCCAACGGAATTTCACCGATCTCATCGAGGAACAGAGTACCTTTATCAGCGAGTTCCAGGCGTCCCACTTTCTGGCTGACTGCCCCGGTAAACGCGCCCTTTTCGTGGCCAAACAATTCGCTTTCCAGCAGCCCGGTGGGGATCGCGGCGCAATTCAAGGTGACAAAATTTCGCTCCCTGCGCTTGCTGGTGCGGTGAATTGCGCGCGCGACGAGGCCCTTGCCGGTTCCGGTTTCTCCCAGGATCAGAACGGTCGCGTCGCTGGCGGCGACGATCGAGACCTGATCCAGCACCTGTTTGAGAGGCCCGCTCTCCCCAATGATCTCTTCAAAATGAAGCAGAGTGCGTGGTTCACCCTCCAGGAAGCGTTTCTCATGATCCAGTCGGCTCCGCAACTGCTCGACCTCGCGGGCGGCCCGCGCGTTTTCGATCGTGATCGCAAGTTGAGCGGCGACTTGGTTCAGAAGCGTCAGGTCGTCAGTCTTGAAAGCCTCTGGCCGGGTGCTGCCCAGCACCAGAACTCCCAGCGGCCCCTTGGGTCGGAGCAAAGGAACACAACACAGCGCTTGCAGGCCCTCGGCCAGCAAATGGTCGGTAGTCCCGGCCGGGAACTCTTGCATCTCGCCCTTGTTGAAAATCAAGGGCGCGCGCTCCAGCACGGCCTTCCCTCCGGGATCCTTTGCGGCACTGACTTCGGTGTTAGCAGCGGATCCCTTCCGCAGGGGAAAATCCGTAGCTTGCCGCACCAGCTGACCGCTTTTTTCGTCGTGCACAGCAAGAGCTGCGTACTCCTGCCGCAGCACCCGGCGTAAATAGGCAGAAATCTTTGGGAACACCTGCCGCACATCCCACTTCGCGGCCAGCACACGGCTGACTTCCATCAGGACTTGCTGCCGCTTCTTCTCCTCCGTCAACTTCTCGGACACACTGCGCAGCGACTCCTCAAGTTTTTTTTGTTCCGTGATCTCGATCGCAATGACACCGACTTGCGTAACGTTTCCCGTTGCGTCCTTAATAGGAACGTAATGCTCAAGCCAGTGTCCGGGTTCGGAGCGGGTGGGAAGTATGGAGCTGATTTCAAGGTCCAAGATGGGCTGCCCTGTGGCTAACACTTGGCCCAGCTGAGGTTTAATCAGCTCGGCAAAATCACCCAGCATCTCGCGAACACTTTTTCCCAGGTGCGCTTCGGCAGGTATGCCATTCATTTCTGCCAGAGTGCGGTTGATCGCGAGATAGCGGGAATCACTATCCAGGATGCAAAGACCCACTTTGGACGCGCTGAAATAAGCGGAGAGCAACTGTTCCGAGGCGAGGAGAGCTTCAGCCGGTTCGCGGCTTCGAGACACTACTTCGGCCATCTCCAGCAGCGCATGAGATCGCTGCGAATCCCGGTCTAAGCGTGGAGCCCTCAAGGGGTACACTACACCGCAGCCTCGCGGCGGCTCCCCCCTCGAAAAGCGCGCCGCTCAATTGCCGAATTTGACTCAGCATTATAACCTCACCTCTCAAAGGAATCGGCGGTTTTCTCGCAAAGATAGCTTTTCCGAAACCGATTATTCCCAAGATGGGAGTTATGCGCTCGCCTCCGGTTCGGCAGCGTTCCACCCCATTGAGTGGACCGTTATAATCAGGCATATGGCCCGGGGATGGGAAAGCAAGTCGGTGGAGGCCCAACAGGATGAAGCCGCAGAAAAGAGCACCCCCGAAAAGCCACGTCTGACAAGGGAAGCCGCCGCCCGGCTCCGCGAGATGGAGAGCCTTCGTCTTTCGCTGCAGAACGTGCTGCAGCAGATCGAACACAGTCATAATACTCGCTACCGCTCCATGCTCGAACAAGCTCGGTCCGATCTAGAGCGAAAGATACAGGAACTCGGCGTTTAAGGTGGAACTACAAGATTAACTGCCTCGCTCTCGCCGGCTGCAGCGAACCCTTTGTGCCCCCTGACGTATAATTGAGCCTCCATGAGAGCTTACGTTTACGTTTCGCTCAAGAAAAGCGTTCTCGATCCTCAGGGCAAAACCATCCAGGGATCTCTCAAGAAGATGGGTTACAAGGGTCTGGAAGACGTGCGCCAGGGAAAGTACTTCGAACTTACGCTCGATGGTGGGCTTAGCCGCGAAGAAGCGCAGGCGGAAGTCGAGCGCATGGCGCGCGATGTGCTCACCAACCCGGTCATTGAAGAGTTCCGCTGCTCCCTCGCAGACTGAATTCCTGGAGTTTTCGCATGTGCGGCATTGTTGGATATGTCGGCAAGAAGCAGGTCGTTCCGATCATCCTCGAGGGTCTGAGGCGGCTGGAGTACCGCGGTTATGACTCGGCTGGAATTGCCGTTGCCGGCAATGGCGACAAGTTGCAGATTCGCCGCGCCGAAGGCAAGCTGCGCAATCTGGAAGAAGCCATCCGTCTCAAGCCGCTCGAAGGCAGTTACGGCATCGGCCATACCCGTTGGGCTACGCACGGACGTCCTACGGAAGAAAACGCTCATCCTCATCGAGACTGTACCGGCAAAATCGTCGTCGTACACAACGGCATCGTCGAGAATTATCTCAGCCTGAAGAAAAAGCTGATCGAAGAAGGCCACAAGTTCTCCACTGAAACCGATACCGAAGTCATCGCTCACCTGATCGAGAAACACCTCTTCAAAACCGGCAACGGTCACCCCCCTCACCTGGAAGAGGCGGTTCGCAAGACCGTGAAGGAACTCAGCGGAGTATTTGCCTTGGCTGTCATTTCCGTGGACGAGCCGAACAAGATCGTGGCCGCGCGCAACGGCCCTCCTCTGGTGGTTGGCCTGGGCAACGACGAATACTTTGTCGCCTCCGACGTTCCTGCCATTCTCTATCACACTCGCGACATCTTCTTTCTGGCAGATGGCGACCTTGCCGTAGTCACCGCCAACGGCGTGCAACTGACGGATTTCGACGGAAAACCTCTCAAGCGCCAGGTGCAGCACGTGACCTGGGATCCCATCATGGCGGAAAAAGGCGGCTTCAAACACTTCATGCTCAAGGAAATCTACGAGCAGCCGCGCGCCGTCCGCGACACTACTTTGGGACGCATTTCGCTCGACACCGGCCACATCTTCCTCGACGAAATGCAAATCAGCGAGGCCGAATTCCGCGCCGCGAAGAAAGTCAACATCGTGGCCTGCGGCACCAGTTGGCACGCCGGACAAGCCGGCAAGTTCATGATCGAAAGTTTCGCCCGCGTCCCGGTCGAGGTCGATTATGCCAGCGAATGGCGATACCGTGACCCGATCGTCAGCCCGGACACCATCACCCTGGTGATCTCGCAGTCGGGAGAAACCGCCGACACGATTGCTGCCCAGCGCGAGGCCAAAGCCAAAGGCTCGAAGACGCTGGCTATCTGTAACGTGGTCGGCTCGATGATTACTCGCGAAGCCGCCGGGACAATCTACACGCACGCCGGGCCAGAGATAGGTGTGGCTTCCACCAAGGCCTTCACCTGCCAACTCACGGCTCTTTATCTCTTCGCGCTTTACCTCGCGCAAGTGCGCGGCGCGATGACAGCCGAACAGACCCGCAAAGCGGCCCAGGAACTTACGCTCATCCCCGGCAAACTCGAAAACATACTCACCCACGACGAAGCGTGCGAAGATCTAGCCAAACGATTCCAGCGTGCCCAGGATTTTCTCTTCCTCGGCCGCGGGATTCACTATCCCATCGCCCTCGAAGGCGCGTTGAAGCTGAAGGAAATTTCCTACATTCACGCGGAAGGTTACCCTGCCGGCGAGATGAAGCATGGCCCCAACGCCCTCATCGACGAAAACCTGCCTGTGGTCATCCTAGCCACGCGGGATGTGAACGATCCCGACTCCATGGTGCGCTACGAGAAAACCATGTCGAACCTGAAGGAAGTAAAAGCCCGCTCGGGAGTCGTCATCGCCCTAGCGACGGAGGGTGACGAAGAGATCAAAGAAGCAGCCGATCACGTCCTCTATGTGCCGGCCGCGCCGGAGGAACTCTCGCCGATTCTCGAAATCGTTCCCTTGCAGTTGCTGGCCTATCACATCGCTGTGAGGCGGGGCTGCGATGTGGATCAGCCGAGGAACCTCGCTAAGTCAGTCACAGTGGAGTAGGTAACCATCGTCAGCTATCTGGAGATGCGGCCTGCACGGCTCTCCGCAGCCGCTCCAGAACCCACACCAGCTTCGCAATCGCCACCACCCAGATCGCAAACGCCGTATCCACCACCCAAGCCGGCGCGACTCCTACTCTTCGCAGCAGGAAGGGCAGAAAATTCCAGGTCGTGATGTGAACGTAATCCCATGGGTCCCAGTGCATGGCCTCGGTGTTCAATCCCCAGGCGTCCATCTTTCCCAACGGAAACGCCACGATGTTTTTCAAGCGGAGCGCGATCACGAAGGTGGGATGGCCTAGCGTCTCCATCTGATAAATCTCCAGCGGCAGCCAGAAGGCGAGCGAAGCAAGCTGAATGATCAGGCTGGCTGCGATGAGCGCAACTCCACCGCGCCAGACCCATGCGCTTAAATTCTCGCGATAGCGCAGCAGCAGAGGCACGGCAAGCAAGGCAGAGAGCTCCGCCGAAGTCGAAACGTAGCGGTCGCCCCAGGCAAAATCTCCCGACCAGTAGGTGTACCTCGCATAAAAGCTGATGTAGGCGACCAGCAGGAATAACGACACCACGCCATAGGCGCGGACTTCCAGCGACAGGTGCTTCCATAGCAAGATGAGCAGCAGAATTGCCAGCAGCAGCAGTGGATCGAAAAGAAAAATCGACTTCTCGGGCTTGAACAACGCTCCCAGGACGCCTTCGTGGAACGGTGTGCTCCAGGGAAAGTTTGGCGGCAGAGTTGGGTCCTGCAACCGTTGTTCCTGGGCAAAGAGCGGTACGTACGTGTTAGTAAATGATCCAAAGCGATAGAACTGATAAAGCCGGTCCACCAGCAAGAAGAACGCGTACACCGGAGCTGCGATTTTGCAGTAAGCGACGAACCGATCCCACAGGTCACGTCCCCGCACCTGTTCAAACCAAAGCACCAGCAGGAGGAAAAAGCCCGCCATCACAAGATCGAGACCAGTCGTCAGCCGCGTCAGCAGGTTCAGGCCGAGCGCGGCGCAGCCTAGGAACAACGCCCGTTTGCTTCCCGTCCGCAGCCAGTCGTATTGAAAGGAAAATCCGGCCAGCGTCAGAAGCATGATGTAGTTGTTTTCCATCATGTTCTGGGTGTAATGCAGGTGGGTGGTGCAGAACAGCAGCGCTAGCACTCCCAGCGCGGACTCCTTCACGCTGAAGCGGAACTGGCGAAGCAGGCGAAATGCAATCAGCGCTGTGAGGACATTCACGAGAATGTTAGTGCTGTAGCTGACGACGATGCTGCGCACCGCGGGATCGTCACCATAGTCAGAAAAAATCTGCCAGTGCGCGATCCAGGTCCCGACCAGATCCGCGGGCAGCATCAGCAGGGACTGGCCAATGCCGTACCAGCTGTAAAGCCGGCCGCCGCGGCCATGCAGTCCGAACTCGGGATACTCGTTCGGGAAGACCTGTGGCTCGGAGGTCCAGAGCCAGTGCGTGGTCTGCAAACGATGCGTGGTGTCGGAAGTGCCCAGTTCGCCAGACTGCACCACGAAGGCAAGCAGGCCTGCGGTGAGGCACAGCAGCACCAGTGGATCGGACAACCAGCGGCGGAGGCGCGAGGTCATTGTTTCGATGGTATCAACAAAATCTCAAGAGGGATGGGACCGTGGAATCCCACGCTTCGCATCCCGGCCGGTGGTGCGGTCCCGCTTAGCAGCGTAGAATGCGACCGCCTTAGGTTTGGGTCGAGAATTCAATACGAAAGAAGGAGAGGACAAGAATGAAAAAGTCACTATTGGTGGTCGGAGTGGCAGTGGCGCTGACGGCTGCGTGGTCCGTGGGGCGGGTGCAAGGACAGAAAGGGCAAGGCGAAAAGGTAGTCTTTGCTTCTGCCGATCATGCGAATTACACCGCGATGACCCCGAGCGTTTCCATGGCGGCAATCTGGGGAGACTCCAACGCGGGAGCGCATGGCACATTCACCAAGTTCGCGCCGGGAACTGACTCAGGAATGCACACCCATACGAACGATGTGTGGATCGTGGTGCTGAAGGGAGCTTATTTGTATAAGGACGACTCTGGCGAGAAGCGGGTGGCAGCGGGCGATTTCTTGCGCGTTCCTGGAGGTCACAAACACTGGAGCGGCGGCGATGCGAAAGAGGGCGCTCTGTTCTATGAAGAATCGTCCGGGAAATTCGATTTGATCCCGGTAAAGTAGCACCCGACGGTTACTTTACTGAAGAGTAATGGCACGAGTTGGCCATTTACCGATGTGCGGCTTCCGGTTAGTCTTCTGATTGAGCAGCACTTGGGGGAGGGCTGATCGACAGACGCTCCATGACTCGAATGAGTCTGGGGCGTTTTGTTTTGCGCGCTATTCTTCAGCCCTGACGGCGCATTCGCGAAGCAGGCGCTTTGCTCAGGATGACAGGGGGGTGCTGTGGATCACCGAATCCCCCAGAGGGAGGGGGCTGTGGAATCCCACGCTTCGCAAAGGGTGCCAGACATGGGCCACCTGCGAGAAGTGGGCACCCGGCGCGAGCGCTCCAAAGAACTGCCGTGGAATGAGGGCGCAGCTGCCCTCTATAATAAGAAATGTCGGGTGCAGGTTTTATTTGTGAAATCCAGCAGGGGTAAAAGCGATGGCAAGTCTTCAGGAACGCCTGGACGAGTTTAGGAAATCATTCGAATCGGGAGCTCCGCCGTACAACGCGCCGCACGAAGTAATCGAGATGATGCATCGAGCAACAACCGAACTCAAGGCCACCGGAATTGAGGAGCGAGCCTTAAAGGTCGGCGACCGCGCTCCGGGCTTCACGTTATTCAACCAGGATCACGTCCAGGTGGCCTCGGCCGATCTTCTCCGTCGAGGACCGCTTGTGGTGAGTTTCTTCCGGGGACACTGGTGACCCTACTGCAATATGGAGCTGGAGGCTCTACAAGGAATCAATTCTGAAGTCAGGGCATTGGGAGCGCAGATCGTTGTGCTTACTCCCGGACTCGAACGGTATACCCGCGCTCTGCACAAGAAGCTGAACCTGACATTCGATATTCTGACGGATCTTCATCTGAAGATCGCGGAGGAGTTTCGGCTGGTGTTCACACTGCCGGACTATTTGCGCGAGCTTTACAAGTCGTTCGGCAGCACTCTGGATAGATTCCACGACGAATCGGAGTACCGGCTGCCCATGCCTGCGCGCTACATAATCGACAAGGAGGGTATCATCCGCGCGGCCGACGTGAACGCGGACTATACGATCCGTTCTGAGCCTTCGGAAACTTTGAAACAGTTGCGGACTTTGACTGCCTCTCAAATAGGCTAGCAGGAGCTATTCCACTTCCCGCAACAAAGACGAGAAGTGGAGCGCGCGGCAAAAATCCCAGAGGGATGGGGCTGTGGAATCCCACGTCTCGCAAAGGAGGCGAGATATGGGGCACCCGACGCTGAACTTGGGGTCTGGCTAGCGGTTCAATCGCCGCAACTTCCTTCCTGCCAATAGCATCTAAAGCTTGACAGCATCCCACTCAGGTCTTAGCATGGGGCTGTTGGCAATCATAAGCCTACTGATTACAAAGCACTTATTTGATTCAAGAGTAAGGTAGAGGAGACGATTATGGCCAAGATTATTGGGATTGACCTTGGAACGACCAATTCTTGCGTGGCGGTGATGGAGGGCGGCGAGCCCAAAGTTATCCCTAATGAAGAAGGAGGGCGGACTACTCCGTCCGTGGTTGGGTTTACCAAGACTGGAGAGCGGTTGGTGGGGCAGGTCGCGAAGCGGCAGGCGATCACCAATCCGGAGAACACGGTTTATTCGATCAAGCGCTTTATGGGGCGGCGCTTCGATGAAGTGACGGAAGAGATCAAGATGGTCCCCTATAAGGTGGTGCAGTCGGGCGACCATGTGGCAGTACTGGCGCAGGGTAAGGAGTACACCCCTCCGCAGGTTTCCGCGCTGATTCTGCAGAAGCTGAAGAAGGCGGCGGAAGACTACCTCGGCGAGAAAGTGACGGAGGCGGTGATTACCGTTCCGGCCTACTTTAATGATGCCCAGCGGCAGGCTACGAAAGATGCCGGGCAAATTGCCGGGCTGGACGTGAAGCGCATCATCAACGAGCCTACGGCGGCGGCGCTGGCGTATGGGCTCGACAAGACTAAGGACGAGTTGATCGCCGTTTACGATTTCGGCGGCGGGACTTTTGACATTTCGATTCTAGAAGTGGGCGAGGGCGTCATCGAGGTGAAGGCGACCAATGGCGATACGCACCTCGGCGGCGACAACATCGATCAGCGGCTGGTGGATTGGCTGATTGATGAGTTCAAGAAGGATGAAGGTCTCGACCTGCGCGGTAAGGGCAACGAGATGGCTTTGCAGCGGCTGCGCGATGCTGCCGAGCGGGCGAAGATTGAGCTTTCGACCACCATGGAGACTGAGATCAATCTGCCGTTTATTACGGCGGACGCTAGCGGGCCGAAGCATCTGGTAAAGAAGCTGACGCGGGCGAAGCTCGAAGGGATGGTGGAAGACATCATTCAGCGCTCGGTGGGTCCGTGCAAGCAGTGCATGAAGGATGCGGGCGTGGATGCCAGCAAGATCCAGGAAGTGGTGCTGGTGGGCGGACAGACGCGCATGCCGCGCATTCAGGCGCTGGTGAAAGAGCTTTTTGGCAAGGAAGGCCACAAGGGAGTCAACCCTGACGAAGTCGTAGCAATCGGCGCGGCGATTCAGGGTGGCGTGCTCGGCGGAGAGGTGAAAGACCTGCTGCTGCTGGACGTGACTCCGCTGTCTTTGTCGATCGAGACTTTGGGCGGGGTGGCGACTCCGATGATTCCGCGGAACACGACGATTCCTACTAAGAAGACGGAGACGTTCTCGACCGCGGCGGATAACCAGACGTCGGTTGAAGTGCATGTGCTGCAGGGTGAGCGTCCTATGGCGGCGCAGAACCGGACTCTGGGCAAGTTCCACTTGACCGGGATTCCGACGGCTCCGCGGGGCGTGCCCCAGATTGAGGTGACGTTCGATATTGACGCGAACGGCATCCTGAACGTGACCGCGAAAGATACGGCCACGGGCAAGGACCAGAAGATTACGATCACGTCTTCTTCCGGACTGTCGAAGGAAGAAGTCGAGCGCATGGCCAAGGAAGCGGACGCGCATTCGGCCGAAGACAAGGCGGCGCGCGAGTCGATCGAGGCCAAGAACCAACTCGACAGCATGCTGTACAGCGTCGAGAAGATGCTGCGCGAGAACGGCGACAAGATCTCTGGCTCGGAGCGAGGAGAGGTTGAAAACGCCGTTGCCGACGCCAAGAAAGCGCTGGAGTCGAACGACAAGGCGCAGATGGATAAGGCTCGCGAGAACCTGACCAAGGCTTCGCACAAGCTGGCCGAGGAGATGTACAAGGCAGCACAGGCGAAGGGTCCGGCGGCGGGTGCTGGGCCGGGTGCTCCGACGGACGGAGCGGGCGCGGCGCCGGGCAGCAATGGCGGCGGGCAGAAGAAAGACGAAGGCGTGATCGACGCTGAATACGTGGACGTGGAAGACAAGAAGTAAGACACTTACTAGCTACTGGCTTCTAGCTGCATCGGGTGGCGCGGGCTTTTGCCCGCGTCATCACGCTTGTGTGGGTCCATCGTTTTACAGGTCCATCGTTTTACAGGTCCAGGGGAGATTGGCAAATGGATTTTCAGGTGAATGAGCAAACTTATTTTCTAAGTCTTGCCGAGGATGAGAAGCAGTGGGAGGTTTTTGTCTCGACTCCGGCGGGCGCCATGTCGATTCCGGTTTACGTGGACGCGGCGGAGTCCGGGCCTTTGGTCGTGATACAAGAGGGGAAGCGGAGACTACCGAACTGACAGACTGCTCTAATGGCAACAACCACCAAGAAAGACTATTACGAAATCCTTGGCGTGAAGAAGTCCGCCTCGGCGGAGGATATTCGCAAGGCGTTTCGCAAGCTGGCGCGCAAGTACCATCCTGACGTTAATCCTGGGGACAAGTCGGCGGAGGAGAAGTTCAAGACGCTCTCCGAGGCGAACGACGTTCTCAGCGATCCCAAGAAGCGCAAAATCTACGACCAGGTCGGGTTCTACTCGGACAATATTGATCCGGCTACGGCGGAAGCCTATGCGCGGGGCGGAGGTCAAGGCGGATTTGCCGGAGGCGCGCCGGGGGGAGGGTTTCCCGGCGGCGGGGCTGGGCAGGATGGTGGCCAGGGCGTTCCTTTTGATTTCAGCGGGTTCGACTTTTCGGATCTGGCGGACGCCGCCGGCCGCGGCCGGCGAACGGGCGGAGGGGGCGGGTTCCGCGACATCTTCTCGGGAATCTTCGGCGGCGGGCGCGGGGCGGCAGCGGCTGATACGCGGCCCGAAGCCGGCACCGATCTGGAATATCAGGTCAACGTGCCGTTCTGGACAGCGATTCGGGGCGGCGTGATGCGGCTCAACATTTCGCGTCAGGACGCCTGCTCGAATTGCCACGGACAGGGCTACATCGAAGCGCCGGGCAAATGCCCGGAGTGCGACGGAACCGGGCAGGTTACGCAGACTGGCGGGCGGATGAAGTTCAACGTCTCGTGCCCGAACTGCCAGGGAACGGGCAAGAACATGTCTGTCTGTCCCGATTGCCACGGCGAGGGTACGGTGAGCCGGACCGAGCCGCTGGAAGTGCGCATCAAGGCGGGGACGCGCGACGGGCAGCGCATCCGGTTGGCCGGCAAAGGCAATGCCGGAGCCCACGGCGGCCCGGCGGGAGATCTTTACGTGATCATCCGTACCGGGGAGCATCCGATCTTCCGGCGCGATGGCGACGACATCTACCTGACTGTGCCGGTAAGCGCTACCGAGGCCGCTTTGGGCGCAAAGATCGAAGTCCCGACGATCGATGGGAGGGCGCTGCTGAAGATTCCTCCGGGGACACAGTCGGGGCAGAAGCTTCGCTTGCGCGAGAAGGGCGTGCCCTCGGCTACCAAGGATGGAATGCGCGGGGATGAAATCGTTGAGATTACGGTGACTGTCCCCATGCCTCGGGATGAGCGCACCAAGGAACTGCTGAAGGAACTTGCCAAGCTGAATCCGGAAGATCCGCGGGAAGAGTTGTGGAAGAAGGTTTAGCGTCCCAGTTCGGAACCAAAATCAAAAGCTTTAACACAGAGGACACAGGGGATCACAGGGTAAAGCCTGCGTTTTGTGGTATGACGTGGGCATGGCCGTTCCGGTTTCTTCTTTTCGACAACTGCGGATCAATCAAGTTTCCGGCGCGATCGTTTCTTCTGCGATGCGCGTCCACTCCGTTCTTGGGCCCGGCTTGCTGGAGAGCGCTTACCAAGGCTGTCTCGTCCATGAACTGAGAAAACGTGGCTTTGAGGTGGCCAGCCAGGTCGGGCTACCGGTGATTTTCGACGGGGAGAAGATCGAGCTGGGATACAGGATTGATCTGGTCGTCGAGCACCTGGTCATCGTGGAAGTGAAGAGTGTCGAGGCGATTCACCCCGTCCATCAGGCTCAGCTTCTGTCGTACATGCGACTGAGCGGGATTGGAGTAGGGCTCCTTATCAATTTCTACGTGGCTCACTTGCGCGACGGAATCAAGCGCATGGTCGACGGCAAGAACTGGGAAAAATAACTAGACCCAAAGAACCCTCTAACACAGGGTAGTTCTGCTTTACCCCGTGTTCCTCTGTGTCCCCTGTGTTAGAGGTTTTGATACAGGGCCCGGCCGAAAACCAGGCCCTTTTCAATTCAAGTCGTCATTTCTTCGGCGTCGGATCGTCTGCCGGGTTGATGTAGTTGACCTTGAACGGCGACATACCATGGATCTGGATGACAGTCTCGCCAGACGCCGAGGCGTAGTGGTGCATGCTGGGATCGAGATAGGCGAAGCTACCTGCCCCGAAGCTCATCATCTTGCTGGCGTCGAACTGGTCTCCCATGCCGACTTTGATCGTGCCCGAGAGCACGGTGACATTTTCCCGGTAGGGATGAGAGTGAGGGGGGACCTTGTAGCCGTCCGGCATCTTCAGGCGAACGGTGAAATCGCCAGACGCGGCCATGGGGTCGCCTTCGAGGACGGCGAGTTGCGCACCCGGAGGCAGGGACGGTGGGGCGGGACCGTACTTTACCTGGTCGGGCGTAAAGGCGTTTTGTGCCTGAGACGGCTGCGCTGAGAACATTGCAAGTGCAGCCACGAATAGAACAACAGGGAGAAACGGTAGTTTCATTGAGACCTCCTGACGGGGCCGAATGATAGACAGTGCTGGCAACAGCCGCAAGGGTTTTCTCCGGTTCCTTAACGGTGAGCCCTCGAATCATTGGTTGGGTTAGCCGGGGTCTGGATGTGCGTTACCGACGTACCTGACCTTCTCGAGAGAAATTTTCGAGAAAGCTGAAAAAAAGATTGCATCTGTGGAAATTTCCCGTAATCTCTTACTTGCGAACTAACTCCAGCGGAATTTCTGGAATCTAACCAAACCAGAAAGCTCGAGCATCCAGCCCGCTGCGGAGTAGCTGAGAGTGAGTCGCTTGAGGAGGAAGACATAGAAATTGGCAACAGCTAGCGCCCCGCGTCATCAAATAGAGAACCCCCAACCTCTCGCCGCCGTTCCTAATAAAGCTCCCAACCGGAAAAGATTCGTCCGTCTCACGCTGTGGCCTCTGGTCGCCGCCACCTTCTTTATGGTGTCGGGCGGAACCTATGGCACGGAAGACATTGTGCACGGTGCCGGCTACGGACGCGCGATTCTGATTCTGCTGCTTACCCCGCTGCTCTGGAGCCTGCCGACGGCCTTCATGATCGGGGAACTTTCGAGCGCGCTCCCCCACGAAGGCGGGTACTACGCCTGGGTACGCCGCGCGATGGGAAATTTCTGGGGATTTCAGGAAGCCTGGCTCTCGCTGGTCGCGTCCATTTTCGATATGGCGATCTATCCCACGCTGTTCGTGGCCTACCTGACGCGCATGTTCCCCTGGTTCCAGCAGGGAAATCGCGGATGGTGGGTAGCGCTGGCAGTGGTGATTGCGTGCGCGGTGCTGAACATTGCCGGGGTGAAAGTGGTTTCGCTCACGTCGCTGTGGCTGTTCTTCGCGCTGACTGCGCCGTTCGTCGCTATCGTAGTGCTGGCTCCATTCAAAATTGGTGCTCTGGCCAACGCCGTAACCAAGCCGACCACTTCCACCGTCGACATTCTCGGCGGGCTGCTCATCTGCATGTGGAATTACATGGGCTGGGACAATGCCTCAACCATCGCCACAGAAGTGGAGAAGCCGCAGCGAACTTACCCCCGAGCGATGCTGGTTGCAGTTTGCATCGTCGCCTTGACCTACGTGCTTCCCTTCGCTGCCATGTGGATGACCGGGCTGACTTCCACCGCGTGGGAGACCGGATCCTGGGCAGACATTGCCGGCTTGCTGGGCGGGCCGCTGCTGCGCGTCGGCGTAGTGCTCGGCGGCGTGATCAGCGCCTTTGGCATGTTCAATGCCCTGGTGATGAGTTATTCCAGACTCCCGCTGGCCATGGCGCAGGACGGCATGCTGCCCGGCATCTTTGGCAAGCTGCAAAAGAAGTCGCGGGCCCCCTGGGTCGCGATTGTGGCGCTGGCCATGGGATGGGCGATGTGTCTCGGCCTGGGCTTTGCACGGCTGGTGACGATCGACATTCTTCTTTACGGTACCAGTCTGGTCCTGGAGTTTGTGGCGCTGGCGGTGCTTCGGTTCCGCGAGCCGGACCTGCCTCGGCCGTTTCGCGTTCCGGGTGGATTATTCGGGGCGATTGCAATTGGCATTCCTCCGGCGCTCCTGTTGGGCTTTGCGGTGACGCGCAGCGAGCACGAATACATTTGGGGCATGAGTTCGTTTGCCTTCGGGATGATCCTGATCGCCGCGGGCTTTGTGGCTTACGCCGTTAATCATCTGTTGAAGCCGCACGGGTGGGCTGCCCCAGAACAGAAGCCCGAACCAGCGGCCTAGCAACTTCCTCGGCCACGGATTGACGCGGATAAACACGGATTTGACTTTTTCGATCCGATGGAATCTGTGATGATCCGTGGCCGCTTTGCTTTTGTTATAAATTGGTGACGACAGAAGTTCGGCCGGTTCTCAGATAATGACCAAACGTAAATCCAAGGGCGCATACATGATCTCGGCGGTCGCTGAGATGTACGGCATTCATCCCCAGACGCTGCGCCTATACGAGCGCGAGGGGCTGCTTAAGCCGTCGCGCACCGAGGGCAACACCCGCCTCTACACCGACGAAGACCTGCAGCGTCTGGAGTTCATTCTCTCGCTGGCGCGCGACCTCGGCGTGAACATCAGCGGCATGGCGATCATCCTGCAAATGCGCGAGCGCATGGAAGAGATGCAGCGTCAGATCCAGGAGTTCGTGCAGTATATCCAGCAGGAAGTGCTCACCCGCGCCAACGCCGCGGCCGATCCGGCGAAGGGCGCGATCGTGCCAGTGAGAAGGCCCATGGTGGTGCCGGCGGTGCAGCCGGGGAGGAAACGGTAAAGCTCAGCCATCTGCAATTAGCGGTTGCTCTCGTCGCGTATCATGAAAGTTCCTCAGCATCCAAATGCTGAGTGCTGAATGCTTCCCTTCAAGCTCATTTACAGCGACGCTTACTACCTGCCCATCGGCGAGCACGTCTTCCCTGCTGACAAATACCGGCGGGTCCGTGACCGGCTGCTTGCGACCGGCGTTGCCGAGGGCAAAGACTTTCTGGAACCCGGGCCGGCCACTGATCAGGACATTCTTCTGGTTCACAAGCCCGAGTATGTGCACAAGTTGAAGACGGGATCGCTCACCCCGCGCGAGGAGATGGAACTGGAAGTTCCGTACTCGTCGGAACTGGTCGATGCATTCTGGCTGGCGGCGGGGGGATCGATCTTGGCGGCACGGCAGGCATTGGCCGACCGCGTCTCGATCAACCTAGGCGGCGGATTTCATCATGCTTTCCCCGACCACGGCGAAGGCTTCTGCATGATTCACGATGTGGCTGTCGGCATCCGGGGGTTGCAGCGCGATGGCGAGATTCGCACCGCGATGACCGTCGATTGCGACGTTCACCAGGGCAACGGCACGGCAGCGATCTTTGCCGGCACGCGTACCGCGAGCGCGCTGTTGCCTTCCGCCGGAGCATCGACGCTTAATCCTTCGTCGCTGGGTTCCGGGCTAGGTTCCGCGCTTCCTGGCAAGATTCGGGGCGCACATGCCGGAGACGTCTTTACCATTTCTTTGCACCAGCACAACAACTATCCGCAGTGGAAGCCGCCGTCTTCGATTGATGTCGATTTGCCGGATGGCGTCGGGGATGACGACTACCTGGCCTGGCTCGACAACGCACTCAGCTCCGGCCTGCGACAGTTCGAGCCCGACCTGCTGTGCTACATCGCCGGCGCCGATCCTTACCGGGAAGACCAACTGGGTGGGCTTTCCTTGACTATTGAAGGATTGAAGCGGCGCGACGAACTCGTGTTCCGCGTGGCCCGCGCCCGCGATTTTCCCGTGATGGTGACCTTCGCCGGCGGCTACGCCCGGAATGTGGAAGATACCGTGACCATTCATTGCAACACGGTGATCGCGGCGAAAGAAGTCTTCGCGGCAAAGAAGTAAAGACCCGAAAAGATATACTCGAGGGCATGATCGTCAGCCCGTCAGACCTTTCGCACAGCGAGCTTTACGGCATCCTGCTCAATTCCGTGGCACCACGGCCAATTGCGTGGGTGTCCACAGCCAGCTCGTCGGGACAGCTTAATCTTGCGCCTTTTTCCTTCTTCAACGCGGTTTGCACCGATCCTCCATTGCTGGCATTTGCGCCCGGACTGCGGCGGCCCAAGGAGCCGGACGTTCGCCGTGGCGAAGCTAAAGATACGTTGCGGAACATTCGGGAAACCAGGGAATTTGTGGTCAATATCGTCACCTATGAGCTGCGCGAGGCGATGAATTTAACCAGCGGCGAATACGACGCGTCGGTAAACGAATTCGAGTTGGCAAAGCTTAGTCCTCAGCCTTCAAAGATCGTGCGTCCGCCCAGAGTCGCTGAGTCACCGGTCAGCTTTGAGTGCAAACTGCATCAGATTCTCGACTTTTCCACCGTTCCCACCAGCGGCAGCCTCGTGATTGGCCAGATTGTGTCGATTCACATGAACGATGCGCATCTCAAAGACGGTCGCCTGGATCGCAATTCGCTGGATCTCATCGGACGTATGGGCGGGCTGCAGTATACGAGGACGACGCAGAGGTTCGAGATGGTGAGACCCAAGGTTGAGTAGACACTGCTAAAATAAATAATCCGTATGTTCGAGAATCTTCAGGAAAAACTGCAGCGCGCGTTCAAGAGCCTTCGCGGCCAGGCCCGGCTTAACGAGGAAAACATCGGCGAGGCTCTGCGCGAAATCCGGCTGGCGCTGCTCGAAGCTGACGTCAACTTCAAAGTGGTCAAAGAGCTGATTGATCGCATCCAGGCCAAGGCTGTCGGCCAGGAAGTGATGACCGCGCTTTCTCCCGGCGAGCAGGTCATCAAGATTGTGCGCGACGAGCTGGTCGAGACTCTCGGGAAGGACACGGCGCGCGTGAAGTTCGCTTCCCAGCCGCCCACTGTCGTCCTCATGGCCGGGCTGCAGGGTTCTGGCAAGACCACCACTTCGGGCAAGCTCGCGAACTGGTTCAAGACAGGCGGGCACCGTCCGCTGCTGGTTTCGGTGGACGTGTACCGTCCCGCGGCCCGCGAGCAGTTGAAAGTTGTGGCGCAGGCCGTCAAAGCTCAGATCTACGAAGGCGAAGTAGGCGACGCAAAAACGCCTGCGGAACTCACGCAAGCCGTGGAGCGGTTGGTGAAGGAAGCGCGGCGCGAGGCTATCGTTTCCGGCTGCGACGTGCTGATCGTTGACACCGCCGGCCGTCTGCACATCGATGACGAGCTGATGAGCGAGATGCAGTCGCTGAAAAAGCTGCTGAACCCGTCAGAGATTTTGTTCGTCGCCGATGCAATGACCGGGCAGGACGCGGTGCGCTCCGCCGATGAGTTTCACAAGAAGCTCTCGCTCACCGGCGTCATCCTCACCAAGATGGACGGCGATGCCCGCGGCGGTGCGGCGCTTTCCATCCGGCAGGTTACCGGCCAGCCCATCAAGTTCATCGGTGTGGGCGAGAAGTACGATGCGCTCGAGCCGTTCCATCCCGATCGCATCGTGTCGCGCATTCTCGGCATGGGCGACATTCTCTCGCTGATCGAGCGTGCCGAATCGCAGATCGACAAGAAGAAGGCGCAGGAGATGGCCACCAAGGCCCTCACCGGCGATGGCTTCTCGCTCGAAGACTTCCGCGACCAGTTGCAGCACGTAAAAAAGATGGGATCGATCAAGAGCCTGATCGGCATGATGCCAAGCATCGGTCCGTTTTCTGGCCTGCAAAAGGCCGCTGACAACGTGGACGAAAAACAGATCAACCGCGTCGAGGCCATCATCAATTCGATGACCGTATACGAACGCAATCATCACGAGGTTATTAACGGCAGCCGCCGCAAACGGATCTCCCGTGGTTCGGGCACCACGGTGCAGGAGGTAAATAACCTGCTTCGCCAATATGCGCAGATGAAGAAGATGTTCAAGCAGATGGGCAAGCCCAGCTTCGCGCGCAGGATGGCGGGGATGAAGCTGCCGGGAATGTAGGGTACATCGATATGCTGCTGGCGGTTCGCCAAGAACGGCTTGGTTGGCCGGTTTACCTCCTTCCGCTTTTCTTCGGGTTTCTATTCACACCCTCGGCATCCCAGACCGGTTCGGGTTTGGATGGTGTCGTGACGACGACGAGCGGACAGCCTGCCGCGGGAGTGTCGGTGTATGGAAGCGCGTCGAAGACTTGTTGCCCGTTTAAGAGAGAGAATGCGACTACGGACGAGAACGGTCGCTTTCACCTCGAGCATCCAGGAGCCGTCGTACACTTTTCCAAAGATGGTTTTGAGCCTCATGCTTTGGTGATTCCAGCCGGCACCCCGCAAGTTCAAGTAGCCCTCTCGGCTCCGCGCAGCGACCTCATCGCTTCTCCCTGCGGATCGCGCCGGGCCGGTAGCAAAAGAATCGGATGGCGAGTCCGATTCGACGTGCCCCGGCACGCGGTGAAGATCCTCGGCGGAAAGACTGATGTGGACTATGTTCGTTACTTGATCAAACCGAAGGTGGGCGATGCCTATTTGGAACTGTGGTTTGGGCCCTATGCACTTAGCACAGAGCCTGATGATGAAGACTTCTTGAGTTCGATCGAATTTTCGCAAAGGCGGATCGTCACGCCCGACCTGGGGGTGGTCGGCACGGACACTCGGGGTCAACACCGAGACCAGGAGAAGTGGCGCCAGACCGCAATCGCGGGCGGGGGAGGAGCCCGATACAAGGCTACGGGATCAGAAGATGTTATCCTCTTCGATCAGGTCGTCAATTCCATTTGCATGGTGCCCTTCGAAAACGAACCATCAGCTAAGCAATCGAATTCCCAATCCAAGCCATGAAGTGGCGATCCCTCGAAGAATCCGGTCCGCAAACCGATCTTCGCGCATTGCGCGAGATCTTTGCTGAGCGCAAAGAGTTGATTGCGAAATACGTTCCGGCGGAGACTTCAGCGATTCATGCGCGAGCTATCGCGGAACTGGAAGAACAACGCCTGGCGGCGACTATCCTGCCCGTTGGCACCAAGATTGCGGAGTTCCAGCTTCCCGATCACGACGGCAAAAGCGTGTCATCCTCCGCCTTGCTCGCCCAAGGACGCCTCGTGCTCTGCTTCATCCGCGGGCGCTGGTGCCCGTTCTGCGTGGGTCAGATGGAGGCGATGAATCTCATTCAGCCGCAGGTTCGGCAGGCTGGCGCAACGTTTGCCGCTATTTCTCCGCAGACCGTGAAGCAATCGTTTTTCATGCGTGACCAGCATAAGCTGCGCTTTCCGCTGCTCTCCGATACCGGCAATAAAGTGGCGCGGCAGTTCGGCCTCACCTACCGCGTTCCCGATGAACAGCGTGCGGTCTATCAACGTGCCTTCGTCAATCTGCCATTCGTGAACGGTGACGATAGTTGGGGGCTGCCGATTCCTGCGACCTACATCATCGACCGCGACAGCATCGTGCTCTTCGCAGCCGCTAACGAGGATTACACCGAGCGTCCGGAGCCAGAAGACATCGTGCGTGTCCTGGCCAACACGTCGGGCGCTTGAGGCACGCGGGCGAGGGCGCCCGCGCCACACCTCGGCTTTCGGTACACTGATACTTCATGAACTATATCTATGGCATCAATGCTGTCAGCGAGGCGCTTAAGGCTCGCGGACGGGCATTTCAGTGGGTCGGCATGGCGAAGGAGCGGCACGATATTCGCTTGCAGCGCATGATCGAAGAGTGTCGCAAGCTGGGCGTGCCCGTGCGTTTCCTCACCCGCGTGGAACTCGACCGCATGGCCGGCAACGCGGCGCATCAGGGAGTAGTCGCGGTTACCTCGGCCAAGCAATACAGCGACCTCGATGACGTGGTCGGCGGCAAACGTGGAAGGTATTCCTTCGTCATCGTGCTCGATGGAGTGGAAGATCCGCACAATCTGGGCGCGCTATTGCGAACGGCAGATGCCGCGGGTGCGGACGGCGTGATCATTCCAGAGCGTCGGGCTGCCGCCGTCACTGGGACGGTCACGAAAGCCTCGGCCGGAGCGAGCGAACACTTGCCCATTGCGAAAGTGACCAACATCGCCCGCACGGTAGAAGAATTGAAGGAGCGCAACATCTGGACGGTTGGTCTGGACGAGCGGGGACCGCAGACCTACGACGCCCTCGACTACAACATGGATTGCGCGCTGGTTCTGGGCGCTGAGGGAAAAGGCCTGCACGACCTGGTGAAGAAGAAATGTGATTTTCTGGTTTCGATTCCGATGCTGGGAAAAGTGTCTTCGTTGAATGTGTCGGTCGCGGGCGCGGTCGTGATGTACGAAATTGTGCGGCAGAGGCGCGCACAAGCGAAAGAGCCGCCAAACAACAAAGAGGCGTCCTCGGGTGCGCAATGAAGTTGCGCGGCCTGCGTTTTTGCTTCCTGGGTTTCCTCTGTGCTTGTGCGGTGAATGCTTTTTCACTCGACCGCGAGGCTTTTACCTTTACCGGCTATGACCTGAACGTCCGCGTTGAGCCTGCGCAGCAGCGACTGGGAGCTCGTGGCCACATTACTCTGCGGAATGATTCGAAAACGCCGCAGAAGATCGCGGTGCTGCAGATTTCTTCTTCGCTCGACTGGCGCTCCATCAGGGCCGGCGGCAAGCGGCTGCAGTTTGTCTCGCAGCCTTATACTTCCGACATCGATCACACCGGGTCGCTTTCCGAGGCAATTGTAACTTTGCCGGAAGCAATCTCGCCCAAGGCCATTGTCGACCTGGAGATTGCCTACGAAGGCGTGATTGTGCTCGATGCGGCGCGGCTTGCGGGAATCGGCGCATCGGACTCTACGGCGCGGAGCACGGACTGGGATCAGATCAGTCCAAAATTCACGGCCGTGCGCGGGGTAGGATACGTGGCTTGGTATCCGATAGCGACGGAGGCAGGAAGTCTTGCAGAGGGCAACAGCGCATTCGATAGCGTTGGCAGGTGGAAGGCACGAGAAGCCGCTTCCAGCATGCATCTACAGGTCTCGGTGCTAAGCGATGACGAAGCGGACAAACCGGAGTTTCTGGTCAATGCGACAACCTGCCCGACGGCGCACGAGGTCGAACACGAGTTCCTGGCAGATTGCACATTCCGGTCTCTCGGGCAGGTGGTGCCGACGTTTGTGATTGCCGACTATGAGGTGGTGGATCGGGCGGGCGTTCGAGTTCATTTTCTGCGTGGCCACGACATCTCCGCGGCAATCTATGCCGACGCTGCGGAAAAAGCGATTCCGCTGATCACCGAATGGTTTGGAGTGCCGCGAACCAAAGCGGAAACCGCCGACCTGGCCGATCCAAATGCTCCGCCCTTTGAGAGCGGACCTCTTTTGTTGACGCCGCTGACCGGCAGCGATTCCAAGGTGGCAGGATTGGCGGCGGCCCATCAGTTAACCCACGCGGCTTTCTTCTCGCCGCGGTCTTGGATCAACGAAGGTCTCGCGCACTTTGCCCAGGCACTCTATCTGGAGCATCTGAGTGGACGGCAAGCGGCATTCGATTACATGGGGTTGCACAGCACGGCGTTGAGCGCGGTTGAAAAAGGAAAAGAGAACCCGACAACCGCCCCTAAATCCGAGAATGAAGTGAACCGGTCGTTAGTCAACACGGCGGATGAAGAGCTTTACCGCAGCAAAGCGATGTGCGTGTGGTGGATGCTCCGCGAGATGGTTGGCGACCAGGCGCTGAAAAAGGCGCTCGCGTCGTATCATGCGGACGAAGACAAGGAGCCGTCCTACATGCAGCGCTTGATTCAGGCGCAGACGAAGCACGATCTGGAGTGGTTCTTCGACGACTGGGTTTATCGCGACCGGGGCCTGCCCGAGTTCAAAATAGAGTCCGCATTCGCGCGCAAGACGATGCCCGGAGCTTACATGCTCACCATCACGGTCAGCAATCTGGGCGCGGCGGGAGCGGAAGTTCCCCTCACGGTAAAGTTTGCCGGCGGAGAGGTGACCGAGCGACTTGTAGTGCGCGGCAAGAGCAACGGCGTGATTCGAGTAGAGGTTCCGAAACCGCCGGAGGAAGTCGTGGTGAACGACGGCAGTGTGCCGGAGAGCGGCACGACGAACCACGTACTCAAGATCGAGGCGAGCGATACCTCGAAGTAATCGTCAGACGATCAGCGGCTGCCGACTACTTGCTTCGTGGTGAAAGCGGCCAGTGCTGCCAGTTTTGCTGCAGCCGCGCCGGAGTCGATCGATTGGGCCGCCAGCGGAATTCCACCTGCCAGGTGGTTGGCGCGTCCGGCCGCTACCAGCGCGGCAGCGGAGTTCAGTACGACTACGTCGCGGCGGGGAGATTTCTTTCCGCTTAGCACCTCGCGGACAATGGCTGCATTCTCGGCTACATCTCCGCCTGAGATGTCGGCCAGCGTGGCCCGCTTCATGCCGAACTCTTCCGGATCAACCTCGTAAGTCCGCACCGATCCATCGCGAGCTTCGGCCACGCGCGTCGGTCCGGTGATGGTGATCTCGTCGAGTCCATCAAGACCATGCACGACCAGCGCGCGATGCAGGCCCAGCATGCTGAGCGCCTCGGCCAGTTTTTCGACCATGTCGAGCGCGTAGACACCCACAACTTGTCCTGAAGCGTGGGCGGGATTGGTGAGCGGCCCAAGCAGGTTGAACATAGTGCGCAGGCGCAGCTCGCGCCGCACCTTCTGCACTTGCTTCATTGAGGAATGCAGATCGGGCGCGTACAGAAAACAAATTCCGACTTCCCTCAAGCATTGCGCCGCACGTTCTGGAGTCAACTGGATGTTCACGCCCAGCGCTTCCATCACATCAGCCGACCCGCATTTCGAACTGATGCTGCGGTTGCCGTGCTTGGCCACACGCACGCCGGCCCCCGCAGTCACGAATGCTGTGGCGGTTGAGATGTTGAAGGTGCCGCTCGCATCGCCGCCGGTGCCGCTAGTATCCACGAGAGATGACTCAGCCAGCGCGTCGCGGCCCGTACCGCTCAAGTCGAGTGCGCCGGGGGATGCGATGGGCAACGGCGTCGCCGCGGCGCGGATCGCTTCGGCAAATCCGACGATTTCTTCGACCGTTTCGCCTTTCATGCGCAAAGCCATGAGTAGCGCGGCAATCTGCGCGTCGGTGCAGTTTCCCCCCAGCACTTCCGCCATCACGTCACGAGCTTCCGCCCGCGCCAGCGATTGGCCTTGGTTGGCGATGCGATGGAGGGCGTCGAGAATCATGACTGCGCAATAGCCTAGCATCTTTGTGGTCGGTTTCTGGAACGGACCGACGCCGGCG
>Ga0209624_10000755_pt1 | contig 27812 bp, 25 predicted proteins | sample JacPinW_OM2H0_O1_FD_188565 | JGI IMG/M metagenome (GOLD analysis project Ga0209624, IMG submission 188565) | Forest soil microbial communities from Algoma, Ontario, Canada - Jack Pine, Ontario site 1_JW_OM2H0_O1 (SPAdes) (version 2) | ecosystem: Environmental > Terrestrial > Soil > Boreal...
GGTACTCACTCCTCAATGCGTCGAGCAGGCCGAGTCGCGACGATCCATGCGAATCAGGCGCGATAGCCCCCACAACGCTCGACCGGTAAATCGGACGACGCTGCCGGACGCGACCCGGTCACAGAACCCGAGTCGGCGGATGGCAAGCAGACTTAATCACCCAGCCCCGCTTCTTATGGCTCAGCTCAAGAATGGGCGCCGACGCATGTTGGACAGGATGCGCTCAGCAGTGAGGTTTAGCCGGCGGCGACCCCAGCTCGTTCGCCGACTCCGACCCTGTGCGCGAGATACAGCAATCCCGCCGCGGCAAGCGCGTACGCCCCGAGGTGCCATGGACTCTCGCCCAGCCTGATGTGCACGAATGCCGCGACGAGCAGGGTTCCGAGCAGCAGTACGAAACCTGCGACCACCGTCGACTCGAACGCGAACAGTGCGGCCCCGAGAATTTCGGCGAACCCGATCGCCAGGCGACCGAAGCCTCCGATACCCGCTGCGCTCCATGCGGCGAGCGCGGCGGGTCCCGTCAACGATGTCACAGTCGCCGCAAGGAGCCACCCGCCGAGAAGACCTCGCGCGCCAGCAAGAGGAACTCTCACCACGAATGTCGTTCCTGCAAGTGCGGCAGCACGAAGATCTTTCTCGAAAGCTCAGATTCCAGCTGCGCCTTCGGGTAGAAGCGCAGCAGAAAGTTGCGATCGAGAAGCTCGGGGTTCTGCTGCGCAAACCCTTGCCAGCCCCCGCCGTCACCGCATTCAAAAAGTCTCTGTCGGATGAGCGCAAGGTAGGCAACGGTGATCGTCTCGTGGTAACGATCAGGTTTGCCGAGAGCGGCCGAATAGCGCCGCAGCGCGCCTCGCATCCGTACGAGCGCGGTCTCAAATTCGCCCGACCGCAGATATAAATATGCGGCGCGCACATGCGCGCTGTGCCCAAAGCTGCTCTCCGCAAGCGAACATTGCTCGAGCGCTGCCAAGAACTCATCGTCGTTCATCAGCGTTCCTTCAATCGATGACTTGCCCGTGCATCAAGATCGAGGCCGTAGATCCCCTTGAGTTCTGTGATCTTGTGGCGCGTTTCGGTGCTAAATGGCGCCTTACCGTCAAACGCATGTAACACGATGCCTTCGATGAGATCGCCCAGCGTCATGTTCTTGTATTCCGCCAGTGCCTTCAGGACCTTGAGCAGACGCCGCTCAATGCGCATTCCCGTCTGAACTCGCTCAACGATGCTAGGCGCGGATGGGTTCGGCACGTAATTGCCTCCGGGAAACGCACCATTGTACTTTGGTACATTGGTACCAGCAAGCCGGCGCGGGCCGCATCGTCAATTACTGTGATATAAGTAGATTGGTCCCCGCGTTGAACGCGTCAATAAAACGGTCTAGTGCAGTGTTGGCAGTCACGCGTGCCGTGCTATTCGATCTCGACGGCACGCTGCTCGATACCGCGCCTGACATGGTGGGCGCCCTCAATCAGCTTCTGAACGAAAACGGGCGCGCGGCGTTGCCGTTCAAGGATATACGCTGCTCCGTATCGCATGGCGCACGAGCGCTCGTGCGCCTTGGCTTTCCCGAAGCGCGTGAGCCCGAATTCGAACAGTTCCGCCGACGATTTCTTGATATTTACCGCACACGTTTGGCAGTTGAAACTCAAGTTTACGACGGAGTTCTGGACGCTGTCGCCCGGCTTGAGACCGCGGGAGTCCTTTGGGGAATTGTGACCAACAAGCCCGGAGCGCTGACGTTACCGCTGCTCGAGCACTTCGGATTACACGCGCGCGCTAACGTCATCGTCAGCGGCGATAGCCTTGCTCAGCGTAAACCGCATCCCGCTCAGCTGCTGCACGCGGCCGCAAAGCTCGGCGTGCACCCAGGGGAGTGCATTTACATTGGGGATGCCGAGCGCGATGTGCTGGCAGGTCGAGCGGCAGGCATGAAAGTGTATGTGGCACTCTTTGGCTACATTCCATCGAGCGAGCGAGCCGATAACTGGCCGGCGGATGGCTGGCTGCATAGCCCGGCGGCAATGGTCGACCTGCTCCGAACGGTCGGGCCAGTCTTGCCTTCCTAGCGGTCTGTCGGGGCTGACGCTTGCGACTGATAGCTACCAAGGGTCTGGTCAGAGCCTAAAGATAGCGCCGTGTGCAACCTTTTTTTTCAGCCGCCGGGATCTCTCGCAGTTCTTCTGAGAGTTAGCGCCGCTGCGTCTTCGCTGTGTCGCTGAGTATACGTTTGCCGCGCGCAGACACGTCGCGAATCCGGCCAGCAACGATATCGCCGAGCAGCCCCCGCAGCCATCGCCTATCAAGCCGGCGCTGCTGATCAAGATGCCTCAGCAGGTGATGGCCGCCGGTCGACAGCAGTGGCGCAAGCTCCTTGCGCACGACAGCGATCTTATGGATAGCATCGGTTTGCCGGGCGATCTTGTTACGGACCAATTCGGCAACGGTCGGTAGCTCGCACAAGTGCAGGAATAACAAGGCGCTGTAAAGCGTATCAGCAACCGAACCTTCTGCTTCGAACTGTGCGCGCAACAGCTCCTGAAACCTCTTGCGCCCGCTCGCCGTGATTCCGTACACGGTGCGCATGCCGCCGCGCGCGACGCGCTGCCGCGCGACCGCGGCGATGAGGCCGCCCTTGGCGAGCTGACGAATGGCGTAATACAGCGTGCCGACGTCGACGTCCGTGTAGCACTCCACCATCGCCTTCTCAAGGCGCCGCTTGATCTCGTAGGGATGAAGGTTGCCGCGGTGCAGTACGCCGAGAATCAGTAGCTCCGCTCTCATAGTTTAATTATACTAATACAAACAAACTAAAGGAGGCTGTGTTATGAAAAGAAGTATTCTCGCGTTCATAGCCGGCTTGGTGGCTTGGGTGCTGGTCGCGTCGGTTCTCAACCGGGGCTTGCGCGCGCTGCTCGACGGTTATACGGCGGCCGAGCTGCAGATGCATTTCACGCTCGCAATGATGGCCGGGCGGCTTATCATCGCGGTCATTGCTTCGCTGGTTGCCGGCGGGATCATCGGCGCAGTGGATCCGTCGAGCCCGCGGGTGCCCTGGGTACTCGGAGTCATCATGCTCGCGGCGTTCCTTCCCGCGCACGTGAAGCTGTGGAACAACTTTCCGATCTGGTACCACCTGACTTTCCTTGTGACGCTGCTACCGCTGCTGGTGCTCGGGGCGCGTCTCACGGCTTCAGGCCGACCGGGTAAGGCAGCCGCGGATGCCCGAGAGCCCGCATAGGAGTCCGCGGCCCAATTGCGCCAGGAAGATCACTCTGTCAGCGATGTCTGCAACTTATGTTCTGGCGGTTCGTCTGACTGCACCGTTAGGCAGGCGTCATCAGCGCAAACTCCTCGAACAGGACCTGCGCCGCGAGCTGGCTAGTATTAGTTGTCGGATCGTACTCGGGCGCGACCTCGACGACGTCGGCTCCAGCAATACTCAGACCCTGGAGGCCCCGCAGCAGCGCAAGTCCTTCGCGCGCTTCGAGCCCGCCCGCTTCGGGAGTGCCGGTGCCCGGCGCGTAGGCCGGATCGAAGCCGTCCACATCGACCGATACGTAAATGGGTGCGGCACCGACGACTGCGCGGGCTTTTTCTACTACGGCTTCAATCCCCATGCGCATAAAATCCTCCATGTAAATCACCGTCATTCCGGACGCGTGCGAGAACTCCCAATACATATTTGACGAACCCCGGATACCGATCTGGATCGTGCGCTCGGGGTCCAGCACCCCGTCCAGAACTGCGAGCCGAAACGGACCGCCATGATGGAACTTCGACCCATCGTAGGCGCCCATCGTGTCGCAATGTGCGTCAATGTGGACGAGGCCGAGCGGAGCATCCTTGCCCAACGCCTTGAGGATGGGATAGGTGATCGAGTGATCCCCACCGACCGAGAGCGGGCGCACACCCTGCGACTTCAAGGACAGATAGAAACGCTCGATGTCCTCCAGGGATTGCTCAAGACTGTAACGGCTTCGAAACGGTACATCACCCACGTCGGCGGCGCGCACGCGCCTCGCCGGCACCGCGCGCAGTGTCGGGTGGTACGGGCCAATGCGCTCGATCGTTCGCACCGCCCGGGGTCCAAAGCGCGCCCCGCTGCGGTTGGACACGCCCAGGTCCATCGGCACACCTACGACCGCGATGTCCAGATCGGTTGTGCACGTCGAGTACGGCAAGCCGAGAAACGTGGGAACGCCTGAATAAGGCAGAGAACGCCTACCGTCCGGCGACTGCACGTCGCGGGCAGCTTGGGAAAGTATCGGATCGTCACTGTCAAATGCGCCGCGATCCGCGTAACGCGCGCGCAGGCGCTTTAATTTATCCGGATCCATAGCATTGGCTCCTGGAAATCGACTTTCGGCACAAGCAAGCGTTGCGGGCCTACGGTTTTTCGTATACCTCCGTTGCCTGCTGCACGCTCAACGAACGCATCGCAGTAAAGAGTACTCCGCCTTGCTGTAGTGCTCATGCCAGCCATCGTTAAATCGCTGTGCCCAGGCTTCATCGTCCCCCACTTCCAGGGACGTCCAGTAATACCCGGTGGCGTTTTTCAATTTTGCGCTTTCGTTATACCCACCAATGTCTGCACGATTATTGAATTGCACAGCGAGCTCGCCAAGCGTCGGGACGCGCCAGTCGTGGTGCCCGGAATCCGCCAAAGCCTTGCAATACGCGACCGCATCGGCCCATGTATATGCACCCGGGGCGTCGGCCGCGGTTAGGAAGAGATCCTTGCTTGTGTCTGGAGAGATCCCGGCGTAAATCGTGCCGTCTTTCACCTTACCGCCTGCCGGCGCAATGTACATCGGTTTTCCTGTCTTCATCGAAAGTCCGGCATACACCCGGCCGTCCGGCATCTTGGTGCCTATGTCAGGCGTTGCGGCGTGCACCGCCGCGGAGTCGGAAACGTTTTGAGCACTCAGCACGCCCCACGCGAGCAAGCAGGCAGGCGCGAAAAATGCCACGGCGAGCGCTCGCCTAAGTGCTTGCATCATTGCGACAGATTAAGCCGATGCAACAAATCCGCATAGCGCTGCTCGTGCGTCAAGCTGCGCAGCAACGGCTCTTCGCGGAGCCATTGCAGCTCAAGGTCACGCCGCTCCGCGTACGACGGGTTCGCGCGATTTACGAGTCACCATAAAATTGAGCAGTCTTCGTGCATCTGAATCTTAAGAATGCGGGATCGGGGCGGTTCTGTGCAACGTTCGCCCTCAGCGGCACCGCGGCGCTGGGTGCAGCACCATCAAGATCTACCGCGTCGGGTCAGCTCTGATCAGCCACGCACTGGATAAAGACGGCGGATTTGATTCCTTCAGCCGCAATGGCAGCCGTCGATAAGACCTGCCGCTTTCGACTCGTCAGAACTCGTACCCCGCGCGCGGCGAGGAAGATTTGGGCGATCTCACCACGAATTGCAAAGTTCACATTCTGCGGAACGTTTCCGACGATGGCCGCGACTGCCAATGAAGCCTGGGATACAACGATGCCGATCACCTGAGCGGACTCATCGAGAACAGCCCCGCCACTGTTGCCGGGCTGTACCGGCGCGGATATCTGCAGCAACGTGTAATCATTGTTGTAGCCAGCGACCGAATTGACCTGACCAAACGTAGCTTTGGGCTCCGCCGACAGTATCCCGGTCAACGGGAACCCGATGACTCCTATTGATTCTCCGAGCTTCGCCGGGTCCGATTGGCTCCGAAAATGTGCCGGCTCCCCGATCGGAGCAGCATAAGCAACCTTAAGCAACGCTAGATCGTTCTTGGGATCAACCGCCACGACGTTTGCCACGAGGGGCCTCGAACTGGGCGTATTCACGGTAATGGACTTGCACTGCTGGACGACATGATTGTTGGTCAGCACACCGCCCGCGCTGTCGATGATTATCCCCGAGCCGGTTGATGTTCTCGGCTTGCGCCCCGCCGACTGCGTCTCCGCGAGCTGAAACGAGCAGACAAGGTTCAGCACTCGATTATTGAGCGGATCAGCGCCGATCGCGACCATCTTGCTCTTCCAGTCGGTCGCCTCCGGGCTCGAGCCCACTTGCTTCTCGCCGAGGAAACCGATCGTTCTGATCCCGTGAAAAGTCTTGTCGGCGCAATTGATTGCCGTTCTCTGTACTCGCCTGTCCAGCGTAATGTTGTGCGTGTTCGTTCGTGGCGCACCGAAGACCGTCATGATGTTGACTACCCTGAATTCGTCGAGCTTCTGGATAGAATCGGTGTCCACCATGACTTTATCCGTCGACATACCCTCGTTTCCGACCTCAACCCATCGGGAGGCAAACACGGGTTGTACGGCGCAGCTCAGTGCCGCGAGAAGTATCGAAGCCGCTTGCCATCCCGCAAAGCGCGAGGTCATCGGCGTGAGACGCTAACGCGAGGCATTTTGGGCCGCGGGGATCATCAGTGTGGTGATGAATCGGGGTGCAATTCTCAGTGTCAGCTTTGCCGGTCGGCAGGGGATGCCGTCAAGCGGAAATCTTGTCGTCTTTGAGAAAGTCTGACGTGCCTCGTCCTGCCATTGGCTGTCGAGCACTTCGGCGGCGACCTGACGTACCTCGTCACCGGGCACGTCCTGGCACGGTCCCCACTGCAGGGAGAACGTATGCTGCGGATTGGTGCCGCTGTAATTCACCGTGACGATCAGTTCGTCAGAGCTTGAATCATACGAGGCGTGAACAAAATCGTCGGCTAGCACCGTGGCTGGCAAGAGTATTGAAAAGGTCATCAGCAGTCTGGCCGCCGTGCGCGACCAGTTATACCGGACGCGCTGCGGTTCGAATCCGTGCTTCGCTTGCTTAGCCATCGCTCACTCGCTCCTTCGTCGCCCGCCGAGTAATAACTGGGACAATATTGACACGCCGTCCACAACGGATATCCGTCAAGCGTATCGCCCGGGAATGCCGCGGTCCATCAAACGCTCCTTATGCCCTTCAACCTCCCCCTGAAGGCATCATCCGACGAGGGGGATGGCCTGGATCTCTCCTTATATACACCTTTCATCTCATACGAGACCTGCGCGCAATCGCAACCGGTGAACGGCATTCGTGGCAAGTGTTGCCCGATCGAGGGGGCAGCCGTGTACAGTATTGACGCAAGACTGGTGTGAGAATTCGAAGGTACGGCGCCCTGCCTGACCCCGGGCTCCTGAGACCGACGGCGTTGGGGATAAACAATGGATATACATGAATATCAGGCGAAGGAGCTACTTTCCGGCTTCGGTGTTTCAGTACCGCCCGGCGGCGTTGCCTACAGCCCCGAACAGGCTGTCTATGTCGCCACGGAACTCGGCGGTTGGCACTGGGCGATCAAGGCGCAGATTCACGCCGGAGGTCGCGGCAAAGCCGGGGGCGTCAGACTCTGCCGCACGTACCAGGAAGTCGCCACGGCGGCAAAATCCTTGCTGGGCGCCACGCTCGTCACGAGCCAAACGGGCCCCGCGGGCAAAGTCGTGCACCGCCTTTACGTGGAGAAAGCCGAACCGTTTGTGCGCCAGCTGTACCTCGGGCTCGTGCTCGATCGCAAGATCGAGCGCATCCGTGTAATCGCCTCTCCCGAGGGAGGCATGGAGATCGAGGAGATCGCCCAAAGCAAACCGGAGAGCCTTCGTCAGGAACAGGTTGATCCCGCGGTGGGGCTGCAAGCCTTTCAGGCTCGCGAACTGGCATTCGGCCTCGGGCTCAACATCAAACAGGTGAGTCAAGCGGTCACCGCGATTATGGGTTGCTATCGCGCCTTTCGTGATCTCGATGCGACTATGGTTGAGATCAATCCGCTGGTCGTAACCAAGGACGATCGCGTGCTCGCACTGGATGCAAAGATGTCCTTTGACGATAACGCCATGTTCCGTCGACCCAAGGTCACTGAGATGCGTGACGCTGCCGAAGAGGATTCACGCGAAGCGCGCGCTTCGGAATTTGGCCTCAACTATGTTGGCCTCACCGGCAATATCGGCTGCATCATCAACGGCGCCGGACTCGCCATGGCCACGATGGACATGATCAAACACGCCGGCGGCGAGCCAGCCAACTTCCTGGATGTCGGAGGCGGCGCCTCGCCAGAGCGCGTCGCCGCAGCGTTCAATCTCGTACTCTCCGATCAGAACGTGCAGGCGATCCTGGTCAACATATTTGCCGGCATCAACCGCTGTGACTGGGTCGCTCAGGGCGTGGTGCAGGCCGCCAAGGATCTGCGCGTACCGCTCGTAGTGCGCCTCGCCGGCACCAATGTGGAGGAAGGGCGCCGTATTATCCGTGACTGCGGTCTGCCCATCATCCCCGCCGATTCTCTGGCGGAGGCTGCACAGACAGTCGTCGCCGCCGCGCGCCACGGAGCACGCCAATGAGCATTCTAATCGACGCCACAACACCGGTTATCGTGCAGGGATTTACCGGCGACAAGGCCACGTTCCATGCCCGGCAGATGATTGACTACGGAACGAAAGTCGTCGGCGGCGTCACGCCCGGCAAGGGCGGCCAGAGCCATCTTGGGCGGCCGGTATTCAATACGGTCAAAGACGCCGTGAAAGCGACCGCGGCACAGGCCAGCATCGCGTTCGTCCCTCCGCCGTACGCGGCCGATGCCCTGATGGAGGCCGCCGACGCGGGTCTGCGGCTGGTGTGCATCATTACTGACGGCATCCCGGCGCAGGACATGATGCGTGTGAAGCGGTATCTGCGCCGCTACCCTAAAGAACGGCGTACCACCGTCGTGGGTCCCAACTGCGCGGGCATCATCAGCGCGGACAAGGCGATGCTCGGCATCATGCCGAGCAACATCTACATCAGAGGCAACGTGGGGGTCGTATCGCGCTCGGGCACGCTCGGCTATGAGGCGGGAGCGCAAATGAAAGCGCTCGGCATTGGCATTACGACGAGCGTTGGCATTGGCGGCGATCCCATCAACGGCAGCTCCTTTCTCGATCATTTGATGCTCTTCGAGGAAGATCCTGAAACCAAGGCCGTCATCATCATTGGCGAAATCGGCGGCCCGCAGGAATCGGAGGCTGCAAAATGGGTAAAGGAAAACATGACCAAGCCGGTAGTCGGCTACGTGGCGGGCCTCACGGCCCCGAAGGGACGTCGCATGGGACATGCCGGCGCCATCATTTCCGCAGAGGGTGACAGCGCGGCAGAGAAGTCCGAGATCATGAGATCTTATGGGCTCCTCGTCGTGCCAAGTGCCGCTGAGATCGGCGCGACCGTCGCACAAGCGCTAGGTCGGGCGGGCTAAGGCACGTGCGGCGGGCGTTTCGGTGGGTGTCGTTCTGCGCGCGCTGCGCGCGAAGCGGAGCGTGGTCGTGAGCGTTCCACCGCTCCGGTTAGATCCCGCCCCGGCGCATTCGCGCGAGGCGCCCGGCAACTTCTCACGCTCGGCTCTGCTCTTTGATCTGCTGGTCGCCGTCGTCGAGCGCTATGCGCCTGAAGTTGCCGCCGTGCTGCGCGAGGAACGCACCAGCGCCGAGATGCCCGCGGCCCTGCTCGCGCGGGCGCTGCAGGCGCAGGGCATCTGGTTCCAGCTGCTCGCGATTGCCGAGCAAAATCGCGACATGCGCAACCGCCGCGAGGTAGAGCGCGAACGCGGCTACGAGCAGCTGCGCGGCACTTTTGCAAACGTCTTCGCGTCCGCAGCAGCGGCCGGTATCACGGGCGCGGAAATTCGCGAGGCGCTCGCAGGCATCCGCGTACGGCCGGTCATCACCGCGCATCCCACCGAGGCGAAGCGCGTCACCGTGCTCGAACGGCATCGGCGTATCTACTTGCGGCTCCTTGACCTCGAATCGCCGCGCTGGACGGATCGCGAACGCCAAGAGCTGATACATGCAATCGGCGATGAGATCGAGCTGCTCTGGCTCACGGGGGAGCTGAAGCTCGCTAAGCCCACCGTCGCGCAGGAGGTGGCCTGGGGCTTGTACTTCTTCAACGAGAATCTCTTCGAGGTAGTGCCGCAGCTCTTCGCCAAGGTTGAAAGCGCATTTGCGAGACACTTTCCGGACGAGCCCTTTGAAGTCCCGCTATTCTTCCAGTTCGGCTCGTGGATCGGCGGTGATCGCGACGGCAACCCCTACGTCACGAGCGAAGTCACGCAGCGTACGCTCTGGGAAACCCGCCTTGCGAGCCTACGGCGCTACCGGACGCGCCTGTTGGAGCTCGTGCGCAACTTGAGCATCGAGGACCACGCGCTCGACCTGCCCGAATCGTTTCACAGCGCTGTCGCCGCGACTATCCAGGCATTGCCCGACGGCGAGCTGCTCGCCTCGCGCAATCGCGGCGAGATATTCCGTCAGTTCCTTTGCTGCATTCTCGCGCGTATCGACGTCACGATCCTCCATGCCGAGCGCGGCGAGCCGGCTCCGGAGACTCTCGGCTACATCAATGCCGACCGCTTAATGGATGACATCGACCTCATGCGCAATGCGCTCGCAGCCGGCGGCGCGCAGCGCCTCGCTGATGCGCTGTTGTTGCCACTGCGTCGCGAGGTGGGAGTATTTCGCTTCAGCACCGTGCGGCTCGATGTGCGCGAAAGCAGCATGCGGATCAATCAGACGCTCGCGGCGATGTATTCATTGAGAAATGGCGGCGCCCAGCCGCCCTCCCCCGATTCGGCGCAATGGAAGCAGTGGTTATTGGCGGAGCTTGGCACGCCGCGCAGCGAACCGTTGCCCTACGCGGGCCTGCCGCAGAATGCCGCGGAGACCTTGGCGACCTTTCGCACCATTGCGCGCATGCGCGAGCAGATCGACCGCAAGGCCTTCGGTGCCCTGATTCTCAGCATGACCCGCAGCGCCGCCGACGTGCTCGGCGTCTATCTCATGGCCAAGGAAGGCGGCCTCTTCGCCGACGTCGCCGCCGTTGAGCGCTGTACCCTGCCGATCGTTCCGCTGCTTGAAACCATTCCCGATCTGCGCAAGGCGGCGCCCATCCTGAAGGAGCTCCTCGCGATACCACTCGTGCAACGCAGTCTGCACGTACAGCGGCGCCTCCAGGAAGTGATGATCGGCTACTCCGATTCCAACAAGGACGGCGGCTATTTCACCGCGCATTGGGAACTGTCCAAGGCGCAAAGCAGCTTGACGCGCCTCGGTCGCGAGAACGGCGTGACGATCGCGTTCTTCCATGGCCGCGGCGGCTCCGTGAGCCGCGGCGGCGCGCCTGCCGGGCGCGCCATCGCCGCCTCGCCCGCCGGCTCGATCCGCGGGCAGTTCCGCATCACCGAGCAGGGTGAGGTCGTTTCGTTCAAGTATGCCAACCGTGGAACCGCCGCCTATCACGTCGAGCTGCTTTGCGCATCGGTCGTCGAGCACGTACTGCGCTCCGAACGCGAAGCGGCACTCATTCCGGTGCACGAGTTTCACGAGGCGATGGAGGCGCTCTCGGGCACAGCGTGGTCGGCCTATCGAAGGTTGATGGAAATGCCGACGATGCTTGCGTATCTGCAGGAATCGAGCCCCCTTGAAGAACTGTCCCTACTGAACATCGGCTCGCGGCCGGCGCGGCGCACCCAAGCCCGCACCCTCGGTGATCTGCGCGCAATTCCCTGGGTGTTCGCCTGGACGCAGAACCGGCACATTCTGTCCGGCTGGTACGGCGTCGGCAGCGGCATCAAGGCCTTTCTTGACGTGCGCAAGGAGCGCGGGTTGGAGCTTTTGAAGCGCATGTTTCGCGACTCGCGCCTGTTTCGCTCCATTCTCGATGACGTGGAGCGAACTTTGCTGCAGGTCGATCTGGCGATCGCCGCTCAATATGCCAGTCTCGTTAGTGATCCCGCTGTGCGCGAGCCGATTTTCTCGTGCATCGCTTCAGAGTACGAGCTCACCTGCAACATGATCCTGCGCATCTCTGGTGACAGCGCCATCGCCGAGCGCTTCCCACAGTTTCGGCGGCGCCTCGCCCGGCGCCTCAAAACGATTAATCAGGTCAGCCGCGAGCAAGTCCACCTGCTGCGCGCGCATCGCGCCGACAGCAGCGAGGAGATCCGCACAGCCCTTTTGATGTCGATCAACTGCGCCGCCGCCGGCCTCGGCGCCACCGGCTAAACGCGGACCGCGGCCTCACGGAGTCACCCATGAGCTTCACCAGCATCGAACCCGCCACTTCGCGTCTGCAGCGCTCCGAGCTTGCAGTACCGGGGTCAAACACGAGCTTGTTTGAAAAGGCAGCCAAATCTGCAGCCGATATAGTCTTTCTCGACGTCGAGGACGCTGTGGCACCGGATGACAAGGAAGCAGCGCGGCGCAACATCATCCAGGCCCTCAACGAAATCGACTGGGGCACGAAGACCATGATGGTCCGAATCAACGGACTCGATACGCACTACATGTATCGCGACGTGGTCGATATTGTCGAATCCTGCCCCCGCCTCGACATGATCTTGATACCGAAGACGGGCGTCGCTGCCGACGTCTATGCGCTCGACATGCTCGTAACACAGATCGAGACTGCAACAAAGCGCCCGCGCCGCCTCGGCTTTGAAGTGCTGATTGAGACCGCGCTTGGCATGGCTAACGTGGAGGCGATTGCGCAGGCGAGCAAGCGCCTCGAGGCGATGTCGTTCGGCGTCGCCGACTACGCCGCCTCGACGCGTGCCCGCACCACGGTGATCGGCGGCGTCAATCCGGACTCCGGCGTGCTCGCGGACAAGGGATCCGACGGCAAGCGGGAATACTTCTGGACGGATCCGTGGCATGCGGCGCAGACGCGGATGCTCATCGCCTGTCGTGCCTATGGCCTGCGCCCGATCGATGGCCCTTTCGGCGATTTCAACGATCCCGACGGCTTTCGGGCTGCGGCGAAACGCGCCGCGGTGCTCGGTTACGAAGGCAAGTGGGCAATACACCCCTCGCAGATCGCACTGTGCAACGAGGTGTTTACGCCCTCGGCGGCGGAAATCACGCGCGCCACTCGCATCATGGAGGCCATGGCGCAGGCTGCGCGCGAGGGCCGGGGTGCGGTATCTCTCGACGGCCGCCTTATCGACTACGCAAGCATTCGCATGGCTGAGGCCCTGTTGAAAAAAGCGGACGCGATGCGCGCCAAGATCTGACGGGGGCCTACCCAGAGGCGCTGAGGCGCAAGCAAGTGCACTGCAAAAAGACGCCGGGCGCGACGTGTGCTAGTTTGGCGTACGTCACGCGCGGGAGCCTGCCATGGCCACGGATAACAGCAACATGAATCGCATCCAAAGCGCAGTCGTTGCATCGCTGCATGAGCATTGGCGGCTCTTCCTCGTTGAAGGAATCCTGCTCGTCATCCTGGGCATCCTCGCCATCATGCTGCCGCAGATCGCCAGTGTTGCGGTTGAGATCGTGATCGGCTGGCTCCTCCTGATCAGCGGTGTCATCGGGCTCGTCAACACGTTCCGGATGCACGGCGCACCTGCGTTCGGCTGGTCGCTGTTGTCGGCAATCCTTGGCATCGTGACCGGCGTTTTACTGCTGTGGTGGCCCCTGACCGGTGTGGTATCGCTCACCCTCGTCCTCAGCGTATTTTTCGTACTCGAGGGCGTCGCTTCCATCATGTTTGGCCTTGAGCATAAGCGTGAACTCTCGGGTCGTTGGGGGTGGATGCTTCTGAGCGGCATCATTGATCTCTTCCTGGCAGGCGTCATATTCCTCGGGCTGCCGGGCACGGCGGCGTGGGCGATTGGCCTTCTGGTCGGTATCAATATGTTGTTCGGTGGCTGGGCGCTCATTGCCATGGCACTGCACGCCCGCACACCGCTCGTGCGCTAGCCTTTAGCCGCTCGCGCCGGGCTTTAGGGGCGAGCGAGCAGCGAATCCGCCCAATCAGCAAGTGCCTGCAGCATGGCCGCCCTCGCGTCGCTGTCGCTGCGGCCCGAGCGTGCCGGCACGCGAAAGGAATGGTCGGCATCCACGACCAGGTTGAGCGTCGAGCGCGTACCCAAGCTCTGCACGAGCGGCTCGAGGAGCTGCAGCTGAGCGAACGCATCACGCGTTCCCTGCAGAAAGAGCATCGGGACTTGGACCTGAAAGAGGTGCTCTGCTCTCTGGATCGACGGCTGTTCGGGCGGATGCAGCGGAAAGCCGAGGAAGGCAAGGCCCCGCACCGCTGGAAGTGCGCTCGACGCCTGGGCCTGAGAAGTCATACGGCCGCCAAACGACTTGCCGCCGGCGATGAGCGGTAGGCGCGGGGCGAGTTGCGCTGCCTTGGCAACCGCGGCGCGCACGGTCTCGTGCGAGATCCGCGGCGAATCCGGCCGGCGTGCGCGCCGTTCGGCGAAGGGGAACTGATAACGCAAGCTCGCGATGCCAAGATCCGCGAGCCCATCGGCGACGGCCGCCATGAATGGATGGCGCATGCCGGCCCCTGCGCCGTGCGCCAGAACGAAGCACCACCTTGCGCGCGCCGGAAGATGTATCAGCCCCGAGATCTGAACCGTCTCATTGACGGCAATCGTCACCTGCTCGGCTTGGGTCGACGCCACGCCGCAAGTATGCGCCAGGACGGTAAACTGCGCCCGGTTGGCTCTTGTATCTTTGATGGCGCAGGAATTCAATTTGGGAGGCGGCATCCTCGTATCATTCATGTCACGACTGATGGCCACACCGACATGCACTGAGGCTTCGCGCTGATGCGCTATTCGATTTTCACTCTGCTGCGCCAGTCCCTGACCGGGCACCGCGGCTGGACGCCCGCCTGGCGCGATGCGCAACCAAAAGACGCCTACGCCGTCATCATCATCGGCGGCGGCGGTCACGGCCTCGCGACCGCCTACTACCTGGCCAAGGTCCACGGCATCACGGATGTCGCCGTGCTTGAGAAAGGCTGGATCGGCTCGGGCAATGCCGGGCGCAACACCACGATCATCCGTTCGAACTACCTGCTCGCCGGCAACAACCCCTTCTACGAATGGTCGATGCAGCTGTGGGAGGGGCTCGAACAGGAGCTCAACTACAACGCCATGGTCAGCCAGCGTGGCGTGCTGAATCTGTACCACTCGGACGCCCAGCGCGATGTCTACGCGCGGCGCGGGAATGCGATGCGCATGCACGGAGTCGATGCGGAGCTTCTCGATGCGCGCGGCGTGCGCCGCATGCTGCCGTTTCTCGACTACGACAATGCGCGCTTCCCGATCCACGGCGGCCTGCTGCAGCGCCGCGGCGGCACCGCACGGCACGACGCTGTGGTATGGGGTTACGCGCGCGCCGCGAGCGACCGCGGCGTCGATATCATCGACAATTGCGAGGTGACGGGCTTTTTGCGCGAAGGCGCAAACGTCGTCGGCGTGGAAACTTCCCGCGGCACGATTCGGGCTCGCAAGATTGGCATGGCGGTCGCCGGCAGCACTTCACGCGTTGCGCGCCTTGCGGGACTGAGGTTGCCGATCGAGAGCTACGTGCTGCAGGCCTTCGTATCGGAGGCCATCAAGCCATTCGTCCCCGGCGTCGTCACTTTTGGCGCTGGACACTTCTACATCAGCCAGTCGGACAAAGGCGGGCTTGTGTTCGGTGGCGATCTAGACGGCTACAACTCCTACGCACAGCGCGGCAATCTGCCCACCGTCGAGGATGTATGCGAAGGCGCCATGGCATTGATGCCGGCGATCGGGCGCGTACGGGTGCTGCGCTCCTGGGGCGGGATCATGGACATGTCGATGGACGGCTCGCCTATCATCGATCGCACCGTCCTCCCCGGGCTGTATCTCAATGCCGGATGGTGCTACGGCGGCTTCAAGGCGACACCGGCTTCCGGGTGGTGCTTTGCACATCTCATCGCGCGCGACGAAGCGCACGAAGTGGCACGCGCGTACCGCCTTGATCGATTTGCGAGCGGACATCTGATCGACGAGCGCGGCGTGGGCGCTCAGCCAAACCTGCATTGAGCTGCTACCTTCAGGCACACCCATGCGTATCCAGTGTCCCTTCTGCGGTGAGCGTGACCTGAGCGAATTTGCCTATCATGGCGACGCCACGTTTCAGCGGCCGGATCCTGACAGTCCGGAAGCTGATCGCAACTTTTACGAAGCGGTCTACCTGCGCGACAATCCGGCGGGACCCCATGAGGAGCTCTGGTATCACGCCGCCGGATGCCGCAGCTGGCTGCGCGTGAGGCGCGATACGCGCACGCATGAGATCCTGGCGGTCAGGTTTCCCGCGCCCTCTGACACATGAACTCACCTGAGCTCGGCGCCGCCGGACAACCCAACCGCCTGCCTAGTACGGGTCTTATCGATCGCAGCCGCGTGCTGCCTTTTCGGTTCGATGGCACACGCTACACTGGCTTTGCTGGCGATACGCTCGCCTCGGCGCTGCTGGCGGCGGGCGTGCGGCTGGTTGGCCGATCCTTCAAATATCACCGGCCGCGCGGAATTCTCACGGCCGGCTCCGAAGAACCCAACGCACTGGTCGAGTTGCGCGGCGGGGCACGCCGCGAAGCCAACACGCGCGCAACGGTCGCGGAGCTCTTCGACGGCCTCGAGGCGCGCAGCCAGAATCGCTGGCCGTCGCTTTCGTTTGATGTGGGCGCCTTAAGCTCGCTCCTCTCTCCCGTCCTGATTGCCGGTTTCTACTACAAGACCTTCATGTGGCCGGCGGCGCTTTGGGAAAAGCTCTATGAGCCTGCGATCCGGCGCGCAGCGGGCCTTGGGCGCGCAACGCACGAGGCGGACCCTGACACCTACGAGAAGGCGTACGCCTTCTGCGATGTCCTCATCATTGGGGCAGGCGCGGCAGGTCTTACCGCAGCACTGGGCGCTGCCTCGGGCGGAGCGCGCGTCATTTTGTGCGATGAGGATTTTGTGCTCGGCGGGCGCCTCAACAGTGAGCGTCAGGAAATCGATGGCCTCGCAGGCCATGCCTGGGCACGACAGGTCGAAGCCGAGCTGCTGGCAAATCCGGACGTGCGCATCCTGCGACGCACGACGGTTTTCGGCGTTTACGACGGCGGGATGTCAGGCGCGCGTACATTTGGCGCGCTCGAGCGCGTTTCGGATCACCTGCCGATTCCGCCCTCCCATCAGCCGCGCCAGCGCCTGTGGAGGCTCATCGCCAAGCAGGCCGTACTGGCCTCCGGTGCGCTCGAGCGGCCGCTCGTCTTTGGCGGCAACGATCGGCCCGGCATCATGATGGCGTCGGCCGTGCGCACATTTGTCAACCGATTTGCCGTCGTTCCGGGGCAACGGGCCGCGCTTTTTACGACTACCGATGACGGCTGGAAAAGCGCATTTGACCTGGCCGCGGCAGGCGTGCAGGTCACTGCCATCATCGATGCGCGCGGCGTGGTCTCGCCTGAGCTGCTCAAGGCCGCAAAGGGCATTGGCACGCGCATTCTGTGCGGCGCGCAGGTCGTGGATGCGCGCGGCACACGTGCTCTTGAGCGCATCACGGTGCGCGAGATCGCGGGTCCGTTGTCGCACTTTTCGGTGGACACGCTCGCCATGTCGGGGGGCTGGAACCCGAGTATCGGCCTGTGCACGCACCTCGGCGGACGTCCACGCTGGTCGCAGCAAATAGCCGCCTTCGTGCCGGGCGACACGCCGCGGGGCATGACTGTCGCCGGGGCGGCGGCGGGTTCATTCTCCCTCGCCGACGCATTGCGCGAGGGTGCGCTTGCCGGTGCTGCGGCAGTTCAGGCAATCGGCCTGGGCCCCGTCAAGCCCTTTGGCGCGCGCGCAAGCGACGAGGCCACTGCGGTGTGGCCGCTCTGGTGCGTCAGCGAATCAAGGGCCAAGAGCTTTGTCGACTTCCAGAACGATGTCACACGGGAAGACGTTGCACTCGCCGCACGCGAAGGCTTCCGCTCTGTAGAGCTCCTGAAACGCTACACCACGCTCGGCATGGCGACCGACCAGGGCCGGGCCTCGAGCATCAACGGTCACGCGATCATGGCCGCGCTCACCGAGCGCACAATCCCGGAGCTCGGAACGACCACTTCGCGCCCGCCGTATACGCCGGTTGCCGTTGCGGCACTTGCAGGCACACACCGCGGCAAGCACTTCAGGCCGACACGCCTATGCGCCGCACACGGCTGGGCGCAGGAGCGCGGCGCCACTTTCATGGAGAGCGGCGAGTGGCTGCGCGCACAGTGGTTTGCACTTCCCAGCGAAGCTGACTGGCTATCAATCGTGACGCGTGAAGTGAATGCCGTACGCTCGAACGTCGGCGTGTGCGACGTGTCGACCCTCGGCAAGATAGACATTCAGGGCCGCGATGCCGCGGTCTTCTTGGATCGCCTTTATATCAACCTCTTCTCGAGCCTGCCGGTCGGCAAGGTGCGTTACGGACTGATGTTGCGCGAGGATGGCCTCGTCATGGACGACGGTACCAGCGCGCGGCTTGCCGCCCATCACTACCTGATGTCGACGACGACGGCCAATGCCGGCAGGGTAATGCGGCATCTTGAATACGCGCGTCAGGTTCTGTGGCCGCAGCTTGACGTGCAGATCTGCTCGGTCAGTGAGCAGTGGGCGCAGTTTGCGGTTGCAGGTCCGAACGCCCGCCAACTCCTCGAGCGCCTCCTCGGCGATACGATCGACGTCTCCCGCAGTGCTTTTCCGTATCTCGCCTGCGCGGCATTCGCCTGGCGCGGTGTGCCCGCGCGGTTGTTTCGCATCTCATTCTCCGGCGAGCTTGCCTATGAGCTCGCGGTGCCGTCGCGCTACGGCGATGCCACGATCCGCGCCATCATGCAGGCGGGAGAACCTTTTGGCGTTACGCCCTATGGCATTGAGGCGCTCAACGCCATGCGCATCGAAAAGGGCCATGTAACCGGCAACGAACTCAACGGTACCACCACCGCTGCTGATCTTGGGTTCGCGCCGATGATGTCAAAGAAAAAGGACTTCATCGGGCGCGTCCTCGCGCGCAGGCCCGGGCTCTCGCACCCGGATCGCCCTGCCCTCATCGGGATCAAGCCAATCGACAAATCGGCTCGGCTCTATGCGGGCGCGCACTTACTTACGCTCGGCGCTTTGCCGACGCTGGAGAATGACCAGGGTCACGTCACCTCCGTCGCCTTCTCTCCCACGCTCGGTCACTGGATCGGGCTTGGCCTGCTGGCGCGCGGACGCGCCCGTCTGCGCGAGCGGATTCGCGCGCACAGTCCGGTGCGCGGGGGTGATGTGGAGGTCGAGGTCGTGTCTCCTGTTTTCTACGATCGCGAAGGCGCGCGCCTGCAAAGCTAAGCACTGCCATGAGCAACCCGCCACTCACAGCGCGCGCACCCTTCACGGGCCTGCCGTTCTCATCCGCAAACGGACGCGGCGTTCTCGCCATCGACCGCGATGGCCTCGGCATCGCCACCATTCTCGCTCACAAAGGTCAGCTCAACGCATTGACTAACCGGGTGCGGGAGCGCTTCGGCATCGAGCTGCCACGCGGACCCTATCGCGCATCAGCGGGCGATGTCGCCTTCGCGGGCATTGCGCCGGGATCATGGCTCGTCACGAGCGAGATCGACAGTCACCGCTTCGGGGCATCCTTGAAAGAGGGCCTGGGCGCGATGGCGGCGGTCGCGGACCAAAGCAGCGGCTACGCCGTGTTACGTCTCACGGGACCCAAACTGCGCGAGGCGCTCGCCAAGATGCTGCCCGTCGATCTGCACCCGCGCAGCTTTCGAACCGGCGATGTCGTCGCGACCCTCGCGTCGCACGTGGGCGCGACGCTCTGGCGACTACAGGACACCACGGATGGCTCGCCGGTATTTGAAGTCGCGGTGTATCGCAGCTTCGCGGCAAGCTTCTGGCACAGCCTTGCGAGCAGCGCCGCCGAGTTCGGGTTTGTCCCGGGCGGCTGACGCGCGCCCAGGTGGCGTCAAGCACGCGCGCCTAAGCGCGCAGGCGCAGCCCCTTAGGATCGTATAGGGGCGCGAGACGAACCGTCGCCCGGCACATGTCCCCGAAAATGTCTATGACAAATTGCTCACCGTCGCGCGCAAGTGCCGTCGGCACGTAGCCGGCGGCGAGACTCTTGCCAATGCAGTGTCCGTAGGCTCCCGAGGTCACATAGCCAACCGCCGCGCCGTCCTTCATGATGGACTCATAGCCGATCACTTCGGCATCGCGTGCCTCGACTTCCATGACCACAAACCGCCGCTTGGGACCCGCCGCGCGCTCGGCGAGCGCGGCCGCGCGGCCCGCAAAATCCGCCTTCTCAAAATCGATGAAGCGGTCGAGCCCGGTTTCTGCCGGCGTGTAGTCGGGGCGAAAATCCTTATTGAAGGAACCGTAACCCTTCTCGAGCCGCAAACTCGACAGGGCGCGTCCGCCAAAGAGCTGCAGCCCCAGATCGGCTCCCGCCGCGCACAGATCATCGTACAGTGAGGCGCAATAGTCCGGTGTCGTCCAGATCTCGTAGCCGAGCTCACCGGTGAACCCGGCGCGCGTTAGCACGGCCGGCGCAAAGCCTACGGCCGTCGATCTGACGTCAAACAATTTGAAGGCGGCTGCCGAGAGATCCTCGCGCACCAAACGCTGCACGAGCTGCCGCGACTTCGGCCCGGCAATTGAGAAGCCGGTCAGGGTCGAAGCGGCCGAGCGCACAAAAACATCGCTCGGCGGCTCAGCCTGCCAAAACCATCGCAGATGAAACTCCTCGGCGAATCCGGATCCCATGATGAGGAAGCGATTCTCCTCGACGCAGGCAATCGACAGGTCGCCCATGATCTTTCCCGCGGGGCTTAACATCGGTGCAAGACCCATGCGCCCAGGCCGGGGTATCCGGCAGGCAAACACGCGGTCGAGCCACGCCCGCGCGCCGCCGCCTGTCACCTCATACTTGCCATAGTTGGTTGTCTCGTAAACGCCGACGCCGCTGCGCACCGCCTGGCATTCGGCGCGCACGTGGGGGAATGCCTCCGAGCGCCGATAGGTCGGTGTCTCCGCGGGCGCAACGCCCGGCGGGGCAAACCACAGGGCATGCTCGAGTCCGAAATTCGCACCCATCACAGCGCCTGCGGATTTCAAGCGCTCATAGATTGGCGAACGCCGCACGGGACGGGCGGCAGGCAATTCCTCATTCGGATAAGCGAGCCGAAAGCGCCGCGAGTAATTTTCCGGCACCTTGAGGGAGGTGTATTTGGGTGTGGCAAAGACACCGAACCGCGAAACGTCCATTGAAATGATGTCCTGTCCCGGGTCTTTCTCCGCCATCCAGCGCGAGAGCACAAGGCCGATGCCGCCGCCCTGGCTGAATCCGGCCATCACCGCGCACGCGACCCAGAAGTTGCGCACGCCTCGCACCGGACCCACAAGGGGATTGCCGTCAGGGGAGAAGGTGAACGGGCCATTGACCGCCTTGCGGATGCCGACGCGCCCCAACGCTGGAAAGTGCTGGAAGCCCACCTCGAAATATGGCGCGAGGCGCTCAAAATCATCCGGCAGGAGCTGCATGGAAAAATCATCCGGAGTCTTAACCGGCGCCCAGACGATGCCGTGCGGCTCATATGTGCCGATTAAGGCTCCGCCGCGCTCTTGGCGCATGTAGATCTCACCGGCATAGTCGGTCGTGTTGACGATCTCGTGCTCGCGGCCCTGCAGCTCCGGTATGTCCTCGGTCAGAAGGTAGTGATGTTCCATCGCAAGCACCGGTAGCTCGATGCCCACCAAATGGCCGACCTCGCGCGCCCATAATCCGGCGCAGTTGACAACATGCTCGGCATGCACCGTGCCCTTGTCGGTCACGACGTCCCATGAGCCATCGCGGCGCGGCGTCAGCGCGGTTACTCGCGTAAAGCGCTCCACCGACGCACCCAGCGTGCGCGCCGCCTTTGCGTAGGCGTGGGTAGTGCCGGAGGGATCGCAGTGCCCGCCATCCGCCCTCCACAACGCGCCAATGAAATGCCGTGTGTCGATTAACGGGTTGAAGCGCAGAGCCTCCTCAAGAGTAAGCATCTCGGTCTGCATGCCGAGGTAGCGCGCGCGCGAGCAGATGAGCTTCAGGCTGTCGAGTTCACCCTGGGTAGCGGCCAGCATCAGCCCGCCGTTAGGATGCAGCCCGCACGACTGGCCCGAGACGGCTTCGATCTCGCGATAAAGGTCGATGGTGTACTTTTGCAGACGCGATATGTTGGCCTCGCCGTTGAAGGTGTGCATGCCACCGGCGGCGTGCCAAGTCGATCCGGAGGTCAATTCACTCTTTTCGATCAGCATCACATCGTTCCAGCCGATCTTGGCGAGGTGATACAGAGTGCTCGCGCCGACGACGCCGCCACCGATGACGACGGCTCTTGCTGAGGTTTTCATGAGACGAAGTTTTGCTCCTTGACGATCACTGAGTCAGATGCGCCGCGAATACTCAGGCGGGCACGTCATATCCGGCTACCTTCGCCAAGCGGTCCCATTCGAGCAGGGCCGCAAAGCGCGCCTCGTTCGCCTCGGCAAAGCCATCGAGGAGGAGAACGTCGCTCAAGGGCTTGAACCAGGGGCGCGACGCGGCAGAGCGAAATGCCCGGCGCAGCCGCGTTACCTCCTCTGGAGGAGTGGCTGCCGAGGCGACAAAGGCAGGCGCCGGCGCGCTCTCCGTCACCGCGAGAACGCGGATTCCAGCGGTGAGATGTGGCGCATGCCGCGCCATGAGCAGGTGCCAGTACGAATCGAGTGGACCGATATCGATGCGTCCCTCGCGTACGCTATCGAGAATGTTGCGCGCGGTGACGAGCTTACCGAGCATTTGCGAATAGAGCTTGGGACGCTCCGGCGTGCGGTATGCAAGCAGATGATGGCGGAACGCATTGAAACCCGAATGCGAGTGCTCCACGGTCCACCCGGCTCGCGCGCCAAACGTGTCAGCGAGGGTACGGTAAGGAGCATCCTGCCTGACGATGAGATCCGAGCGATACAGCGCACCGCCTTGCGCCCACGCTGCACGCGGGATCGGTGCTGCGATGGGGATTACGGGCGCAAGCTTTAGAGCGATGGGGAAGCCGCACATCAGTGCGCAGGATAGGTCCGGCCGCGACCACAGATGCTCCAGCGGCTGCGGCGCAGGATAGGGCATGTAGGTAAGCGCAACATCGGCCTCTGCGGCGATGTGCTCGAGCAGCGCCTGCCAGGCCGCTTCAACGTCCGCTGTCACTGAGTACATGCGGGCATTCATGATGCCGCCGCTCATGGCATGTGCGGGCCGTGGGTGACAAGAGCCGGGGCTGTCTCGACCATGTGCGAAGCCGGCGCGCAGCGCGCGAACGCTCGGCATGCGCGGCGTCCACGGCCTGCCGGCCGCGTCGCGCCCGCTGCGGCACGCATTAGGTTGCGCACTCAAGCTCGCCGATCCTGCGTGCTACGTAGGCGTCGATGGCTTCCTTGACTGCCGGATCGAGCGGCGGCGGCACATAGTCGGCGAGCATTTTCTTCCATATATCGGTAGCACGCTGGGTCGCATTGCGCGCGCCCGCGTCGGTCCAGTTCTCAAAGTTCGACCAGTCGGAGAGCAGCGGCCGATAGAACGCCGACTCGTAGCGCGCGAGTGTATGCGGAGTGCCGAAGAAATGGCCGCCCACAGCCACACCTTTGATGGCATCGACGGCGAGATCATCGTCGCTGAAAGCAATCGGCTTCAAGATCTCGGCCCAGCCGCGCAGCATCTCGGCATCAACGATGATCTTTTCCATTGACGCCGACAATCCGCCCTCCAGCCAGCCCGCCGCGTGATTGATGAGATGACTATGACTTAAAATCGCCGCCTGCAACGAGAATGCGGTTTCGTAGGTGGATTGCGCATCAACCGCTGGCGATGCGTTCACGGCACTGGTGCGCACCGGAATTCTTAAGCGACGACCAAGTTGCGCGCTCGCGAACACCGCGTTGACATACTCTGGAGTGCCAAAGGCGGGTGAGCCCGTGCGCATATCGACGTTGGAGGTAAAGCCCCCCACGACGCACGGTGTTCCCGGCCGCAGCATCTGGCAAAGCGCAATGATGCACATTGCCTCCGCCGTTTGTTGGACCAGCGCGCCGCCGAGTGTCACGGGCGCCATCGCTCCCATCAGAGTGAAGGGCGTGATTACGACGCACTGGCCGTGTTGCGCCATGATCATGATGTTGTCGAGGATCTCCTCGTCCACGCGTCGCGGCGAATTGACATTCGTCACCGTCATCAGCGTCGGGCGCGCGGCGAGATCATCGATGCTGCAGCCGTGCTCGATGGCGGACATGGCGATCGCGTCCTGCGCTTGCACGCCGCCGATGCCGCGCGCCGCCCAGACAATGTCCGCGCACTCGATGTGGGCGCGATAGGTTTCGAGATGACGGATCGCGACCGGAACGTCGACCGGCTCGACCACGATCCCCCCCTGCCAGTGCAAAATGCCCAATCGGTGCGTGAGCTTCAGGATATTGCGGAACGCCGCGAGATCGCCGTAGCGCCGGCCGCCTTCCAGATCGCTGATGTTCGGAGCGCCGGTGACGGGACCGAAGTTGACAACATTGTCGCCTACGTGCAGATGGCGCTCCGGGTTGCGCGCATGCAGTACGAAACGCTCTGGCGCATGCGCCAACTGCGCCTCCACGATGTCTCGTCCGAGACGCACCATCTGCGTCTCCTCATCGACGAGCGCGCCCGCGCGCCGAAAGACATCACGCGCCGCGGCGCTGCGGATCTCAAGCCCTGCCTCCTGAAGGATGCGAAACGCCGCTGTCAGAATAAGCTCGACCTGTTCCGCGCTCAATATTTCCAGGGGTTTCCAGCGGTTAACAAGCCGAGGCAGCGGCGCGAGCGAAGGACCCATGGCGCGAGGAGCGCGGGCGGGACCCCTCCGCCGCGAGGGTGCGCGCGACTCGTTCACGGCGCAGCCCCGCCGGATTCGGCTAGGGCCCGATCAGTGCATACTGTCACGGGCGAAACGGGTGTGTGCCTCACAGGATCTGTTGTTCGTAGCGCCACGACAGACACCATGATAGGGCTAATTGCGCCTCTAGGGCGACATTCGCGGCGCCGCGCTGCGAGGAGCGATTGTGACCGTGCATAGTCAGCTGTGTGGGCCGTTGCGATGAGCGCAAAGTACGCGGTGACCGCATTCCTGCACGGCTTGATCGTCGGTGCGGCATTGCTCTGGGGCGAGGCGGCGCAAGCCCACGCGGCCGTGGTCGTCTCCTCGAAGCTCTCCAGTGAGTCGGCGATGATCGGACAGATGATCCGCATGCTGCTCAACGCCTCTTCGATCCCAACGGTCGATCGAACGACACTCGGCGCGACGTACGTGGTACGCAAGGCACTGATCGTCGGCGAGATCGATCTCTATGTCGAATACACCGGCAATGCCGGCTTCTTCTTCAACATGCCGGGGGACCCGGCGTGGAAGGATCTGCGCAAGGGGTATGAACTGGGTGCGAAGCTTGACTATCAAGCGAACCACATCGTGTGGCTCACCCCGGCGAACGCCAGCAATACCTGGGCTCTGGCCGTGCGCAAAGATGTGGCACGAACGAATCACCTCAAGACGATGAGCGATTTCGCGCGCTGGGTGTCACGGGGCGGCCCGGTGGTACTTGCCTGCTCCGCAGAGTTTGCCAACGCAGGAACACTGCGTTCGCTTGAGAGGACCTATGGTTTCATCCTGCGCTCCGACCAGCTGATCGTGCTCGCCGGCGGCGACACCTCAGCAACCGTCGGCGCGGCGGCCGCAAAGACCAACGGCACGAACGTAGCCATGGTCTACGGCACGGACGGCAATGTGGTCGCAGCAGATTTGCTGATTCTCGAAGACGACAAGCATGACCAGCCCATATACGCCCCAGTTCCCATGGTGCGCGAGGCTGTGCTCAAGGCCTATCCGAAAATGGCGGCGATCGTGAAACCGCTCATGGAAAGCTTCGACCGCGACACGTTGCAGCAACTCAACGCGCGCGTGCAGATCAACGGCGAATCGACTAACGCCGTCGCCGAGGATTACCTGAAATCCAAGCACCTTCTGCAGTAAGCTTCTACAACGGCCCGCAAGAGCTGCGTTCATACTCATAATGCAGAGAGCTCTAGCACCACGACGATATGCGATCGACCGGCTGGGCGCGCTTCTGAGCCTGGTCGGCGGCGCTGCGCTTTTGCTCCTGCCGCTCGTCGTCTTTAAGATGAACCGCATCGTGCCCGGCACCGCGCGCCCGCTGCTTCAGATATTCTCGGCCTGGGCGGTGTTTGGCTTTTACGCCACCTTGCTGCTGGTGGCGCTCATCGCTCTCATCGGCGCCAGTGCGCGGGTGCGCCTTATCGCCGCTCTCGTTGGCATCGCCGTGCTGATAGGGACCATTGGCATCGCGGGCGATGCGCTAACGCCCGCCGGCAATCAGGTTGTGCGCATATCGCCTGGAGCTGCGTTCTGGATCCTGCTCCTTTGCCTGGGATTATTGACGACGGACGCGATAACGCGGCTGCGGCCTGGCCCCGGCCTGCGCGTACTCTTTTTGGTGCTGTTCGCCGTCGCTGCAGCCGTGACGCTTGCTTCCGGGCTGCTTGATCATCTCTCCATCATGCGTGAATACCAGGTCAACGCCGGTGTGTTTGCGCGGGAGGCCCGCCAGCACGTCTTGTTAGCGCTCGGTTCAGTAAGCGCCGCGGTGCTTGTCGCGGTGCCGGCCGGAATCCTGTGCCATCGCGTCGCGCGTCTGCGCGCCGGCGTGCTGGGCACACTCAATCTCATTCAAACTATTCCCTCAATTGCGCTGTTTGGCATTCTCATGGTGCCGCTCGGCGCGCTCGCGACGGCGGCGCCAGCGGTCACCACGATCGGCATCCGCGGCATCGGTGCTGCACCCGCCGTGCTCGCGCTCTTTCTGTACTCGCTGCTGCCCGTCGTCGCCAATACAATTGTGGGGCTCGGCCGCGTCCCACGCGCAACGGTGGACGCCGCGCGCGGCATGGGCCTGACGAGCTGGCAGATTCTCACCGATGTCGAGCTTATCCTGGCGTTTCCGGTCATTCTCACGGGAATCCGCATTGTGCTGGTGCAGAACATCGGGCTAGTCACGGTGGCCGCTCTGATCGGCGCTGGGGGATTCGGGACCTTTGTCTTTCAGGGGATCAGCCAGACCGCAATGGACCTGGTGCTGCTTGGCGCGCTGCCGATCGTGGCACTCGCCTTCTCCTCCGCGGTGCTGCTTGATGCACTCGTTGAAGCACTCAGCCGGCCGGCGCAATGATTGAGATCACTGCCCTATGCAAAAACTACGGTGCGACGACGGTCGTCGATCGCGTGTCTTTGTCCATTGCGCGCGGTTCGATCACGGTGATCGTCGGCACCTCTGGTTCCGGCAAGTCCACGCTGCTGCGCATGATCAACCGTCTCGTTGAGCCAAGCAGCGGACGCGTCGTGATCGACGGCAACGATACCGCAAGCGAGCCGCCACACGTGTTGCGGCGCCGAATCGGATACGTAATCCAGGGGCACGGCCTGTTTCCGCATCGCACGGTAGCCGAGAACATTGCGACCGTGCCGAAGCTGCTCGGCTGGACAGCCGCGCGAACCCAGGAGCGCGTCGATGAGCTCTTGCACATCTTTCAGCTCGAGCCCCAGGAGTACGGCGACAAGTATCCGCACCAACTCTCGGGCGGTCAGCAGCAGCGCGTGGGAGTTGCGCGCGCGCTCGCGGGCAAACCCACGGTGCTGCTGATGGATGAGCCCTTTGGTGCGCTCGACCCGATCATCCGTGGCAAGGCGCAGGATGACCTGCGCGACATCCAGCGCCGCTTCGGAACGACGATCGTGCTCGTGACTCACGATATCGACGAGGCATTTCGTCTCGGGGACCATGTGGCCGTCATGAGCCGCGGCCAAATGCTCCAGTACGACGTTCCCGCACACCTCCTGACGCGGCCGGCAGATCCGTTCATATCGCGCCTAACCGGCACCGGCGATA
>Ga0209624_10000756_pt1 | contig 27781 bp, 22 predicted proteins | sample JacPinW_OM2H0_O1_FD_188565 | JGI IMG/M metagenome (GOLD analysis project Ga0209624, IMG submission 188565) | Forest soil microbial communities from Algoma, Ontario, Canada - Jack Pine, Ontario site 1_JW_OM2H0_O1 (SPAdes) (version 2) | ecosystem: Environmental > Terrestrial > Soil > Boreal...
GAACGCCAGGAAGTGTTAGAATCAACGGCATACACTTTAATGTTTGCATTGTGCTCTTTTAAATATCTGCCAACGCCGCTTATGGTGCCACCAGTGCCAGCTGCTGCAAAATAATGGGTCACGCCACCATCAGTCTGCTTCCAAATTTCCGGAGCCAGTGATTCATAATGCGCTTGCGCGTTGAGTACATTAAAATATTGATTGAGCATGAATGCGTTTGGTGTGTTGTTTAATAGTTCTACCGCTTTACTGTGATAGCTTTGCGGATCTTCTATAAACATCGTTGATGGACACATGATCACTTGCGCGCCATAGGATTTTATCGTTTGGTATTTTTCTTGGCTTATTTTTTCACTGACGGTGACAATAACTTTATATCCTTTAATAGCGCCGATCATGGCAGTGGCAGCCCCTTGATTGCCTGATGACGCTTCAATGATAGTGCCGCCTGGTTTTAATTTCCCTGTGCGTTCGGCTTCTTCGATCATAAAAAGTGCAGAGCGATCTTTCACGCTGCCGCCCGGATTTAAATATTCTAATTTTGCATAGATGTGAGCAGGGGAATCAAAGGGAACTTGTACTAATGGCGTGTTACCAATGGCAGCAAGCAGATGCGGATATTTCATTTTTTTCCTTCATGGCATGAAAAAAGCACGGAAGCAGAAGAACTTTTTTACACAAAATATAATTGAATTGGGGGAGAAGTACAAATATTTTTTCCTTGGAGGGATGCCTATTCCCTCCAACTACCCTTAGTAATTGTAATTAATGCAATCTCCACGCCGGGGGGGTTCCCCCCTGGACCTCCTTCATATCGGCTCTACTCGGGCATCTCCCGCTCAAAACGCGGTCGAGCTCCTGCGGATAGCCTAAACGGAATAACATTATTTTCCTTCAGGAGGCCTGCCACCGAAGCTTTACGCGAAGGCTGGATCGCATCGGTATGGAGATATACGAACTTTTCAACTATTTTCGTAAAGAAATTGCGTCAGGTAGGCTAAATGAAAACATTTATTTCTAATATGATTAATATAGTTAATTTTTACTGAGTCGACAAAAAAACGGTTTTTTGGTAAATTAAGAATAGTTGTAATCTAATTTTTATTTTATGGAGGAATCGTATGAAAAGTATACGACCAATTTTACTTAATGTATTAGCGGTAACGGCATTACTGAGTGTTGCTGAAATCAGATCAATGACGATGCCAGAAAATTTTATGCGTTGGAATAGAGATACACAGCTTGGCTATATTAGAGAGCAGCTACCGCATATGCGGTATAGTATAAATCCTGAAGATCTACAGGTACCTATAAATTTAGACTGTGTAGACAAACACTTTAAGCAAGGTGTTTTTAATAGGACTCTTAACGAACTTAGAAATAAACGTATATCTGAGACAATAGAAGAAGCAGAAAAACAGGCAAAAAACGATATTGTTTTTTTTATACCTACTAATATTGAAGATAGTGTGGGAAGAGTTGCTGGTATAGAAACAGCACGCGCGGGCTTACAATTTCTTGATGAGCTCAATGCGCATAGAGCAATGCAAGGTGTTTCTGATGCAGCAAAATATGCATGCTCTTGGGAATATAAATATTTCAAACCGCTCAGAGAGAAAGCATTTTCAACGTTGCAATCAGCAAAAAATTTCTTGAATAACAATAAAAAAGCGGTAATTGGTACAGCAGCAGTGCTCGCAGTTGCTGGTATTGGTGCTTATTTATATAACAATGGCTATTTTAATTTTGGTACAAAGAATACTAATAAAAAGTAAGCTAATTATTTTTAGATATTCATATGAGGATGCGTAAGCAATTGCGCATCCTCTTTTTTTAGCGTCTTTTTAGAATAGAATCTATTGCTGTATCAATAAGCTGGCTAATAGATATATTCTTATGGTTTGATTCTAATAATTTTCTTATTGACGGTTGTTAAAAAATAAAATAATATTTCATGAACAAATTTTAATTTTAAGAGGCATCATGACGAACAAATATATTAGTTCATTAGGTTTTATTATTTTGTGTAACCAAGGGCTAATTGCAGAAATTGAAAAATTAAAACTTCCTAACTCTGCGTTTGTTATTGACCATGAAGCTAATCTTGCTAGAAAAAAAGATGCTCAAAAGATAAGCATACTAGAAGCATCTCCAGAAGAAAAAGTTTTGTTTGAAGAGTCATTTGCTCAAGCTCCGGTTTTTATTAAGAGCCTTGTAGCGGCAATGATTAAAAAAAAGCCATGGTCTTTACGGTATAAGAATCTCTTATTAACTGGTCCCTCTGGTTCGGGAAAAACAACTTTAGCACAAGCAATTGCACATAAATTAAATAAAAAATGTTGGATAGTTCATGGACCAACATTGCTCGGTTGGTACAGAGACCAAGCAGCAGAAAACGTTAAAGCTTTGTTTGCAGAGTTGGATACGTATTCAGAAAAACCAGTACTTATAATAGATGAAGTGAATGCCCTTACTGACGATCATACTTCTGAGCATAGTGATACAAAACATACTGCGATGCAGTTCTGGACTATGCTAGACAAATACAAAAATGATAAAGATTTTTTATTCATAGGAACTACGAACGTTACCAAAAAGATGCCACATCAGTTACAATCACGGTTTAAAGGGAAAACTTTCTTAATTGATTATCCACCCCTTGAGTTACGCAAAAGATCAATAAAATTTTGTATAAAAAAGCTTGGCAGCGAAATAGATGCGACGTGTAATGAGCAGTATTTGAATGAGTTAGCTCAAAAAACGGCAAATTTTTCTCAACGTGATATTGAATCTCTTATTGATACAGCCCATTTGCTATATGATTATGAAAACCCTGATATCTCCGTAAAAATATCAAAAAAATACCTGGAGCAAGCATACGCAAAGATTAAAAATGAAGATGAAAAATTTTGGGATTTTACCACACTAACTACGGATGAAGAGCGAAGACACAAAGAAACCCTAGCTCAAAGTGAAAAGCAGTTCAAAGAAAGCCAGGAAACCCAAATAAAAATTGCTGAATGGAATTTAATTTATCAATCATGTATGAAACCAGATAAGGAATTAATGTTCAGAGCAATAGAGTGGCTTAACCACGCTAAATCACTGGCGTTGCCTGATAAAAAGCCAGCAGCTAAAGTTGCTCAAGTAGATGTAGTAGAAAAAGGTATTTTTTATGGAGAAAATCATTTTCAAGAAAAAAAAGTAGTGAAAAATGATTAAAAAAAGCTTGAGCTAGCTTTGTTTATTGAGACTTGGATTATGTTGAGATACTGTTATGCCTATATCTTACTATTATTTATCGTACTCCCACCTCTTGCTTATGCAGCATCTTGTAATCCTTATAGATCTGAAAGCGAAGCGAAGCATGCAGATCAGGTAGCAGAGCAACAAAGAGAAGAAGAGCGTAAAAAAGAAGAGGAGCTTAGAGCCGAAGCAGAACGCTATGCGAGGGAACAAAATAAAGCGAAGGCCGAAGCAGATCAAGAAAAGATAGTTACCTCGGTAAAAGATCTTGTTCTTTTTCATTGTGAGGAGAAAAAGAACGGCATAGCTATTTTTGATATTCCTGAACAAATAACCGTCTATAATTTAACACCCGAAGAAATAAAGCGTGCTAAAGAAACATTTCAGATTTATGAAGCTGAAATTACCAAGAGTGGCCATCAAGTTATTAAATTTCGTTATAGCGATGAGAGATTGTTACCTGAAAACAAAGATCAGGCAGTTCTATTATTATATCGGCCTTATGTAATAAATATTGATTCAGCTCAGCAGCCTATTTATACGAGTAGCATTTTAAATGATGCACAGAAGAAAGAGATCTGTGGAGAGATTAGCCAAAGCCCCGAAATTATAAAGTTAAAAGCGGCATTATTGAAAAAAGCTGTTGATTATCAAGAGGGGCTTGTAGGATCTACTCAAATTAAAACTAATAATGGTTACTCTAAGTTGGAAGATATTAAAGCAGGAGATCTGGTTGCTTGCTATGATATTACAAATTCGAAGCAGATATACAATAGAGTAAGTGGTGTTGATAATGTGTGCTTAAAAAAATATGTGCAGATCACCACAAATAATCAACAAATTATTAAAGTTGCTGCAGAACATAGATTTTATATACCAACATCCGATGCTTGGATTAGTGCAGAAGATTTAGTTGAATATCCCGCATTTATGAAGCTCATAAATCCTAATATTGAGGAGATACGTTTAGTTAATGAAGAACTCGAAGTAATTAGGATTTCCGTTGAAGGGAATCATAATTTTTATATCACTGATCATGATATTTTAGTGCATAATAGTGACATTGCTTTGGAATCTGCATTTGTTATAGGAAGAGTAGCAATAGCGCTTTTTCCGTGCCCCTATACACCGGTTTTCATACAAGGGCTTAATTTAGCCCAAGCATATGTAAATTTATCCAAAATAGTATCTGTTCAAAATTCCAATATTAAAGCAATAGCGAATACAATTCCTGAACAAGCATATTATGAAAAAGCAAAAAGCGAACTACTTAAGGTGCGTAAAGATCTTATTGATGTTAAAGAGGGCCTAGAGAAATTAGTTCAATATCGGCGGCCTTATGGAGCCAATTTTACGAGTGCTTTATTGTATCAAACAAAATTGCAAGATGGGATAGACTCAACGCTAAAAGTTACGCCTGAACAAGAGCTGCAGTATAACGATCAACAAAAAGAAAGTTTAAGAGCTCTCCGGCAAGCAGAGCTGGATAAATTGGCAAAACAGGTTTCCGACTTACAAATTGCTTTGGGGTTTCACTTTGATGAATTAATAAACATGAGAGATCGCGCTCAGGTTGAACTAGAAGCTATGGATGCTAATCTTACTCAAGCGATAAATACATGGAATACACATCGAGATAATCTATCCGATAGTGCGATGATACCTATATATGAAGCTCTTCGTAAATATGAGGAGTGTGCTCAAAATGTCGAGAATAAAAACCAAGAGCTTAAATTTGCTATCGAATATTATAAGAATGTGCACAATGCTTCAATTATAAAAGTGACCACTAATATTCCTGAGTTGGTAACTTTAGGTGAAAATGAAGTTGCCACAACAGAAGCTTGGATAGTTCAACAACGAAAACAATGTATAACTCCCAATGTAGAGATAATTGAAAAAGAACTCTATAGAAATGGCATTGATGTAACTAACTTAAGAAATAATATTGAAAGCTCGTTAAAAAAACAACGCGCGTCAAAAATCTCGAAGGAACTGGAAGAAGCTAAGAAAGCTAAGGCTTCAATTAAGCCACCTAAGAATCCTAAAGAAGATAAAGAAAAAAAAGATATTCAATTAAAAGAAAAATTTTCAGAATATATAAAAAAAGAGGCTGACTATAAAGAATGCTTAGAGAAAGCTAAAAAAGTAAAAAATAAAACTTTAGATACTCCAATAAAAGATTATTGGCGTGACTGTAATGCTAATGGTGCTCAGTTAGATAAACGAGCAAATGATCTTTATACTGAGATTAGAAATACTGTAGGAGATACTAAGAAAGTTGCGGATAATTTGCAAATAAAAGAATCATTTGTAAGTAGAGTTAAAAACCATGTTTTTTATAAAAAGCATAGTTTAAAAAATGGAGTGGCAACTTTTGATCCCGATTTAAATATGGGGGAATGTTGGAAACGTTTAAGTAATAATACTTATGTAAAAAGTGATTTAGAATGGTTTCTTCATGAGTTTGTAGAAAGTAAATTAATGGAAAGATTTTCGGATATTGAACAAGAAACTATACATAATTTTACAAATACATTACATGACTGGTTAAAATTACTTAAATAAAAAAGGTAAAAAATGAGTATTTTAATGCTTATAAAAAAAGTTAATTCAGAAACCAGACATTACTTATATGCAGTATTTAGCCCGGAAAATACAACTCAATTAAGCTATTATGTTGAATTTGATATTTTTAATAAAAAGTTGTTGTTTTTTAAAGATAGATATTCTGTTACACCTGCTTGTACCTATGATTTAATAGGGAAAATATTTGAGCTTCAAGATGAAATAATTTTTCCACTTATTAACGGTAGGGTTGTATTTAAGTGTACTCAAGCATTTGAAGCTAACGTTTTTCCTGATGATATCAGCTGGAGATCATAAGTATGCACCAAATTGTTTTTAAAATAAGTGAAAAAGAAGCGATAAGCTTTGATCTTTCGAATGATATTAATGCTATATATCCATGTGATGAAATCGTTATAAAATTCTCTACTCCAAATCAAGATTATACGCTGAGTATTGATTGTATTAGAGAAGATATGGAGTCATTGTACCATATCCTTACTAAAGCAATTAATAATGAGGCTCAGCTACACGAATCAATTACAAAAGATGTTGGTTATCTTTGGAATGAAGAAATGCAAAATAAGCCAGGCTTAACCTATTTTAAGATTGAGAATATGGATTATTGGGTTGGATTACGTAATCTTATATGGTCAACTCGTGCAAATGCTAAACCAATCTTGAGCACATGGTTATACAATGATTTATCCGGGTCAATTATTTTGGAAATAACCCCTAGTTATCCATGGCATACTAAAGATCCAGAAGAGGGGGAGAAGTTTGTTTCTTATGAAGAATGGATGAAAGCATATCAGCCGCTTTTCCTTTGTCCTATTGCTCATGCCATCGCTTTAAGTTGGAAAGATCAAGCCGAAACTATATTAAATCAATTGAACAAAAATGTGCATGAATTTAACATTAAGAGCAAGAAGGGCTGAATGAATTATTCCTCAACATGTGCCTGTTTGTGCCACAGCTGTGCATAAATGCCGTTGCGTTCAAGCAGTTGTTGATGGGTGCCTTGCTCAGTAATCAGGCCATGCTCGAGCACAATGATCATGTCTGCATTCACAATGGTTGATAGCCGATGGGCGATGGTGAGTGTGGTTGCCCCTTGCGAAATGTGTTCTAAATTTTTTTGAATTTCCCGTTCGGTGTGCGTGTCGAGTGCTGAGGTGGCTTCATCAAAAATGTAGAGTGCTGGTTTTTTCAAAATTGCGCGTGCGATTGCAATACGTTGTTTTTCGCCGCCAGAGAGCTTTAGGCCACGCTCGCCAACAATCGTGGTATATCCATCGGGCAAGCGCGCTATCAGATGATCAAGCTGCGCTAGATGGATTGCGTGCTCCACTTCTTGTTGCGTTGCATCAGGCCGCGCATAGGCAACATTGTAATAGAGCGTGTTATTAAAAAGCATGGTGTCTTGCGGCACAATCGCAATGGCTTTGCGCAGTGATTCTTGTGTTACGCTGCGAATATCGTAGCCGTTGATAGTGATGCTCCCGCTGTCGATATCATAAAAACGGAATAATAATCGTGCGATGGTGGATTTGCCTGAACCGGTTGGGCCGACCACTGCCAAACTGGTGCCGGGGGCTAAGCGGAATGAAACGCCTTTTAAAATGGGGCGACGCAGATCATAGCTAAATTTAACATCCGTAAATACCACTTCTGCTTGTGTGCTTGCCGGTAAGAGCGCAGCATTAGGCGCATCTTTTATTTCCGGTTTTAAGCGAAGTAAATTCAGTGCAGCTGACACATCGCTCAAGCCTTTGCGAATTTGGCGTATGACGTAGCCAAAATAGTTGAGTGGATAAATGAATTGAATCAAGTAGCCGCTGATCAATACAAAATCGCCGACGGTTAATGTGCCGCGCGTCACCGCAGTGCCACAAAACCAAATTAATGCAATGAAGCCCAGGCCAACAATAATGTTTTGGCCAACCTGAATCAAGCTATCGGTAACATATTTTTTAGTACCAGCGTTTTCTTGTTCTTGTAATATTTCATCACAATGATGATAATCATATTTTTCATTGCCAAAATATTTCACCGTTTCGATATTAAGCAATACATCAACGATGCGCGCACTTGCCTCTTCCCGTTTGTTATTGTATGCCTCTTGTACGGCGATGCTTTTTTGTAACGCAAAAGCAGTAAAGACCAAATAACCAACCATTACGAGCAATAAAACGCCACTATATAAAGGGCCATATAAATAAGCAAGCAGGATAATAACGGTGATCATCTCAATAACGGTATTGAGCATAAATAAAAGAATGCCCCATAAGATGTTATCAAGACCAGATTGTGCGCGTTCAATGATAGTTGCAATGGCCCCTGTTTTGCGATCAAGATGAAAGCGTAACGATAATTGCAAAAGATGGCCCAAAACGCGCAGTGCCAGTAAATGCATGGCATGCTCAAGCGTGCGATATAAAACGATAGAGCGTAGCTGCGAGAGCAGGGGATTGATTGCCCAGAGAATACCATACGCCAGTAATAACATAGTTATAAATGAAATATCCATGGTGGAGCAAGTTGAAAGCGCATTAATAATTTTTTTAAAGATGAATGGTAAAGAGATATTGAGCACAATCATGCAGAGGGTGAAAAGGAATGAAAAGATAATGCGTATTCGCATGGGCCATTGCTTTACCCAAATAAAAGGTATGAGGCGACGCAAAAGCTGCAACGCTTTATAGGGTGGCTGTTTGGCGTGGGCCATAAAGAATGCTCCTTATACAAATGCTCATAGTACATTCGTGAACGTAGCACAGTTAAGAAGGGCTGGTCTAGAATTATGGCAGTTGATTAGCTAAGAACTTATCTGACATCGCATTTCTATAATTTTACAAACTTCGTTTCTCCTCCGTTCGCTTCGATGGAGCCCGTAGGCGAGTAGAGAAGTTTAATTAATTATAAACAAAAAACCTCTCCATTTGCTTCGCTCCATCGAGACGAACGGGAGATGAGTTTATTCTGTGAAGTCGAAGATCTGCACGGGAAGGTACTTAAATTTTCAGATAAATGCTAAAATAACATCCGAATAAAAATCCATAGAGAATTGGCTGCATAAACGCCAGACCAAAATGGATAGTGCTCTTCTTTATCGCGTACCAAGTAGGTTGAAAGGCCGCCGGCAATCAGCATGAGTGAGGTATCCATGCCCATGAGCAGGCCGCCAAAAACGAGTGTGGGATTAACACCAACAAATTTAAGAACATAACTAAAAATAAAACCTAAGATCATGACGGTGTAATTAAAATTAAATGCTTGCACTAACACGGCGCGGCTTTGTGCCCGTGAAGCAATTAATTCGGGAGAGCCTAAACCAAAATGAGTAATGAGACTCCAGAAAATAAAACCCATTGCCAAGGCGCTGACTAATAATCCTACTATTTGATAAAGCAACATTTTTGATGATTTTATCTGTGCTAACTGTGCTACTTTTTGTCCAAATAACGTGTCGACGGCAACAACGCCGGTAATTTCTACAAACGTAGCCAGCAGCGTTGTTTGGGCAGCAGAAAAACCGAATAATAAAAGGCCAGGTACCATAACAAAGGTGGCAAAGCGGCCCAATGGCGCAATGCCCAATCTGCCTGCAATGATGAGCAATTGGTAGGTGCAAAGAACGGTGAATGCCAGTAAATAGATTTGTGCTAGCCATGAAAAGGAAAAATAGGTCAAAAAAGCGCCGGAAAATGCGAGCAACAAGAGCGGTATGAGCAAGCTGCTATTAAGTTGATTGAAAAATAAAAAGGAAGAAGCATTGCCCAATAGGCGAGCAGATGATTTATGCAATATTTTAGGGATATCAAATAAACTGAGTGCGGCGCCTTGTACTGCCATACCTGCACCGAATGCTAAAATATAATCGGTGTGACGTAAATTTTTAAAAAAAAGAAGATGCACGGGATCAACAAGCGCTAATTTTGCTATGACCGCTACTAATAATGGCAATGCTATCACATGGCCAGTAGTAAAACCGATTGCCCAAAACATAGGGATCATATCGGTCCGTGTGCTCACCGCAGGGAGATGAAAGATGCCCAACGAAAATGCAGGGAGCAATGATAGCCGAGCGGGTATTAACGCAGTAAAAGCTTGAAGCATGCCAAGTCCAACAGCGCCTGCCGCGCCTATTGCTAGCTGTATCGCTTTTTTTAATTGATTTTGCACGCTGATCATATTATAAACCATCTGCCCAATGGGAAATATCATAGCAGGATCAGATAAAAGTTTTCCTTGAAAATAGTAGGCGATCAACATTCCAAAGCTGCCAGCAGCTATAACTAAGCCAGCAAGAATTGCAGCAAAATAGAATGGTTGTGAAATCCAGCTATTAAAGGTGATGGGATCAAGGAAATAGAGAGTGGGAAATGAAAATGCGCATGCCATGGCCACCGCAGCACCGATGCCACCTGCCGCTGTTGCAAGTGCTAATCCTTGCATACGTGCATTAAGGGAAGTGCAACACAGTTTGAAAATGATGGTGCCAATAAGTACTAACGTCATCTCCATCCAGGGGCCGATCGGGGTTGCCATTGCCACATATGCTAAAATTGCGGTGGAGAGTGTGGAAAAAATTATAGCAATCAGCGCAGTAAATAGAGCGATATACATACGCATACCCCTTTCAGACAAAAGATCGTTTTTGTACAAATAGTATCGGTAAGTGTACGCTCCTTTTTAAATTAATCAAAAGTAATGGAATAAATTTATTTCGTTGCACCCGCTTTTGATAGCAGATCAGTGATATCATTTTTTTCAAGTGTTTGTGCCCACATTAACGGAGTATGAAATATGTTATCGCATTGTTGGTAGATAAGGGTTAATGGTTTGGGGGCAAGGCGAGAAAACTTTTTATCAATTTTGTTTGGTAAGCAATGAGCTTTTTTAAGTATTTTTTCTACTACTAACCTATTGGCGTACATAACTGCCCAATGGAGGGGATTGCGTGAAAAAGAATCTGTTTCAATAAGTTCTTTGTTGTTTGCCCCGCCCATTATTTTTTTTGCAGCAACATAATTTTTTTGTAAAAGAGCGATAAGGTATTTTTTATATCGTGATGATAAATAGGCCATGTGAAATTCAAAAGCATTTAGTAGGGGAAACTTAGGAGGATTGAGAATAGGAAAAGGGGCGCCATGATTTACTAAAAGCCGCGTTAGTTCATTGCCGTGCGCACGATCACTCGGATGAATATAATCCAGTATAGAAAGCAACTTGTCATTAGAACTTTTGAGGCATGAGTATTGATGTGCCTGTGCGCCAGCATCGAGCAACTTATTAATAATAGCCATCTGTTTATTAGCGGTTGCAAAAAAAATTGCAGTTTCTTTTTCATCATTCGGTTTATTGATTTCAACTTTCTTGTTAAGTAATAAATCTATAATATCTTCTTTGCCATACCATGCAGCAACATGCAAAGCAGTTTTTCCTCCTTCTTGTATTACATCATTAAAAGAGATTCCTGCTGCAGTAAATGCATGGAATGCAGCTTGATTGCGCTGTTGCTCGGTTTTTAAAAATTGAAAGGATTCACACAGCTTTTTGCTTGCTATTTCTCGTGTGCAAAGAATCATAGGAGGGCAGCAGCCTTCACTATCCAGCGCCGTTAAATCAGCGCCATGTGCTAATAGATAAGGAATAAGGTGCGGCTGAAACTGTGCTGCAATATGAAGTGGCGTATATTTATGCGCTGTGCAGGGGAGACTGATGTCTGGGTGGTACTCTAGATCTGGTTTTTTTGCTGTTGTGTCTAATAGATTGACTATAGCTTGCTCGCCAATAAAAATTGCCCATGCATATGGGGATGCATCCTGCATATAGGGAATCTTCATTTGAACAAATACATCGTGATAGGCTTTAGTTATTGGGCAATCTTTTTGATACAGTTCGATACCCTCTGAGTCCAGTGGTGTGTAAGTGATGTAAGAACAGAAATCAGGATATATATTATTATAAATTTTTTTTATCTCTTCTCCATTCCGGGCAAGTATAGCTTGGGATAATTGGCATTGCGCTATAGTTAAATGAGGAGCAGATTCATTTGAACGTGAACGATTGCAGTGATCTAGTGAATCATTCGATTCATTCTTCTCCATGCCATATGCAATTATGCTTATACTCAGAGCATATAGGTATATAAGATGGAAAAGTTTTATCATTTATTGAGCTCCTACTTTGTTTAAAAGCTGTACAATCTTGGTGTGCCCTAATTTTTCTGCCCATCCCAGCGGGGTAAGGCGATTGTTATCGAGAATGTTAATATTAATTGGATTTGCAAAAAGATCCGAAACAAAAGGTATCTCTTTGCCAGCAATAGTAAAACTGTTATGGGTATATTGATTGAGTATATCTTGCACGGCATCTTCATTATTGCGGATAACTGCCCAGTGTAATGGTGTTAGACCAAAAGAATCAGTTCGATTAAGTTTTTCTTTTTTTACGCTTTGAATTTGTGCTTTTACGTGTTCTATTTCATTGTGTATAAGTGCATTCACGTATGTTTTATAAAAAGTACTGGTTTCTTGCAAACTATCTTTTAATGCGCTACCAAGAAACTCTTTATGAGATTGCAATGATGGCAGCTGTGCGCCTGAGCGTACTAATAAATTTGCAATTTCTAAAGTAATCTTTTCATCATCAGGATTACTTTGTTGGGGAACAGGAATATAATCGATAAGCGTATGATCATATTTAGTTTGAATGTCTGTTCTCGCGCCATAGCTGAGGAGCAGTTTTATCAATTCTATCTGCTTTTCTTTGGTAGCATAGAATAGTGGTGTAGCGCCAACTGAGTCTGTTTGTTCAATAATGTTTTGATTCTTCTTAATAATACATTGTGCTTTGTTTTTAAATCCTTTTGCAGCACACACATGAAGCGGTGTGATATTGGCAGCGCGGTCTTTCATATCTAAAGGAAAGCCTAAGAGCACGAGAGTTTCTAATGATTTAAGGGGCGCTGCTTCAGAACAGGCGGTGAAAATAGGCATTTGCAGATTGTCATCTTCAATAAGAATATTATCTTGACGATACAAAAAGAGAATATAATCAGGATTGTATTTTATAGCGATATGAAAAGGACTAAGGCGGGATTTGCCACGAGAGGCTAAGATAGAAGCACCATTTTTTAGAAGGTGGTCGATAATTTTTTTATCATTTTTTTCAGTCTGATTTTTAGCTAAATAAACGGTAAATCCCAAGGGGGTCATGGTTTCTATATCTTGCTTTTCCTGATCACGTACATTATTAAGTTTGGCAAAAACTTTTTGGGCATTTGTTCCTGCTGACGGCAGCTCTTCATACGGTATATATTGTGTTAATTTACTATTAAGTAAGTGCTCACTATCTAATTGCTTGGCAATATTGTCTATAGCAGTCCATGTTTGACTGGGATCATTACTGCAAATTGCTTCAATAAGAGGAAGCTGTAATTGCTTGAGATGGTGTTCATTGGCTTCTTGCGGTGAAATTAGTTGATTTTGTTTTTTAGCTATTTCTTTTTCCATGCTATAGCAGGAGCATAATAGAGCAAATGATAAACAAATAGATATGTGCAGAAGCTTCATAGTAAAACTCACTTAATTTGTGTATGAACACTTTCAATTACTGAGTTTATGCTAACGCTTATTATGGAATGATGTCAATTATGATTTTATGGCAGCAGATAAGCTTAGGTAAAATAGGGCAACGGATTAACTTGTTTACCATGCGCGTACACTTCAAAATGCAAATGGGATGCATCTCTTCCTTTCTTTTTTCGCACGGCACCAGTAGCACCAACTTTGCCAATAAGTGTTCCTTTTTCAACCTTTTGACCAACGCACACTAACATTTTATCTAAATGTGCATACCGCGTTTTATATTTATTGTTATGGCTGATAAGAATAGTATTGCCATAGCCGGGATGAAAATGTGCTTCAACAATGAGGCCATCAGCAGCGGCAATAATAGGTGTTCCTTTCACGGCAGCCATATCAATGCCAAAGTGGAATCCCCACGTATGATCCGGTTTTTTTCGTGGCCCAAAAAATGAGCTTAACCAAAATTGTGAACGATCAATTGGCCAGCGAAAGCTCATATCTTTTATGAATGTAGTGTTTGTATTATAAAGACGAGAAAGCTTTTGAGCAGAAATACCGTGTTTGGCAACGGTCGATTTTTTTTTATTTTTTGCCTTTGCTTGCGGAGCTGCTTTAACTATCTGACCGGAATTTAACCATTCATCAGAGTCGATTTTATTCAAAATATGATCGAGATTTTGTTTATGGATATAATCTAATGTTGATTGTTTTAAATAGGTTAAATCGCGATTAACTGGCACAAAATTTTCTTTATCGTCATCATCGTCAGAAGTGTTCAAGGAAGCATCGGCAGCCTCTTCCTTAAGAGCATTGTATTCATTTAATATTTTTTTAACGGCTAACGTGTAAGCACGATACTCTTCTTTGAGCTCTAGCATTTTTTGTGCTTGATCGTGAAAAAAGCGATACTCAATAATAAGAAGCGTGGCAAGACCAGCCAATAACAGCAAGCTGGCGGCAATAACGATTTTCCCTAAATGTTTTGTCCGATACTTAATGGTACATATCCTTATTAAATTATCGCTAACGCTGTTTTCATGATCCAACCACTCTGTGTGTGCCATGCAACTTTTGCCCAATCATCTTTTTGTTGGAGTATGCGTAAAGAAGTGCCGGCTGGCAAAACTGCTTTTTGGTGATACTGCTGATTAGGGCCTGCATACAAAACCACATCTGAATTCATAATAAGACCAAATGTTCCTTTTTTATACGCTATAATGCACCGTGTTATACCTATTATACCAACGAGAAATACACTGCATGCGATAAAGCGTATACGCTTTTTATGGAGCAACCAATAATAATTAAGTATCAAAAATATACTAAAGAGTAAAAAAAATAAAATTTGTATAACGAGTAAAGGAGTGGCGAGTATTATGCGCTGACATACGCTGAGTAATTGTTCAGGAGCCTGCGTTGTTTTTTGATTAAGGGTGGCATAGGCATGCTTGCACTGCTGCTCGCATTGTTGATAGAGGTGCCAATCAGCATCTTTTTGTGCACGTTTCCAATAGAGAATAGCAGTTGTTACATTTTCTTTTTTAAGTTCAGCATTGCCCATGTTATACCAAACAGCCGGAGTTTTGTGCCCTATTTTTTGATAACATTCTAAAGCCTTATCATAAGAATTTGCCATATAATATTTGTTACCTTGCAACAACAGCTCCTGATTAGTAAGGGCATGGCACATTGTTGCTAATAAACTGATACAAAAAAATAGTGCATGTGTAACCATAATTTTCTCACGATAATTTTTCAATAACCGTTATCCAATAAAGTGCCTGCTCGATCAAATGATTATCCACCGATGGTGCAGATGAATTATGAAGCGCACAACGGTTTAAAAGCCGTTGTTTCGCGGAATTCCGCCATAGCCAAAATCCGCCTTCGCCAAGGCTACGGCGTGATATTCTCATCGCCTGCATCCCCGTGCTGCAGCACGGGGTTTTTGGCGACGGAGAATAAAAAGCAGTTTCCAAAAGCTGCGAAAAAAATGTGCGCCAGTCTTGTTGTAATTGCTTAGACATACCGCGTGCAGCAAAATGTTGGTTAATCTGTTCAGGCGTTATCTGCGTTGGCGATAGATTACTTATAGTGGTAAGGAGAGTGATAAATGTTGGATACAACTCTTGAGCTCTATGATTTTTTTGTATTGCTGCAACAGTGGCGCGTGCGTGTGAAAAGTGTTTTGTTTTATACCAGCGTCTTTTAAATCGCATAAGAGTTGATGCATTAATAGAACAAAGAGTAATACCAAACCATACGGCAATTAAGCAGCAGACTATTGCCCAAAATACTGGTATCGGCAAGCCTTGCGCAAGTGCAGAGGTAGAGCGATTATGCGTGAGCGGCATGATTGTGTCGGGCATGCTTGCAGTATCAACAGGATTTGCTGGTATTGGAATGGTATTAGTGTGCGGTGCAGGCGTTATGGTAAGGGTGAGCTGCTCCGTTTTGATAGTTTTATATGCCCGCTCTTGCGGGTCAAAATAGGTGAGCTCTTGCGGCTGAATATGCCAGACGCCTTGTTCAATTCCTTGTACAATATATTCCATCGTATGTTTAATAAAACCATCATGTGTTTTCGATAGCTCTTGCGTATGTTTGGACTCATACCATTTTAATTGGCTTGGCATGTGAGTAAGTGGCACGAGTGCCAGTGATTCAAAATCGACATTACCGATTGCCGTTAATGTTACAACAATGCCGTGGCCTACCGCCGCTTTATGCGGCTCAACTTGTGCGGTGTAACTGATGATCTGGCCAATTAATGAACTGGCGTGTGATGATGCTGGCAGCGGTTGTACATTTAACGTTATAGCATTCGAATACAACCGTTTTTGATCGGGGCGTGCAAAAAAAAGCGATATCATATCGCGTTGCGATTTATTGTTGTAATAAGCGCCGTAGGCAGGGATTGCGCATTGCCCTGCTTTTAACGGGTACAGATCCCATTGCCATTGCGCACACCGATATTCCACGCCATTAATCCATTGTGTGCCGGTGACCGGCTCTTTTTTATTTTTAATTCGATACAAAGTTTGTTTCGTGTTGTCAGGTTCAATTAATGATTCTAATACCACATGGGGATCAGCAGTATAAAAGGTGAGTGTGCACGGAACTTTTTGACCGACAAAGACACTCTCTTGTGCGCAGGTAAGTTTTAAGAGCGTGCTCGTGTTTGCCGCGGTGGCGCCTTTTTTAGGATCGAGCGATTTTTGTTCGCCACTGACAATAACGGTAATTGGTGCAGAGGTCACCACCGGATTATTGCTGGTCAGTTGGGCTGGCCCTAACGTATAAGTTCCTGGCGTATCAATGCGGACGCGGTATTGATAGGTAATAGAAGTATTGCCGTTGACCATATTCATTTGAAAACCAGCATTGCGAATATAGATGTTATCAATTCCTTGAAGATCGGGATATTGCGCAGTATTTTGAGCATCTTTAACAATCACCTGCAACAAAAAAGGTTGGCCAGCACCCGCTTCTTTGAGCAGATTATTATCCAGATCGGTTATTTTTAACGATATGCTGGTCGCATCGAGGGAGACTATCCAGGTAAAAAACATGAGAAGCATAAAAGATCGTATTGGATTACCAGTTGTGTTCATAAGATGCTCCCGATTGTTGGCTTACCATTGCTTTCATCATTTTTTTATTTAAATGATTATCTTGTTGTGCATTCTCTGCCATTAACTTTTCTAATCGTGCTGGCAATGCAACTGCTTGCTGCTGCTGCGTATTATCTGGCTGCGGTGCATTAGCATTTTGTTGAGAATTTGTTTGGTTTTGTTGGGTATTATTTGCATCACCTGATTTTTGTTCCGGTGTGCCAGCTTTGTCCTTGTTTTTTTGTTGTTCTGATTTTTGATTATTTTGATTATTCTTATCCTGTTTTTGCTGATTGTCTTCTTGCTTTTCATCACCACCCGATTTTGGCGACGGCTGAGATTTTTCTTCTTCTTCTTCCTGTGTATCTTTTTGTTGTTCTTGCTTTTGTTGTGAAGACTGCTGCTGATCCTGGTTTTTTTGTTGATCCTGTTTTTGATTTTCAGATTTATCTGACTGGTCAGATGACTGTTTTTGCTGTTGATCAGAATCTTGTTTTTGCTTATCATTGTTTTGTTTTTCTTGTTGATCATTCTTTTGTTGTTGCTGCTGTTGTTCCAACATTTTCTTGGCCACCTCTTTGTTGTGCAGCGCTTGTGTGTGGGTAGGATTACTCTTTAATACCTGGTCGTAAGCATCGATAGCTTTTTGCAGCTCTTTTAGCTCAACCAATGTATTGCCGAGATTAAAGTATGCCTGTTCTTGTAATGGTTTTGCGGTATTCAGTTGTGCTGCTTTTTCAAAATAGGATGCAGCGTGCGTATATTCTTTGTTTTTAAATGAGCTCACGCCTGCATCATAGAGCAAACGAGGATTATCTGGCTGATCAACCAATGCCTGTTTAAAAAGTTCAATGGAGGCGGGTATATTGCTTTGTTGTGCGGCACTAACTGCGCGATCATACTCAAGAAAAGCGAAAGCTGTTTTGGATACCGTGAGCAAGAAAATAATAAAGGAAAGTATTCTCATAAAAGCCATTCAACTGCTAAAAGAATAAAACTTACGAGTAAAAACCATGGGTACTGTTCTGGTATATTATCAAATTTTTTGTCTTCATTCTTTTCTTTTTCTTTTTGTTCGATGAGGGTAATAAGTGCTGTTAAATCATTATCTGTTGTTTGTGCGTGAATATACAAGCCGCCAACACTTTGAGCAACCTGTTGCAGCAATGCTTGGTTAAGGCGCGTGATAACCACCGTATCTTTTTTATCTTTTAAATGGCCCACTGGTTTACCATGCGGATCAAAAAGCGGGATTGGTGCTCCTTGTTCTGTGCCAATGCCAATCGTAAAAATAGTGAGTCCTTCTTTTTGTGCTTCCTGTTTTAAAGCAGATAAATTGGCAGAAAAATCTTCGCCATCAGTAAAGATCACTAACAATTTATTTTTTTGGGTGCCACTTTCTTTGAAAGCCTGTATCGCTTCTTGTATAGGCTTTTCAATGGCGGTGGTGCCTGAAGAGATGGTGTCCGCATCGACTTGATCAAGATACATGTTAAAGGCATTTTTATCGCGCGTAAGTGGGCATTGAATAAAACTGGAACCGGCAAATAGAATAAGGCCAACGCGCTCTGATTTAAGCCCAGAGACGAGTGCTTTTATTTTATTTTTAGCGGCAGTTAAACGATTAGGGGTCACATCTTGCGCGAGCATACTTGCTGAAATATCTAAGGCGATAAAAAGATCGCGCCCTTCTTGCGTAACGATCTGCTCTTTTTTGCCCCAACCTGGATGCAGCAGGGTTAGAAAAATAATGAACACTGCAACTGCCCATAAAAATCCTTTGAGATAAATACGGCTGTAGCTGATATTGTGTAAAAAGCGATAGCCATGGGGGGCTCGTTTGAGCAGTTGTACCAACATTGATAAACGGTACAGTTTATAAACAAGAATAAGTATTATGGCAGCATAGAGCCAAAGATAGATACTGTTACTGGGCATTGCCCAATGGATTGCGTGCAAAAATTCTTTATTCATATGCCAAACCAGATTGTGCTCGAAAGTAAAAGTTCAATACCAAGTAGTGCTATAATGCCCCAAATAAATGGAATAAAAACATCGTAGTAATTATTAAAAATATCAGTTTCTTGGCGAGTTTTTTCCAGTGCATCGATAGTATTATAAATCGTACGCATATCGTGTGCATTGCGTGCTAAAAAGAAAGTGCCGCCTGTCTCTTTTGCAATTTGAGAAAGGAGTGCTTTATTAATTTTTGGTTTTGGAATTAGCCCATAAAAGGGGTGCATTAAAAACTGATCTTCATCGCCACCGATGCCAATTGTATAGATTTTGATACCCAACTTTTGCGCAATTTGGATGGCGACTGCTGGGTCAATATCATTGGGGGTTGGCGCACCATCAGTGAGTAAAATAATAACTTTACTTTTTGCCTTTGAATTTTTAAGGCGATTGGCAGCCGTGACCAACGCTTTTGCCAGCACGGTGCCTTCCGGATCCAAAACGCCAATTTGTAATGAATCAACTGCTTTCTGCAGCATTTTTTTATCTAAGGTTAAAGGAATACGTGAAAGAGCATCGTTGCCAAAAATAACTAATCCTAATGCATCATTCGTGCGCTTGTGAATAAAGCGGCATGCTTCATCTTTTGCAACTTCTAAGCGTGAGCGCTCATCATCTTCATAATCGCGGTGTTGCATGCTTCCTGAAACATCAAGCACCAAAATAATATCATTCCCATCCACCGTTATTTTTGAATGGTAATCTATCCGTTGAGGCTTTCCCATTAAAAAAACAAGCAATGCGAGTATTACCATGCGAATAGCGGCAAATGCTCTGCGATGAGTAGGGGCTTGCGTGTGGCCCGTGCGTATGAGTGTTTGTGCTAAAGAGTAACGATAAAAAGCAGGTTTATATACAAAGCATTTTAAAAGAATGAATGCTACGAATGCAGGAACCAGCCAATACCATGCAGCGATATTTTCAAAGTGGAGATGGTTCATCTATTTATTCCTTAACATCCAAAAACCATTGATGTATGCGATCTTTAAATGCTTGTTCTGTTTCCTCCGGTTGCATGATAAATGGCTTGCCAATAATCACGGTGACCGGATAGTAATGAATGAGCCATGCATCAGGTGGATATACTTTGTTGATGCCAAAAATGCGGATAGGCACCACCGGACGCCCTGTTTTTTGTGCGATAGTGGCGAATCCTCCATAAAAATCATGGACAGCACCATCCGTATATCTGTTTCCTTCAGGAAAAATTATAACATCCCAATTATGCTCTTTGAGTATATTAATTGCCTGTAATAAAGTGCGCAGCCCTTTCATTGGTGTTGATGTATCAACCAAGACTGCTACGCGCGGCAATATAAATTTTAGTGACCACCATTCAATCAATTGGCTAAGTGCTAACCAAATGTGGTGACGTTTACCCAAAGCATAGCCAATGAGCGGGATATCAAAAGATGATTGATGATTTGCAACAATAATAGCCGGCTGATCAGGAATATTTTCACGTCCTTTATAGCTAATTTCTAAAAAAGATCCTTTAATGCAAAACCAATAGAAAAAACGGGTGAGCCAGGCAAAAATAGGATTATCGATTAAAAGGCGTTTAGGTAATAGAAGGCAAAAGAGTAAAGGAATGATAAATAAAACAATCAGTGCAATAAGCAAAAATCGTGCCATAAAGCTGTGAAATAAAATACCAAGCCAAGTCATAACTAATGCTCCTTAACGGTTTGTGGAAAGTAAAGATCGAATTGGTCATGAAGACGCTTAACATAAAATGTGTTAAAGAAGCACAGGGGAATTGGTAAAAGTACTGTGCTGAGTAACGGCGATAATAAGAAGCTGGTTGGCCCCAAAAAGGTATATATCAACCATTGCAGCGCAACGGAGAACAACAAGAAAATCATAAAAAGCAGTAAACAAAAAGGATAGTTGTAAAAACACATTTTAAATGCGTTGAGTAATGATTTGCCAGCATCGCGAATGGTTGCTTTGCTATCAAGAAGAAAGAAAATAGCAAACGTAAGCAGTGGGGACACATGTATTAATATAGTATTGCTTACTGGGATCAGAAGCGAAGTTAAAATTGGTAAAACGACCACGGGAAGGATCAGTATCGAAAAAACGGTGCTATATAAACGTGCAATGGTTTGAATAAGCCAGACGCTGAGCACCAGGATAACATTCGGGATAAGCCAAAAGAAAATGCTCAAAAGAACAAAGTAAATAAAATGGCGCCAATAATCTTTGTAATAGCCCCACCCTTTACGTTTTATTGAAGGGCGTGCGATTAAATAGAATGCAAAAATAGTTATGAACCATGAAAGGAGCGGTGCCAGAACAAAAAGACTTTTGTAATCAAAATAGGTATTGTAAATAATATCTAAAACGGTGCTGAGCAGTAAGAGCCATCCGGCGTGAATGATGATAGTTTTATATGATTGTAACAATGACTTGAGTGTTACTAAGAATAAGAGTTTTGCATTTTTTGGTAGAAAAACAGCGAGGGATTCTTTCCAGGATCTTAAAAAATATACCACTTTTATTCCTCATTCAGGCCAAAATAAGTGACTAGCGTAAAAATTACCATAATCTATGCTCTCTTACAAGAGAGCATAAAGTCTTTATTTGACATTTAGTAAATTTTTTGATTACTATAAAAATAAGGATGTTAAAGAACAGACCCATGTCTGTATACCATATGCACTGAGAATTAATCTATGAAAAAGCTATTAATTGTTGAGTCTCCTGCCAAAATTAAAACGATATCTAAGTTTTTAGGTAAAGATTTTAAAATAATGTCCACTATGGGACACGTAAAAGATCTGCCTCCTAAAAAACTTGGCGTGACCATTAATGGTTCGATCGATATCGAATATGAGCCGATTGAAAAAAAAGATAAAACCATAGCAGATATTTGTAAAGCTGCTTCAGGTGCTGATGAGGTTTATCTAGCGCCTGACCCTGACCGCGAAGGGGAAATTATTGCATGGCACATTGAACAAGAAATAAAAAAAGTTGCAAAAAAGGCAAAGATTCATCGCATTACTTTTAATGAAATTACCAAAGGGGCGATCCAGGAAGCAATCGAGCATCCACACGATGTTGATCTTAACAAAGTTGCTGCGCAACAGGCGCGGCGCGTTTTAGACCGTTGGGTGGGATATGAAGTTTCACCAATCTTGTGGGTTAAATTGGCGCCTGGCCTTTCTGCCGGCCGTGTGCAGTCAGTTGCATTGCGTTTAATTTGTGATCGAGAAGAAGCGATTCGCAGTTTTAAGCCAGAAGAATATTGGTCTATTGCCGGCACTTTTAAACATGAAAATGGGATTATAGAAGCAGCGCTTACCAATATTGGTAAAGAGAAAGCAGAAATTGGTAATAAAAAAGATGCTGATGCTGCTGTGGCAGAAATTAAGAAAGCGTCTTATAGCATTGAATCAGTGATCGATAAAGAGCGCACTAGAAATCCAATGCCGCCATTTATGACGAGTACTTTGCAGCAAGCTGCCTTTAATCAGTTAGGTTTCTCTGTTAAAAAGACAATGCAGTTAGCACAGCAGCTCTATGAAGGTGTGCCGCTCGAAGATCAAAGTACGCCGGTGGCATTAATCACTTATATGCGTACTGATTCCTTGCGCTTATCCGATACCGCGCTTTCACAAGCGCGGGAATTTATTCATAAAAATTTTGATAAAGAATATTTGCCTTCTCATGCCAACCATTATGCAAAGTCAAAGGCAAAGGAAGGAGCTACCCAGGACGCGCACGAAGCAGTGCGGCCTATTGATGTCTTTTTAACGCCAGAAAAAATTCGCAAATATTTGCCAAAAGATTTAGCACAATTATATGAACTTATTTGGAAGCGTTTTGTTGCCTGCCAAATGAAGCCAGCATTGTATGCGCAGCGGCAAGTGGTAATCAAAGGGGGTAATTTTACCTTCAAGGTAACTGGTTCCACCTTAATCTTTGATGGGTTCTTGAAAGTTTATAATGTCAGTGATGAAGAAGAAGAGAAAGAAGGCAAGGTCACCTTACCGCAAGGCATAGAAAAATCTGATGCGCTGGCCATTCAAAAAGTAACACCAAAGCAACATTTTACCCAACCGCCACCGCGATTTACCGAAGCATCATTGGTCAAAGATTTAGAAAAAGAGGGCATTGGCAGACCCAGTACCTATGCAACTATCATGAACACTATTCGTGCACGGGCATACACCGCATCCGACACAAAAAAACGGTTTAGCCCGACGGAACTTGGTATGACGGTCACCAAGATGCTTGTGGAAAATCTTCCAAAAATTATGGATATAAAATTTACTGCGCACATGGAAGAGCATTTAGATAAAGTTGCGCAAGGTGAATTGGATCGCGACACTTTGTTGCGCGGTTTTTATGAGCCGTTTGCACACGATGTTCAGGTATTCAAGGGCCAAGACGGTAAGCGCGTGGCAGAACCGACTGATATCACCTGCCCAAAATGTGGGAAAGCAAAATTGGCTATTCGTTTTGGAAAAAGTGGTGAGTTTCTTGGTTGCCTTAACTATCCAGCCTGCGATTTTACGACGAACTTTAAGCGCAATGAAGCAGGTGAAATTGAGTTAGTTAAACCGGCACAAGCGCAAATGCTCGATGAGAACTGCCCGCAATGTGGTAAGCCGTTGCGGCAATTAGTTGGTAAATTTGGGCCATTTGTTGCATGCTCAGGATACCCTGAATGCAAGTATATTAAACATGTGAAAGCAAACTTCCCTTGCCCATTGGATAAAGGTGATGTGGTACAACGCCGTTGGCGCGGTGGCAGCTTTTGGGGCTGCAGTAATTATCCTGATTGTAAGTTTGCCGTTTTTGGTGATATCGAAGAAACACCATGCCCGAAATGTAAACTGCCATTCTTAGTCAAAAAGGTTGATAAGCAAGGCAATGTGCAGCTCTTTTGTTCTGATAAAAGCTGTGGCTATAAAAAAGAATAGTGCTATTTTCGTTGATGGAGCAGGATTTGTTCCAGAGTCGGTTTACTTTTTTCTAAGTATTGTTGTAGCCGTCCCATTTCCAATTGCTGGAGTTCTCGTTTTTGCTGTTGACTTTGAGAAATAAGATAGATAAGTTTTTTGTCAGGATTTTCTTTTAATTCTGGCAAGTTATTACCCTCTAAGTCTTCCTCTACTGTTGAGTCTGGCGCTATGTAGTATGCTTGTCGAAATCTATCATCCTGTCTATATACTAGTAGTCTATCGTCGATATTGCGTTCAATTTGGTTATTTTGAGTCACTATATCATACAAAAGAAATTCGCCTTTTTCAGAGTAATCATCAACAAATCTTATGAATAGAGATGTATACATGCGATCTCTATTTTGTAAAAGTTTTTTAGCAAGTATTAGTTGTAATGCCTCTTTTGTTTTTGGTTCCTCAGCAAAGATTGATACAACATCTTCTATTTGATTTATTGGAATAATTACAAAATTAGCGGAGTTCGAGAACAGTTTTATAGCAGGGCCAGTATCTTTGGATGGAGCTATGGTATGTAGACTAAAATCTTTAGTATACGCTTGGTCGACCACGAAATATTCTTTAGTAATAGGTTCGAAATAATTATTTCGAACGTAGATATTAAGTATATCTTTGGTGGTATTATCTATAATAATTACCGGTTGATATACATCAAACTCGGGTACAAATTCTGTTGAAGAGGCAGGAGAAGCAGATTCAGTTTTAGGTTTTTTAACCGCTGGTTCCATTTCCATAGCCACGCCTGTATTAAAAACAAAAAGCGTTAAAAAAGTTAGGATAAGCGTAAATCTTGCTTTATTTATTCTCATAAGATACCCCGCTCAAGATTATTTTTTACAAAAAATTATTATAAAAATTACTATTATTAATAAAAATATCATGAATTTGCCTCAGTAATCAAGAAATAGTAAAAATTAATAAAAATGCGGTATTGAGGAGGGATTTTTAGTCTGGCTTGTTTAGAAGACTGGAGCGTTGGACGCTTATAAGATAGGCCAATGCTTGATATTTGATGTTGCTGCCCACATAGTTACGTAATCGCTCACGAGTCATTTGCTCGAGTGGATTTTGTGCAATTGTTTTGCAAGTAAGAGCTCCTAAGGGTTGTGATGTGGTGACTTCACTAAAATCCTGTTCTTCTACTTGCTGTTCAAATGAATATAAAGTAGTTTTTTTTCCTATTATGCCATTATTATTTTCATATTCATAAACGATGAAAGGAACTTTTATAGATTCTCGCGGGATATTGAAATGGCTTTTGGGTGGTATTTTTAAAATTTTTTTATTGATGCTATATAATTGCATATTCGCATCAGTACCGACATGCAAATAGGTTTTGTTTTCTTTGTGACCCATGCGCACGGATATAAAGATGTCATGATCTGTTATATTGGGCAAACATAGGTACTGATCAGCTGGTTCCATTGCTGCATGTTTAAACGGGAACATAGTAAGTGCGATAATAAATGGCCAAATATACATTTGGTTACACATAAGCACCATGACACTGTTCCCGTTTTGATAACAATTGAGCAATTATCTTTTGTTATTTTTCACGAGCCATGCGATACCAATTGTGGCAATAAGAACTAACGCATAGAGAATTCGCTCACTCATTAACGGGCTTAATGTGTAAAAGCTATAGGCCGAGAAAAGAGCAACCATAATAAGGCCTAATACCGTAATAATCTTTTTATGTGTGCCGAGATTGTTCTTTTTCTGAATGAGGAGCAGTGAAATAAAAGGCAGTATGAAAGATAAAAAGACTCCTAATACGCATAAGCCACCGGTTAAAGGAATGCTTGGAATAAAGGTATCAATTGCAAGCACTAAGGCACCAATAAAAAGTAGGGCTGCCCATGGCCGCTGATGTGCATTCAGAGGTAAGAGTAAAGAACCACCTTTGAAAAGTTTCTCTTTTGCCATCGATTGCAATAAGATAGCATTTGCATTAATCATGCCGAGCATGCCAGCAAAGAGTGTAAGAATTGCTGCTGCAGGAATTAAAATCTTGAGCAAGCTTTTCAAGTATGGAATTGGCAAATTAATAAAGTCAGCAAACGCAGGTGCACCGTAACTGGCAAGATCTTTTGCTCCCATAAGGTTAAGAAGTCCAAAATGGAAAAACATATACAAAAGGCCGGTTCCTAAAAAACCGATGAGAATAGCACGTGGCGCATTTTTCTCACTATCTTTAATTAAGTGACTAATGCCAACACAATATTCAAAACCAAAATAGCCAAAGATAGGTAATGCCAGAGATGCTGGTAACAAGGCAAGCTCAGCACTACTGATGGTGAAAGAGGGATTAAAAATTAATGGCAGTAATAGTATGAGAATCACGAGTGGTAGAATCTTTGCGAGCGTTAGTGAATTAAGGAAATTGCTCACAATTTTTAAGCTGAGCAAACTAAAGAGAATAGCAATTGCGATGATTACAATGTTAAACAAAAGAGGATTCGTTGTAATAAAATTAGGTGTAAGCGTTGTTAACAATGTTTTGCGGAGTGCCAAAACTTCCACGCTTGCAGCAAATGTATAGCCAATAATATAGAGCATGCCTGCCAGATAACCGGCGTTTTCATTGAGCCCTTGTTTGGCATACAAATAAAATCCTCCCGCCCCGGGAAACATGCGGCTGAGTTCAATGGTAGTTAAGACAATTGGGAGAAAAAGAAGAGCGACAAGTGGCCATGCTAAAAAGCTCGCGTTGCCTGAAATGGCAGCTGAAGCGGCAGGACCAATAAGGATTCCTGATCCGATCATGATATTCATGTTGAAAAGTATCGCAGTAGGAAGTGATATCTTGTGCTCCTTCATGGATAAGCACCTTTATAAAAAAGAAGTGAAAAATAATTATTACAATGTATCCAATCTATCCCAATTATCAATTTTTAGCTAGGGGGAGTCCCCCACCCGGAGTTGAGCGCTTCATTCAAAGGTTATGCTACCAAGAGAATAGTTATGATCTGGGATATTGTGCACAACCACCGGTATTTTTGTTACGCCGGGAAGATGATGCCTCGGAAAAAAAGCATCACGCTTGCTGGCAATTTGCATATAATAAGTGCCAGCTTTATACAAAAAAGATTCTGCTTTATAACTATTAGCAAGTGCAGTAAGTGTTACAGAAAGTCTTAAGCAAAGTTCATCTTGTTTTTTATTGTGTACTGGAGATTTAGACAGCACGTAATCTGCTTTGTAACATTTATCGTCTCCATCGTAAACTAGTGAACCGCTCACTTCTTGTTTAGTTTGTTTAGGTATGATTTTAGAAGGTGAAGTATTGCTATGCATATACAGTGCTTGCGGTTGATGATTATGAATTATAGCGATTAATTGTGGGCCTGTAATGGGCAAGCTATTTTTGACCTCAGGCTCGCTTGAGTGTGGACACGGAGGTTCTATCTCCATGGTACAGATCAAAATTGTTTGGAACAATATAACTACAAAAAGAGTGCGATAAGTGAGCTTCATTATATCCTCAATGCATTAAACAATGAAAATCATAAATAATGAAATTAAAAGAACATAAATTGCTGCCGTATCAATAACTCCTTGTGCAAAGATGCTTGTGCGTGCAAGTTGTGTGTATAAATTTGGATTGTATGCAAGTTGTGCGCAAGCAGCGGCAGCAGTGCGCCCAGAACTCAGCCCAGGTCCCATGGTACCAAGTCCCATGGCAAGCCCAGCACTCAAAAGAGTAACGCCAGCTACCATATTATTTGCTGGGGTGGTAAATAAAAGTACTAATGAAGTGACCATGGCAAAA